>Ga0182793_1001821_pt1 | contig 12793 bp, 11 predicted proteins | sample Passage237A_FD_130498 | JGI IMG/M metagenome (GOLD analysis project Ga0182793, IMG submission 130498) | Cellulose adapted compost microbial communities from Newby Island Compost Facility, Milpitas, CA, USA - Passage2 37A (version 2) (version 2) ... | reverse complement strand
TCTCGAGTGGCAGAGCCGCAATAACGCTCTGGTGGATCTGGCCCTGCAGCAGGGAACCCTGCTGCAGTCGCTGGTGCGGATCCGCGAGAAAGTTGGCCCTGCGCGCATCGGTTTGGTGATGGGCTCGAGCACATCGAGCATCGACCGCGCCGAGGCGGCGTATCGCGTTCAACGCGACCACGGCATGGTGCCGGACGAGTTCTTGAAGCTCAAAGTGCTCAATCCGCACGCCCCTGCGTTTTACACCGCTTACCGCACCGGCATCACCGGCCCCTGCGTCACCCTTAGCACCGCCTGTTCCTCCTCGGCCAAAGTATTCGCCACGGCGGCGCGCTGGCTGAATGCCGGCGTCGTGGATGCTGTATTGGTTGGCGGCGCGGACTCCCTGTGCCTGACGGTGTTGTACGGCTTCCATTCCCTGCAGTTGGTATCCACCAAACTTTGCAGTCCATTCGACGAGAGCCGCGACGGCATCAATATCGGTGAGGGCGCCGGTTTTGCGCTTTTGACCCGCGATGATCTGGCTGAAGACGCCGACGTGATATTGAGCGGCTACGGCGAAAGCTCCGATGCGCACCATATGTCTCACCCCCATCCGGAGGGGCAGGGGGCCAGACTGGCGATTCAGCAGGCGTTGACCCTGGCGCAGCTGCGCCCGGAGCAGATCGATTACGTCAATCTGCACGGCACCTCCAGCCGGGTGAATGATGTGGTGGAGGGCAATCTGATGGCGCAGCTGTTCCCGACCAGCACCCCCATGAGTTCCACCAAAGGCTGGACCGGCCATACTCTTGGCGCGGCTGGCATTGTGGAGGCCGTTATCGCCATGGATAGCTTCCAGACCGGGCTGCTGCCGGGCAATCTGCATTGCAAAAAGATGGACCCGGAGATTGCGTTGCAGCTCAGCGAGGCAAACCGCACCGCGGTGCCACAGCATGTGATGAGCAATTCCTTTGGCTTCGGCGGCAATAACGCGAGCCTGATCTTCAGCCGCGCCAAGTGAGCGGTTCACCGGTTTTATGACTATGCAGACTGATCTTGTGTGTTATCTCTACGGCGTCGGCGCCTGGGGTCCGGGTTTTGCCGACTGGAACGAGCTGCAGGCGCAATTGCGCGATCCAGCCCGTATTCCAGCGAACCCAGCTCCGCCGACGGCGAAAGCGGAAGTGATTCCGGGCAACGAAAGACGGCGCGCGCCCTTGGTGGTCCGGGCGGCGGTGGAAGTGTCCGCGCAGGCGACGCAAGCGGCAGGCGTCAGTCCGAGTGACCTAGCCTGCGTCTTCGGCTCCGGCTTGGGCGATACGGAAATCACCGATTATTTGTGCGCGCAGCTCGCCACACCGGAAAAACAAATCTCGCCCACCCGTTTTCACAATTCCGTGCACAACGCCCCCGCCGGTTACTGGACCATCGCCACTCACTGCGTGCGTTCCGCCAATTCCATCGCGGCTTATTCCCACACCGCCGGCATTAGCATGTTGGAAGCAGTAGTTCAGGCGCAGCAGGAAAATGTGCCGGTATTGGTGACGCTGTACGATCTCGCGGCTCGCGGAATTTACAGCCATATCTATACGGTGAGACAGGATTTTGCGGCTGCGTTGGTACTCAGCCCGGTCCTGCGCGAAAGTGCACCGCTGGCAAAATTGACGCTGTCGGTATCGCCAAGCGCCTGTGCAGAGCCTGCCTGGGCGCCGAAATTTTCTCAGTTGTACGCCAACAATCCCGCAGCGCAGGTGCTGCCCCTGTTGCACGGGTTGGCGCAACCCCAAGCGCGGGCGGAGGCAAGTCTTGAACTTGCCGCTGATTCTCATTTAAAAATTCTGATCGAAAATAAGAGGACGTCGTGAGCGATAAACGCGATCTCGTTATTCTGGGTGGTGGTTTGGCCGGTATGGGTCTGGCGCTGCAAGTCAAACAACAACAGCCGGATTTGCATATTTCCGTAGTCGAAAAAAATGCGTTTCCGCGGCCACCGGCTATTGCCAAGGTGGGCGAATCCACGGTTGAAATTGCCTCGTTTTATTTGAGTCAACAACTGGGGCTGGAAGAGCATCTGGATAACAGCCATTTGCGCAAATTCGGTCTGCGTTTGTTTACCGGTGTGGCGCAGAAGGATTTTTCCGAATGTGATGAATTGGGTCCGAGTAAAACCTTTGGTATCCCAACTTATCAGCTCGATCGCGGCGTTTTGGAAAATCACCTCTCCGCGCAGCTGCGCGCCCACGATATCGAATTAATCGATCAGGCGGACGTGCGTGAAATTCAGGTGGCGGAGGATAAATCCGTGGCCTTCACCACACCCGCTGGCGCGCGCAATTTGCAGTCACGCTGGTTGGTAGATACCTCCGGCCGCGCGGCCATTCTGAAAAAAAATCTTTCATTGCAAGCGCCCAGCGAACACCGCGCCAACGCCGTGTGGTTTCGCGTTGACCGGCGCGTGATTGTCGATGACTGGACGGCTGATCAAGCTTGGCAAGCGCGCAGCGCCATGCCGCACGAGCGCTGGAAAAGTACGGTGCATTTAACCGGCGCGGGTTATTGGGTGTGGATTATTCCTCTGGAATCCGGCGTGACCAGTATCGGAATTGTGTCGGACGATATCGTTTTTAATGAGGCGAATATCCGCACCCAGGAAGACGCACTGCGCTGGCTGGCACAGAATCAGCCGCGGGTGGCGGAAGCGATTGCTGGAGCCAAATTCCTCGATTTTGTGGTGCTGCCGAATTACGCCTACGACTGCAAAAAAGTGCTGTCTGCGGATCGCTGGGCCATTTCCGGCGAGGCCGGATTTTTTGCGGATCCGTTTTATTCCCCCGGCAGCGACTTTATCGCCATCGCCAACGGTTTTATCACGTCCCTGATCGCGGACGACCGGCGCGGTAGTGATATCCAATTGAATTCGATGGTGTACGAAAAGATTTTTCGTTCGATTTATCAAAACACGCTGAGCCTCTACACCAATCAGTACGGCGGCTTTGGCGATCGATTGATGATGGGGCTGAAAACGTTTTGGGATATTGCCTATTACTGGGGCGTGCTGTCGCTGCTGTATTTCCGCGATGCCCTGTGCAATTACCAAAAAATGCGGCCGTTAATTAACGATCTGGTGGCCACGCAGGAGCTCAATCAGCAAATTCAGGCGCTGTTCCGCGAGCGCGCCAAACAGCGGCTGGTATTGCCGGCGCGCGGCGTATTTCTGGATCAGTACCACGTGCCCTGTCTGAAATTTTTCAACGACGTTTTGCAAAAACCTTTGGATGCGGACGTGCAGAGCGATTTGCAGCAGAACATTAAAATTCTGCATTGTGTTGCCGACGGCGTGACGGAATTGTTGAAAGGTGTTGCGCCGGCGCAGATATCGCCGGCGGCGCGGGAATGGCTCGGCGACGATTATTGTTCCGGCTTGTGAGCCAACGTATCGCGGTAGAGTGCCAGCACTTTAGCGCGATGAATTTTACCGGTTTCCTCCCGCGGCAATTGTTCGACAAACAATAACGGGCGTGGCAGAAACACCACGTCCAGTCGTTGAGCGAAATGTTGTTGAATCGCGGCGAGGGAAGCGTCCTTCGCCACCACCAACGCGGCCGGTCTGGTCGCTTCTTCACTGGGCATAAATACCACCGCGTCGGCAATTCCCGGCGTGCTGAGCAGCACCTGGGTAATTTGCATCAGCGAACCGCGTTTGCCACCCACATTCACCATGTCTTCATTGCGGCCGAGCAATTTAAATCCGTCCGCCGTAATTTCCACGCGATCCTGCAATACCTGATCTTCTGGCAGATGCTGGCCGCCGATACGTGGCGCGTCGTCGGCGTCGGTCTGTGCGCGAAAATCCAGGCCGGGAATCAATCGCCACACAGTATCGACGGCGGTGCGCCGGTAAGCGGTGGAGCCGATTTCGCTGCAACCGTAGATTTCCCGCAGATCCCCGCCGGTGGCGCTTTCGCAGGCTGCCGCCAACTCCGCTGCCAAAGGCGCAGTGGCGCAGAGGGTGCGGGCACATTTGGGAACAGTGAGATTGCTGCCCAGGAGCGCGCGCAGATGCACCGGTGTGCTCACCAGCAGGCGCGGCGCTGGCAATTCGCCCAGGGTTTTGATCAGATCCGCTGGAAACATCGGCCGGCTGTCGGCGACGCACACAGGCCAGAACAGCGGGATCAAAACACCGGTTTCCAATCCCCACATATGCTGGGGCGGCACTGTGGCGAGCTGATGGACCAGATCGCCGCCCGGCGGCAGCATGCAGGCGCCGTTCATCAACGAGCTAGTTAACAGGGTGTGCCAGGGTTTGACGATGGGTTTGGGCTGGCCGGTGGAGCCGGAGGTAAACGCAATGGCCGCAGTGAAATCCCGCTCAATTTCCGGTACTTCCGCAGCGGGGAGGCTTTCCAGGCGCCACTGGTTGAGGTTGACGTCCGCTATATCGTCCAGGTCGGCAATGCCGCTTTGGCTGTGATGCAGCAGATAGCTCGCCGGGTATTCCGCGGAGACGCGACGGAGCGTTTCGGGGGAGCGATTTTGCGGCAATAGCGTGGTCTGCCGGCGCAGCAGTGCCGCGCCAAAAGCCACGGTAAATAGATAGGGGTTGTCGCACAGGTTGATCACGTATTGCTGCTCTGGCAGTCGCTGGGCGACTTGCAGGCAGTGGCCGAGAAATTCGGCGGTGGTGATATTCCCGGTGCGCCCGCCGAGCACCGGCGAATGGCTGGCGATGCGGGCGAAGAGGCTGGGCAGTTCCCGCCAGATCAGCGGCAGGGCAGGCGCGCTGCGGCTGTGCGCCAGACGTGTATCTAAGTCTGCCAAGGCGGTGCCTGCTTACTTCTTGTGGGTTTCCACAAATTCGGTAAGGGTTGCGAGGGTTGCGAAGGCCTTGCGCGTCTGCTCATCGTCGGCCTGCATTTGCACGCCGAATTTTTGCGAAATGGCCAGGGCGATTTCCAACGCGTCGATGGAGTCCAATCCCAGGCCGCCGCCGAACAGCGGAGCATCGGGTTCGATTTCACTGGCTTTGACGCCTTCCAAATTCAAAGCGTCCACCAGCAGTTGGGCTATGATTTGTTGAGCGGGAGTCTGCATAGTCCGTCCATCCGGTTAATTAAATTTCTCGGGTTTTTAGCGGCTTTTGCGTCTTGGTCGCAAGCCCCGACGCACCGCTGGACGCCTTAACACGGGGGCAGCGATTGTATACAATCCCCGCCTTTTAATCAGCGGTATTTGGCCCCTGAGATCATAATTACGCACGGGGGCCGTCGATTCGGCATTTATGTCCATATTTGTTCAGGAATATCTCCCCATCCACGCGGTTCCCAGCGTGGCCGATCTTCTCAATCAGGATGGAGTTCTCGCTGTTGTCGGCTATACCGGCGATTGTCTGGAACCCGCCACCACCGGTTACATTCCGTCAGGTCTCAGCGCTCTCGGTGAAATCGGTGTGGAAGTTATTCGCTATCCCTTCGGTCGCGCTGAACGTGGCCAGACGGAGCGTTGTCACTGGAGCAAAATTGGCGATCTGCTCTGCGTCGCCACCTGGATCTCTCCAGAGGAGTGTCGTGAGATCGAAAGCTCTACCGAACAGGCTTACGATCGCGCTTTAGGTGTTGCCGAGCGGCTCGGCTTCGCTTTCCCGTTTCGCATCTGGAATTTGATTCCGCAGATCAATGAAGGGGCGGGCGATCAGGAGGTTTATAAAAAGTTTTGCAGCGGGCGGATGCGCGCTTTCACCCGCCACGGTATGGTCGCCACGCAATACCCTGCGGCCTCCGCCGTTGGCCACCATGCGGAAGGCGCTGTGATCTATCTGCTGGCGGCGCCGAAACCGAGCCGCAATCTGGAAAACCCTCTGCAGATGCCGGCGTACACCTATCCCCGCGAATACGGTCCCTGCAGCCCGTCCTTCGCCCGCGCCACCCGTATCGAACTCGGCGGCGGGGATTTTCTGTTTATTTCCGGCACCGCCAGTATTCTCGGCCACAGCACCCAAGCGCCCGGGGATATCGCCAGCCAGTTGGAAGTGACCCAGGCCAATATCGCCCAGTTGGTGAAACAGGCCGGCGGTTCCATCGCCAAACTCAGCGCCCTGCGCGTGTATCTGCGCCATGCGGAGCACCTCGAACTGGCGCGCACCATGCTGCAGCGGTCGTACCCGGCGGAACATCTGAATTTCGTCCTCGCGGATATCTGCCGCCAACAGCTTCTGGTAGAAATCGAAGCCCTTGTAGAACTGTGAGTCGCGGACTCGCTCTATGACTGATCGCACCCAAACTTTGCGGAGTTCCGGCAGTGATATTGCTCGATAGAGCCTGGCGTATAGCGGCGACCGGTTTTTCCTTCGCGTTGTTTGGCGTGGGCGCGTTGATGCTGGGAATTTTTCTCGGTGCCGACCTGGTTTTGATGCGCGCTCGCCCTGCCACCAAAATCAAAGTCGCGCGCCGCGCCATAGCTCTGCTCTGCGGCATGTACATCCGCACCCTGCGCGGCCTCGGTCTGCTCACCTACCAATGCGACGATTTCAGCCAGCTCGACTGTCGCGGCAAATTGATCATCGCCAATCATCCCACGCTGTTGGACGCGGTGTTTTTGATGGCGCTGATTCCCAATGCCACCTTCGTCGCCAAAGCGGCCATGACCCGGCATTTTTTCACCGGCGCAATCGCACGGCTCGCCGGTTATATCGCCAACGACCAGGACGGTATCGCCCTGCTGGAGGGGGCGAAAGAGTCTCTCGCCAAAGGCGAGGCCCTGGTGATTTTCCCCGAGGGCACGCGCACCACAGATGCAGTGCCGAAATTTAAGCGCGGCGCGGCCAATATCGCCGTCGCCACCGACTGCAATATCATCCCGGTGCGGATCAGTTGCGAGCCGCCCACCTTGCGCAAAAACCAGAAATGGTATGATGTGCCGCCGCGCAAACCCCATTTTGTTTTCCGTGTTCTGGCGGAAATCACCTTGCGTAATGTGATCGATACGGAGCGGCCCGTCGGTATTCAAGCGCGACAATTAAATGATTATTTGCAGAATTGCTTAACGCAGGCCGCACCTGCGGGCGATCTGCCAGCCAACTTACCTGTAGGAGTTTGACTCGTGTCCTCCAAACCCACCAAAGAATACGTTTATCAGTACATCACCCGCATCCTTCAGGAGCAGTTCGATCTCGATCCTGAATCCATGACGCCGGAAACGGATTTGCGCGCGGATCTGGATATCGACAGCATCGACGCGGTCAATATTCTGATTGAACTGAAATCGCTGACGTCAAAAAAAGTGGCCATCGAAAATTTTCACCAGATCAAAACCATCGGCGACCTCACCGACGCCGTATTTAATCTGCTCAACGAAGACGGACAGTAACCGGCATGGCCGCAGCGCGCATTACCGCCGATGTACATATGGAAGTGCCATTTTTTGATGTGGACTCCCTGAACATCGTTTGGCACGGCAACTACTGCAAATATTTCGAAGTCGCGCGCTGCGAATTGTTGAGCAAAATCGGCTACGACTACACCGTTATGCGCGATACCGGTTATGCCTTTCCCGTGGTCGAACTCAAAGCAAAATATATTTTGCCGCTGTTTTTTCAGCAGCGTATTCGCATATGCGCGGAATTGCTGGAGTGGGAGCATCGCCTGAAATGCCAGTATGAAATCAGCGATGCGCAATCCGGCGTAGTACACACCCGCGGCACTACAGTGCAGGCTGCGGTGGCGGTGGGCGATCGGCATTTGCAACTGGTCTGCCCCGCCGTATTCACCGAGCGTGTCGAGCGCTATCTCGCGACTTTGACTTCCCAAGACCATCCACCCGCAGTGGAAACTCTATGAATATTTCTCTGTTGTTGCGGTTGTGCATCGTGAGTGTATTGCTCACCGCATTGCCGCAAGCCTGTGCGCAGGAAGCGGCGGCAAAGGATCTGCTGCAAGCGCCAAAATCCTGTTTGCAATACGCGGAATTTCGCCAGGAAAAAACCTTGAATGGCCTGCCCAAGCCGCTGGTGTCGAAAGGACGGATTCTGCTCGACTGCAACCGCGGCACGTTGTGGAGTACCCGCGCGCCGATCAGCGAAACCCTGGTGTATACCTTTAGCGGTAAACATTGGTTGATCAATGCGGAAGGCGAAGTCCACCCCATTAAAAGCACGCCGCAAAAGCGCATCGGCGACATACTGGCGCGCATAGTGCGCGGCGATCATGAATTTATTGATAAATATTTCCAGCGGGAAGTCACCGGGCAGGCCACTCGCTTGTTGCCGGCGCAAAAACGCCTGAAAAAATACATTGAAACCATTACCCTGGAGGAAACTCCAGAAGGTATGGCAGTGCTGGTGGCACGCACGGATAAACAAAATATGCGCATTGATATTTCCGCTGTGCGTGAGTTGCAAAATCTCGATGCCCAATCCTGCCAAAACCTGCTCGAGACCTCGGCCGGCTGCGCGCAATTATTTAGCGAGGCGGGCGGTTAATGCCGATCGCGCTGAAGGACCGCGCGCGGCGGCGCGCGATTATTGCGGCGTTTGCCGTCGCTACCTTGCTCCTGCTGTTTGCTGCAGCGCAGATATTCCGCACCGGTCTTATTATCGACACCAGTCTGCGCAGCCTCGCGCCGGACGTCTCCCAGGACGCGCTCAGCGAAACCTTGATTGAACAATTGTCCGCAGCAGCCTCGCGCAAGGCGACGGTAGCGCTCGCGGCGGAATCGCGCGCCGATGTTGAAGCGGCGTCGGAACATTTGCGCGCGCAACTCACCGACCTGGAAGAGGCTGGCTATAACGTCAAACTGGCGGATCCTGCGGAAACTGCCGCGCAATATGTGCACGCGTTGGAAGACTACCCGTACAATTTTCTGCGACCGTCCCTCGCTGAGTTATTGGCGATGGAAGATGACAAACCATTATCGCGCTGGGTGCTGGAGCAGTTATACGGCAGCGCCGGTCAGGTGCGCCTGACCAGCTTCGCTAATGATCCCTTCGGCACTTTGAATGATTACGCGGTGGATTTGCAGACGCGCTTGAGTGGTGACCAGGCCGACGATATTCAATCCGTCATGCAGGACGGCACGCGCCGTTATTTTTCCGTGTGGCAGTTTGATTTGCCGGAAGACGGGCTCGCCCTCAACGCCCAGGCGCAATGGATCGCGCAGCTGAAAAACATTCAGGCGGATTTGCACCTGAATTTTCCCAGTGTTGAATGGCTGCAATCCGGCGTGATTTTTTTCGCCGCCGATTCCGCAAGCGCCGCGCAGAGCAATATCAACGTGATTTCCAGCATCGGCATCGCCGGCATAGTGTTGATCATGCTGCTGATCTTTCGCGGCCTGCGGCCGCTGTCGGCGTCGGTACTGTCCGTTCTCGGCGGTGTGCTTTTCGCATTTTGCGTGTGCCACAGTCTGTGGAGTTCGATCCATATTCTGACGCTGTTGTTCGGCGCGAGTCTGATCGGTGTGGCCGTGGATTATTCCCTACATTTGTATTATTTCCGTTTTGCCTATCCCTTTGGCGACGCCAATTCCAAAAATCATTTTTATCCCGCGCTGCTGCTCAGTTTACTTACCAGTATTGTCGGCTACAGCGCCCTGGCCATGTCCGGGCTGGAAACTCTGCAACAGGTGGCGGTGTTTTCCATTGCCGGGTTGACCTATGCCTGTTTGTTGGTGCTGTTGTTCGAGCCCTGGTCGGTAAAAAATCTCAAAGTAAAAGATCGTGCGCTGAGCACATTTGTCCAAAGTTGCGTGCGTCGGCTCAGGCTGATCGCACGTGCAAAATATATTGCAATCGGCTGCGCGATTATCTGGCTGATCGTATTGCTGTGCGCGCCGCGCTTTATTTTTGAAGACAGCCCCAAGGCTTTCGTCACCCAAAATCCGCTGTTGCTCAACAACGAGCGCCGGCTCTCACAGTGGCTGGGTGAATATGAGCCCGCTACTTTTATTCTGCTGCACGGAATGAGCGATGCAGAGGTTTTTGCCAAAATCGAGCAGCTACAAGCAGCGGTAAGCGCTGCGCCAGAAATTTTGCGCGACGCGAAAAAGAACCTATTGGGAATTCATAGTTTGCTGGCCTCGCCGGAGCAGCAGCGCCACAATCAAACCCTTAATGGCGTCTTTTTCGATAGCCAGCAATTAGCGCAGGATTTTATTGAAACCCATGAGATTCTCACCGCTGAACAATTGACTGAGCTGCACGCCCGTTATGAACAACAAAAAGACGAGGTGCTAACGCCGGAGCAATTGCTCCAGCGCATTCCTGGTTTTCCGCGCTTGTGGCTGGAGCGGGTGAATGCCGATCACGGAAAGCGCGTAGTGACGGCGCTGTTGATTCCAAAAAATACGGACATGAATGGCCTGCGCGAGCTGGTGAATACAATTCCTGCAGCGGAGTGGATTTCTCTGGTAGATGAAACACGTTCCGGTCTGCAACATTTACGCACCACCGCAAATATTTATCTCGTGTTCGCGCTCATGTTGATCTGCGCGATTTTTATCTGGCGTTACGGCCTGCGTCGCGGGCTGATGCTAGGTGTAATTTCGGCGACGGTAATTGGCGGTATCGCACTGGTTTATCTGGCGGCGCAGGTACCGGTGACTTTATTCCACGGCATGGCGGCATTTTTGGTTGTTGGCTTGGGGGTGGACTATCTGGTATTTGTGGCGGAAATGCTGGAGGAGGAATCTTCCCTGCATTTTGCCAATGCCCTGGTATTGTCGGGGGCAACCAGCAGTTTATCTTTCGGTTTATTAAGTTTGAGTGTGCTGCCCGCTGTATCCGCATTTGGTACCACTGCCATGTTGGGCATTATCGGCAATTTGATCGGCGCTTTTTGTTTAATGTCTGTCTGGCAATCTTTTAAGGAAAAACAAAATGACGAGTAAACGTGTTCTGGTGACCGGCGCCACTGGCGGTATCGGTCAGGCGTGTGCTTTGGGTTTGGCGGCCGACGGTTATCACGTAACCCTGCATTACCGCTCCAATGCGGCTCGCGCGAAAACGTTGGTGGAGGAAATCGAAGCCGCCGGCGGCACCGCCAGTATCATTTGTTTTGACGTGGCGGATCGCGAAGCCACTGTCGAAGCGTTAACCGCGGAAGTGGATGCTTACGGCGCTTTTTACGGTGTGGTCTGCAACGCCGGCATTACGGCGGACAACGCGTTTCCAGCGCTTACTGGTGATGATTGGGATCGGGTAATCCACACTAATCTGGATGCGTTTTATAACGTGCTCAACCCGCTGACCATGCCGATGATTCGCCTGCGCAAAGGCGGCCGCATTATCACGCTGTCATCGGTTTCCGGAATTATGGGCAATCGCGGCCAAGTCAATTACAGCGCTGCCAAAGCGGGAATTATCGGCGCCACTAAAGCACTCGCATTGGAACTTGCCAAACGCAATATCACGGTCAATTGTGTCGCCCCCGGATTTATTCAGACGGATATGACGGAAGGATTGATCGTGGAAGAGGCGCTGAAATTAATTCCCATGCAAAGAGTCGGAACGCCTGCGGATGTCGCTGGAGCGGTGCGATTTTTAATGAGTGATGCGGCTGCGTATATTACGCGGCAGGTGATTCAGGTGAATGGGGGAATGATTTAAACGCTGTTTTTTATCAGCGGAGTCCGCTGCAGAGCTCCACCAGCTTTGTTCGGGACCGCCACGAGTACATCCATGTAGGCTCCCTCACCGCCCTCCTTGGCGGTGAGGGTCCCGAACAAAGCTGCTGAAACTCTTTCGCTCGGTGCGAAATTCGGGCACCGCAAAAAATTAGGTGGTGGTTTAAACCCGCCGAAAAATCAACGAAGTATTAATCCCGCCAAACGCAAAATTATTACTCATGAAATAATCCGTTTTAATTTCGCGCACGTCGCCGACGATATAATCCAGCTGTCCGCAATTCGGATCCAGTTCATCCAGATTTAAATTTGGAATAAACCAGTTTTCCCTCATCATTTGAATGCCTGTCCAAGCCTCTAAAGATCCGCAGGCGCCGAGGCTGTGGCCGATATAACTTTTCAGCGCGCTGAATGGTGTGTGCGAGCCCATGACTTCCTGCGTGGCAATACTCTCAGCTAAATCACCTTGCAGAGTCGCGGTGCCGTGGCCGGAGATATAACCGATATCCGCTGCGTTCACGCCGGCGCTGGTCAGGGCATCCTGCATCACTTGTTTCATTGTGACCGGATTGGGTTTTACCAGATGCACGCCGTCGCAGTTGGTGGCAAAGCCGACCACCTCCGTCAGGATATTCGCGCTGCGGCGGCGGGCGTGTTCGTATTCTTCGAGAATTAATGTGCACGCACCTTCGCCGAGCACCAAGCCATCGCGCTGGGTGTCAAAGGGGCGCGGTGACGTTTCCGGGCGGCCGTTGCGCAAGCTCGCGGAATAAACCGTATCGAACACCGCTGCTTGGGTAGGGCAGAGTTCTTCCGCACCACCGGCGATCATAATGGTTTGCTGTCCGGCGCGAATGGCTTCGAATGCATAACCAATTCCCTGACTGCCTGCTGTACATGCGCTGGACGTCGTATACATACGCCCGCAGGTGCCGAACAGCACACTGATATTTACCGCAGCGGTGTGGCTCATCATGCGCAGATAAGTGGTGCCGTTAATTTTGGCCATGGAGTTGTGCTCCAACAGGCTAAAAAATTCCATGGCGGCGTCGCTGTTGCCGGTGGCGGAGCCGTAAGCCACACCAGTGGCGCTGCTGCTGATAATGGGATCATTTAATAATCCTGCATCTGCCAGCGCTCTTTCGGTAGCGACCACACCTAACTGACCGACACGCCCCATGGCGCGGCGTTTTTT
>Ga0182793_1001820_pt1 | contig 12794 bp, 10 predicted proteins | sample Passage237A_FD_130498 | JGI IMG/M metagenome (GOLD analysis project Ga0182793, IMG submission 130498) | Cellulose adapted compost microbial communities from Newby Island Compost Facility, Milpitas, CA, USA - Passage2 37A (version 2) (version 2) ... | reverse complement strand
TTGCGCCTGGCGCCAGTCGGTCCAGGCCTGCTGCAGGGCGCGCGCCTGGTCGGCGTGCCCCCCCTGAGTGTCCAGCAGTTCCCGCTGGCTGGCCGGCTGCAGCAGGCTCTGGTGGGCGTGCTGGCCGTGGATGTCCACCAGCAGGGCGCCCAGGTCGCGCAACTGGCCCAGGGTTGCCGGCACGCCGTTGATCCAGGCCTTGCTGCGGCCCTGGGAATCGATGACGCGCCGCAGGATGAGTTCCGGGCCGTCCAGGGCCTGCTCGGCCAGCCAGCCGGCCGCGGCCTCGGGCGCGTCGAAGACGGCGCTGATGTCGGCGCGCGGGGCGTCCTGGCGGATCAGCGTGGCGTCGCCCCGGCCGCCCAGGGCCAGTGCCAGGGCATCGATCAGGATCGACTTGCCGGCGCCGGTCTCGCCCGAGAACACGGTAAAGCCGGCATCGAAGGCGATGTCGGCCTGATCGACGATGACGAAGTCGCGGATGTGCAGCGCGCGCAGCATGGTGGTGTGGTGGCTGTGGCCGTCGGCCCTATTGGTCGGGTTCGTCCCAGGGGTGCAGCATGCGGTTCCAGTTCAGCTTGCTGCGCAGGGTGGAAAAGTAGCTGTAGCCCTGGGGGTGCAGCAGGCGGACGCGGTGCGGACTGCGGCGCACGTCGATGCGGTCGCCTTCCTGGCAATTGGACAGGGCCTGCATGTCGAAGTGCACGCTGGCGCCCGATTCCACCCGGCCCAGGGCGCTGATGGTGATGTTCAGCACGCTGTCGTCGGGCAGGGTGATGGGCCGGTTCGACAGGGTCTGGGGCGCGACGGGCACCAGCACCAGGGCGTCGACCTGGGGGTGCAGGATCGGCCCGCCGGCCGACAGGGCATATGCTGTGGATCCCGTGGGCGTGGCGATGATCAGGCCGTCGGCGCGCTGGCTGTGCATGAAGGTGCCGTTGCACTCGACGCGCAGTTCGATCATGCCGCCGCGCCCGGCGCGGTTGATGATCACGTCGTTCAGGGCCAGGCCCGAGAAGATCGTTTCGCCGCCGCGCATGACGCGGCCTTCCAGGAGGATGCGCTCGTCCTGGACGAAGGCGCCGTTCAGGATGCGGGTGATGGCCTCGTCGGCGCTGCCCAGGGGGATGTCGGTGATGAAGCCAAGGCGGCCGTGGTTGATGCCGATCATGGCCACGCCCGACGTGGCCAGCTGGCGCGCGGCCGCCAGCATGGTGCCGTCGCCGCCCATGATGACGGCCAGGTCGGCGCGCGTGCCGATTTCTTCGTAGGAAGCCAGCGGAAAGTCGGCAACCCCGGTGTTGCGGCCCGTGTCGGCCTCGATCAGGACGTCGCATCCCGCCGAAGACAGGACCTGGCCCAGTCGGCGCAAGGGGGCATCCATGCCACTATCCTGGTGGCGGCCGATCAGGGCGACGGTCTTGAAGTGCATGGGCGCAGGGACTCCCGGAAATTAATGGAATAATAGGCGTATCCGATTATAGGGGGATGAGGACGCGGTTGCCGATGCGGGCGAGGCGTTTTCGCCCCGCCTGCTGGATGGACTGGACATGGATGATCGAGCCAAGACATTGTTGAAGGCGCTGGTCGAACGCTACATCGCGGACGGCCAGCCCGTGGGGTCGCGTACTCTGTCCAAGGTCTTCGATCTGTCGCCGGCCACGATCCGCAACGTCATGGCCGACCTCGAAGACCTGGGGCTGATCCACAGCCCGCACACGTCTTCCGGGCGCGTGCCCACGCCGCGCGGCTACCGCATGTTCGTCGACAGCCTGCTGACGGCGCGGCCCTACGAACTCAGCCCCGGCTTGCAGATCGAGGACTGCCTGCCGGCGGCCGAGCCCGGCCGCGCGGTCACCGCCGCCGCCTCGCTGCTGTCCAACCTGTCGCAGTTCGCGGGTGTGGTGCTCACGCCCAAGCGCACCCAGGTGTTCCGCCACATCGAATTCATCCGCCTGTCGGACCGGCGCGTGCTGCTGATCATCGTCACGCCCAATGGCGATGTGCAGAACCGCATCCTGTTCGTCTCGCGTGAATATTCCGAGGCCGAGCTGCTGGAAGCCTCCAATTTCTTCAACCGGCATTTTTCCGGCAAGTCCTTCCATGCGGTCCGGCTGGCGCTGGCCGACGAGCTCGCCTCGCTGCGCAGCGACATTTCCCGCCTGATGCAGCAGGCGGTGGATGCCGGGCTGGATTCGCCGGATACGGACGACGAGGCCGTGGTGATCTCGGGCGAAGGCAAATTGCTGGGCGTATCCGAGATGACGGCGAACATGGACCGGCTGCGCCGGCTGTTCCAGCTGTTCGAGCAGAAGACCGACCTGCTGCCCCTGCTCGACGTCTCCAGCCGCGCCCAGGGCGTGCAGATCTACATCGGCGGCGATTCCCGCCTGGTGCCGCTGGAAGACGTGTCGGTCATCACTGCGCCCTACGGGGTCGACGGCCAGGTGATCGGCACGCTGGGCGTCATCGGTCCCAGCCGCATGGCCTACGACCGGGTCATCCCCATCGTCGACATCACCGCCCGCATGCTGTCCAACGCACTCGGCCAGGCGGCGTCCTGATGCCGCCTTTTCCTGTTTCCCGTACATGAGCCGCTTTCTTCCCGAAGTGTCCGATCCACGGGCGCTCGACCCCGACGCGCCCGGACCCGGCCGCGGCCCTCTGGGCATCCTGCTGATCAATCTGGGCACGCCCGATGAGCCCACCCCGGCGGCGGTGCGCCGCTACCTGGGAGAATTCCTGTCCGATCCCCGGGTGGTGGAATTGCCCGCCGTGCTGTGGCAGACCATCTTGCGCCTGTTCGTGCTGACGCGGCGGCCAGCCGCCGTGGCCCCGAAGTATGCCCAGGTCTGGCTCGAGCAGGGTTCGCCCCTGCTGGTGTACAGCCGGGACCTGGCCGACGCCGTGGCGGCGTCCCTGCGCGCGCGGGGCCTGGATGTCCGGGTCGAACTGGGCATGCGCTACGGCCGACCGGCCCTGGCGGGCGCCCTGGATGCCCTGCGCGCGGCGGGCTGCGGCCGCATCCTGGTCGCGCCGATGTATCCGCAATATGCCGCCAGCACCACGGCCACGGCCGTGGACGCGGTCGCCGCGCACCTGGCGCGGCTGCGCCATCAGCCCACGCTGCGTTTCCTGGACCGTTTCCACACGTCCGACGCGTATCTCGATGCGCTGTGCCGGTCGGTGCGGGCGCACTGGGACCGGGCCGGCAAGCCCGACCGGCTGCTGCTCAGCTTTCATGGCCTGCCCCAGCGGTCGGTGCGCCAGGGGGATCCCTATTTCCGCGATTGCCAGCAGACTGCCCGGGCCTTGCGCGAACGCCTGGGCGCGGACGGCGACCGCCTGCACGTGGCTTTCCAGAGCCGCTTCGGTGCGGCGCCCTGGCTGCAGCCCTATACCCAGCCCACGCTCGAAGCCTGGGGGCGGCAGGGGGTGGGCACGGTGGACCTGATGTGCCCGGGCTTCCTGGCGGACTGCCTGGAAACGCTGGAAGAAATCAACATGGGCTGCCGCGAGGCCTTCCTGGCGGCGGGCGGGCGCGATTTCCGCTACATCCCCTGCCTGAATGCCGATCCGGAGTGGGCGCGGGGTTTCGCCGGGTTGCTGGCCGACAACCTGGCCGGCTGGACCTAGGCGCGGGCCGGATGCGCCGGCCCGACATCGGGCGGCGTCGTGCCGGGGCTTGAAGAATGTGCGCCTCATCCCCATCTACCCAAGCGTTCACCCCCTTTCAGCATTGGAGATTTGAATATGTCGGCACCCCAGGAAGACTTGGACCCGCAAGCCGCGCCGAGCGCCGAAACCCCGTCCGCAGGCCGGAATCCGGCCGATGAGTCCGCCGGGCAGCCCGAAGCCGCCCAGCCGGGCGAAGACCTGGCCGCACTGCTGGACGAAGCCCAGAAGCAGGTCGCCGATTACCACGACCAGCTGCTGCGGGCCCACGCCGAAGTCGAAAACGTGCGGCGCCGCGCCCAGGAAGACGTGGCCAAGGCCCGCAAGTTCGGCACGGAATCGTTTGCCGAGAGCCTGATCCCGGTGCGCGACAGCCTGGAAGCCGCCCTGGCCCAGGAAAACCAGACTGTGGAAGATTGGCGCCAGGGCGTCGAGGCCACGCTGCGGCAGTTGAACAATGCCTTCGAGCGCAACCAGATGCGCGAGATCGCGCCCGCGCCCGGCGATGTTTTCGACCCGCACCGCCACCAGGCGATTTCCAACGTGCCTTCCGAGCATCCCCAGGGCGCCGTGGCCCAGACCCTGCAGAAGGGCTACCTGATCGCCGATCGCGTCCTGCGCCCGGCGCTGGTCATGGTATCGTCCGGCCCCGCCTGAGACCCCGCCGGCCCGGGCCTTGAAACCGGGTCCGGAAACCCCATATTCGAACCATCGGCGAGCCGGTGGCTCGCTCCATCATTCAAATATCGACAGGATCCAACATGAGCAAGATCATCGGCATCGACCTGGGCACGACCAACAGCTGCGTCGCAGTGCTGGACGGTTCCAAGGTCAAGATCATTGAAAACTCCGAAGGCGCGCGCACCACGCCGTCCATCGTCGCCTACATGCAGGACGGCGAGATCCTGGTGGGCGCGCCGGCCAAGCGCCAGGCCGTCACCAACCCGAAGAACACCATCTTCGCCGTCAAGCGCCTGATCGGCCGCAAGTTCGAAGAAAAGGCCGTGCAGAAGGACATCGACCTGATGCCCTACAAGATCGTCAAGGCTGAAAACGGCGACGCCTGGGTCGAGGCCCAGGACAAGAAGCTGGCTCCCCCGCAAGTGTCCGCCGACATCCTGCGCAAGATGAAGAAGACCGCCGAGGACTACCTGGGCGAGGAAGTCACCGAGGCCGTGATCACCGTGCCGGCCTACTTCAACGACAGCCAGCGCCAGGCGACCAAGGACGCCGGCCGCATCGCCGGCCTGGAAGTCAAGCGCATCATCAACGAGCCGACCGCGGCGGCCCTGGCCTTCGGCCTGGACAAGTCCGAGCGCGGCGATCGCAAGATCGTGGTCTATGACCTGGGCGGCGGCACCTTCGACGTGTCCATCATCGAGATCGCGGATGTGGATGGCGAAAAGCAGTTCGAGGTGCTGTCGACCAACGGCGACACGTTCCTGGGCGGCGAAGACTTCGACCAGCGCATCATCGACTACATCATCACCGAGTTCAAGAAGGAGTCGGGCGCCGACCTGTCCAAGGACGTGCTTGCCCTGCAGCGTCTGAAGGAAGCCGCCGAAAAGGCCAAGATCGAGCTGTCCTCCACGCAGCAGACCGAGATCAACCTGCCGTACATCACGGCCGACGCCTCCGGTCCCAAGCACCTGAACCTGAAGATCACCCGCTCCAAGCTGGAAGCGCTGGTCGAGGAACTGATCGAACGCACGATCGAACCCTGCCGCGTGGCGATCAAGGACGCCGGCGTCAAGGTTTCCGATATCGACGACGTGATCCTGGTCGGGGGCATGACCCGCATGCCCAAGGTCCAGGAAAAGGTCAAGGAATTCTTCGGCCGCGAGCCGCGCAAGGACGTGAACCCCGACGAGGCTGTGGCCGCCGGCGCCGCGATCCAGGGTTCCGTGCTGTCTGGCGACCGCAAGGACGTGCTGCTGCTCGACGTGACGCCGCTGTCCCTGGGGATCGAGACCCTGGGTGGCGTCATGACCAAGATGATCAAGAAGAACACCACCATCCCGACGCGCTTCTCGCAGGTGTTCTCCACGGCGGATGACAACCAGCCGGCCGTGACCATCAAGGTCTACCAGGGCGAGCGCGAAGTCGCCGCGGGCAACAAGGCGCTGGGCGAGTTCAACCTGGAAGGCATCCCGCCGGCCCCGCGTGGCCTGCCGCAGATCGAGGTCACCTTCGACATCGACGCCAACGGCATCCTGCACGTGTCGGCCAAGGACAAGGGCACCGGCAAGGAAAACAAGATCACGATCAAGGCCAGCTCGGGCCTGACCGAGGAAGAGATCGAGCGCATGGTGAAGGACGCCGAGGCCAACGCCGAGGAAGACCACCGCATCGCCGAACTGGCGCAGGCGCGCAACCAGGCCGACGGCCTGGTCCACGCCACGCGCAAGTCCCTGACGGAATACGGCGACAAGCTCGAAGCCTCCGAAAAGGAAGCCATCGAATCGGCCATCAAGGAACTTGAAGAAGCCATCAAGGGCGACGACAAGGCCGCCATCGACGCCAAGGTCGAGGCCCTGTCCACCGCCTCGCAGAAGCTCGGCGAAAAGATGTACGCCGACATGCAGGCCAAGCAGGCGGCTGCGGGCGCGGCTGCGGCCGATGGCGCCAAGCCGGCGGAAGACGACGTCGTCGATGCCGACTTCAAGGAAGTGAAGCGCGACTGATCCCCGCCGGACGCGCCTCGGCGCGGAACGCCCGGCAGGGCGGTTCCGCGCCCGGCGAGCCGGGGCGGCCCGCAAGCCGCCCGGGGAACAGCGAGCCTGCCCGGAACCGGTTCTGCACCGGGCCGGGCATGTGTCCTTCAATCAGCAGCGCATAGCACAGGCAACCCGAATCCATGGCAAAACGAGATTTTTACGACGTCCTGGGCGTGGCCAAGAACGCCTCGGACGACGACATCCGCAAGGCCTACCGCAAGCTGGCCATGAAATACCACCCGGACCGCAATCCGGACAGCAAGGAGGCCGAGGACAAATTCAAAGAGGCCAAGGAAGCCTACGAGATGCTGTCCGATCCGGAAAAGCGCGCGGCCTATGACCGTTTCGGTCATGCCGGCGTGGATCCGAACGCGGCGGCCGGCGCCGGCATGAATGGCGGCGCGGGCGGTTTTGCCGACGCCTTCGGCGACATATTCGGGGAAATATTCGGCGCTGCCGCAGGCCGCCGGGGCGGCGGACCCCAGGTCTATCGCGGCGCCGACCTGAAATACTCGCTGGAGATCAGCCTGGAGCAGGCGGCCAACGGGTTCGACACCGAGATCCGCATTCCCAGTTGGGAATCCTGCGAAACCTGCCATGGCTCGGGCGCCCGACCCGGCACCTCGCCGCGCACCTGCCAGACCTGCGGCGGGAGCTGCGCCGTGCGCATGCAGCAGGGCTTTTGCAGCGGGCGGCCACGGGTTTCGACACCGAGACCCCCATCCCAGGTTGGGAACCCTGCAAACCCGGCCATGGCTCGGGCCCCCGCCCCGGCCCCTCGCCGCCCCCCTGCCATACCTGCGGCGGCAGCGGCGCCGTGCGCATGCAGCAGGGCTTTTTCAGCGTCCAGCAGACCTGCCCGACCTGTCATGGCACCGGCCGCGAGATCACCGATCCCTGCGTCGATTGCGAGGGCGTGGGCCGTGTCCGCAAGAACAAGACCCTGCAGGTCAAGATTCCCGCGGGGATCGACGACGGCATGCGCATCCGTTCCACCGGCAATGGCGAGCCGGGGCTGAACGGCGGGCCTCCGGGCGACCTGTACGTCGAGATCCGCATCAAGCCGCACGGCATCTTCGAGCGCCAGGGCGAGGACCTGCACTGCGAGCTGACCATCCCCTTCACCAAGGCGGCGCTGGGGGGCGTGCAGGAAGTCCCGACGCTGTCCGGGCGCGGGGAAATCACCATTCCCGAAGGCACACAGACCGGCAAGACCTTCCGACTGCGCGGCAAGGGCATCAAGGGCGTGCGTTCCAGCTATCCCGGCGACCTGTATTGCCACATCGTGGTGGAAACCCCCGTGCGCCTGAACGAAGAACAGAAAGCGCTTCTGCGCCAGTTCGAGGCGTCCCTGAACAGCGGCGGCGACCGCCATTCGCCCAAGAGCGAATCCTGGACCGACAAGGTGAAGAACTTCTTCTCCTGACGCAGGCCAGCCGCCCGATGTCCACCCCGTTCACCGGCCCGGCCGGCGAACGGGGTTTTTCTTTGTGCGGTTCGCGGCCTTCAGTGCTTCGGGTCGGGGTCGGCCGCCACGGCGATGCTGAGCGCCTCGGGATCGAGCAGCCCGTGCATGGCGGCGTTGACCTGCCCGGCCTCCAGGTCGCGCAACTGGTCGATGATGTGCTGCTGCCAGGCGAAGCTGCGGCCTGAGTCCAGATAGTCGATCCAGCGGCCCGCCAGGTAGGCGTCGTCTGAGCGCCCCAGTTGCAGGTAGTTCAGCAGCGACTGGACCCCCCGGTCGACTTCAGCCTGGGTGAAGCCGGTCTTCAGGGTCTCGTCCAGGACGGTACGCATCTCAGCCTGCAGCGCGTCGGCGTTCTGCGCGGCCATGCTGGCGAACAGCATCCATGCCCCCGATTCTTCGAAGGGCGAGGCGCTGACGGCGCTGCCCACGCCGTAGGACAGGCCGCCGCGCACCCGGATGGCCTGCCACAGACGGGAATCCTCGGAGCCGCCGATCAGATAGTTCGCCAGCATCAGCGCGGGCCAGCGCGGATCGGTGTCCCGCAGTTTCAGGGGCAGGGCGGCCCGGTATTCGGCGTTGGCCTTGCCCGGCGCCGGGATGCGGAAGGTCTTGGGTTCGACCGCATGCCAGGGATCGGCCAGGCGTTCGTAGGCCGGAGCGGTCCGCCAGCCGGACAGGCCGGCGCGCAGGCGCTGTTCCACCACGGCGGGGTCGAAATCCCCCACCACGGCCAGGGACAGGTGGCCCGCGCCGTAGAACCGTTCATGGAACCTGCGCAGCCGTTTGCGGCTCAGGGCTTCGATCCAGGCCAGGGTTTCGGCCGTCGTGGGGGTATAGCGGACATCGTCCCGGTCCCAGGGCTGTCCATGCCGCCGCAGCGTGTTGCGCACCAGGTAGGCCGGACTCGATGCGTCGTTTTCCACCCGGGTGCGCAGGCTGCGCTTGAGCCGCTCCAGTTCGTCCTCCGGAAAGGCCGGCGCGCGCAGCAGGTGGAACACCAGGTCCAGTGCATCGGCCAGGTGTTCGCGGGAACTGCGCAGGGAAACGTTCAGCACGTTGCCATCGGCGCCGAACGACAGTTGGGAGTCCAGTGCGTTCAGGCGATCTTCGATCTGCTGGCGGCTCATGCCGTCGGCGCCGCGCAGCAGCATGGCGCCGGTGGCGAAGGGCACGAGGTCCTGCCCGCGCAATGCCTCGGCGTTGCCGAAGCCCATGCGCAATACGGCATGAACCTGCTCTCCCGCGGTGGCCTTGGGCAGCAGGGCCAGGGACACCGGACCGTTGGGCAGGGCCAGGACACTGCGCCTGGTGGTGGCGTCGATGGACAGGGGGCGGGTGTCGAAGGCCGCCACGGCGGGGCGCCCGGTGCCCGTGTCGAGCTGCCCGATCCACGGGCCGAGGTCGGCCGGGGCGGGCGCGGGCGCGTTCTTCGGGTCCGGCGTCGGCAGGTACATCCCGCTGGTGCGGTTGCTGGGCAGCAGCCAGGCGCTCAGCTGCGTGCGGATTGCATCCAGCGTCAGCGCCCGGACCCGCAGGCGCTCGATGAAGAACAGGCGCCAGTCCCCCCAGGCGACGGCGTCGGACAGGGCTTGCGCCAGGGCGCCGGACTGGTTGTAGGTCTGTTTCCAGTCGTTCAGCCAGGCCGTGCGGATGCGCTCCAGCGCGGCCTGGTCCAGCTGACCGATCCCTTCGGTTTCCAGGGTGCGTTCCAGGGCCGCCATGGCTGCCTGGGGATCCGCCCCGGGCTGTACCTGCGCGCCGAATACCGCGTAGCCGGGCTGCTTCATGGGCCGGGCGAAGCCGAACACGCTGCTGGCCAGGCCCTTGGCCACCAGGGCCTGGTAGAGCGGTCCGGCCGGGGTGTCGGCCAGCATGGCGCTGCCGATCGACAGGGCCGTGTAGGCGTCGCCGGCAGCCTCCGGCAGGTGATACTGCGCCAGGACGATGGGGCTGCCGCCGATGCGCCGCAGGGTGACGCTGCGCGCGCCCTGCTGGACGGGTTCGACCGTGTATTCGGGCGGCAGCGCGCCGCCGGGCCGGGCGATGGCGCCGAACGCCTGCGCGATCCATTGCAGCGTCTGCCGCGCATCGAAGCGGCCTGTGATGATCAGCGTGGCATTGTCCGGACGGTAGTATCGATGGTAGAAGGCGCGCAGCGGCTCGATGCCGACGTGCTCCACATCGGAACGCGCACCGATCACGCTGCGGCCGTAGGGGTGCCAGACATAGGCAGCCGAGGCAACCTGCTGCATCAGCATGCTGAACGGGCTGTTTTCGCCACGTTCCATTTCGTTGCGCACCACCGGCATTTCCGCGTCCAGGTCCGCGCGGGCGATGCGCGCGTTCAGCATGGCGTCGGCCTGCCAGGACAGGTACCAGCGCAGCGTGTCGGGGTCGCTGGCGAACGTGGCGTAATAGTTCGTCAGGTCGGCGGTGGTCGAGCCGTTGGCCGCCAGCCCCCGGCGCGCGAATTCGGCCAGGGCGTCCGGGTGTTTCGGGCTGCCACGGAACAGCAGGTGCTCCAGCAGGTGCGCCATGCCGGTCTCGCCCGGTCCTTCGTTGCGTGAGCCGACGCGGTAGCTCATGTTTACCGTGGTCTGGGCGCGGGAATCATCCGGGGCAAGCAGTACCTGCAGGCCGTTGTCCAGGCGGTATTCCGTCACGCCTTCGATCATGACGACCTGGTGGACGCCGGCGGGAAGGCTCTGCGTGGCGGCAGGTTTGGCAAGCGCGGGGCTGTGCAGGACGGGTGCTGCCAGCAGGCAGAACGCAAGAAACAGGGAGGGCAGGGGGTTCGGCCGGAGCATGGGTGCGGGGAACGTCGTGAGTGAAAAGGTGCGGCCCATAACATTACCGCATGGGCGCCCCGGAACGCACGCGTTGCCCGCTGGTCGCCAGGCGGATACCGGGGATCGGAATCAATTCGGCCCCGAGGTCACATCATGACATGTCGATGTCACCCGTCACGAGGCCGGCCTGCTTCGGTCTACTTCGACAGCAGCCGCATCGCCTGTTCCAGTCCGTCCATCGTCATGCCGAACATGCGGTCGTGCATCAGTTCCTTGACCAGGGCGATGGACTGGCGGTACTGCCAGGAACCGGAAGGTTCCGGGTTCAGCCAGACGGCGTGCGGCCAGTGGCCCAGGATGCGCTGCAGCCAGGCGGCCCCGGTCTCTTCGTTGTGGTGCTCGATCGAACCGCCCGGGTACAGCAGTTCGTAGGGGCTCATGGACGCGTCGCCCACCAGGATCAGGCGCCAGTCCTCGCCGTAGGTGCGCAGCAGGTCCCAGGTCTCTATGCGCTCGCCGTGGCGGCGGCTGTTGTGGCGCCAGACGGATTCATAGGGGCAGTTGTGGAAGTAATAGACTTCCAGGTGCCGGAATTCGCTGCGGGCCGCGGAGAACAGCGATTCGATGCGGGCGATGTGGTCGTCCATGCTGCCGCCCACGTCCAGCAGCATCAGCACCTTGACGGTGTTGTGGCGCTCGGGCATCCAGTGCAGGTCCAGCATCCCGGCCTGCTCGGCGGTGCCGCGGATGGTGCCCGGCATGTCCAGTTCCAGCGCCGCGCCCTGGCGGGCGAAGCGCCGCAGGCGCCGCAGCGCCATCTTGAAGTTGCGCGTGCCCAGGACCTGCTGGTCATCGTAGTCGCGATAGTCGCGCCGTTCCCAGACCTTGATGGCCGTGCGGTTGCCGGCCGATTGACCGCCGATGCGGATGCCTTCCAGGTGATAACCGCCGTGGCCGAAGGGCGAAGAGCCCCCGGTGCCGATCCATTTGCTGCCACCTGCGTGGCGTTCCTTCTGCTCGGCCAGGCGCTCGCGGAACATTTCCATCAGCCGGGCCCAGCCGTGCTTTTCCAGGGCTGCCTTTTCCTCGTCGGTGAGCTGCTTGCGGAAGGTCTGCACCAGCCAGTCGGGAGGGATGTCGGGCCCGCCGGCGCGGGCCTGGAGCTGGCCGATGAAGGCGGCGAAGACCCGGTCGTAGCGATCGTAGCGGGTCTCGTCCTTGACCAGCGCCAGGCGCGCCAGGTGGTAGAACGCTTCCGTGCTCGTGGGTGCGGCCGGGCTGCACAGCAGTTCGAGCAGGCTCAGGTATTCCCGGATGGAGACCGGGATGCCCGCGGCACGCAACTGGAGGAAGAAATCGGTCAGCATGGCCGGAATGGGTGCGGCGTCAGGCGCGGGGGCGCCGCAGCTGGTAGAGCAGGTGGGCGCGAACCTCGGGCCATTCGCCCGCCAGCAGGCTGTACATGACCGTGTCGCGCACGGTGCCGTCGCGCCGCAGCGCGTGATGGCGGAGCACGCCGTCGCGGTGCGCGCCCAGACGCTCGATGGCACGCTGGGATGCGTGGTTGTAGTTGTCGGTGCGCCAGCCCACCACGGCTGCGCCCAGCGTGTCGAACGCATGTTCGAGCAGAAGCAGCTTGCAGGCGGTGTTCACGTGGGTGCGCTGGCGGGAGCGGGCGTACCAGGTGTAGCCGATCTCCAGGCGGGCGACCGCCGGGATGATGTCGTGATAGCGCGTCGAACCCAGGATGGCTCCGCTGGCAGCGTCCGTGACGGCGAAAGGCAGCATGTGGCCATCGTCGAAGCCCTTCAGGGCCTGGGCGATGTAGGATTCGGTCTGGTCGGGTTCGGGAACCGAGGTGACGCGCAGGTTCCACAGCTCGCCGTCGGCAGCGGCGGCGCGCAGGCCGCCGGCGTGATCGCGGGACAGCGGGACCAGACGCACGCCGTGGCCTTCCAGGGTGACGGGGCTGGGCGTTTGCTTGAAGCCGGATATGTTCATGGGTCGGTCGGGTGGTGGGGGAACGGAAGAAACATGTTGTGGCTTTCGTGCCGCGCCCCAGGGGGGCGGTGTCGTGCGCGCCCGCCCGGGTGCGGCGGGGGGGGCCGGGGGCGCGGGGGGGGGGGGGGCCGCGGGGGGGGTGGG
>Ga0182793_1001817_pt1 | contig 12801 bp, 12 predicted proteins | sample Passage237A_FD_130498 | JGI IMG/M metagenome (GOLD analysis project Ga0182793, IMG submission 130498) | Cellulose adapted compost microbial communities from Newby Island Compost Facility, Milpitas, CA, USA - Passage2 37A (version 2) (version 2) ... | reverse complement strand
TCGCCGCCCACCCGATCCGCGACCACGCCGGTATCATCGTGTTGGTCTCGGTCGGCCTGTTCGGCCTCTTCACCGCCGTCTTCGGGGTCTCGACCCTCACCTGGCTGTCGATCGCCGCACTCGCCCTGCTCGGCGCGGCCGACATGATCAGCGTCTACGTGCGCGAGACCCTGATCCAGCTTTGGACCCCGGACCGCTTGCGCGGCCGCGTCAACGCCGTCAATCAGGTCTTCATCGGCGCTTCCAACGAGTTGGGCGAATTCCGCGCCGGCACCATGGCCGCCTTCATCGGCACGGTGCCCGCGGTGCTGTTCGGCGGTGTCGGCGCCATTGCCGTCGCCGGCATGTGGGCCTGGCTGTTCCCGCAGATGCGCAAGGTCCGCCACCTCGACGGGCGGGTCTGAAACCGCCCGCTCAGTTCTGCGCGGGCTGCGCCCGCTGGCGCAGCGCGATGCGCTGGTCGCGTTCGACGTGCAGCAGCTCGGCGATCCGCCACACCACATTGTCCTCGAGCTCGTGCAGTTCGCCGTCGGCGAACACCATCTCCCACATGATCGAAATCAGTTCGAGCTTCGCCGCATGGTCGAGATGGCGGTTGATAACGCTGGTGAAGCCGTAGAGGTCGACGGCCTCATGGCCGGCGCGCTCGCCCGCCCGCACCACGTCATCGAGTTCGTCCTCGTCGAGTTCGAACATCTCCGCAAGCAGCGGGCGCAGCTGCTCCACCTCGGCCTTGTCGCGCACGCCGTCGGCATCCATCACGTGCAGCAACAGGGCCGTCGCGGCGATCCGCGGGTCATCGGTCGGCCTGCCCGACCCGCCGGGACCGGCGTCGGAGAGGTCCTTGAGGAAGCGGATGAAGCGATCGATCATCGTTGCGGGAACCGTTGCTGCGCGATCAGGCGGAGATAGAGCTTCCAGGCACTAATACAACCGCGCCCCGCCGCTGCCCGCACCGTTCTCGTCATCGTGATCGATGCCCGGATCGTCCGGCGGCCCGGTGAAGATCACGGATTCGGCCGCCGCCTTCGATGATGTCTGCGCGGCAGGGCGCTGCCGCGGCGAGGGTGTGGCTGCCCGCGCTGGCGCCGCGGGCGTTGGCTCGCCTGTGCCCCCCGCCTGCGGCGTTGCCTTGGTGTCGGCCGTGGCAGCCTCTTGCTTCGCTCCTGCATCCGCGGGCTTCGGCTCCTCGGGCGGCAGCGGCTTCGCCTCCGCCTTGGCCGCGTCGGCGGTGCCGCGTCCTGCCGACACGTCGATGTCCAGGATCTCGTCGAGCGGCCGTTCGGCGTCGCGGTCCGCAGCCGGCAGCGCGGCGATCGAGCCCGCCGCCGTTCGATCCTGCTCGATCGTCTGCGCCACCTGCTCCACCGGCACCCGCCATTCGAAAGCGTCGATGCGCCCCGTGACGGGCGAGAACGGCGCCCAGCGCTCCGACACGATCCCGTCGGCGACCCATGCCGCGTCGCGCGGTGCGCGCAGCGCTCGCGCCAGCCATTCGCGCACACGGCCCTGTTCGCCCGTGTCGGCTTCCTCGATGTCGGCCATCAGCAGGAAGGCGCGCTCGCGCGGCTCCTGCCTGATCAGCGCCTCGGCTGCCTCGCGCGCCTGCTTCAGCTCCACGGCCTCGAGCGCCGCCCGCGCCACGATGTGGAAGGATTCCGGATTGTTCGGCTTCAGCGACTGCAGCTTCTTCGCCCGCGCCAGCCGGTCATGCGTCGAATCGCCCGGCCTCGCCCGCACGTAGAGGTCGGCAACCTGCGGATGTGGCGCCTTCTTCCAGATCGCCTCCAGAACCTTGGACCCCTTGCGTATGTCGTCGTTGCGAAACAGCGCCCGCGCCGCGGCCAGTGCGGCCGGCACGAAGTCGGGCGCGAGTCGCACCGCCTCCTGTGCCGCATTGCGCGCCGCCAGCGACTCGGTGTCGAGCAGCGCCAACGACTTTGCAGTCAACAACACCGCGCGTCTGCGGTTGAGGCTCGCGCGGTCGATCTGGCGCGACGTCCACTGCGCGTCGAGAAGAAGCAGCGCGCCGTCCCAGTCGCCCTGTTCGGCCCGCTCCTCCAGCGTCGATTCGGCCGCCCAGGCAAGCTGTGGCGCGGCCTCCGCGGCTTGCGTCGCATAGTGGCGCGCAGCCCTGCGCTCGCCAAGCCGCTCCGCCTCCAGGTAGAGCCCGCGCAGGCCCAGTAGCCGCGTCTCGGGATCCTCCAGCATCGCCTCGAACTTGCGCCGGGCCGCCTCGTGGTCGCCTTCGAGCAGCGAGGTCTGCGCGTCAAGCAGGTGGATCAGCGGCTCCTGGTCGGCGCTGATCAGCTTCGCCGCCTCGCGGTTCTTCTTGCGCGCCAGCACCGCGTCGCCCGCGCCCGCCGCGATCATCCCTGTCGACAGCGCCTGGTAGCCGCGGTCGCGTCGCCGCACCCGGAAGTAGCGGCTGATCGCATAGGGGCTGTTCCAGATCGCCTTGAGCAGCCACCAGACGATCATCACCGCCGTCACCACGGCGGTAATCGCCACCGCCGCGACCATGAGCGACACCTGGTAGCGATAGCCGTTGAAGGTCACCACCATCTCGCCCGGCCGGTCGGCGAGCCAGGCGAGGCCGAGGCCGATCGCGAAGACCACGGCGAGATAAAAGAGGACGCGCAGCATCGAAGCCCCTATCCCTTGAGCGCCGAGGCCAGCGCCTTGTCGACGAGCTGGTCGGCCGTCTGCCGCGCCCGTACCCTGGCCATGAAATCGGCGCCCGCCGCCTTGGGTTCCTCAGGCAGCGTCTCGTATTCGGCCAGCGCCCTGTCGTAGTCGCCCGCGTTCACCGCCGCCTCGATGCGCGCCACGATTGCCGGCACGCTGGTCCCCTCGACCTCGCCGACAGGGCGCACCTGCACCAGCGACTGCGCGCTGTTCCACAGGCGGTCGAAGAAGCCGGCGCTCGGATCGGCGGGCCGCCCGGCCGCGGCCATGCGGTTGGCTGCTTCGCTCATTTCGCGCGCGATCTCGGCCCGCGTCGGCACGCCGCTTGCCGCCAGCTCGCGCAGCGCAGCGATCTCGGGTGAGTCGGGCGCGAGGCTCGCATAGGTGTCCAGCTCGGTGGTGAACGGCTGCCCCCGGTCGATGGCCGATTTCAGAGCCGAGGCGGCGATCGCAAGCGCCACCGCCGGTGTCTCGCCCTGCTCCTCGACCTTGGCCGAAAGCGCGGCAAGCGACTCCTCGATCGCGTCGAGCCGCGCCCCGGCCTGGCTCGCGGCATCGGCCGCCGACGTGGCGATGTCGGCGGCGTTCCGCGCGGCTTCCTCGACCCGCGCGATCTCGCTCTTCAGCGCCTCCGTATCGCCGCCGCCGGACGCGGGCAGGCTCGCCACGCGCTCCTCCAGCGCCTGCAGGCCGGTGCGCAGCTCTTCGAGCGCCGCACTGTCCGGTGCCGCTCCTCCTGCCGGCGCCGCATCCTTCAACTGCGCGATCTGCCCGCGCAGGTCCTCCACCAGCGTGCCGAGGCTGTCGATGCGCGCATTTGCGTCTTCGACGAGCGCCGAGACTTCCTCGCCGGCCGACGCGGGCGGCGCATTGCGCAATTCGTCGATATTGGCCTTGAGCGACTGCAGCTCCGCCCTCAGCGCTTCGAGCCGCCCGTCATCCGCCGCCTGCGGGCTCGCCACCGGCGGCAGCAGGCCGGCATACCAGGCAGCGCCCCCGGCGCCGGCAAGGGCGACGACCGCGCCGACGATGCCGGCCGCAATCACCGACCCAGCGCCGCGGCGACGCGGTGCATCCTGGCTCGGCGGGGGACCATCGCGGCGCGGCGGCGTTGCAGGCGCGGGCTTGTCGGGGCCTGGCCGTCCGAATTGACCCGTGGAGCCGGCGGTGGCAGCCTGCGCCGGCTTCTCCGGCCCGCTCTGGCCCGGCTTCGATGCCGAAGACTCGCGCTGTGCGCCCTTCCCCTCTCCCGGGCCGCCGGCCGCGGCATCCTTGCCCGTCCTGGTCGACTCCGTCGCCGCTTCGCTCTTCGTTCCGGCCTTCTCGTCCCCGGTCGATTCGGGCTCGATCCGCGACACCTCGCCGGCGCCGAGCTCGATCGTCACCGGCTCCGAAATGCCTTTCGAATGGCGGACCTTCGGGGATTTGACCATGAAGACGATGCTCCGCGTCTCTGCTGCTGCGCCTTCCAGGCGGCGCGACTTCGATGACAGGCTATCGGACTAGCACATCGGCGCGGCGAAAAAAGGGGGCGCGGGCGAGATTGCTCATGCGCCCTTGAGCCGCGCCAGCAGCGATGCTTCGTCAGGCGTCGCGGCGATCTCAGCGCGGTCGCATGTGGATTGCGGCAACGCCTGCGCCGTGCGTTGCGAGATGCAGATCGGCCGCGCTGCGCGCACCAGTGGCCCGACCCCGGGTGTCGCGGCCAGCCGGGCAAACAGCACCGCCGCGTTGGCCGAGTAGAGCAGCGCGGCATCGACGGGCCTGCCGCCCAGCACCGCGCCGATTTGCTCTGTGGTCCGTTCCACCGGCACAGTGTCGTAAGTCTCGACGGCCGACACTGCGAAACCTGATTTCCGCAGCGCATCCGCCAGCCCGCCCGTCCGCACCAGGCCGCACAGGTAGAGGATTCGTGAGCCCAGCTTCAGCGTCCGCACGATGTGGGTTGCGAGAGCCGGGGCATCGCCTGCCGCGCTCTCCACGTGAGCGAAACCGGCCTTCAGCGCGGTGGCGGCCGTCTTGTCCCCGACGGCAAACAGCGGCAGGTGCGCGAGTGCGCGCAGCAGTTCGGGCGGCGCATGCCGCAGGGCCGTGGCGCTGGTTGCGGCAACGGCGTCGAATTCGCCCGCACTCGGCAGCTCGCTCATTCTGAGGGGCCGTGTCTCGCTGAGCGGCAATACCACCGGCTCAAGGCCCATGGCCTCGAGCTGCGCCGCCGTTGCGCTCGCCCCCGGCTCCGGCCGCGTGACGAGGACGCGCATGCCGGCCTCAGCTCCACCCGTCGAAGAAGCGCGTGCCGGCTTTCGCCCTGATGTCGGTGCCGGCACGCGCGCCGATCCCCGCGGCCTCGTGCGCGCGGCCTTCGGCGGCGATCTCATGCGCCTCGCGTCCGTCGGGCGTGAGGATCATGCCGGCAAAGGCGAGCCTGTCGCCGTCGATCCGCGCCAGCCCCGCGATCGGCGTGCGGCATGATCCGTCGAGGGCGGCGAGAAACGCGCGCTCGCAGGCGAGCGCCTGCCCTGTTGGCTCGTGCATCAGGGGGGCGAGCATCGCAGCCACGCGCTTGTCGCCGCTGCGCGCCTCGATGCAGATCGCGCCCTGTCCGGGCGCGGGCGGGAAGCGGTCGGGCGGCAGGAGTTCGGTGGCAACGCCGGTCATCCCCAGCCGCTTCAGTCCGGCCAGCGCCAGCAGCGTCGCGTCCGCCTGTCCCTCGTCCAGCTTGCGCAACCGGGTGTGCACGTTGCCGCGGAACGTCTCGACCCTGAGGTCGGGCCGCGCGCGCCGCACCAGCGCCTGCCTGCGCAACGACGACGTGCCGACCGTCGCGCCCTCCGGCAGGTCGAACAGGCTCGGTGCCGCACGACCGATGAAGGCGTCGCGCACGTCCTCGCGCTCCAGGAATGCCATGATTTCCAGCCCGGCTGGCAGCAGCGTCGGCATGTCTTTGGAGGAATGCACGGCGATGTCGATGCGGCCCGAAAGCAGCCCCTCTTCCAACTCCTTGGTGAACAGGCCCTTGCCGCCGGCCTCGGCCAGCGTCCTGTCCTGGATGCGATCCCCGCTGGTGGTGATGGGAACGATCTCGAAAGCTTGTTCCGGCAGGCCATGCGCGGCCATCAGCCGGGCGCGCGCTTCCGATGCTTGCGCCAGCGCCAGCGCGCTCCCGCGCGTTCCGATCCTCAAGCCCTCGCCGGGGGCGTGTGTTTGCATGGCGCGCCGTCCGTGATAACCGCAGCCCGTGGGCCGCGCCTGCGAAATTCAGGCGCTTACCTAGTCGTGTTTCCGCAACCGGGCAACAAAGGCCATGGCGCCACAAGGCCGCATGATCGCGCTGGGCATCGAGACGAGCTGCGACGAAACCGCCGCGGCGGTGGTCGGGATGCTGCCTTCCGGCGAGGGGCGCATCCTCTCCAACGTCGTGCTGTCGCAGGTCGCCGACCATGCCGCCTTCGGCGGCGTCGTGCCGGAGATTGCCGCGCGCGCCCATGTCGAGGCGCTCGACGGCGTAATCGAGGCCGCGCTTGCCGAGGCCGCCACCCCGCTCGCCACGCTCGACCTCGTCGCCGCCACCGCCGGGCCGGGCCTCATCGGAGGCCTCATCGTCGGGCTGATGACCGGCAAGGCGATCGCCGCCGCGACCGGAAAGCCGCTCGTGCCGATCAACCATCTCGAGGCCCATGCCCTGACGGCGCGCCTCACCGACCGGATCGATTTTCCCTACCTGCTGCTGCTGGTGTCCGGCGGCCACACGCAGATCGTGCTGGTCGAGGGCGTCGGCCGCTACGCCCGCTGGGCCTCCACAATCGACGACGCGCTGGGCGAGGCCTTCGACAAGACCGCCAAGCTGATCGGCTTGCCCTATCCCGGCGGCCCGAACGTCGAGAAGGCGGCCGCGCGCGGCAATCCGAACCGCTTCGACCTGCCGCGTCCGCTGAAGGGCGAAAAGCGCCCCGACTTCTCCTTCTCCGGTCTCAAGACCGCCGTACGGCAGGCCGCCTCGGCAATAGCGCCGCTGTCGGCGGCCGATGTCGACGACATCGCTGCCTCCTTCCAGCGCGCCATCGTCGAGACGCTGGAGGACCGCGTCGCCCGCAGCCTCGAACGCTTCCGGGAGGCCTTTCCCGACCTCGCATCGCCCGTGCTGGTCGTCGCCGGTGGCGTCGCCGCCAACGCGGCGATCCGCGCCGCGCTCGATGGCCTCTGCCGGTCGAACGGCTTTCGCCTCGTCGCGCCGCCGCTGGAACTGTGCACCGACAACGGCGTGATGGTCGCCTGGGCGGGGCTGGAGCGCATGCGTGCCGGGCTCGTCGGGAACGATCCGCTGTCCTTCGCGCCACGCTCGCGCTGGCCGCTGGACGAGGCGGCCGCGCCGCTGATCGGCGCCGGCAAGCGCGGAGCGAAGGCATGAGTGAGAGCACGCGCATCGCCGTCCTCGGCGGCGGCGCCTGGGGCACGGCGCTCGCGACCGCCATGCTGCGCGCCGGCAACGACGTGCTGCTGTGGGCGCGCGACGGAGAGACGATCGCGGCGATCAACGAGCGGCGCAACAATCCGCGCTATCTGCCTGGCATCCTGCTCCAACCCGCCCCGCGCGCCACCGCCGATCTCGGCGAGGCGCTGGCCGGCGCGGAAATCGTGCTCGCGGTCACCCCCGCCCAGACGCTCCGTTTCCTGCTTGAAGCAATCGCCGGCCAGATCGGCCCCGGCGCGCCGCTCGTCATCTGCGCCAAGGGCATCGAGCGCACGACCGGTCGCCTGCTGTCCGAAATCGCCGCCGAGCTCCTCCCGGAGACGCCGGTCGTCGTGCTCTCCGGCCCGAGCTTCGCCACCGACGTGGCGCGCGGTCTGCCGACGGCGGTCACCGTCGCGGCCCGCGACGAAGCGTTGGCCGCGCGGCTCGCCGGCTTGTTCTCCTCGTCCTCCTTCCGCTGCTATTCGAGCGACGACCTGATCGGCGTCGAACTCGGCGGTGCCCTGAAGAACGTGCTGGCGATCGCCGCCGGTGCCGTCACCGGGGCCGGGCTTGGCGCCAGCGCCCAGGCGGCGATGGTGACGCGCGGCTTCGTCGAATTGCGCCGCATAGGCGCCGCCTTCGGCGCGCGGCCGGAGACGCTGATGGGCCTGTCCGGCCTCGGCGACCTGATCCTCTCCTGCGGCTCGGCGCAGTCGCGCAACTTCTCATACGGCATGGCGCTCGGCCAGGGTCGGCCGGTCGAGGGCCTGCCGCTTGCCGAAGGCGTGCCGACCGCGCCGATCGCTGCCGAGATTGCTGCAAGCCGCGGTATCGACGCGCCGATCGTGACGGCCGTCGCCGCGCTTCTGCGGACCGAAATCACCATCGACGAGGCCGTCACCGCGCTGCTCTCTCGCCCCTTGAAGAGCGAGACGGAATAGCGGAGAAACGCACGCTCGGCTGAGGAGGCGAGCCAATGGCATACTGGTTGTTCAAGTCCGAACCCTCGGTGTTCTCCTTCGAAATGCTGAAGGCCAGGGGCAAGGCCGGGCAGGAATGGGACGGCGTGCGCAACTATGCCGCCCGCAACAACATGCGCGCGATGAAAGTCGGCGACCGCGGCTTCTTCTACCATTCCAACGAAGGGCTCGACATCGTCGGCATCGTCGAGGTCTGCAAGGAGGCGCACCCGGATTCGACCACCGACGACCCGCGCTGGGAGTGCGTCGACATCCGCGCCGTCAGGGACGTGCCAAACCCGCCGACACTGGCCGAGATTAAGGCCAACCCGAAGCTCGCCGACATGGCGCTGGTGCGGCTCGGCCGCCTCTCCGTCCAGCCGGTCACCGATGCCGAGTGGCGCGAGGTCTGCCGCATGGGCGGCGTCGATCCTGACTGATGCCGGACCGCAGGCTCGACCCCTCCCGCGCCGAAGCCTTCATCCTCGCCAACACGGCGCTGATCGCCCCGCCACACGTTGCCGAAATCCGCCTCCATCTCGCCGACCAGGCGCACGATCTCTGGCTGAAGACCGAGGAGGAGCTGGCCGAGATCGGCCTGCCGCCGCCCTACTGGGCCTTCGCCTGGGCCGGCGGCCAGGGCCTCGCCCGCTACGTTCTCGACCATCCCGAGATCGTGCGGGGCGCCCGAGTGCTCGACTTCGCCGCCGGATCCGGGCTGGTCGGCATCGCCGCGGCGAAGGCGGGTGCGGCTTCCGTGCTCTGCGCCGACATCGACGCCTTCTGCGAGACCGCCGTCCGCCTCAACGCCGCGGCCAACGGTGTGACGCTCGCCTTCACCGCGGCGGACCCGATCGGCACGGACGACGGCTGGGAGGGGCTGCTCGCCGGCGACGTCTTCTACGAAAAGCCCTTCGCCGAACGCCTCTGGCCCTGGCTGCGGGCCCTGCGCGCCCGCGGCGCTGCCGTGCTGGTTGGCGATCCCGGCCGCGCCTATCTGCCGAAGCACGGCCTTGCCCCTCTCGCCACCTATCAGGTGCCGGTCACCCGCGCGCTCGAGGATGCCGAGGTCAAGCGCACCACGGTTTGGGCGGTGACTTGACGTTGAGTTAGAAGAGGCGTTCAAATCCGCTCGGGGTAAATGCGGGCTCAATAGAGGCGTGCTGTGTTATGCGTATTGACGTCATCTCGAGCCATGAAGACCTGGAGCGGCTGAAGGCGAACTGGGAGGAGCTGTATCGGGCCGATCCCGAGGCCCAGTACTTCCTGTCCTGGCCGTTCATTTCGACCTATATCCGCCGCTTCGCGGGCCGGTGGTTCGTTCTGGCCGCGCGTTCCGGATCGGGTTCCTCGCCTTATGTGGCGCTCATGCCGCTGCGGCTTGGAACCATGATGAATGGCAAGACCGGCCTTTTCTACAACGAAATCCACATGGGCGGGGCCTATGTGGCGGACTACACGGGCGCAGTCTGTGCTCCGGAATTCGCGCAGGCGGCGATGGCAGCATTCGCCAAGCACCTGAGGAAGATGCATTGGGCGCGGCTGCATCTGACCGACTTGCGCATGTCGCCCGCGCGCGAGCGGGCATTCTTCAAGAACCTCGATGACGAGCGGCTGACCGTGCGCGAGGTAAGCCGCTGGGACAAGATCGGCAACATCGACAACAGCATCTGCCCGTTCGCCGAATTGCCGGAGACCTGGGAAGCCTACCTGGAGAAAAAGGTCAGCGCGAACACGCGCCAGAAGCTGCGGCGGCTGCTCCGCAAGGTGGAGGGGTCGGAGGATTTCCGGATCACACTGGCGGATGCCTCGACGATCGAGCGCGACATTGAAATCCTGCTGGGATTCTGGCGCACGAAATGGGGGCCCCGCAAGGGCGACCGTCTCGCCGGCATCCAGCGGACGCATCGGCGCCTGTTCCTGGACGCCCTCGCCGACGGCAGCCTGTTCCTCCCGGTCCTTTGGCACCGCGACAGGCCGCTTGGCGGCCTGGCGATCTTCGTCGACCCGGTCAAGAAGACCTACTTCTTCTACCTGGCCGGTCGCGACGAGGAGACCGACATCGTGCCGTCCGGGCTCGTGCTGCATGCCTACAGCATTCGCCATGCGATCGAGAACGGCTTCCGGACCTACGATTTCCTGCGGGGCAACGAATCCTACAAATACTCGTTCGCGACGAACGAAAGGGCCAACAGGAGCAGGCTGCTGCGCACCCGCTCGGATCGCAACCTGGGCGACAAGCTCGACGCACGTTCGCTGTTGAGCGTGTTCCGTCAGGCGAACCGGTTTCACAAGGACGGGCGGCTGGACAAGGCCGAGAGCGCATACCGGCAGATCCTGGACACCGATCCTGTCCACGCGCCCACCCTCTACGGACTCGGCCAGTTGCAGGCCGGCAGGGGCGAGCATCAGCGTGCCGCCAGAACGTTCGCGACCTTGACCAGGGCTGCTCCCGACCTCGCCAAGGGCTGGGCACGCCACGGCGAGGCCCTGCAGGCGCTGAACCGCCTCGCGGAAGCCGCGCAATCGTTCTACGCGGCAATCAAGCTCGACCCGCAAATGGCAGCGCCCCGCTACGGCCTCGGCTTGAGCCTCGCGCATCTCGGGCACCCCGAACGGGCCATTGCGTTGCTCCGGACCGTGCTGCGCCTGCGCCCGCGCGATCCGGCCGATGAACCGCTGAGGGTCCGGACTGCGGCGCTCCTCAAGAAGCTGGAGCAGGCGCAGCACAGCGGCGCACTCCCCTTGTGGAACGCCGTCGCCCCTTCGGCTCAGCGGGCCCCTGTCGTGGCCGAGGTCGCGAACGCGGGCGTCCGCCTGATGCCGTCGCTGGCACAATCCGTGGCGATCATCGGTCCGCCGCAAGCCGGCCCGGTCATCAAGCGAATGCCGGCGCGCCTGCGGTCCTGACGCAACGCTGGATCGAGGACGCCTGCGCACTTGTTGGGGGATGTTCATGACATTTGCGGGCGTGAACTATCTCGCGGTGATTGTCGCCGCGATCATGGCGTTCATCTTCGGTGCCGCCTATTACGGCCTGCTCTCGAAGCCATGGATGAAGGCCGCGCGCATCCAGCCGAAGGAAGGCGTGGGCGGGGCGATGCCACCCGCGCCGCTGCTCATCAATTCGATCGTCTGCGGGCTGATCATGGCCTGGGTGCTGGCTGCCGTGCTGGGGAGCATGGGCGCTGCCGGCATCGCTGCCGCCGTCACGGCCGCGTTCTTCCTGTGGCTGGGCTTCATCGCCACCACCATCGCGGTCAACCAGCGCTATCAGGGCTACGGCTGGAACCTGACGGTGATCGACGCGATCCACTGGCTGGGTGCGACCCTCATCATGGCGATCGTCATCGGCTGGTGGGGCTGACGCCGCGCCTAGCGCAGGATGCGCAGCACGGTCCGCCGCGATACGTGTCGGAGCAGCCAGCGCATCGCTGCCGGCGAGATCGCCACGCAGCCTTCGGTCGGCCGATAGTCCGGCCGCGCGACATGCAGGAAGATCGCGCTGCCGCAATTGCGCCTGCGCGGCCTGATGTTCCAGTCCAGCACGATCACCGCATCGTAGAGCCGGTCCCCCCGCTCCATCTTCTCATGGCTGGCCTTGAACGGCAGCCGCACCGGCCGGTTGTAGTTCGGGTCGGCCGGCGCGTCGCACCAGCCCATGTCTGGCCGGATGGGAACGAGCGGCAGCCTGGAGGCCGCCGGCATGCGCCCCCCCCCGGGACAGAAGGCACGAAGCGCCCAGCGCGCCCGCGGGGGGGGCGCGCGGGGCTCCGGGGGCGCCAGCGGCGTCGCCCCGTCGCCCTCGCGCTTCCCCGCCGATATCCCGCCGCGCCCCAGCGCGCCGGCAAACACCCTTTTGTCGGCAACGACGATCGCCTGCGTGCACTTTCCCGGCCGCGTCCGCACGGAAATCGCCCCGATGCCGCCAAATTTTCGGCGGAATTCCTTGCCGTCACGTTTTTTGGAGTATGATTGCATCTCGGAATAGAACGGCGTGACTGGCTTTCCCGGCCTCCGAGGTTCCGCATAAAGGAGTCGCGGTCAACAGCAAACCTTCCCCTGCCCTCGAACGGATTGACGATGACTTCACGGACCATTCTCCTCGTCGACGACGACAATGATCTGCGCGGCACGCTGGTCGAGCAGCTTTCCCTCTACGAAGAGTTCGACGTGCTCGAGGCCGACACCGCGTCGAAGGCCATCGGCACCGTCCGCGGCGGCCTCGTCGACCTGCTGATCATGGATGTCGGCCTGCCCGACATGGACGGACGCGAGGCGGTCAAGCTCTTGCGCAAGGGCGGCTACAAGGCGCCGATCATCATGCTGACCGGCCACGACACCGATTCCGACACCATCCTCGGCCTGGAGGCTGGCGCCAACGACTACGTGACGAAGCCCTTCCGCTTCGCCGTGCTGCTTGCCCGCATCCGAGCGCAGCTGCGCCAGCACGAGCAGAGCGAGGACGCCACCTTCGTCGTCGGCCCCTACACCTTCAAGCCCAGCCAGAAGCTCTTGATCGACCAGAAGGGCGGCAAGGTCCGGCTCACCGAGAAGGAAGCCTCGATCATCAAGTATCTCTATCGCGCCGACCGCAAGGTGGTGACCCGCGACGTGCTTCTCGAAGAGGTCTGGGGCTACAATTCCGGCGTCACCACCCACACGCTTGAAACCCACGTCTACCGGCTGCGGCAGAAGATC
>Ga0182793_1001815_pt1 | contig 12807 bp, 13 predicted proteins | sample Passage237A_FD_130498 | JGI IMG/M metagenome (GOLD analysis project Ga0182793, IMG submission 130498) | Cellulose adapted compost microbial communities from Newby Island Compost Facility, Milpitas, CA, USA - Passage2 37A (version 2) (version 2) ... | reverse complement strand
GCGCGCCTGCGGCGTGAGCGCGGCCTCGGAGAAGTGGTCCGCGCCCCAGCCGCCGATCGACAGCAGCACCTTCAACCCGGGGTTCTCGCGGCGCAGCGCCACCAGCCCGGCCAGCGAGCGCGGCGCGGTCGCGCCGGGCAGGTACACCGCACCCTGCGGATCCACCAGGGCGAAGGCGAAATTGATCGCGTCCAGCTTGCGCGCGCTGATCGGCGGCAGCGTCGGTCCGTCCATCACGTAGCCGATCACCTTCAGCCGCGCGGGCGCGTCGGACGCCGCCGCGTGCGCCTGCGCGGCGAGCAGGCAGGCGGCCATGGCCAGCGCGCGCAGCAGGCGCGCGCCCAGGGGTCGGATGCGGATCATGCGGTTCCCGTGGCGAGTTGCGAGGCGGCCACTATAGGCGCGCGCGGCGGCCAGGGAAGGCGTCGGACGCAGATCGATCACGCATGTCCCGGCGCTTGACCGCATGCGGCCGCCGCAGGCGCCAGCGGCATGCCACCGGCGCGGCGGACGCATGCCGCGCGGACGCGCATCCGGTCCCGGACCGGTCCTGCAGACGCATGCCGCTGGCCGCCCCATGGCCGCGCCGGCGCCGCGATGCGCGCGCGGCGACCGCACGGGTCAGCGCGGCGGTTGCGGCGGCCGCGGCGGGAAGCGCAGCACCACGCCGCGCACCGGCGGCTCGCGGCGCCACAGCACCGGGACTTCCCGCGGCGCGGGCGGTTCCAGCTCGGCTTCCTCCGGCGCCGCGTCCTCCTCGTCCTCCCAGCTGTAGCGCGGGCGCGGCGGCAGCGGGTCCCGGCGGCGGAACAGCAGGCCCGCGAGTGCGCCGCCCACGGCGCCGCCCAGGTGCGACTGCCAGGAAATGCCCGGCTCGTTCGGCAGCACGGTCAGCAGCATGCCGCCGTAGAACAGGAAACCGATCATGCCCGCGGCGATCGAGCTGCGGTCGCGCCGCAGCAGGCCCAGCACGAAGACCATGAACATCAGGCCGTGGGTCAGGCCGCTGGCGCCCAGGTGGCGGCTGCCGGGCTCGCCCAGGGCCCAGGCGCCCAGCCCCGAGCCCAGCCACAGCAGCGGCAGCGCCGCCAGCGTGGTGCGCGGGTACACCGCGCCGGCGAGGGTGCCCAGGATCAGGATCGCGCCGGCGTTGGCCGCCAGGTGTTGCAGCGAGCCGTGCAGCAGCGGCGCGGTGAGCAGCCCCAGCCAGGCCTGCGCGTCGCGCGGCGAGACGGCCAGCGCGCCCGTGTCCAGGCCGGGTTGCGCGGCGAACACGGCCAGCAGCAGGAGCACGAAGGCCAGGCTGGCGTTGAAGGCGCGCAGCAGCCGGCGGCGGTCGCGGCCGGCGTCCCCGTCGTCCGGGGCGGTATGCGAGGGAGCGTCCATCGCCACTGCATGGCGCCGGTGGCCGCCGGAATCAAGCGCCCGGCGCGCAAAAAAGAGGGCGCGGCAGGCGCCGCGCCCAAGCGTGCTCACCCTGCTGGGAGAGAGAGCAGGAGAGAGAACGGGTTACCGGACCTCGAAGTCGCGGCTCTGCACCACCGTGCCGTCGAGGGCGATCTCCACCTTGTAGCGGCCCGCCGGCAGGCCATCGGGCTTGCTGATCTGGAAGCTGGTCGTGCCGTCGCCGGCGAGGGTCAGGTCGCGGCTTTCCTCGTGCACGGTCTGGCCGTCCTGGTAGGTCCAGCGCGCGGTCAGCCGCCCGGGCACGCTCGCGGCCGGGTCGCTGGTGCGGGTGGTCACCGAGGCGTAGATGGTGTCGCGCGGCGAGAACGCGGTGGATGCGGCGGTCACGCGGTTGTCGGCGCCCACCGCGGTGCCCAGCTCGACCGAGGCCACGGACGCCGCGGCGGTCGTGGCCGCCGGCGCGGTGTCGGGGGTGGCCGGGGCGGTGGGCGCGGTCATCGGCGCCGGCGGTGCCGGGTCGGTGGCCGGGGTGGCGGCGGTGTCGGTGTTGTCGCGCTTGCAGGCCGCCAGCGCCAGCGCGGCGAGCAGGGCGACCGAAAGCGGATGGAGGATGCGATGGCGGCTCATGGGAAGTCCTTCTCGTTCGGGGGGTGCGGGAGCGCGGCGGCTCACTCCGCCGGCGGGATGCGCAGGACCTGGCCCGGCCTGATCAGGTCGGGATCGTCCAGCTGGTCGCGGTTGGCCTCGAAGATGCGCGGCCAGGCGTTGGCGTCGCCGTAGTGGCGCTTGGCGATCTTCGAGAGGCTGTCGCCCTTCTGCACCTCGTAGGTCTGCTCGGGCGGGTTGACCATCTCCTCGGTCGAGCGCACGCCGCCCTGCACGTTGGAGAAGTCCGGGCGCTCGGCCTCGGTGCTGCGCACGCCGCCCTGGACGTTGGAGAAGTCGGGCTTGCTGCCGGTGCTCATGATCCTGGTCCCTGGAGGATGGCAGGGCCACGGTGGCACAGGCGCCGTTAACAATTCATCTGCTGCCCGTGAAGTCTTTATTGCACTCAGCGGCGCTTCATTGACGCACGTCACGGATCGCGGCGGGTGCCGGCATGCCGGGGGTGGCGCGCCAGGGATTGATGTCCAGTCCGCCGCGGCGGGTGTAGCGCGCTTCCACCGAGAGCGCCGCCGGGCGGCAGTGCCGCAACACGTCCAGGAAGATGCGCTCCACGCACTGCTCGTGGAACTCGCAATGGTCGCGGAAGCTGACCAGGTAACGCAGCAGCCCGGCGCGGTCGATGCGGGGGCCGCGGTAGCGCAGGTGCACGCTGGCCCAGTCCGGCTGGCCGGTGACCGGGCAGTTGGACTTGAGCAGGCGCGAGCACAGGGTCTCTTCCACCTGCGTGGCGGCGTCGGCCTGCAGGAACCCCGGTTCGGGCGGGCCATAGCGGTCGATGTCGGTCTCGACGTCGTCGATGTCCTCGCCCGCGTCTCCCGCCGCCAGCGGCGGCAGGCCGAAGGCCACGGCCACCTCCGCGCCGGCGCTGCGCGAGAGATCGTGCGCGATGCGCGCGCGCACCGCTTCGGCGTCGTCGAAGCGGGTGCCGTTGAGCGAGTTGAGGTAGAGCTTGAGCGACTTGGACTCGACCAGCTGCGGCGAGCCGCACGGCACCTGCAGCGTGGCGGTGGCCACCTGCGGCTTGCCGCGCAGGTCCAGCCAGCCCAGCTCGTAGGCGTGCCAGCGGTCGTGGCCGATGAAGGGCAGCGGCGAGCCCGGGTCCAGGCCCAGCTGCGCGCGGGCGCCGGCCCGCGGAATGGGGAACAGCAGCGTCGGGTCGTAGCGGGTCGGGTAGGCGACCTCGCGGCCGAGGCTGGAATCGTGCGGGGTGTTCATCGCCACATTCTAGGCGGGCCGGCCCGAACGGCGGCCGCACGCGGTCAGCGCGGCGCGACGGCGATCGCGGCGATGGCCGCCACCGCCAGGGCGATGCCCGCGCGGTTCAGGCGCGAGGTGCGCTCGCCGAAGGCCAGTACGCCGACCATCGTGCCCAGCACCACCACGCCGATGTTCATGGTGGCGAACACCACCGCCGGGCTGTCGGGCAGCGCCTGGTGCGCGCGCACGTAGAACAGGATGTTGCCGAAGTTCAGCAGGCCCAGCAGCAGCCCGGCGCCGAGGCTGGCCGCCCCGAAGCGCACGCCGCGGCCGAGGCGCCACAGCTGTGCGGCCAGCATGCCGGCGAAGGCCAGCGCGAAGGCCGCCAGCAGCGCGGCCGTGGCCGGAGTGCCGGCCAGGGCCAGGCGCTTGAGCATCACGTCCACCAGGGCGAAGCCGGCCCACACCGCCAGCAGCAGCATCCAGCCGCGGCGGTCGGGCGCGGCCTGGGGCTCCGGCCGTGCCAGGATGCACGCCACCGCCAGCAGCCCCACGCCCAGCCCGCCCAGCTTCAGGGCGCCCGCCCGCTCGCCGAACAGCAGGAAGGCCGCGCCCAGCGACAGCAGCAGCGACAGCCGCTGGGCCACGTCGGTGCGCACGATGCCGGCATGCCGCACCGAGGCGGCCAGCACCAGGAACAGCGAGGGCAGCACCGCCGCCAGGGTCAGCAGCGCCGGCCATGGCGCGCCGGGCGCGCGCAGCGCCTCCAGCGGCGGGCGCAGCAGCGCGGCGCACAGCAGCACCGCGGCCAGGTAGTTCCAGGTGACCATGTGCGCCACGTCCCAGCCGCGGCGCGGGGCGAGCTTGAGCAACACGGAGACCAGCACGCTGCAGGCGACGCTGGCGATCAGGTAGTGCATGGGCGCGGGTACCCGGGCGGGGCGCCATTGTAGGGGCGGCCCGTCCGCGGCGCGCCATGCACGGCCCAGCGACTATCATTGCCGCCATGGCCCAGCCTCCCTTCCCCCCCACCGCCGCAACCCTGCTGCTCGACGGCCCGGCCGGCGCGCTCGAAACCGCGGTCGATCCGCCCGAGGCGGAGGCCGCGCTGCCGCTGCTGGCCGTGGTCTGCCACCCGCTGCCCACCGAGGGAGGCACCATGCACAACAAGGTCGTGACCATGGTCGCCCGCGCGCTGCGCGAACTGGGCGCCACCACGGTGCGCTTCAACTTCCGCGGCACCGGCCAGTCGGCCGGCGAGTTCGACCACGGCCGCGGCGAGCAGGACGACCTGCGCACGGTGGTCGAGTGGGCGCGCGCGGCGCGGCCCGGGCACGCGCTGTGGCTGGCCGGCTTCAGCTTCGGCGCCTACGTGAGCCTGCAGGCCGCCGCCGGGTTGCGCCCCGACGCGCTGATCTCCATCGCGCCGCCGGCCGCCGGCCGCGGCTGGGACTTCTCCGCCATCCAGGTGCCCGACTGCCCGTGGCTGGTGGTGCAGGGCGAGGCCGACGAGATCGTCGACCCGCAGGCGGTGTACGCCTGGCTGGAGACCCTGCCGCGGCAGCCGCAGCTGGTGCGCATGCAGGACACCAGCCACTTCTTCCACCGCAGGCTGATCGACCTGCGCGGCGCCATCCAGAACGAAGTCAAGGCGTGGCTGCCGCAGGCGTGAGCACCGTGGGGCTTCCCTCGCAACGCTACGCGCAGGGCGTGGCGAACGAAGGCTGGCGCGACGATCCGGCGCAACACCCGGCGCTGCGGGAGCTGGACCGCATCCATGCGGCGCTGCTCGACCCGCCGAGGCAGGGCTTCCTCGACAGGCTGCTCAACAAGCCGGTGGAACCGGTGCGCGGGCTGTACTACTGGGGCGACGTGGGCCGCGGCAAGACCTTCCTCGTCGACCTGTTCTACGAAAACCTGCCGATCACCGAGAAGTACCGCACCCACTTCCACCGCTTCATGCGTATGGTCCACGAGCGCCTGCGCGCACATGCGGGCGAGGCCGACCCGCTGGCGAAGATCGTGCGCGAGGCGCGCGGCAAGCTGCGCGTGCTGGTGCTGGACGAGTTCTTCGTCACCGACATCGGCGACGCGATGCTGCTGGCGAGGCTGCTGGAGCGCCTGTTCGCAGAGGGCGTCGCGCTGGTGACCACGTCGAACACGGCGCCGGAGAACCTGTACAAGGACGGCCTGCAGCGGGAGAGTTTCCTGCCCGCGATTGCGCTGCTGCAGAAGCACTGCACCGTGCTGCGCAGCGACGGCCAGGAAGACTACCGCCTGCGCGCGCTGAGCCGTTCGCCCGTCTATCGCCTTTCCGATGCGGACGACGACGCGTGGCTGGCGCAGCGCTGGCGCGAACTGTCCGGCGGCGAGGACGCGCATCCGGGCAACATCGAGATCGACGCGCGCAAGATCCCGGTGCGCGGTCGCGGCAAGAGCATCGTCTGGTTCGACTTCGCCACGCTGTGCGAAGGCCCCCGCGGCACCACCGATTACATCGAGATCTCGCGCGAGTTCAATACCGTGCTGCTCGGCGGCATCCCGAAGTTCGACGCGAACAACGAGGACGCCGCGCGCCGCTTCGTCAACTTCGTCGACGAAGCCTACGACCGCCACGTCAACCTGGTCTGCACCGCGGCGGCGCAGCCGACATCGCTGTATTCGGGCACGCGGCTGCAGGGCGCGTTCGAGCGCACCGCCTCGCGCCTGATCGAGATGCAGAGCGCCGAATATCTGGCCAGCGCGCACCGGGCGTGATTGGTCAGGTCTTTGCGTTCCGCTTTCGACCCAAAGCGGACATCCGGGTCGCGGGTCGGCTTGTCTGCTCCGTCCTTCAAAGGCTAGTGCCTTAACCCACCCATCGTGATCATCAGGTCACCACGCTGGACGGCGTACGCATCCGCTAGCCCGCCGACGCAGCCCAGAACCTCACGCGGCCCACTCCGCGGTCCCCTCTCGAAGCTGGGTGGCCTTGTAGCCGCGACGGTTGAGCAGGTCGACCGCGTCTTTTGCGAAAAGACAGTACGGACCGCGGCAGTAGGCGACGATCGGCCGGTCGGACGGGAGCTCTCCAAGCCGAGTCTTGAGCTCGTCGTAGGGAATAGACCGAGCGTGGGGAAGATGACCGTAAGCGAACTCGGACTCGGGGCGCACGTCCAGCAGGATCACGTCTCCCTCCTTGGCCTTCTTGATGAGGTCGCCCCGGGTTTCGCTCCGCCACTCCCCGTCCGACTCACCGAGCGAGGTCACGACGCTCTGTAGCTCGGCCAAGCGGGCCTCGGCGAGCTGGTGCAACCGCACCCAGACAGCGGCGACCTCACTACTGGCGAGGCGGTAGATGATCCGCTTGCCCTGCCGCTCGGTCTCGACCAGGCAGGCCAGCCTTAGCGCCCGCAGATGGGCGCTCGCGAGCTTCATGCTGACGCCGGTCTCTTCGACCAGCTCCTCCACGGACTTCGGGCTCTGCGTCAGCAGGGCCACCAGCTCAAGCCGCTTGGGGCTCGCCAGCGCCTTTGAGACCCGGGCGATCTGCTCATAGACGGCGTCCTTGATCGCTCGCTTGTCCTGCTTCTTCGTCGCCACTGTTGCATCTATCGGTTTGACCGGGGCCAGCCGGAGGCATACAGTCTAACACTCCTTAGACTGTTTTCGGTAGTCGCCAGATGAAGCTGCTGATGCTGTTCAACGCCTCGCCCTTCAGCGACGAGCGTACGTACAACGCCCTTCGTTTGGCCATTTGCCTCGCCGGCCGCGAGGGGCGCCAGCTCCAGATCTACCTGATGGGGGACGCCGTTCTGGGCGCCCACGGTCACCAGCGCCCACGCGCGGACGGCTACAGCCCGGAGGCCTCGCTTGCACGCGTGTACGAGCTGACCGGACAGAAGATCGGTGCCTGCGGTGGCTGCCTGAGCTCCCGCGGGCTCGCCAGTGAGGGCCTCCCGGAATGGTGTTACCACGCGACGCTCGACGACCTGGCGGACGCGACCGAATGGGCCGACAAGGTCATGGTTTTCTAGGAGGCGCAGTATGTTTTTCCGTCAACGCACGAACGAAGACGCATCCATCTCGTACTTCTTCGGCTGCGCCGGCCACGGCAAGTCCGTCGCCGTCGATGTGCTCGCCGGCGACGAGCAGTGGTATCTGGACGAGGCACGCCGCGTCGAGGCGCCACTTGTCATGGTGGTGGACACCCATGTCCATGCAGACCACCGGTCGGGAGGCCGCGAGCTCGCGCGCCTGGCCGGTGTGCCCTACGGGCTTCATGCCAGCGCAGCGGAGGTCGTGAAATTCGGCTTTTATCCGCTCGAGAATGGCGATGTCATCGACGTCGGCAACGTCGTGGTGAAGGTGCTCCACACGCCAGGGCATACCCTGGAGAGCATCTGCCTTCTGGTGACGGACCGCCGGCGGGGTGATGCACCTTGGTTCGTGACGACAGGGGACACTCTTTTCGTCGGCTCGGTGGGCCGTCCCGACCTTGCCGGGCGCGAGCGCGACATGGCAGCGATGCTGTACCAGAGCCTGCACAGCAAGCTGCTGTGTCTGCCGGATGAGCTTGAGATCTTCCCGGGCCATCAAGCCGGAAGCGCTTGTGGCGTGGGCTTGTCGGGCAAGCCATCCTCGACCATCGGGTTCGAGAAGCGCTGGAACCCGGCGCTGACGATGTCCCGCGACGACTTCATAGAGGCGGTTACCGCCGATATCCCGCCCCGGCCGGAGGGGATGGATGCCTTCGTGGCGTTCAATACCGGCGTAGCAGCGTGAAAGAAGCCGTCGCCCCCGAGCTGGGCCTGCGTGAGAACGCTGGCCAGTTCTGGCTGCTCGTGCTGGTCAACGCATTCGTCGGTGCGATGGTAGGCCTTGAGCGCAGCATCCTGCCCGCCTTGGCCGAACAGGACTTCGGGCTCGTTGCCCGCTCGGCGATGCTGTCCTTCATCGTCGCGTTCGGCATCTCCAAGGCGCTGACCAATTACCTGGCTGGACGCCTCTCCGATCGGTACGGCCGCAAGATCGTGCTCATCTTGGGCTGGCTGATCGCAGCACCCGTGCCCTTCATGCTGATGTGGGCGCCCAGCTGGAACTGGGTGATCGCCGCCAACGTACTGCTCGGCGTCAGCCAAGGCCTGACCTGGTCGACGACCGTCATCATGAAGATCGATCTGGTCGGCCCCAAGCAACGCGGCTTGGCCATGGGGCTCAACGAGTTCGCCGGCTACTTCGCGGTGGCACTTAGTGCGCTGGCGACCGGTTGGGTTGCAGCGACGTATGGGCTTCGACCCGAGCCGTTCTATCTGGGCGTCGGATACATCGCCACTGGGCTTGCGCTCTCCGTGGTCGCGGTGCGCGAAACCCGACACTTCGTACGACACGAGGTCGCATCGGCCGGACTCGCCGCAGCAGGAATCAGCCAGCGCGAGCTGTTCTGGAAGGTAAGCCTCAAGGACCGCGATCTGTCGAGCGTCAGCCAAGCTGGTCTGGTGAACAACCTCAACGACGGCATGGCATGGGGGCTCTTTCCGCTTGTCTACGCCGCCGCCGGAGCGACGCTAGCCCAAATCGGCATGCTGGTCGCGACCTATCCTGCCGTGTGGGGCCTTGCGCAGATCGTGACTGGCGCGCTGTCCGATCGGATCGGCCGCAAGGTTCTCATCGTCGGGGGCATGTGGATCCAAGCCGCCGGGATCGTCGCGACTGCCCTGTCGGGCAGTCTCGCGGTCTTTGCGCTCGGCGCGGTCCTGCTGGGTCTCGGGACCGCGATGGTCTATCCAACCTTGCTAGCGGCGATCGGCGACGTTGCGAGACCCGACTGGCGCGCGTCGGCAGTGGGCATCTACCGTCTATGGCGCGACCTCGGCTATGCAGCGGGCGCGGTCCTTGCCGGATTCACGGCTGATGCCTTTGGCCTGGACGCCGCTCTCTATGTAGTCGCCCTGGTGACTTTCGCTTCCGGCGCCAGCGTGTGGCTGCGCATGACCGAGACTCATCCGCCACAGTCCCGTACTGCACAGCCGAGCGCTTCCCAGTGAAGTCACAGTCGCATCGTCAGGTCGTCATCCTCGCCTCGGCCCAGGCTCTCTTCCAGATCGCTTCCGTCATGGTGATGACGGTTGGTGGACTGGCCGGCGCGGCGATCACCAGCCGGCCGGAGTTGGCCACCGCGCCGATCGCTGCCATGTTCCTGGGGACCGCGTCGGCGACCTTCCCGGCGTCCCTCTGGATGGCTCGCGTCGGGCGCCGATGGGGGTTCGTGCTGGGCGCTCTACTGGGCACGGCAGGTGGGCTGGTCGGCGCCCTCGGCATCTGGAAGGGCTCGCTGGTGCTGCTATCCGCTGGGACCTTCCTGGTCGGTGCGTACCAGGGCTTTGCTCAGTTCTACCGGTTCGCTGCCAGCGAGGTCGCTGAGGAAAGCTTCCGGCCAAGAGCAATTGCCCTTGTACTCGCGGGCGGCATCGTCGCAGCGTTTGTCGGCCCTTGGCTCAGCAGGGTCGGCGGTCCTCTGCTCGAGCCGCGGTATACGGGCGCCTTCCTCATCCTGACGGCCGTTTCGCTGATCGCCGCAGGCCTGCTCACGGCCGTCCGCGTGCCTGCAAGCGAGGCCGGAGCGGATCGAGACGCCCCCCGACGCCGCTGGCAGGACATCGTCAAGCAGCCGACCTATCTGGTCGCGCTGTTCGGGGCGGCAACGGGCTACGCGATCATGATCCTCGCGATGACCGCCACTCCGATCGCGATGGTCCGTCACGAGCACTCGCTGGACGCCGCTTCCTCGGTGATCCAGTTCCACGTGCTGGGCATGTTCCTGCCTTCCTTCTTTACGGGCTCCTTGATCGCACGCTTTGGCGTCATCCGCATCATGTTGGTCGGCCTAGCGCTGCTCGTCACGCACGTTCTGACGACCCTCACGGGAACTGGATTCGTCTCGTTCGCTAGCGCCTTGACGATCATCGGAGTCGGCTGGAACTTCCTCTACATCGGCGGGACGGCGCTTCTGACGACTGCCTATACGCCAGCCGAAAGGAGCACGGCGCAAGCGATCAACGATATGACCATCTTTGCAGTTGGCTTGGCATGCTCATTTGGCGCGGGGGCTTTACTGGAAACGTACGGTTGGCTGCGCCTAAACCTGTTGCTGCTGCCATGGATGGGGATTGCTGGTCTCGTATTGGTCTGGTTTGCCACTCGGGGGGCGGGACAACGGGAGGACGCTCTTGCCTAGACTTTGCATGTCCACTTCTGGCCGGAAGCTGTCCTTCGATAACTGTTCGAGTCGAAAGCCGAAGAGGGCCTCCCTATTTCCCAAGGCGGCACGTCGCCGAACTTCTCTCGAGATAATCGACGAAGACGCGCACCCGCGGTGGCACGAAGCGGCGCTGCGGCGCCACCGCAGGGACGCCGGCCGGAACTTGCGACCAAACCGTTCCTTTCCGCATCTCTCTGGTTTTACCGGATGGACTCTCCATGCGCCTGCTCATCAGCTGCCTGATCATGCTCCCGTCTGCTTTTGCCGCGCGCGCCGAAGACGCCGTGTGGCTGCTTTCCATCGATCGCTGGGGCAATTCCGAATACCGGGCCCTGACGTTGTCTCGCGACGGCGCCCATCTGGGCGGGAGCTTCCGCGGCCGCACCGTAAGCGGCCGGCAGGAAGGCGAAACCCTGCTGTTCACCGCCGGCAACCCCGCCAAGGATGGCTACCGCTTCGAAGGCCGCATCCGCGATGGCGTGCTGGATGGTCGCGTCGAGTATCCGGACACGAACGACCCGCATCGACGGGTGTGGCATGCCGTGCGCGGCCGCCTGCTGGAGCCGCCGCCGGCCGGCGCCGGGGTCCGCAGGTTCGAGCCCCGGACCTTTTCCAATGCCTTTACTGCGGACGCGCCGCCGGCGCTCGTCATCCGCCCGGGAGAGATCATCGCCACGTCGACGGTCGATTCCGGCGGAGTGGACCGGGACGGAACAACCCGGGCCCTCTACGGCAATCCGCAGACGGGCCCGTTCCATGTGTGGGGCGCACAGCCGGGGGATATCCTGGCGATCAAACTGCGAACGATCCGCCTCAATCGCGACTTCGCCGACAGCCTGGACGGATTCACGCCGCGCGCAACTAGCCAGGGCATGGCCGCACGCATGGGCAAGCTGGGAAAGCGGGTGCGCTGGCGACTGGACCCCAAGGCGGGGACGGCGACGCTGGAAGATGCGCCAGCCGCGTTGAAGGACTACGTGGTTCCCGTACGCCCGATGCTGGGCGGCATCGGCGTAGCCCCGGATTTCGGGTTTGCGCCGTTCTCCGCGGGAGATACCGGCCAGTTCGGCGGCAACATGGACTACAACGGCATGGTGGAAGGCGTCACGGTGTATCTGCCCGTCTTCCAACCCGGCGCCCTGCTCTATCTCGGCGACGGGCACGCCGTGCAGGGCGATGGCGAAACGACGCAGTGGGCGCTGGAGACCTCGCTGGACGTGGAGTTCAGCGTCGAGATCCTCCCTTCCAGGCCGCTGGCCACGCTACGCATCGAATCCGGCGACGCGATCGCAACCCTGGGCCAGGCCGGCTCACTCGACGAGGCTGTGCGCCTGGCGACGGCAGGCATGGTGCAATGGCTGCACCAGGATTACGGCCTGGACGACCGCGAGGCATCGCTGGTCATAGGGACCGCGGCAGAACTGCGCATCGCCACGCTGGCCGGCCGCAATGCGGGCGTTGTCATGCGCCTCGGCAAGGACAGGCTGCGGATGCTGAAGGCCGGGCACCGGGACTCGGCCTGACCGGCCGATGTCCCTTGGCCATGGAGCGTGCCTGCGGCCGCTTGCGGCGGAAGCCCGTATTCGAATAGCCCATCGTCCGTAAGCGGATGCGTGGCCCAGCAGGGAAGTCGAACATCAGTTCGCTGCTTCCCACGGCGGCACGCCACCGAATTTCTCGCCGAGGAAATCGACGAAGGCGCGCACCCGCGGCGGCACGAAGCGGCGCTGCGGCATCACAGCATGGATCCCGGTTTCCGGAACCGTCCATTGCGGCAGCACTTCCCGCAGGCGGCCGGCGCGCAGGTCGGCGGCCACGTGCCAGTACGAGAACATCGCGATGCCTTCGCCGGCCACCGCGGCGTCGCGCAGCAGTTCGCCCAGGGTGCTTTCCAGCCGGCCGGTGACGCGCACGTCGGCGGTGGTTCCGTCGGCGTGGCGCAGGTGCCAATGGTCGCGGCGGCGATGGCTGTCGAACAGCAGCAGGCAGTTGTGTTGCGTCAGGTCCTGCGGCGACTGCGGCGCGCCATGCCGACTTAGGTAATCGGGCGAGGCGCACAGCACCCGGCGGTTGGCGGCGATGCGCCGCGACACCAGGCTGGAGTCGTCGAGTTCGCCGATGCGGATGGCCAGGTCGAACCCGTCGCCGACCAGGTCCACGGTCTGGTCGCTGAGGTGGGCGACCCCGCGCCCCAGCGGATGGCGCGACATGAATTCCGGCAGCAGCGGCGAGACGAACAGGCGGCCGAAGGTCGCCCCCATGGTCCCCCGCAGGTTGCCCGCCACTTCCGAACCGGC
>Ga0182793_1001802_pt1 | contig 12839 bp, 12 predicted proteins | sample Passage237A_FD_130498 | JGI IMG/M metagenome (GOLD analysis project Ga0182793, IMG submission 130498) | Cellulose adapted compost microbial communities from Newby Island Compost Facility, Milpitas, CA, USA - Passage2 37A (version 2) (version 2) ... | reverse complement strand
TCTCGCGCACCAGCTTGAGGAACTGCATCGAGTCCAGCTCGTCCTGGCCGCGCACCTTGCGCTGGGCGTTGAGCGCGCTGCGCAGGAAGTAGGTGTTGTTCACCCCGGGGATTTCCACCGGGTACTGGAAGGCCAGGAACACGCCGGCGGCGGCGCGCTCCTCCGGTTCCAGCTCCAGCAGCGGCTGGCCGTCGAAGCTGATGCTGCCAGCGGTGACCTCGTAGCCGTCGCGGCCGGCGAGGATGTTGCCCAGGGTGGACTTGCCGGCGCCGTTGGGGCCCATGATGGCGTGGACTTCGCCCGGCTTCACCTCCAGCGAGAGGCCTTTGAGGATTTCCTTGCCGGCGACGCTGGCGTGGAGGTTTTCGATCTTGAGCATTGGGTGGGGCCGTGATGTCTAAAGGGGGAATTCGGGGTGGGGATCAGCCGACGCTGCCTTCCAGGGACACTTCCAGCAGCTTCTTGGCCTCGACCGCGAACTCCATCGGCAGTTCGCGGAAGACCTGCTTGCAGAACCCGTCCACGATCAGGGACACGGCGTCGTCCTGGGAGATGCCGCGCGAGCGGCAGTAGAACAGCTGGTCGTCGCTGATCTTGGAAGTGGTCGCCTCGTGCTCGACGGTGGCGCTGGGGTTGCGCACCTCCACGTAGGGGAAGGTGTGGGCGCCACACTGCTTGCCGATCAGCAGGCTGTCGCACTGGGTATAGTTGCGCGCGCCCTCCGCGCCGCGCTCGACCTTGACCAGGCCGCGGTAGGTGTTCTGGCCGTGGCCGGCGCTGATGCCCTTGGACACGATCTTGGACTTGGTGCGCTTGCCGACGTGGATCATCTTGGTGCCGGTGTCGGCCTGCTGGCGGTGGTGGGTCAGGGCCACGGAGTGGAACTCGCCCACCGAGTCGTCGCCCAGCAGCACGCAGGACGGGTACTTCCAGGTGATGGCAGAGCCGGTCTCCACCTGGGTCCAGGTCACCTTGCTGCGCGCGCCGCGGCATTCGGCGCGCTTGGTCACGAAGTTGTAGATGCCGCCGCGGCCCTGCTCGTCACCGGGGTACCAGTTCTGCACCGTGGAGTACTTGATCTCGGCGTCGTCCAGTACCACCAGCTCGACCACCGCCGCGTGCAGCTGGTTCTCGTCGCGCATGGGCGCGGTGCAGCCTTCCAGGTAGGAGACGTAGGCGCCTTCCTCGGCCACGATCAGGGTGCGCTCGAACTGGCCGGTATGGCCGGCGTTGATCCGGAAGTAGGTGCTCAGTTCCATCGGGCAGCGCACGCCCTTCGGGATGAACACGAAGCTGCCGTCGGAGAACACAGCCGAGTTGAGCGCGGCGAAGTAGTTGTCGCCATGCGGCACCACGCTGCCCAGGTACTTGCGCACCAGCTCCGGGTGCTCGCGGATCGCCTCGGACATGGAGCAGAAGATGATGCCCTTCTCGGCCAGCTCCTGGCGGAAGGTGGTGCCGACGGACACCGAGTCGAACACCGCGTCCACCGCCACGCCGGCCAGGCGGGCGCGCTCCTGCAGCGGCACGCCCAGTTTGTCGTAGGTCTCCAGCAGCTCCTTGGGCACCTCGTCCAGGGAGTTGTACTTGGGGCCCTTGGGCGCGGAGTAGTAGCTGATGGCCTGGAAGTCGATCGGTGCGATCTGCAGCTTGGCCCAGTTGGGCATCGGCATGGTCAGCCAGCGCCGGTAGGCCTCCAGGCGCCACTGGGTCATCCACTCCGGCTCGTTCTTCTTGGCCGACAGGGCGCGGATCACGTCCTCGTCCAGGCCCGGGGGCAGGGAGTCGGACTCGATCTCGGTGACGAAGCCGGCCTCGTAGCGGCGGCCCAGGCGCTCGATGATCTCGGCGTTCTGGACGGGCTCGGGCGCGGTGGCGGTGGTGTCGGTCTGGGTGGCCATGGGGGCTGCCTGGGGGGTCATGGGGTAACGCGCACGGCGATCTCGCGCCGGCGGGGAATGGGCTGGAGCGGCGCGCCGCCGCCGGGGGGCTGCAGCATCTGCGCCAGGGTCACGCCGCGCAGGGCATCGGCGACCACGTCGTTGATCAGGCGCCAGTTGGCGCGCACGCCGCACTGGTGGGCGATGCCGCAGCTGCCCTGGTGCTGGCTGCATTCGGTCATCGCCAGCGGGCCTTCCATCGCCTCGACGATCTCGATCAGGCTGATACGGGCGGCCTCGCGGGCCAGGCGGTAGCCGCCATGCACGCCGCGCAGGCCCTCGACCAGGCCGGCCTGGGCCAGCGGCTTGAGCAGCTTGCTCACCGTGGGCTGTTCCAGCCCGGACTGCTCGGCCAGCTCGGCCGCGCTCAGCACCTGGCCCTGGCGCGCGGCAAGCACGGTCAGGACCACGGTGGCGTAATCGGTCAGCTTGGTGACACGCAGCATGGAAGTAGGCGGCTTAAAACGTACCGAAATTGTACGCTTTAGGCCACCCCAGGTCCAAGCCGGGCCTTGCGCCCGGCTTCAGCGGGTGTTTTCCCCGCCCTGCGCGGGGGTATCGGGCAGCACCAGGGCCAGGTAGGGCGGGGCGGGGACCTGGCCCGGGGGAAGGGCCGCGGGCGCGGGCTGGCCGGCCGGGCCCAGGCTGCGGATGTAGCGGTACAGCGCGCGCCGGTCTTCCTCGTCCATCGCGCGTACGGCGATGTCCGGCATCATCGGACGGGTGTGCAGGTGGGCGCTGTATTCCAGCCACTGCGCCTCGTCCAGCTCCTGCATGCGCAGGCGCAGGTTGGTCGCATAGGTGGTGCCCCAGGGGCCGTGGTAGCCCATCGGCGCCGAGCCGGTGAGCCATTGCTCCTGCGGCACCTGGCCCTGGCTTTCGACGAAACCGGGGGTGTGGCAGTCGTGGCAGCTGGCGATCTGGACCAGGTAGCGGCCGCGTTCGACCAGGCCGGCATCGCTGGCCGGTGCCGGCGTCGTGGCGGCAGCCCGCGGGGCGGCCGCGGATTCGGGGCGACAGGCGCCCAGCAGCAGGGACAGGACTGCAACTACCCCCGCCGCCAGGCCCGTGGAACGGGGGCGGACGTGCATGTGGAGCCTCTCGGGTAATGGTGGTTGGTACTGCGATGCCAACGCTAGGGACGGCCCGTGGCGGCCGCGCGTGGCGCCGGTCAGGGTGACTTCCGCCAGGGCGCCGCCGGGGCCGGGCTTGGGATGTGCGGCCGCATGGGGGAGAATTGCGCCCTCGCCCCCTTCCCCGGATCGCCCATGCCCCGCAAGATCGTTGCCCGGAAGTCGCCCATCCATGGCAACGGCGTGTTTGCCGTCGCGCCCATCGCCAAGGGCGAGCGGATCATCGAGTACAAGGGCAAGCGCCGCACCCACGAGGAAGTGGACGCCGATACCAGTGGCGACGTCGAGAGCGGGCACACCTTCCTGTTCACCCTCAACGACGACTATGTGGTCGACGCCAACTACGGCGGCAACGACGCGCGCTGGATCAACCACAGCTGCGACCCCAACTGCGAGGCCGTGATCGACGAGGACGAGGGCGGCGACCGGCGCAAGGACCGGATCTTCATCGAGGCCCTGCGCGACATCCGGCCCGGCGAGGAGCTGACCTACAACTACGGCATCGTCCTGGCCGAGCGCCATACCCCCCGGTTAAAGAAGATCTGGGCCTGCCTGTGCGGCTCGCCAAAGTGCACCGGCACCATGCTCCAGCCCAAGAAGCGGCGCTGAACCCGGCGCCTATTCCGCCGGCGGCACCAGCCCGCTGGCGTCGCGGTCGAATTCCAGCACCAGGCGGCCGCCCTCGATCCGCGCCCCCACCACCTGCATCCCGCCCAGCATGGCCAGCAGCGCCGGATCGGGCCGGTACAGCGGTTCGTTGCGCGCATAGTCCTGCAGCCAGGCGTTGACCAGTTCGCGGCCCTCCGCGTCCAGCCCGCTGGCGCCGGTGCCGGGATGCGGCTGGAAGGCTTCCAGCCGCGGCTGCTCCAGCATCAGTGCCGCGTGGTCCGGGTCGTAGCGCAGCGCGCTGCTGAGCTGGGCGGTGCCCAGTTCCATCCGCGACTGGCCCAGCTGCACGGCCAGGTCCAGCTCCAGGCGCAGGCGCGGGCCATCCGGGAACTGCAGGCGCGGGGGCTCCAGGTGCAGTTCCAGCAGTGGGCCCAGCGGGGCGTACTGGCGCGGGAAGCGCGGTTCCAGGAAGGCCTGCACCGTGGCCGCGTCGACGCTGGCCTGGCGGCCGTGGAACTGCAGGCCGTTGGCCACGGCGGGGCGCATGCTGGCGGCGAGCAGCAGGGCCAGGGCGAGGCGGGGCAGGAACGGGCGGAGCATGGCGGCGGCGGGGGCGGTGAGACCGCCATGATCGGCGGCCCAGGCTGAATCCCGGCCTCAGTCCGCCGCCTGCAGCTGCGCCGACGTGATCTGCCAGCGATGCTCGCCGCCGGTGCGCAGCCGGTAATAGCCCTGCAGGCGATACATCCCCAGCGGCCCGCCCAGGCGCAGCCGCACCGGGATTTCATAGGCCTGCGGGGGCTGGGCCTGGTCCAGCGCCTGGGGCAATCCATTGTCGATCCGCAGCGAGCCTGGCTCGATGGCCTGGCGCAGCAGTTCCTCGCCTTCGCCGGGCCTGCCGCCGGCCCAGTAGCCGTCGGCCCGGGTCGGGTCGGGTCCGTGCAGTGCCATCAGGTAGGCGTGCAGTACATCCACCGCCTCGCGCGCATGGCTGGCGTAGGCCGGCACCGGTGCGGGGGCGGCGGAGCCGGACGCGGCGGACGCGGCGGACGTGGCGGCGGTTGCGGTGGAGGGGGTGCCCGTTTGCTCCGGCTGTGCCGGCCGATCCGCCGGGCCGGGCGTGCCGGGGCGCCCACCCAGCCACAGTGAGGCCAGGAGGGCGGCGATGGCGATGGGCAGCAGCAGGCGTCGCATGCGGGATCCGGGAGGCGCGGGGCGACGCCAGCATAGCGCCGGCGCGCTGGCTTCAGCGCTCCAGGCGGGCCAGCAGCCTGGCCAGGCCTGGCTGCAGTTCGGCCAGCTCCTGGCGCAGGGCCGGCCGGCGGGTGAGGAAATCGAGCAGGCTGACACCCACGGCCAGCGCGGTGCGTTCGTCGCCGGCCAGGCCGGACAGGCGCTGGGCCTGCTCGACCCGGCGCATCCAGTCGTGGCCGTCGGCGCATTCGAACTCGATGCTGCAGCGGCCGGTGCAGGGCAGGCCGCCAGCCTGGACCGGGGTGATGGTCACCCGGTAGCGGGTGGAAGGCGTGGACATGGGGAGTTCCATGGGAATGCTGCGGCCACGATAGGCCCGCGCGCAGGCGCGGACGAGTGGCCCTGCCACGATGCAGCGTTCCACCGCCCCGGCGGGGGGCGCAAAAGAAAGGGGCGACCCGCGGGCCGCCCCTTTCCACGAAACCAGGATGTGTCGGCGATCAGGCCGCAGCGTCCTTGAGCTTCTTCAGCGGACGCACCTTGACCTTCACCGAGGCCGGCTTGGCGGCGAACCACTGCTCTTCCTTGGTGAACGGGTTGATGCCCTTGCGCTTCGGCTTGGCCGGGACCTTGACCGCGGTGACCTTGAACAGGCCCGGCAGGGTGAAGGTGCCCGCACCCTTCTTGCTGATGGCGCCGGCGACGGCGCTCTCCAGCGAGGCCAGGACGGCCTTGACGTCCTTGGCAACCACGCCGCTGGTCTCGGCCAGGTGCTTGATCAGGGCGGACTTGCCCAGCACTTCCTTCAGCGGCTTGCTGGCAGCCGGGGCAGCCTTCTTCGGAGCCGCGGCCTTCTTCGCCGCTTTCGGCGCGGCCTTCTTGGCGGCCGGCTTCTTGGTGGTCTTCGCCATAAATTTCCTGTTCCGTTGGATTGGATTTGGGTGACCGACGGTGTCGGCAAGGCGAATGTAGGCCATGCCGCGCCCGCCGCCAAGGGGATTTGGGCGGAAAACGGGCAGAAACATGCAAAAAAACCGGCCGGCCGGCGGCACCGTGCGGGGGTGTCTTCAGGCCGCCGGGCGGGTGCCGCCGGGCGGACGGTTGCGCTTGCGCTCGGCAATCTTTTCCCGGGCCTGGTGTTCGCGGGCGCCGCGCACCATTTCCCCGAGCCAGGACACCAGCACGTCGGTATAGGCCTTCTGCTCGGGCTTTCCGGAAAAAGCGTGGTCCGCCCCGGCGATCCGGCGCTTGGTCAGCGAGGCCGCGCCGGAGAAGGCGGCGGCGTAATTTTCTATCACCGCATGCGGCACGATCGGGTCGTGCTCGGCCTCCACCAGCAGCACGTCGCCGCTGAAGCGGTGGCAGGCGGCCAGCGCGCGGTTTTCCTGCCAGGACACGCTGCGGCGGCGGAACGCGGCCAGGTCCGGGTCCTCGTGCAGGCGGCGCTTGGGCAGGTCCCAGCCGGCGTCCTTGTACAGCGCCGGCGAACGCAGGGCCAGCCAGCGCACCGGGCGCTGTTCGCTGAGCAGGCAGGACAGGTAGCCGCCGTAGCTGATCCCGACCACGGCGATGGCGCCCGGATCGACGTTGTCGCGGCTGGCCAGCCAGTCATAGGCGGCGACCAGGTCGGCCAGGTTCTGCGGGCGGCTGACGGTTTCCCATTGCGAGGCGGTGCGTTCGTGCCCGCGCAGGTCGAAGGTCAGGCAGACGCAGCCGATGCCGGCGGCCTGGCGGGCGCGGCCCAGGTCGTGTTCCTGGCTGCCGCCCCAGCCATGCACGAACAGCACCCCGGGCAGGGCCGGGGAGGGCGACATCAGGGTGCCGCCGATCTGCTCGGCGGCCACCGCGATGTCCACGGGGGTCAGGCGGATGTCCATGCAAGGGGTTCCGGTCCTACGCGGGCGTACTTGAGCACCGGGCCACGCGGACTGGCCGGGTCGTGGAAGTGGACCTCGGTGCCGGGGGGCGGGGCCTGTGCCGGGTCGTGCAGCTCGTGGCAGGACACCTCCACCGCAGCGCCGGACGGGTTGGCCAGGAAGTGCGCCAGCGCCGCGACCTCGGCCGGGGAGGCGCCGCCCAGGCGCCAGGACTGCTCCAGCACCGCGCAGCGCGGCCGGCCCTGCGGATCCAGGCCGGCGACCACGTCGTAGTTGCGGCGCGAGGCGAAGAAGCCGGGATAGGCCTGTTCCACCGCCGCGTCGTAGCGGCGCACGTGTTCCAGCGCGGCGGCCTCGGCCGGGTCCCGGGCCAGGGCCTGGATGTCGCCCAGGCGGCCCGGGGCCACCCGCAGGCGCGAGCCGCCATAGACCTCCACGCCTTCGCGGTCGGTGACCTGGTGCTGCGAGCCCAGGTAGGCCAGGTGGTGGCCGCCCACGTGCAGTTCGCCCACGCTGAAGGTGCGTGCCTGCTCCAGGTTCTGCTCCACGACCAGGCCGTGGCTGCGCACCTGTTGCGGGTCCAGCCTGGCGATGGCCTGGCGCAGGTCGGCGGCGCTGGCCACCAGGTACTGGCCATTGCCGCCGCGGGCCTGGGCCAGCTTGAGCCGGATCCGGCCGCCGGCGGACAGCAGCTCCAGGCCGGCGGTCTCGATCTCGGCCGGATCGAACAGGGTCCAGCCCGGCAGCACCGCACCGGCCAGGTACGCGGCCAGCGGCGATGACCAGCCGGCCGGGGCCGGGGAATGCGGATGGAAAAGACCGTGGGTGATGACCTTGGTGGCGACGAAGGCGTGCGGCACGACCCCGCCGAACAGGTCGTCCTCGCCGTGGATGCCCAGGGCGGTGCAGTCGGCGCCGGTCAGGGTGTCATCGGGGACGTAGTAGGCGCCGGCGGTGGCACCCTGGCCCGGTCGCAGCACGCCGCCGTACTGCCAGCCCAGCAGCCGTGCCAGGCGCGAGGCCACCCATTCCTGGCTGGCGCACTCGTGGCGTCCACTGTGGCGGACGCGCAGGGCGAACACGGTGCGCGGGCGTCCGCGCGGGCTGGGCGTGCGCATGCCGGCAGTCCTCGGCTGGGAACCGCGCCACCTTGGCGCGGGCGCGGTGAACCAGCCGCGAAGGCGTGCGGCGCGCCTGTGGCTCAGGCCGGGCGCGCGAACAGCACGCCGTAGCCCGGCAGGCCGCAGTGGCCGTCCTCCAGCGCCGGCGCCGGCAGGCCGGTGTCGGCCAGCGCCTGCCACCTGCCCGGCGGCAGGCTGAAGCCGGCGCTGATGGGCGAGAGGTTGAACGCGGCCAGCAGCTGCTGGCCCTCGTGCTCGCGGATGAAGGCCAGCACCGGCTCGGCGGTGTCCAGGAAGCGGATCGAGCCGCGGACCAGGGCCGGCTGCTGCCTGCGCCAGTGCAGGAAGCGGCGGAACAGGTTCAACGTCGAATCCGGCGCCGCCTCCTGGCGCTCCACCGCCAGCGGCAAGTGCGCGGCCGGGATCGGCAGCCAGGGCTGGCCGGTGCTGAACCCGGCACCGGCGCCGGCGCGCCAGGGCATGGGCGTGCGGCAGCCGTCGCGGCCCTTGAACCTGGGCCAGAAGGCGATGCCGTAGGGGTCGCGCAGGGCCTCGAACGGCACTTCGGCCTCCGGCAGGCCCAGTTCCTCGCCCTGGAAGATGCACACCGAACCGCGCAGCGAGCAGACCATGGCCACCAGCATGCTGGCCAGCTGCGGCGGCGGATTCGGGCCGCCCCAGCGGGTGACTGCGCGCTGCACGTCGTGGTTGGACACCGCCCAGCACGGCCAGCCCTCGGTCATGGCCGCCTCCAGGCGCTCGACCGTGCCGCGGATGTAGCCGGCGCTGAACTCGTCCACCAGCAGCTCGAAGCTGTAGCCCATATCCAGGCGCCTGCCGGAGGTGTACTCGGCGGTGGTGGCCAGCGAGTCCTCCGAGGAGATCTCGCCCAGGGTCACCACGCCCGGGTACTGGTCCATCAGCCGGCGCAGCTCCTCCAGGAAGCCGATGTTCTCCGGGCGGGTGTTGTTGTAGTAGTGGTACTGGTAGGCGTAGGGGTTGTCCGGGCTGAAGCCGCGGCCCACGCGCTTGTCCGCCGGCTTGGGCGGGTTGTCGCGCAGTTGCGCGTCGTGGAAGCAGAAGTTGATCGCGTCCAGGCGGAAGCCGTCCACGCCGCGGTCCAGCCAGAACCTGACGTTGTCCAGCGTGGCCTGCTGCACCTGCGGGTTGTGGAAGTTCAGGTCCGGCTGGTCGACCAGGAAATTGTGCAGGTAGTACTGCTCACGCCGCGGCTCCCATTGCCAGGCGCAGCCGCCGAACAGCGACAGCCAGTTGTTGGGCGGGGTGCCGTCCTCGCGGGGATCGGCCCACACGTACCAGTCGGCCTTGGGATTGGTGCGGTCCTGGCGGCTCTGGCGGAACCACTCGTGCTCGATCGAGGTGTGGCTGAGCACCTGGTCGATCATCACCTTCAGGCCCAGCTCGTGGGCCCTGGCCAGCAGCCGGTCGAAGTCGTCCAGGCTGCCGAACAGCGGGTCGACGTCGCGGTAGTCGGCGATGTCATAGCCGTAGTCGGCCATGGGCGACTTGAAGAACGGCGAGATCCAGATCGCGTCCACTCCCAGCGAGGCCACGTAATCCAGGCGCTCGGTGATGCCGGGCAGGTCGCCCACGCCATCGCCATTGGTGTCCAGGAAGCTGCGCGGGTAGATCTGGTAGATGACGGCGCCGCGCCACCAAGGAGACTGGGACATGGGCAAAACAACCGGTTGGAGGCCGCCTCGGGCCGGATCAGCGGTGGGATCGGTAAGGGCTGGCGGCGCATGACCCCCCTTGATGCGCGCCACGCCTTGCGGAGCCGGACGCGGGGAGTGTTCGTGGCTTCCGCGCGTGCCAGACCAGCAAGCGGGCTTATGGTATGCGCCGCTCCGGGTGCGGCAATGCACTTGCATACGTATTCATGGGCACCAGGCCAAAGGTCATGGCCGTGGCCGGCTGCGGCGATGGAATACTCCGGGCGCGTTGCATCCATGCCGGATGCACGGAGGAGGGGACATGCATCGCAAGATCAAGCCCTGGTGGTTCCTGCTGGCGGGCCTGGCCCTGCCCGTGTCCGCCGCGGCGGCGGACTGCGTGCCGCAGCAGCCTGGCGGCGAGCCCGACTGGCGCGACCAGATCATCTACTTCGCGATGATCGACCGTTTCGACGACGGCGATCCGCGCAACAACGACCAGGGGGCGGGAGAGTACGGCCCTGGTGAAAACGCGCGCTGGAATGGTGGCGACCTGGCCGGCCTGCGCCGCCGCCTGGACTATATCCAGGGCCTGGGCGCGACCGCGCTGTGGATCCCCCCGCCGGTGGCCAACCAGTGGTGGAACCCGCGCGCCAGCTATGGCGGTTACCACGGCTACTGGGCCGAGGATTTCAGCCGCGTCGATGCGCACTACGGCAACCTGGACGATTACCGTGCCCTGGCCGATGGGCTGCACGCCTGCGGCATGTTGCTGGTGCAGGACATCGTGGTGAACCACACGGCCGACTATTTCGGCTATGGCCCGCAGTGGAGCGCGGAAGCCCCGGCGCGCGGCTGGCGCCGGCACGCCGACAGCCGCGGCCGGGACCGCCCGACCCGGTGGCCGTTCCGTCTCAACGACCCGCGCCGGGTGCGCGACCGCAGGGCGGCGGTCTACCACTGGACCCCGGACGTGGCCGACTACAGCCGGCGCGAGCAGGAACTGGATTTCCAGATGTCGGGGCTGGACGACCTCAATACCGAGAATCCGCTGGTGCGGCGCGCCCTGCGCCGCAGTTACGGCGACTGGATCACCCGGGTGGGCGTGGATGCCTTCCGGGTGGACACCGCCTTCTACGTGCCGGAGGAGTTCTTCGACGACTTCCTGCATGCGCAGGATCCGCAGGCACCGGGCATCCTTGAAGTGGCGCGCCGCGCCGGCAAGCCGGGCTTCCATGTCTTCGGCGAAGGCTTCGCCATCGACCGGCCCTACGAGGATGCCGGCGCACGCCGGATCGATGCCTACATGCGCGCGCCCGACGGCCGTGCGCTGTTGCCGGGCATGCTCAACTTCCCGCTGTACGGCAGCCTGGTGGACGTGTTCGCGCGTGGCCGGCCCACCGCCGAGCTGGCCTGGCGGATCGGCAACATGCTGCAGCGGCACGCGCAGCCGCACCTGATGCCGACCTTCCTGGACAACCACGACGTGGACCGTTTCCTGGCCAGCGGCAGCGAGGCGGGCCTGAGGCAGGGGCTGCTGGCGCTGATGACCCTGCCAGGCATTCCCACCCTGTACTACGGCACCGAGCAGGGCTTCGCGGTGCAGCGCCAGGCCATGTTCGCCGCCGGCCATGCCAGCGGCGGGCGCGACCATTTCGATGCCGGTGCGCCGCTTTACCGCTACATCGCCACGCTGGCGGCGCTGCGCCGCGGCGACCGGCTGTATTCGCGCGGCCTGCCCACCGTGCTGGCCAGTTCCAGCGCCGGGCCCGGCGCACTGGTGTGGCGGATCGATCACGAGGGCCGCAGCGCCCTGGTGGCCTTCAATACCGCCGCCCATGCGGTAGCACTGCCCGGACTGGAGACAGGCCTGCCTGGCGGCGCCCGCCTGCAGCCGCGGCTGGCGATCGATGGCCAGGCCCCGGCGCTGGCCCTGGACGCCGGCGGGCGCGTGGACCTGGTGTTGCCGGCCGGGGCCGGCTGGGTCTGGCAGGTCGAGGCGGGCGACGTCGAGGTGGAGGAGGCGGCCGGGATCCGCATCGAGCCGCCGCCTGCTACGGTGAGTGGCGACCTGGAGCTTGCCGGCAGCGCGCCGGCTGGCGTGCGCAGCCTGCGCCTGCTGCTGGATGGAGTGCAGGCCACGGCGCAGGAAGTGGCGGTGGCCGCCGACGGGCGCTGGTCGGCCCGGATCGACACCTCCGCCCTGGTCGATCCGGGCGTGGTCCACCGCCTGCAGGCCTGGTCGAGCCAGCCGCGGGCGTATTCGTCGGCGATCAGGTTCCAGGTGCAGCGGCCCTGGCGCGAGGCGGCGGTGGTGGCCGATCCGCGCGGCGACGACCGCGGCCGCAGCGGGACCTATGTCTATCCGGCCGATGCCAGCTGGCAGGGGCACCGCTCGCTGGACCTGCTGGGGGCGCGGGTGGCGGTATCCGGCGGTGCGCTGCAGCTGGAAGTCGAGCTGGCCGACCTGGTGTCGGTGTGGAACCCGGCCAACGGCTTCGACCACCTGCTGCTGACCGGCTTCCTGCAAATGCCCGGGCGCGACGACGGCAGCCGGGTGATGCCGCTGCAGGATGGCGAGCTGCCCGATGGCCTGCGCTGGCATTACCGCTTCCGCGTGGGCGGCTGGAGCAATGCCATGTTCGCCCACGAGGGCGCCAGCGCCGACAGCGAGGGCCGGCCGCTGGCGGGGGCGCCGACCCTGCAGGTCGATGCCGCGGCCCGGCGCCTGCGCCTGCTGCTGCCGGCGGCGCTGCTGGGCAATCCGCCGTCGCTGTCCGGCGCGGTCCTGCACCTGGCGACCTGGGATTACGACGGCGGCTATCGCGCCCTGGCCCCCGGACCCGGCGGCCATGTGTTTGGCGGTGGCCAGCCGGGCCAGCCCAGGGTGATGGACGAGCTGACGGTGGTGTTGCCCTAGGTGGGACCGGGGCGCGGCGGCGGGCCGCGCCCCGGCGCTTCAGGGCAGGGGCACGAAGCGGATGGCCTGGCCGCCGCCGCGGCCCAGCTCCAGGGTCAGCACGTCGCCGTGGCCGACCTCGCGGGTCTCGTGCACGAACGCCGCCGCATTGCGCTCCCAGTCGGCGCCATCGCCGTCGCGGTAGATCTCCGCGCGGTAGCGGCGGCCGGCATCGAGGAAGGACAGTGGCGCCTGCAGCACGCGCGGGGGGTCGTCGCCGACCGCGCCGAGGAACCACTCCTCGCCGCCGCGCGCCTTGCGCGCCAGCACCGCGTACTCGCCGACCGAACCGTCGACCATGCGGCTTTCCTCCCAGTCCACCGCCACGTCGCG
>Ga0182793_1001798_pt1 | contig 12857 bp, 17 predicted proteins | sample Passage237A_FD_130498 | JGI IMG/M metagenome (GOLD analysis project Ga0182793, IMG submission 130498) | Cellulose adapted compost microbial communities from Newby Island Compost Facility, Milpitas, CA, USA - Passage2 37A (version 2) (version 2) ... | reverse complement strand
CGTGCCCATGAAGGCCTCCCTGCGGCCAACGGAGTGCTTACGGGCAGCACCCCGCCGGAATGGCTGGAAGTCCGGGAAAACGGTATCCGTTACCAGGTAAACATCGCTGAGGGACAAAAGTCCGGCTTTTATTGTGATCAGCGTGACAATCGGTACATAACGGCGCAATACGCTGCCGGGAAGCGGGTGTTGGACTGCTTCTGTTATTCAGGCGGGTTTTCGCTGAATGCGCTGGCGCGGGGAGCCGCTTCGGTGGTAAGTGTCGACAGTTCAGCCCTGGCCATTGAAACGCTCAGGCGGAATGTGGCCCTGAACGGCTTTGACGAGCGAAGGGCTGTTGCCATCCAGGCAGATGTCAATAAGCAGCTTCGCGAGTTTGCGGATCAGCAGGAGCGATTCGATCTGATCGTATTGGACCCGCCCAAGTATGCCCCGTCGCGCTCCAGCCTTGAAAAGGCTGCGCGTGCATATAAGGACCTCAACCGGCGGGGATTGCTTTTATTGGAGCGGGGCGGACTGCTGGCCACGTTTTCGTGTTCGGCGGCCATGGATATGGATACGTTCAAACAAGTACTGGCATGGGCGGCGCTGGACGCCGGCAAGGAGATTCAATTCATTCGGCAATTTACGCAACCGGAAGACCATCCGGTGCGGGCGTCATTCCCGGAAGGCGAATATCTGAAAGGATTGCTTTGCCGGGTGGTATAGTTCAGCCCGGCTGTTGTGCCGAGGCGATGCCGTCACGTATGACCCTACAGGCCTGTTGTATCTCTTCATCGCTGATCGTGAGCGGAGGCGCTATGCGCAGCGCTGTATCGCAATGAAGGAACCAATCTACGATAACACCGTTCGTTGCACAATAGTTGCTCACCTGCTGCACCTGGCTGAAGCTATCCATTTGCAGGCACAGCATGAGGCCGATTCCCCTGATTTCACGGACCGATGGATGTTGGAGCTGCTGCCGGAACAGCTGAGACTTCCGTTCGACATCTTCCATCAGGCGGTCGTTCAGGATAACATTCAGGGAAGCTAATGCCGCGGCGCAGCTTACGGGGTGGCCACCGAAGGTGGTGATGTGGCCGAGGATGGGGTTCTCGGTAATGACCTCCATGACCTTCTTATTGGCTATGAATGCTCCGATGGGCATTCCACCACCCATGCCTTTGGCGAGCAGCAGGATGTCAGGCACAATGCCGTAGTGCGAAAAAGCAAAGAGTTTTCCCGTGCGGCCGAATCCTGTTTGAATTTCATCAAAGATCAGGAGCGCGCCGGTTTCGTCGCAGCGTTTGCGGACCGCGTGCATATAGTCTTTGTCGGGCACGCGGATTCCGGCCTCGCCCTGGACAGCTTCCAGAATAACGGCAGCCGTGTTGGCGGTAATGCGGTGGAGATCTTCCATCCTATTGTAGCGGATGAAGCCTATATCAGGAAGCAAAGGGGCATACGCCTGTCGGTAGTCGGCATTCCCCATTAAGCTCAGTGCGCCCTGCGTACTGCCATGATAGGCTTTTTCAGCAGCTATAATTTCACGCCGGCGGGTGTATTTTTTTGCGATTTTCATGGCCCCTTCCGTTGCTTCCGTACCCGAATTGGTAAAGTAAACGGTGTTAAGCCGTTCAGGGAGCAACGATACCAGTTGGGTGGCCAGTTGCACTTGGGGAGCCTGCACAAATTCACCGTATACGGTAACGTGCAGGTATTTGTCAAGCTGGGCGTGCAGCGCAGACAGTACCTCCGGATGGCGGTGGCCGATATTGCTTACGGCAAAGCCCGACACGAGATCGATGTATTTTTCACCGTTTGGACCGTAAAGGTATACCCCCTCGGCCCGTTCCACCTCAATGAGCCGGGGCGATTGGGAAGTCTGAGCGGTGTTGAGCAAAAAAAGTTGCCTGTTGCTGAGCATGTACGGTTGAAGATTATTCGTTGCCTGCGCGCCGCCGCTGCTGCAGTTCGCGAAGGAGGTAATTCCGGAATTCTTCTTCCACTTCAAAAAAACGTGACGCCCGGGCCGCACCGAGGATGTCAGTGAAGCGTTTTCTGTAGATTTTCTTCACTTCCAGCTCTTTGGCATCGAAAGCCAGCACGTCGCGGTGCGAAGGATTCAGGCTATTTCCGGGCACCTTCTGGCTTTGGAGGGTGGGTGCATAGTTGGGTCTGCTGTTGCGTTTTTCACGCTTCAGTGTCGAGATTTCCTTGAAATATTGGTTATATACCGGAAAAAATTTTTGCGCCTCCAAGGGAGTAAGTTTCAGCTCCTTGGTAATGAAAGCTATTTTTTCTGCTTCGATTCGTTCAAACCGTTGCGCCCTGCTCTCCTGTGCCACCGCACCAGTGGACACCAATAGCATAATAAATAGGGTAAAGCTCAACTGTTTCATAGCGGTCATCTCTACAGCGTCTGGTTAAGGTAAGCTTCAATTTCGTCGGCACTTATATCTTCGCTGATTCCCTGTTCACTTAACTCATGGAGTTGCTCGGATATAAACAGGACGTCATCGTCCGTTCCGTACAGTTCCAGGTAATTCACGATATCCTGATCGGAAACTGACGCCAGGTGGCTCGGGGAAGCATGTTCCGTTTCAAAGGATAACTGGCTGATACCGGCGACGCCCACGGTCAGTGCCACGCACGCTGCGGCGGCATAAGCCAACCACTTACGGGTGATGTTCCGGACGGGCGTTTTCTTCCGGAAGGACGTTTTTTCGGCGATGCGGGCAGGTAGTGTTTCAAAATACGCTGCCGGAACCACAAACCCGGTTTCTGTAGCCACTTCGGACACCTTCAGATGGGATAACACCCGGTTTTCCAATTGGCCAAAATAGCCGTCCGGAACTGTAAAGCCGGTTTCAGATACCCGCTCCCTTAACTTTTGTTCTTCAATTTTAACGAAAATGCGATCCGTTAAATATTCAAAATAGCCGGCAGGCACACCCTCTCGGGCGTTTTCCCGTACCCCTGCCATATGACACTGCAGCAGAATGTTTTGTTGAAGGCCGTCGAAATAACCGTCGGGAACGGCGAACGGATTCACACGTAAGGCTTCGGGCAACAAGTTGTCCGGAGAGTCAGGCAGACGGTATGTGTGTTTTTCCTCCATGGTACTCCTTAGATGTTTTTGTTACGAGAAGGTTTAATCGTTTGCTTCAAAAAATTGAGCGATTTTCTTCACCGCCAGGTGGTAAGAAGCTTTAAGGGCACCTACGCTGGTGCCTACGATATCGGAAATCTCCTCGTATTTTAGATCGTCGAAATATTTCATGTTGAAAACCATACGCTGCTTTTCAGGCAGTGTAAGCAGCGCCTGCTGTAACTTGAGTTGCGCCTGAGTTCCATTGAAATAGCTGGTGTCCGTCAGCGAGTCAGCCAGATAGGCCGTACTTTCGTCGTCAAGCGATATATTTTGGCGCTGTTTTTTTTTGTTCAAAAAGGTGATGCATTCATTGGTGGCAATCCGGTAAAGCCATGTGAACAATTGAGCGTCTTCGCGGAAGTTCCCCAGGTTTTTCCAGACTTTAACGAAGATGTCCTGTACCAGATCATCCGCATCGTCATGGTCGATGACGAGGCGTCGCACGTGCCAATAAATCTTTTGTTGGTATTTTTTGAGCAGCTGTGCAAACGCCTCGTCCCGTGTATGGGGATCTGCGAACTTGTTTAATATATCGGCATCTTCCATCATATCCTGCGCATTCGCTGGGTGGGGCCGCTATTTCCGTTTCATCACACGGTGAACCGCTGCAACGATATTTTCAGCGTTAAGGCCGTATTTTTCCATCAGTTGTGCAGGGGTTCCGCTCTCGCCGAAACTGTCGTTCACCGCTACATATTCCTGCGGGGTAGGCTTGTTTTTTGCAAGCACCTGCGCAACACTGTCGCCCAGTCCGCCCAAGCGATTGTGCTCTTCCGCGGTAACCACGCAACCGGTTTTAGCCACCGACTTAAGAATGGCCTCTTCGTCCAGTGGCTTGATGGTGTGGATGTTGATGATCTCTGCGTCAATGCCTTGGGCTTCCAATTGTTCACCGGCCTGGATAGCTTCCCTAACCAGGTGGCCGGTTGCGATGATGGTCACATCTTTTCCTTCGTTTACCATCCAGGCTTTCCCGATTTCGAACTTCTGGTCCGGATCGGTGAAGATGGGAACGACCGGCCGTCCAAAGCGCAGGTAAACCGGACCGTGGTGGTCGGCAATGGCGATGGTGGCGGCCTTCGTTTGGTTGTAATCACAGGGATTGATCACGGTCATTCCCGGCAGCATCTTCATCAATCCGATGTCCTCGAGGATCTGGTGGGTAGCACCATCTTCGCCCAGGGTAAGGCCGGCGTGTGATGCGCATATTTTAACATTTTTGTCGGAATATGCAATGGATTGACGAATCTGGTCATACACACGTCCTGTTGAGAAATTGGCGAAGGTACCCGTGTAGGGGATTTTTCCCCCGATGGTAAGTCCGGCTGCAATGCCCATCATGTTGGCCTCCGCAATGCCCACCTGGAAGAAACGTTCGGGAAACTCCTTGATGAAGTCATTCATCTTCAGTGACCCCACCAGGTCAGCGCAGAGGGCGACTACATTTTCATTTTTTCGGCCTACTTCCAACAATCCGGCGCCGAAGCCGGATCGGGTGTCTTTTTTATCTGTATAGGTGTACTTTTTCATGATTTTCGTGTAAAGGTAAGAGCGATGATTTAGTAGTCTCCAAGTGTTTCTTCCAGCTGTGCGAGTGCGGCAGCCAGTTGTTCATCGTTGGGTGCCACGCCGTGCCACTTGTGTGATCCCATCATGAAGTCCACGCCATTTCCCATTTCCGTCTTCATCAGGATCAATACAGGTTTTCCTTTTCCGGTACGAGATTTGGCTTCCGCTAAACCGGACAACACTTCGCTCATGACATTTCCGTTCATTTCGAGTACGTCCCAGCCGAACGCTTCCCACTTAGCGCGGAGGTTGCCCAGGGAGAGTACCTGTTCAGTAGCCCCATCAATTTGCTGGCCGTTGTAGTCGATCGTAGCGATGAGGTTGTCAACTTTGTTGAAGGGGGCATACATAGCCGCTTCCCAGATCTGTCCTTCCTGTTGTTCGCCGTCGCCCATCAGAACATACACCAGGTGGTTGTCGTTGTTGAGTTTCTTGGCACGCGCTGCTCCGATGGCTACGGAGAGCCCCTGTCCCAATGAACCGGACGCCACGCGCACGCCTGGCAGGCCTTCATGGGTGGTAGGGTGTCCCTGCAAGCGTGAATTGATTTGACGGAACGTTGCCAGCTCGCTCACGTCGAAGTATCCTGCGCGGGCCAGTGTACTATAAAACACGGGTGAAATATGCCCATTGGACAGGAAGAAAATATCTTCGTTCACTCCGTTTATATCAAACCCTTCTTTCCGCTTCATGGCACTGAAATACAGGGCCACAAAAAAGTCTGCGCAGCCCAATGATCCGCCAGGATGTCCAGACTGGCAAGCATGTACCATCCGCACGATGTCTCGTCTGACCTGCGATGCGATTTTTTCTAGCTTCGTGATGTCTTCGTTCATTATACTGGTTATTATTCGATTTGGCGCTAAGTTAAGATTTTACGATGAGAAAGGAAATCGGTGGACTGAAAAAGCGATGTCTGCGGTTACAGCAGCGGTTGCAACACTTTCCACACGTTTTTAGCAAGGATCCGATGGCCCTCGGCTGTGGGGTGAATGCCGTCTGATTGGTTCAAAGCGGAGTCTCCCGCCACGCCTTCCAGGAGAAACGGAACGTAGGCGGCGTTGTTCTGCTTAGCCAGCGCCGGGAAAATGGCGGTGAAGGCGCGGCCATAGTCGCCTCCCATACTGGGCGGTATCATCATGCCGGTGATCACCAGTAGGCAATCGGGGTAGGTGGCAGTGACTTTATCGAGAATGGATTGGAGGTTTTTCCGGGTTTCTTCGGTGGGGATTCCCCGCAGGCCGTCATTGGCACCGAGTTCCAACACGAAGATGTCGATCTTTTCGTTCAGCAGCCATTCGATCCGTTCGTTGCCGGCGGCTGACGTCTCGCCGCTCAAGCCGCCGTTGATCGTTCGGTACGGAAGATTCAGCGAGTCTATCCAATGTTGAATGACGCCCGGGAATGCCTGATCCTGGCTTTCCAGTCCCAACCCTGCGGTCAGGCTATTGCCAAAGAACAGGATGGTTTTGGAAGCAACGGTAGCCGTTGCCGGTGTGTCGGTTGGCTCATCGCCGGACGTTCCGGGGTTTTCAGAACGTGTGGCGTTGCCGCATGCCAGTGCAATCCAAAGTCCGAGTACCGCAAAAGAAGGCCGAATCCACCCCATGTTACATCGCTTCAGCAACGACCTCCTGCACTTCAGGCACCATCCGTTTCAATAGCCCCTCAATACCGGCTTTCAGTGTAACGGTAGATGACGGGCATCCACTGCAGGATCCGCGTAACTCCACGACTACCGTTCCATCTTCGAACGACTTGTAATTGATGGCGCCACCGTCCTGTTCAACGGCCGGGCGCACGTAGTCGTGCAGGATCTGCTGTATTTTGATTTCCGTTTCTGTACCTTCAAAGGCTATGTCCTCGTCTTTTGTGACTTCCTGAACTTTGAGTTCTGACTCCACCGCACCTTTTACGAATTCTTTCAGGATCCCTTCGATATCTTCCCAATCGGCATCGTCCGTTTTCGTGATGGTTACGAAATTGCTGGCAAAAAACACACCATTGACAAAGTTAAATTTAAAGAGTTCCCGCGCGAACGGAGACTCCTGTGCTTTTTCACGGTCGGGATAATCCAGGCTTCCGTTGATCAATAACTTATTGACCAGAAATTTCATGGTTGCTGGATTCGGTGTGTATTCTGTATAAACGTTGATAGTAGCCATGTTTCTGCTTTTTTACAAAGATATCAATAATCCGTAAACATCGGGTCAGCGCACGGTCAAACGTTATACACCTGTATAGTTCCAGGGCGTTATTTCCTTCAATTCGGATTTCACGGATTCACTGACATTCAGGGAATCAATGAACGTGCCTATGGCAGCCTCGGTAATCGCTTCGTTGGTACGTGTCAACTCTTTGAGGGCTTCATACGGTTTTGGATAACCTTCCCGGCGGAGAATGGTTTGGATGGCTTCGGCCACCACCGCCCAGTTCTGTTCAAGGTCGGCTTTCAGTGCACTTTCGTTCAAGATGAGTTTATTCAATCCTCTGGCCGTTGATTTAAGGGCAATCAAGGTGTGTGCTACCGGTACGCCGATGTTGCGTAGGACAGTAGAGTCGGTCAGATCGCGTTGAAGACGGGAGATGGGCAGCTTTGCAGCGAGGTGTTCAAACAACGCATTGGCGATTCCCAGGTTTCCTTCCGCATTTTCAAAGTCGATCGGATTGACTTTATGTGGCATAGCGGACGAACCGATCTGTCCCTTGGTGATTTTTTGCTTGAAATAATCCATGGAGATATAGGTCCATATATCCCTGCATAAATCAATCAGGATGGTGTTAATCCGCTTCAGGGCATCGCATTGCGCAGCGAAATAATCGTAGTGTTCAATCTGTGTGGTGGTTTGCGAGCGATGCAGACCGAGCACCTCATTTACAAACTTGTTTCCGAACGCAACCCAATCGTGGTTGGGATAAGCCACTTTATGGGCGTTGAAGTTGCCGGTTGCGCCGCCGAACTTAGCGGCATAGGGAACGGATTTCAGGGTGTCCAGCTGGTTTCGCAGCCGTTCCGAAAAAACACGTATTTCTTTCCCTAGTCGCGTCGGAGACGCCGGCTGGCCATGTGTACGTGCCAGCATGGGAACATCAGTCCATTCGCCGGCTAACTGTTCCAGGGCAGTAATCAGTGTTTCCAGTTGGGGGATATACACCTGTGTGATCGCCTCTTTCCACGAATACGGAATGGCCGTATTGTTCACGTCCTGGGAGGTGAGTCCGAAATGGATAAACTCGAGCGAGTCGGTCAGCCCCAGCAACTCAAACTTGTTTTTAAGGAAATATTCCACCGCCTTGACGTCGTGATTGGTTTCCTTTTCTTTTTCCTTGATCCACTGTGCGTCATCCCTGGAAAAATGCCTATAGATGGTTCGCAGCTTTTCATTCAGGCTTCCGTCAAAATGCGCCAGTTGAGGAATGCCTGATTGGGAAAGTGAAATGAAATATTCCACTTCCACAAAAACCCGGTATTTAATCAATGCGTATTCGGAAAAATATTCTGCTAACTCGTGTGTCGCTTGATGGTAGCGACCATCTACGGGAGAAACTGCCGTAAGCGGTGATAATGCCATACTGAATTCGTTTTCGGCAAAGGTAGCTATTTGTACGACGTTTTTCGAACGACGGAAGCAGAAATGACGATCAGGGGAAGGACGGGCTGCCCAACGAATCAGTTCGCAGCGTCGTGTCCGTTTGAACGGTGGTGTCGCCCCAGGTTGCCGTATCATGGGCCACAGAATCGGAAAAGATAGAATCTACTCCGTGTGTATTGCGATTCTCACCGGGATTTCCACATGAAGCTGCGATTAGTCCAATGAACAGTCCGCAGGCTAATATCAATTTACTTGTTTTCATATAATCACCTTTAAATTAGCGCGTATAAAAATTTAATTATAACGATTAAATTGTAAGGCGTCCGCCGGTTACGGGAAGCGTGGCGCCGGAAATATAGTTGGCCTCGTCCGAAGCCAGGAATACATAGGCGGGCGCTACTTCTGCCGGTTGACCGGGACGTTCAAAAGGGGTATTTTCCCCGAAGTGTTCGTGGTCCGGAATGGTCGATGGAATCAGCGGTGTCCATATCGGCCCCGGCGCCACCGCATTTACGCGTATCCCCTTTCCCTGTTGCAATAAGATCTGACTCAAATTTGCCGTAAAATTTTGGATAGCGGCCTTGGTGGCGGCGTAAGGCAACAGGGTGGGATTAGGCTCATACGCATTGACGGATGTGGTATTGATGATGCATCCACCGGCGGGAATATGCGGCTCGGCCGCCTTGCAGAGGTAAAACATGCTGTGTATATTCACGGCGAAGGTCTTTTCCCATTCCCACGCAGGGATGTCCTGTAATGACTCGCGCGACATCTGATAGGCAGCGTTGTTTATGAGGATGTCGATCTTGCCAAACTCCTGAACGGCGGTTTGTACAATCTTCTGGCAATGGCGTTCGGAACTGATGTCACCTTTTACGGCGATGGCTTTCCGGCCCGCGTTCCTGACATGTTGCAACGTGTCTTCGGCATCCCGATCTTCCGTGTCATCTAGGTAACAGATGAGGACGTCGGCACCTTCCCGTGCAAACGCGATAGCTACCGCCTTTCCGATACCCGAGTCACCGCCCGTGATGATGGCGGCTTTACCTTCCAGCCGGTTTTTGCCGCGGTATGACTGTTCGCCGTGATCGGCCTTCGGATCCATTTCCTCTTCGGTTCCGGGAACCTCCTGTGGTTTCCGGGGAAACGGTGGCTTAGGATATTTTGTCGTGGGGTCCATTTCTTGATCTGTCATTGTCAGGCACCTTTTATGTGTATTCTTTTGAGCCAACAATTGAATCGGTGTATGGTTTCGATTAAAGGATCAGATTCTTATATTTGATGCAGAAGAACCAATTACGGATCTGGCCGGTCTTTCTGAATACCAGTATGATGCCGCCACCACGTTACATCCCACTAAAGGGGCAGGATGCCGCCGATATCAGCGCCTATTTGGCATCATACGGAAAAGATTGAATTGACGCCTTACATATTTTGTGAAACTTTTGATAAACGTGATTGTACTATGTACTATAAGCAAGGTTGGTAGCAAAGGAGGAGGTCATGGCAATAAAAAAAGAAAGCAAAGAAGTTTCGGCAAACAGTGATCAATTAAAAGACAAAGACGGTGAAGGATTGATCCGTCCGCGGCGTAACCTGAAGGAGAAGAAAGTCGAGAAAAATTATGAGGCGGGGGTAGACCCTCAGGAAGAGCAGATCAACCCCATTCCGGAAGGTACCGGCGATCAACGGGGAAATTCAAAGCCCGGAGGCGGCAATCGGCTGGTCTAAGGACAATGGCAAAAAATTCAAACATTTCAGCAACTGTATTGTAATCCTTAAAAATTTGACTAAACTTTTTTAGATTCAGTCGATTATCTGGTATCTGAGCGTTAATTAACCTAGGATTTGTAAACACTTGATGAAAAAGAAAATTTTATACATTGAGGACGACCCCGATATGGCCGACATCGTTGCGGAAATCATGCAATACGAAGAGTATGAGGTAATAACCGACAGCGGGAAATCGATGTACAAGATCTTGAAAAACAATGATATTGGGTTAATCTTGATGGATGAGGGGTTAAGCTGGTGCTGGGGCAGCACCCTATGCAAGGAGCTTCGGTCGAATGAAGAGACTGCCAGCATTCCCATCATCATGATCTCGGCCGTTCGCGAGATTGATGACATCGCCCAGCATTGCGGTGCCAACGCATATATTCGAAAACCATTTGAAATTTATGACGTCATCGATGCGGTGAACAATTTTTATCCCAAGCCCGATCCCGCATTATGACGAAATACGTATACAGCTGTTATCTGAACATTAAACTGAAGCGCATGAAAAGAATGAAAGTAAATCAGAAGGCGGCACTGTTGGGCCCGGTTTATCAAACCGATCGAGACAATCAGGGAAACCATGCCAAAGAGGACACGACCACTGAAAACGTCGGATTCCGTATGCTGGAAAATCTAAAAATGGCGTTGCTTTTCAGTAGATTTCAACATCCGTTGGATAACGAGCGTTTAGGCCTATAATCGGGGCGGCGTGACGAAGCTTCGATACCTTCCGGATGTGGTTGCCGGTTACCGGCGCATACCGCGGGGGAGGGGTTATTATTACCTGGACCCGAACGGAGAGCGGGTAACGGACCGTCGGAAACTGGGGCGGTTCCGCGCGCTGGCCATTCCCCCTGCATGGAAAGATGTGTGGATCAGTCCGAGTAAACGCGGACACCTGCAGGCTACGGGGATAGATGGTGAGGGCCGGAAGTAATACCGTTATCATCCTGAGTGGACTGCTGAAAAGCAACACAAAAAGCTGCTTCGTATGTGCGCATTCGGGGAGGCGCTTCCTTCAATCCGTAAGCAGATTTTAAAAGACCTGCGCCGTGAGGTGCTCGATAAACCCAAAGTTGTTGCTTTGGCGTTGAAAGTGATGGAGGAAACCCTCATCCGCGTAGGCAACGAACAATACCGTAAAAAATACGGTAGCCATGGCTTGACCACCCTCAGAAAAAAACATCTGACGGTATCTGGCAACACGGCGGTCTTAAAGTTCAAAGGCAAGAAAGGGGTAAAACACCTAATTACTGTCCGCAGCAGGAAACTCGCGGGTCTTCTCGCTGCATTGGCTGATCAGCCCGGTACGTACTTGTTTCAGTATCGCAACGGCGACAACGAATTGACGCGGTTGGGTGCGCGTGATGTCAATGCCTATCTTCAGACGTACTGCGGATCTGTATTCTCTTCAAAAGACTTCCGTACATGGTACGCCGGAGTATGGGCACTCCGGTTATTCGCGGAGCGGCTGGACTATACCACAAAAAAGGACTGTAATTCAAATATCCTCTCCGTACTGGATGCCGTCTCCCGGCGCCTGGGTAATACGAGGACCGTTTGTAAACAGTATTACGTGCCGGCCCGGCTGGTGGGGGCTTATGAAGATGGTACCCTGTTGCCATACTTACGACGGTGCCGTGCCGCGGGCAGGACAAAAAACGCCGAACGCCACCTGCTTGTATTTCTGAAGCATGTCAGCGCTGAAACCGCCTGATTAACACACGCCGGTCCTTCCGGGGCCGGGCCGGTCCCAGCACCATCCCCCAGGGTTGAAGTGCCGGTATATGATCGCAGATGATTTTCACGATGCCGATTACAGGGATGGCGAGTGCCATACCGGCGACACCCCATAGGAGTTCGCCTGCGACAAGCGCCATAATTGTGAACAAGGGATTGATGTTTACCTGCTGGCCCACGATAAGGGGTTCGAGAATATAGGTTTGCAGGAATTGTACCACGATGTATACGCCGAGAATGCCCAGTACCATGCGGCCATCTCCTCCCTGGGCCAGCACCGCGAGAACAGCGATGAGGTTACCCACTAGGTTTCCGAGAAACGGAACGATCTCCAACAGTCCGCAAACTATGGCAAAAAACAGAGCCCCTTTTAACCCGACCAGGCTGAAGCCGACCGTGTATAGAATCCATAACACGGCCACCATGTTAAACAGGCCAATCAGATAACGCATCGCTACAGCCACTGATTTAGAAATGATGGTGCTGGTGTGTAGTCTTTTGTCTTTGGGAACAATCGAAAGGATGAATGTTTTTAAATGGGACCGGTAAAAAATAAGGAGATATGCATGAACAGCATCGAACCCGCGCGAGATGACGCGTCTTTCTCCTGTTCTTCAAGCATTTTCTTTTGTTCTTCGGGGGCAATCCCGATCGTATCGTTAATCCATTCACGTAACGACTCCCGTCTGGCGGTAATTTGGGCCCTGGTATCCGAAAAATCTTCAGCAAGGCGGCCGATTTGCCACGATAAGACGAATCCCAGTAGGATGACAACACCCACGAATAAAATGAGGGGAAAGAAAGAGGCCCAACCACGGCCCATACCCATTCTCTCCAGTCGGACGCTGACGTTGACCAGCAGCATGGCCAACAGCCCGGCCAGTACCAAGGGGATAAGGAACGGTGCGGCGAAATAAACGGCGGCAATGAAGAGACCGACGACAACTACAATATTCGCGGTCTGCGCCGTGACTTTAACCTGCATACAAAACGCCAATCTTATTTTCCGGTTGCGTAAGGCTTAAGCTTCTTTTTTAATTGTT
>Ga0182793_1001796_pt1 | contig 12863 bp, 11 predicted proteins | sample Passage237A_FD_130498 | JGI IMG/M metagenome (GOLD analysis project Ga0182793, IMG submission 130498) | Cellulose adapted compost microbial communities from Newby Island Compost Facility, Milpitas, CA, USA - Passage2 37A (version 2) (version 2) ... | reverse complement strand
GTGCACTTCCAGCGCAAGATCCTCACCGGCCTGTTCGGCGGCGAGGGCTTCATCATGCAGAAGCTCGAGGGCGACGGCTGGGTCTTCATCCATGCCGGCGGCTGCGTGGTCGAACGCGAACTGGCCGCCGGCGAACGCATCGACGTCGACACCGGTTGCGTGGTCGGCTACCACGCCAGCGTGAGCATGGACGTGCGCCCGGTCGGCGGGATCAAGAGCATGCTGTTTGGCGGCGAGGGCGTGTTCCTGGCCACGCTCACCGGCCCGGGCAAGGTCTGGCTGCAGTCGCTGCCCTTCTCGCGCCTGGCCGGGCGCATGCTCGCCGCCGCCCCGCAGTCTGGCGGCCAGGCCCGCGGCGAAGGCTCGGTGCTGGGCGGCCTGGGCCGCATCCTGGACGGCGACAACCGCTTCTGAGGCTGGCAAGCAAATGCCCGGGCGCCGGCATGGCGACCCGGGCGTGCTCCAGGCGCAAGGCTGCGCGTCCGTCCTCCACGCGGCCCCTGGCCGGGGCCGCGGCGGGAACACGGCAACGGCTCAGCGCGGCGCGCGGGTGGCGCCGACGGCGCGACCGCTGTGGCAGTCCACACGCAGCAGCTGGTCGGCGCGCAGGCCGTAGCGCGGGCGCTCCAGCGCGTAGTCGCCAAAGCCCCCGGCCGAGCGCATCAGGGTCAGGCGCATGCCGTCTCCCGGATCGGCCAGCGGGTTGCGGCACTCCGGCCCGGTCACGGGCGAGGTGGCACCGGTGGTGGCATCGACGGCCAGGAACTGGCTGGGCGCCACCTTCAGCGCGGTGGGATCGGCCTTGCTCGGCCAGCCTTGGCTTGCGCAGGACGCCAACAGCAGGGCGCCTGCCGCGATCATCAGCAGCTGCTTCATCTCGGTTCTCGTAGTCACAGGGCTCCGGCAACCAGGGCGGAGCATCCCTGCCCGGCCAGTCCATTGCGGATCCTGGCTCCAAGGTGGACGGATTCTGTGCCTGCGCCCATCCTCCCCACAGTGCCGCTTGGCACCCCGCCGAGTTGCACAGGCTGCGGCCAACCCGGCGCGGTCGATCCGGACAGGGCGCGGCAGGGCAGGGCGGTTTGCGGACACCGATGTGGCAGCAGGCCGCGCCCAGGCGCCTGCCCGCGCGGCCCGGTACCCGCCCGGTCGCGCGGATGCGCCGTCTTGGCCGGCGGCCTGCGCGCACGCGCAGCGTGCCTGGCGCCCGCACTGCGGCCGCTGCACGGCGGTGCCGGCCGACGCAGCGGGGCGCCAGCATGTGCGCCCTGGCGGGAAAACTAGCGTGCATGCGCGCCGCTGGCAATGCCGACCGCGGCCAGTCCGCGACGGGCCGCACGTCGGCAATGCCAGGCAGGGCGAGGCCAAGTGCATCTGGGACCGGTAACGCGGCAGCGCAGGGCGTGACATGCCCACGAGCACGACGGCACACTGGCCCTCGGGGCCTGCCCCAAGCTTCCGCGAAGGGGTGGCAATGCCCGGCAACAGGTGGCAACAGGTTCTGCAGGCAGGCAGCCGGCGTTTGCTGCTGCTGCTCGGCCTGGCCTGGCCCGCCGCCCCGGCGTTTGCGCTGGATCCGGACCGCCCCTTTTCCCAGTACGCGCACGAGCGCTGGTCGGTCCACGAAGGCCTGCCCTTCCCCGGCGGCTACGAGCTGGCCCAGGACGGAGAAGGCCACCTCTGGCTGGGTTCGCTCTCCGGGCTGGCGCGGTTCGATGGCCAGCGCTTCGTCATCTACGACAGCGAGACCACCCCCGCGCTGGGCGGCAACCTGGTCTATGGCCTGCGCACCGATCCGCTGGGGCGGCTCTGGGTGGGCACCGAGCTGGGCGCCTCGATCTACCACCGTGGCACCTTCACCGCCCTGGCCGGCTTCCGTGGCGCACCGGCGCGGGTGCTGGGCATGGACCGCGGGCTGATGCTGGTCAGCAACGGCGATGCCGTGCTGGGCGTGGACGAAAGCCTGCAGGTGCGCACCCACTACCCGGTGCCGCGGGCCAATGCATTCGGCCGCTTCGGCAATACGCTGTGGATTTCCACCGACAACCTGGTCTATCGCATCGACGACGGCCAGCCGCCACAGCCGGCGCAATTCCCGGCCCTGGGCCAGGGCTTCGTCGAGGGCTTCCTGGTGCACGCTGGCCGGATCTGGGCGCAGTCCACCGCCGGCATGTATGCCTACGATGGACGCGAATGGCGGCTGCACCCGGATCCGCGCCTGAGGCGCCGCATCATCTCCATGCTGCGCGACCGCGACGGCAACTTCTGGGTTGGCACCGAACTCAACCTGGTCCGCGTGCATGGCGACCAGGTGGTGGAGGACTCGGACCTGACACGCATGGCCAAGGCGCCACGGCGCCTGTTCGAGGACCGAGACGGCAGCCTGTGGATCGCCAGCCACGCCTCGGGCCTGCACCGCTTCTGGAATGGCGTGGCCGACTACATCCCGCTGCACATCGCCCCGGAGGACACCCCCTACATGTGGGCGCTGGTGCCCTGGCAGGGCGGGATCATCACCGGAGGCAGCTACGGCCTGGCCATCACCCGCGGCGGCCGCCTGCAACAGGTGCCCGGCACCGAAGGCCTGCCGCTGGTCTACAGCCTGGCCGTGGACGGGGACAGCCTGCTGGTGGGCACGGTGCGCGGGGTCTATCGCTACCACGCCGACGGCCGGCTGGAATTCCCGCCGGAGCTGGAGGAGCTGCGCGACACCCGTGGCAATACCTTCCTGCGCGACCGCCAGGACCGGCTCTGGATCGGCACTTCGCGCGGCCTGTACCGGCTCGATCCGGGCCAGCCACTGCGGCGGATCACCGGCACCGACAACAGCAACCGCTGGGAAGTACGCAAGTTGCTGCAGACCCGCGACGGACGCATCTTCGCGGCCGCCACCGCCGGCCTGTCCGAGCTTGCCGGTGACCAGGCGCGCATGCTGCCCCTGCCCGAGCCGGGCATGATCGTGATGGCGGTCCACGAAACCGCCAGCGGCGCGCTGCTGGTGGGCTCCAAGTCCAGCGGCAGGCTCTACCTGCAAAGCCAGCGCCACTGGCTGCCGCTGGGACGCCAGCGCGGGATCCCGTCCAACGACGTCTACTCCATCATCCCCGACGACCAGGGCAACCTGCTGGTCACCGGCCTGCGTGGCGCCTACCTGGTCTCCGAGCGGCAACTGCTGGAAGTGGCCACCGATCCGCAGGCCATGCTGCGGGTGCAGGGCCTGCTGACCCTGAGCCGGCAGTTCGCGCCCGGCCAGGAAGCGGTGTGCTGCCTGGGAGGCGGCGACGGCCGCGGCTTCTATGCCGACGGCCAGTTCTTCCTGCCCGTATCCGAGGGCCTGTACCGCGTGAGCCCGCCAGCGGCGACGACCCCGGTGGCCTCCAGTCCGCGGATCGAGCGCCTTGCCACCGGTGGCCGCCCCGACCTCACCGGCCAGGCCCTGACCGTGGCCGGACTGCGTTTGCAGCCGGAGGAACGCGACCTGCAGCTGGAGTTCGGCACCATCAGCCTGGCCCCGCTGCACGCGCCGCGCCTGCAGTACCGGCTGCAGGGCTACGACCGCCACTGGCGGGTGCTGGCCCCGCGCACCCAGCCGCAGGTGCAGTACACCAACCTGCCGCCGGGCCAGTACCGCTTCGAGGTGATGGACGCCGCGGCGCCGGCGCCGCAGCAGGTGGCGGCGCTGGAATTCCAGATCGCGCCCTATTTCCACGAGACCTGGTGGTTCCGCGCCCTGACCGGCGCCCTGGTCCTGCTCGGACTGGCCCTGGTGGTGCGCCAGAGCAACCGCGCCCACCGCCTGCGCCAGCTGCGCCTGGAAGAGGAAGTCGGCACGCGTACCGCCGAGCTGCGCCAGGCCTACGATCGGCTTGAATCGATCTCGCGCACCGACGCCCTGACCGGTATCAACAACCGCCGCCACGCCAGCGAGGAAATCCCGGCGCGGCTGGAGCGGCTGCAACGCCTGCGCCGGGACGCCGCCGCCGGACGCGCCCGGGTCGCGGTGTTCGCCCTGCTGGACATCGACCACTTCAAGTCGATCAACGACCGCTGGGGCCACCACCACGGCGACCAGGTGCTGCAGGAAGTGGCGCGGCGGCTGCGCCAGCAGGTGCGTGCCGGGGACTGCCTGGCCCGCTGGGGTGGCGAGGAGTTCCTGCTGGTGTGCTTCGAACTGGAGCCGGACCAGTACGCCAGCATTGGCGAGCGCCTGTGCGCAAGCGTGCGCGGCGAGCCGGTATGGATCGACGGCCAGGCGTTGCAGGTGAGCATTTCCGCCGGCCTGGCGCGGGTGCCGCATGACGCCGCCCACGACCTGTCCGCCGACTGGGAGCAGATCGTGCGCACCGCCGACCGTGCCCTGTACATGGCCAAGGCCCGCGGCCGCGATGGCTGGGTGATGCTCGACGCCTGGGAGGAGGCCGGGCAGGGCGGCGGCTAGGCCGCTGTGCTCAGGGCGCCGGCCGATCCGTGGCGGCGCAGAACGCAGCAAGGGCGTCCGCGTCGGCCAGGCCCTCGCGCCGGGCCAGCTCCCAGGGACGCTCGCAGCGCGCGCTGCGCTGGCACCAGCTGTAGCCGGCCACGACCAGGCAGCCCTGCGCGTCGCGATCACCCCCGACGGGCCGCGGCGCCGGTTCGGCCGGGTGGGCGGCCGTGGCGCGCGGCGGAGGCCACGCACCGCCGCAGGCCGGCAGCAGCAGCACGGCCAGGGCCAGGGCCGGGCCGCGGCGGTTCATGCCGATACCTCCGGGGCGGGGGCGGCGTCCGCTGCGGGTACCCCCAGCTCCAACGCCATGACGTGATCGGCATAGGACTTGTCACCCACCTGGAACTGGCGGTCGCCCAGGTGGCGGAAACCCTGCCGCCGGTAAAAGGCCTGCGCGGCATGGTTGCCCGCATACACGCCCAGCACCAGCCGCGCGGCGCCACTGGCCCTGGCCTGGGCAATGGCCTGTTCCAGCAGCCGCCGGCCCAGCCCGCCGCCCTGGTAGCGGCCAAGCAGGTAGATGCGTTTGATCTCCAGGTCACGGGCCGGGTCGGTGCCCGGCAGGGCGGCCGGAGCCAGCAGCAGGTAACCCACCGGCGCCCCGCCCGGCTCGGCCTGGACCAGCCAGGCCGCATGTCCTTCCGTGTCCAGCCAGGCCGCATAGGCCGCCGCCGCGTGGGCGCTGGCGCAGTGGCCGATGATGGCGGCCCCGTCCAGCATCCCGGCAAAGGTTTCCAGGAAGGTGGCCTGGCCCACCAGGGCCAGCGCGGCCTCGTCGCCGCGACGCGCACGCCGGATGGACAGGCCGGCGCCCTCGCCCGTGGTGGCTGGTGGCCTGCGCTCCTCCATCCTTCCCTCCCCGGACTCGATCCTGCGGCCAGCGTGCTGTCGGGTGGCGGGCCGGCGCCGCAGCAGCACGTGCATGGCCCGGTCCGAACCCTGGAAGTGGCTGCACTCGTAACCGGCCGCGACCAGGTCCAGGCCGGCAAACAGTACCTCGCCCCGCCCCAGCAATACCGGCGCGATGGCCAGGTGCAGCTCGTCCACCAGGCCGGCCTGCAGGTACTGGCGTATGGTGCACGCGCCACCGCCAATGCGCACATCCCTGCCTGCCGCCGCCTCGCGTGCCCGCGCCAGCGCCTCGTGGATGCCGCCGGTGACGAAGTGGAAGCAGGTGCCGCCCTCCATTTCCAGCGGCTGGCGGGGATGGTGGGTGAGGACGAAGACCGGCACGTGGTAGGGCGGGTTGTCGCCCCACCATCCTTTCCACGACAGGTCCGTCCACGGCCCCCGGCTGGGCGCGAACATGTTCCGGCCCAGGATCCAGGCGCCGATATTGTCGAAGCCGCGCGCGGCGAACTCCTCGTCCACGCCGGTACTGCCTCCTTCCCGGCCAAACACCATCCGCTGCGCGGTGCGCGTGGGCAGCAGCCATTCGTGCAGCGCTGCGCCGCCCGCGCCCAGGGGTTGCTCCAGGCTTTGCCCGGGCCCGGCGCCGTAGCCATCCAGCGAAAGACCGAAGCTCTCCACCCGTACCCGGCTCATTGCAGCCTCCTTGTCACCACGGTTGCTGGCCTGGCCGTCCGGCCCGCATGGCCGGCGCGGAGCCGGCCATGGGCCGATGCCCGGGGATCGGCGGCAGCGGGATACAGCCGTTGCCACGAAGGCGCGTGCGCATTGGCGACATGGCCGATGTAGCCGCACACCACCACGCCACTAGGGGTCCAAGCCCTGCGCCCGGGCCGCGGCATAGGCGGCGTAGCGGTCCAGGATCGCCTGCCAGCCCTGGCGCTGGGCCTGCAGCGGATATTCGTTCTCGGGCTGGAAATCCACCCGCACCCGGGTCCCGTCCGGGGCCGGGGAAAACTCCACCCGCGCCTGGCGGTCGCCGAAGCGGTAGCGGATCAGCCGCTGTGGCTCCACCGCCTCGAACCGGCCCTCGAAATCGAAACCGGCGCTGCCATCGCGCGCCTCCATCCGGTAGCAGAAGCGGCCGCCGGCACGCAGCTCGGACTCGGCGCGCGGGCAATGCCAGTCATCCGAGGCGGCGTTCCAGTGGACGATATGCGCCGGATCGGTATAGCACTCCCAGGCCTGCGCCAGCGGTGCCTGCACCACGGCTTTCACGGTGATGTCCATGCTTCCTCCCGGGCAGCCTGGCGGCCGCGGCGATGGCCCCTGCGACGCCTACTGTTCCGCGCCGGCGCCAGCGGTGCAAGTGCGGGCCGGACCGGCGTGCGCGGACTTCATCCCGGCGCCGGCAGCGGCTTGCGGTAGACCTGCTGGGTCTTGTGCGCCTGGTAGCCCTGCCCGGCATGGAAGGAATGCGACTCCGGCCCCCGGGTGCTGGAGCGCACCACCAGCTCCTCCAGGCCCTGGCCGCGCGCCCAGTCCTCGGCGGCGGCCAGCAGGCGTGCGCCCACGCCCCTGCGCCGGGCACGGCCATCCACGACCAGGCCGGCGAGTTCGGCCACCGCCCCGGATTCCAGGCTGATCCTGGGTTCGACCGCGGCCCAGCCAAGCAGCCCGGGGCCATCGTCCGCCGCCACCAGCACGTGCTAGCCCAGCGCCAGCATCCGCTGCAGCCGCCACGCCGCGTCCTCCGCCGTGCATGGACAGCCCAGTTCAGCGCTCAGGCGGGCCAGCTCGGCCGCGTCCTCGGGCCTGGCCGTACGTACCTGCAGGTCCATCCCGCCGTCCTCCGCTGCCGTGCATCACCGGCGGTGGAATGTAGCCGCATCCCGGCCGCCGCGGCGCTAGCGCCGCGGCAGGGGCAGCCCGCGGAATTCCTTGACCGTGCGCAGGACGAAGCTGGAGTTCACGTCGGCCACTCCGGCGTCGTTGAGCAGGCGGTCGAGCAGGAAGCGGGAAAAGTGCTCCAGGTCCTCGACATAGACGTGCAGCAGGTAGTCCATGTCGCCGGTCAGGGCATGGCAGGTGACCACCTCGTCCCACTCCTGGACCTGGGCCACGAAGCGCTCGATCCCCGGCGCGCCATGTTTTTCCAGCTGGACCCGCACCAGCACCTGCAGGCCCAGGCCCAGGGCCCGCGGGTCCAGCCGCGCGGCGTAGCCGGCAATCACCCCGGAGGCCTCCAGGCGCTGGATCCGGCGCAGGCAGGCCGAGGGCGAGAGGTTGATCCGCTCGGCCAGTTCGGCATTGCTGGCCCGGCCCTGTTCCTGGAGCAGGGTGAGCAGGCGCAGGTCGGTGCGATCAAGCTCGATGGCGGCCATTTGTTGCCTCGCAACATCCGATGACGCAACAAGATTGCGTCGGAAGCCAATATGCGCGCAAGTTCGCAATCCTGTTGCGCGGGTGGCCGACTAGGCTGGCAGGCATCCACCGGAGCTGCGCCATGAACGCCACCGCCCGTCGCGTCGAACACCAGCACACCGATCGCGGTGCCCTGCCGGTCTATGCCACCGGCGTGGTCGAACAGCCCTGGGCCAGCTACAGCGCCGAGGACCACCGCACCTGGGGCCGGCTGTACCAGCGCCAGCGCCAGCTGCTGGAGGGCCGCGCCTGCGATGCCTTCCTGCAGGCGCAACAGGCCATGGGCATGGACGCGGCCGCCATCCCGCGCTTCGACCAGCTCAACGAGGCCCTGGCCGCGGCCACCGGCTGGCGCCTGGTCGGGGTGGAGGGACTGCTGCCGGAGCGCGACTTCTTCGCCCATCTGGCGGCGCGCCGGTTCCCGGTGACCTGGTGGATCCGGCGTCCCGAGCAGATCGACTACATCGCCGAGCCGGACCTGTTCCATGACCTGTTCGGACACGTGCCGCTGCTGATGGAGCAGCGCTTCGCCGACTACCTGCAGGCCTATGGCGAGGGCGGGCTCAAGGCCCATGCCCTGGGTGCCGAGGCCCTGCTGCAGCTGGCCCGGCTGTACTGGTACACGGTCGAGTTCGGCCTGCTCCGCCAGGACGGCGGCCTGCGCATCTACGGCGCGGGCATCCTGTCCTCGCCGGGCGAGTCGCAGTACAGCCTGGAATCGGCCGCGCCCAATCGCCTGGGTTTCGACCTGGAGCGGATCATGCGCACCCGCTACCGGATCGACGACTTCCAGAAGACCTATTTCGTCATCGACAGCTTCGAGCAGCTGATGCAGGCCACCGCGCCGGACTTCGGCCCCATCTACGCGCGCCTGGCGGGGATGGAGGCCATCCCCGCCGGGGCGGTGCTGGACGATGACCGCGTGATCCAGCGCGGGGACGGCCGCGGCTGGCGCGAGGACGGCGACGTCTGAGCGCTAGCGCCGCGAAGGCGCGCGGATCAGCGGCTCACGTAGCACCCGCTGCGAGGCCGAGGGCGACCTGAGCAGCTGCTGGGCCAGTTGCTGCGCGGCCACGCGCAGCTCCGGCACGGCGATGATTTCCCACAACTGGCCGCGCAGCAGCGGGCCCAGGCAGTACAGCCCGCGCACCGGCTGGCCGTTGCGGTCCAGCACCTCGAACTGCGCGGTGGCGCGCAGGCCCAGGGCATGGCGCTCGGCGCTGATCAGGCCGGCGTCGCGCAGCTGGCCGATCAGCGGGTGGGCAGTGCGCTCCACGTCGGTGTCCAGGCCGGTGGCGCGCAACAGCACGTCGTACTGCTCGGCGGTGGAGTGGGACTGGCCACGTTCGCGGATCACCACCTCCACCGCTTCCTCGCCGCGGCGCGCGCGCAGCACGCGGCCAGCGCGGATGCTCAGGCGACCGTCGTGACGCAGCTGCTCCAGCTCCTCGTGCAGGCTGGGCGCCAGGCGGTGGCGGACCACGTCCCAGTAGGGCCGCAGGTGGCGCAGGAAGCGGGCGCGTTGCGCGTCGGGCAGGCGCTTCCAGTAGTCCTGGGTATAGGGGCGCAGCGCGTCCACCAGCGCGCGCCAGTCCGGCACGATCGGCGCCAGGCTGCGCAGGGCACGCAACAGCTGGCGCACGTCGGCGCTGTTGAGCGCGTGCAGCACGGCCGGCGGCAGCGCGATCGGCGCGCCGGGCTCGACCAGGTGCGGGCGCGGCAGCAGGCCGTGCCGCGACAGCGCGGTGATCGGGCCCTGGTGGCCGCGGCGGATCAGGGTGACCACGGTGTCGGCCATGGTCAGGCCGGTGCCCACCACCAGTACCCGCGCGTCCTGTGGCACCCGCGACAGCGCATCCTCGCCGCGCAGGTTCTTCTGCCAGGGCCAGGCGATGTAGCCGGGGTCCACCAGCAGGCGCGGACCCACGCCCTGCAGCCGCTGCGGCGGCAGGGTGCCCACCGCCAGCACGACCCGGTCGGTGAGGAAATCGGCGCCGTCGGCCAGGGTCACCCGGAAGGCGTCCCCCTCGCGCTCCACCGCCACCGCCTCCTGCTGCACCTGGTTGAAGCCGGCCAGCGACACCTGCGCGGCCTGCTGCAGCCGCGAGTACAGGTATTCGCCATAGACCAGGCGCGGCAGGAAGCTTTCCTCGGCGCGCCGGGTCAGGTTGAGCCAGCGCGCGAACTCGCCCGGCTGGTCGGCGGTGGCACCCATGTCGCGGGCACGCACGTTGAGCAGGTGCTCGGGCCGGGCCTCGCCATAGGCCACGCCGCGGCCGAAGCCGTCGGTATTGCCGACCAGGCACAGGTCCGTGCCCACCGGCGCCAGCCGCGCCAGTTCCGTGGCCAGGACATTGCCGGAAAAACCGGCGCCGATGATGGTGATGCGCATAGGCCACCTGCTCTTTGCAGCCTGGGTCCATGGTGGGCCGGACGCGCGGGTTTTGCCTGCAACAATCCGTCAGATGCTCATGCCTGATCGGCATGATGGCGATGGGTTCTTTCCGCAGCCCGGGTGACGGCGGTCGCGGCGGGTCCGCCCCTACACTGTTGGCATGCACGTATCCGACTGCTTCCGTCCCCGCCTGGCCGTCCTGCCACTGCTGCTGGCCCCGCTGCCGCTGCTGGCCCAGTCCACCCTGCCGGCGGTGACGGTCACCGGGCGGGTGGATTCGGCCCCGGCCTTCGACCTGCCCGCCTCGCTGGACAGCGTGCGGCTGGAGCCGGCACCGCACAGCCTGGTCCAGGCCCTGTCCGGCATCCCCGGCCTGGTCGTGCGCGACCGCCAGAACCTGGCCCAGGACCTGCAACTGTCCATCCGCGGCTTTGGCGCGCGCTCGACCTTTGGCGTGCGTGGCATCCGCCTGTACAGCGACGGCGTCCCCGCCACCCAGCCCGATGGCCAGGGCCAGCTCTCGCACGTGCTGCTGGAGGAAGTGGAACGGATCGAGGTCATGCGCGGGCCGTTCTCGGCCCTGTACGGCAATGCCTCCGGCGGCGTGGTCCAGCTGTGGAGTCCTGACGGCCAGGGTCCGGCCAGCCTGTCCGGGCGTGCCAGCGTGGCCAGCCACGGCCGCCTGGCTGCCAGCGCGCGCCTGTCCGGCGGCTGGGACGGGGACGCGGGCGGCTACCAGCTGGGGCTGTCCTGGCTGGACAGCGAGGGCGCCCGCCGGCACAGCGCAGCGCAGCGGCGCAGCCTGCAGGCCAAGCTCCACCACCACCTGCCCGGCGGCGGCCGCCTGGACCTGCTGGCCAGCCATTTCCACGCCCCCGACGCCCAGGACCCGCTGGGCCTGAACGCGGCCCAGTACCGCGCCGACCCGCGCCAGGCCAGCCCGCAGGCGCTGCAGTACGACACCCGCAAGTCGGTGCGCCAGGACCAGCTGGGCCTGGCCTGGCGGCAGCCGCTGGGCGCGCTGGAACTGAAGCTGTCGGCCCATGCCGGACAACGCGCCGTGCGCCAGTACCTGGCGGTGCCGGTGGCCGCCCAGGCCAGCCCGCTCAGCGCCGGCGGGGTGATCGACCTGGACGGCCGCCATGCCGGCCTGGACCTGCGCCTTGGCTGGCAGTCGGCCGATGGCAGCCTGGAAGTCAGCGCCGGGCTGGAGGCCGCGCGCCAGGACCAGGACCGGCGGGGCTTCGAGAACTACATCGACGGCGGCCAGGTCCTGGGCCGGCCGGGCGCCTTACGCCGGGACGAGCTCAACCGGGTGGACAACCTCGACCCCTATGTCCAGGCCTGGTGGCGGATCAACCCGCGCTGGGCGCTGCAGGCCGGCGCCCGCCACAGCCGGGTGCGCTTCCTGGCCCGCGACCGCTACGTCACCGCCGCCAATCCCGACGACAGCGGCCGCATCACCCATGCCCGCACCAGCCCGGTGGCCGGGCTGGTGTTCGCCCCCGGCCCGGACCTGCGCCTGTACCTGGCGGCCGGCGCCGGCTTCGAGACCCCGACCTTCAACGAGCTGGGCTACCGAGCCGACGGTGGCGCCGGCCTGGCCCTGGACCTGCGCCCGGCGCGCAGCCAGCACCTGGAGCTGGGTGGCAAGTGGCGGCGCGGCCCGCACCGGCTGCAGGCGGCGCTGTTCCGGATCGATACCGACGACGAGCTGGCCGTGGCCCGCAACAGCGGCGGGCGCAGCAGCTACCACAACATCGGTTCCAGCCGCCGCCAGGGCCTGGAACTGGGCGCGGGACTGGAGCTGGGCGGCGGCTGGAGCGCGGAACTGGCGGGGACCTGGCTGGACGCGCATTTCGCCTCCGGCTTCTCCCTGTGTGCCGGGACCTGCACCGGTCCGGGCACCGCGGTGGACGCGGGCACCCCGCTGCCGGGTGTGCCGCGCCGCCACGGCCGCCTGCAGCTGGCCTGGGAAGGCGGGCCCTGGCAGGCCACGGCCGAGCTGCAGGGCGTGTCCCGGGTCAGCGTGGATGACCCCGGCAGTGCCCATGCGCCAGGGTATGGCCTGTTCAACCTGGAGCTGTCCCGGCACCTGGGCCCGGACCGCGCCGGTCCGCTGCGCCTGTTCGCCCGCCTGGACAACGCCCTGGACCGGACCCATGTGGGTTCGGTGATCGTCAACGAGGCCAATGGCCGCTACTACGAGCCCGGGGCCGGCCGCAGCCTGCTGCTGGGCCTGGCCTGGAAGCGCTGAGGCCGGCCGCTGGACCGCGGCCTCGGTCGCAACCGAAACCGTCGAGCCGGCGGGCGCGGACTGCTACGATGCACAGGTTTGCTGCATCGCCGCACCAGCGCGCTGCGCAGGCACTTTCCCACTTCTTCCAAGCAGAGCCAGCCGTGTCCTTCTTCTCCAACGTCGAATTCGTCCCCGGCGATCCCATCCTTGGCCTGACCGAGGCCTACAACGCCGACACCCGCGCCACCAAGGTCAACCTGGGCGTGGGCATCTACTACGACGAACAGGGTCGGATCCCGCTGCTCAAAGCGGTCAAGGAAGTGGAACAGTCGCTGGCCGCGTCGGCGCGTCCGCGCGGCTACCTGCCGATCGACGGCCTGCCGGCCTACACCCAGGCCACCCGCGAGCTGCTGTTCGGCAAGGATTCGCCGCTGCTGGCCGCCGGCCGCGTCGCCACCACCCAGACCGTGGGC
>Ga0182793_1001789_pt1 | contig 12909 bp, 8 predicted proteins | sample Passage237A_FD_130498 | JGI IMG/M metagenome (GOLD analysis project Ga0182793, IMG submission 130498) | Cellulose adapted compost microbial communities from Newby Island Compost Facility, Milpitas, CA, USA - Passage2 37A (version 2) (version 2) ... | reverse complement strand
GGTGCCTATCCGGCTTGGCGCGTCTGCCGCACCCCTGCCGCCCTCTATCTGAAAGCGCAATAAGGAGCTCAACATGTTATCCATTGGCCAAACACTGCAATTGGGGCCGAGCTTGCGCAGTCTCAGCCGACGCAAACTCACCCTGTTTCTCATCGTCATTCAACTGGCCATTGCGGCCAGCATTATGAGCAACGTGAGCTACATTATTGGCGCTTTGCGGGCGCATATATCCCATCCTACCGATCTCGATCACGAGCGCCTGTTCAGCATCATGTTGCGCCCGGCGGACGGTCGCGGCATCAGCTATCAACGAGTGGAAACGGAACTGCAACGTCTGCGCGAATTGCCCGGTGTGGCATCAGCCGCGGCAGTGCGCTGGGCGCCTTTGGGCTTTCTTGCGCAAGCCATGCCCGTTGCATTGCAGCCGGGAGGCGATGTAGCGAAAACGACGCTGCAAAGTGCGCAAGTCTCTCCAGATGCCCTCACAACCTTGCAACTTGAGCTGATCGCCGGCCGCGATTTTACGCAAGGGGATATGGCGGAAGCTGGTCAGCAACCGAATTCAGCCATCACCAGCAAAACGGCTGCCGAGGCGTTATTCGGTGATATTTACCAAGCCATCGGCCAACGCCTTTACACCGGGGATGGCTCTTTTGAAGTTATAGGTGTTACGCGGGATTGGGCAGGCTTTACCCGCCCGCCCTTCGGCCGTCGGGAATTGACCCTGTTTCTACCGATGTACGACGAGAGCAGTTCGGAATGGCGTTACCTGGTGCGCAGCCGCGAGCAAACGGTGTCGCCGGACCTGGTTGATTCCACCACGCAACTGCTCACCGACCTTTACCAAAATCGTGTACTGATCGATGTGGAGCTGATCAGCAAGTTATTGGCGCAAGGTTTTGCGGAGGACAATGTGTTCTGTAACCTGTTTATTGTTTTCCTGGTCTTTCTCGCCTTTGTGATTGCACTGGCCATCGGCGGCCAGACGTTATTCTGGGTGAGTCAACAACAGCGCAACCTGGGTATCCGGCGCGCGCTGGGAGCTACGCGCGCACAAATCCTGAGCTTGGTGCTGAGCCAGAATGTGCTAATGGCGCTGCCCGGGCTTTTGTTTGGACTTGTACTCTCGTTGTGGTTTGCCGGACTCATTCAAGCCATTGCGCCACAAGTGCCACCCATGCCGCCGCACTATTTAACGGGCACAGGTATTGTTTTGCTCGCACTGGTGCTAGCCTCTGCCTCCGTGCCGGCCTGGCGCGCCAGCCGGGTGGCACCGAGCGTCGCCACCCGGCGCACCTAATCAGCAATAACGGGCGCTTATGGAAACTCTGTTATTAGTCGACGATAACCCCGCCGTGATCACGGCGCTCAAAGTGCTGTTCGAGCTGCGCGGCTATCGCTGCGTAACGGCGGAATCCCCCGCGCAAGCGCTCGAATTAGTGGAACGTGAACCGGTGAGTCTGGTGATCGCCGATATGAATTTTCAGGCGGACACCACCTCCGGCGAGGAAGGCAAAGCCCTGTTTTACGCCCTGCGCCGCACCCAGCCGGATCTGCCGATTATTTTGCTCACCGGCTGGGCGGATCTCACCACGGCAGTGGAATTGGTGAAAGCCGGCGCGGCGGATTATTTAGCGAAACCCTGGGACGATAATCGCCTGCTCGCCAGTGTGGCGAATCTGTTGGAACTCGCCGACGTTACCCACCAACAGCGCGCCGACGCGGCGGAGAAAAAACGCCGGGCAGCGCAACGCGAACAGGCGCGTGCGCAATTGGCGAAACAATACGACCTCAGCGGTTTGGTGTATCAGTCCGACACCATGCACCAGTTGCTGACCACCGCATTGCAGGTGGCGAAAGCGGAAGTGCCGGTGTTGATCACTGGCCCCAACGGCGCCGGCAAGGAAAAAATTGCTGAACTGATTCAACGCAATTCCACGGTGCGCGACGGCCCCTTTGTGCGTATCAATGCCGGCGCCATACCGGTGGAATTATTGGAAGCGGAAATGTTCGGCGCGGAGCCCGGTACTTATACCGGATTAAAAAAAGCGCGCAGCGGCTTTTTTGAAGAGGCGAACGGCGGCACTTTATTTCTCGATGAAATTGGCAACCTCCCTCTCAGCGGCCAAATGAAATTGTTGCGCCTGCTGCAGACCGGTGAATACCAACGCTTGGGCTCCAGCCAGACTCGCCGCGCCAAAGTTCGCTTGATCAGCGCCACCAATACGGATCTGCCGGCGGCCATCGCCCGCGGCGAATTTCGCGAAGATTTGTATTACCGCATCAACGTCATCGAATTGGCACTGCCGCCGCTGGCGGAGCGGCGCGAGGATATTTTGCCGCTGGCGCGGCATTTTCTCGCCAATCGCCCGCTAAGCCCGGAAGCTTGTCGTTATCTGGAAACTTACGACTGGCCCGGCAATGTGCGCGAACTGGCGAACGTGATGGCGCGGGCGCAATTGCTCGCCAAGAGTCACGTCATCGAAGCGACAGACCTGAGTCTGCCGAAATTAAAACCGCGCAGCCGGCCAGCCTACGAACCCTCACTGAAAGAAATTCAAGCTGCCCTCGCCACTGCTGGCAGCCATGCGGAAGCTGCGCGGCAATTGGGTATCAGCCGGCAGGCGCTCTACCGCCGTCTGGAGAAAAATCAGCAGGACCTGTTGTAATGACACTGCTGCCTTTATTCGCGCTGCAATTATTAACTGCGCTGTTATTTTTTGCGATTTGGCAGTGGACGGATTCCGCGATCTGGAGTTTTGCCATCGCCATCAGCGTGCAAACGCTGGCGGCTGTTGCGCTCTTCTACTGGCAGGTCAATCCGTTTTTGCGCTGCTGGCAAAGTGTGCAGGAAGGGCTGCGTTATTTTGCCGACGGCGAATTCGGCATAGCACTGCCGGAACAATTCACGCCGCTCGGTCGGGAAATGCGCCAGAGCTTCCGCACGGCGGCGGAACAGTTGCAGCAGCAACGTTTGGCCAGCTATCAGCGCGAGTTGATGCTGCAAACCGTGGTGGAACAAGTGTCATCCGCCTTGGTGTTGTTGGATGCGCAAGAACGCATTTTGATTTGCAATCCAACGGCGCGCGCCTTGCTCAGCCCCACACGGTCGCCCATAGGTGCAGCACTGGCGGATTTATTGCCGAATTTACCGCCGAATTTGGCGCAGGCTCTCGCCCAACACAAAGAGGCGCGCAATTGGGATTGTTTGATTACGCTGGAATCCGCTGAAGCACTTCCGGAAACCTGGCAATTGAGTCAGCAAAATCTGCAGTTGCAGGGCAAGCCGCACAAACTGCTGCATTTAAAACCTCTCACTCAAGCCGTCACCCGCGCAGAAGTCAACGCCTGGAAAAAATTGATCCGCGTGTTCAGTCACGAGCTGAATAATTCTCTCGGCCCCATGAATTCCTTGAGCAACAGCGGCCGCCAATTGATTCAATCCGCCGCGCCGGCGGAGCGCAACATGCTGGAGGAAATCTTCAACACCTTGCAAAACCGTATCGCCCACCTCACCGGCTTTTTAACCGCCTATGGGCAAATCGCCCGCCTGCCGCAGCCGCAGTTGCAACAGGTCGATTGGGCGCAGTGGCTGGCGGAGGTTAAACCGCTTTACACGTTTCATCTGATTACACCGGAACCGGCGCGGCCGGGATTTTTTGATCCGGCGCAGTTGAGCCAAGTGCTGATCAACTTGATTAAAAATGCGCGAGAAGCAGGAGCGCCAGAAAATTCCATTGAACTCTCCATCAAAAATTTGCCGCACTGGGATTTGTTACGTTTGGAAGACGGCGGCAGCGGTATGTCGCCACAGGTTTTGGCGCAGGCGCTGTTACCCTTTTATTCCACCAAACGCGAAGGCACCGGCGTGGGCCTTGCTATCTGCCGGGAAATTATCGAAGCGCACAGTGGCCGCTTAAGCCTGCAAAATCGCGACGGTGGCGGATTGCGCGTGGATATATGGCTGCCGGCGATTGGGGTTGGTAATTTTTTACACTCGGAAAACTAAGAAGAAAAAAGAAGATTAGAGGATGCTGCAATGACATTAGTCGACGTTACATGGTTACAAAAGAATATCTCCCGCAATGAGGTGGTACTGCTGGGCGCCACTCTGCCTCCCGTGGGTAGAAAGCCGGAAGAATTTGCCAATACCGGACATATTCCGGGCTCCCACCGGTTTGATATAGACGCCCTGTCGCAGCACGATTCCGGCCTGCCGCACACATTGCTGACGCCGACGGCATTTCAGGAAAAAATGCGCGAGCTGGGCATCAATGACGATTCGACTGTAGTGGTATACGACAGCATCGGTATCTATTCTGCGCCGCGCGCTTGGTGGAATTTAAAGCTGATGGGCCATCAAAACGTTGTTGTTCTCAATGGAGGCCTTCCCGCTTGGGTCGCCGCCGGCAACACTGTCGCAGCGCAGTGCAGCACACTGGCAAAGACTGGAAATTTCACTGCCCGTCCAGTAGCCGAATTTCTGGTTTCCGCTGCGGAGGTTTTAGCAGCGCTCGACAACCCGCAAGTGCGCGTGGTCGATGTGCGCAGCGCCGGGCGTTTTCGCGGCGAGGAAGCCGAGCCGCGTCCAGGCGTAAAAAGTGGACATATCCCCTCCTCCTGCAATATTCCGTTTCCGCAATTGCTGGACGGAATTTATCTGAAAAAGCCGGAGCAATTGGCGAGCATTTTTGCCGATGCCGGCTGCGACAAAAATCAGCGGCTGACTTTCAGTTGTGGCTCAGGCGTAACGGCCTGTATTGGCCTGCTCGCCGCGCAAGTAGGTGGATTTTCGAATATTGCGCTGTATGACGGTTCCTGGGCGGAATGGGGTTCGGCTGCAGATTTGCCGATCGCGAGAGGGCTCTAAATGGTTTATGTAGGTCTGGATTACGGCACCTCTCAATGCGCTGTGGCTGCGGCAACACCGGAGGGCGTTTTGCCGATACCCCTGGACGCCGGCCAGCCCTATCTGCTGTCTTGCCTCTACGCGCTGGATCGCTCGCTCATCAGCGACCGGGTTGCGCAGTCTCTGCAAGGCGCGGAGCAACAGACATTTGCGCAAAAACGCCAGGCACTGCTGACCCTTGCCGCTCGCAGCAAACGGGAACAGCAAATCCAAAGTAGCGCAGACGCTATTTCGTTTGGCGCAGAAGCTTTGGAGCAGCACATAGCTGATCCGGCAGAAGGTTATTTCATTAAATCGCCAAAATCCTTTCTCGGCGCCAGCGGCCTGCGCGCAGACATGGTGGATTTTTTTGAGGATGTCGTGACCGCCATGATGCTGGAAATCAAACGGCGTACCGAAGAACACCTGCAACAGTCTGTTGCCGGGGTGGTGATCGGCCGGCCGGTGAATTTCCAAGGCATAGACGCAGAAGCCAGCAACCGGCAGGCGCAAGCGATTTTGCTGACGTCCGCACAACGTGCAGGATTTCATCACGTGGAATTTCTGTACGAGCCTCTGGCTGCGGGGTTCGACTTCGAGCGCCGTTTGGAGACCAACCAGAAAGTGCTGGTGGTGGACATAGGTGGCGGCACCAGCGATTGTTCCCTGGTTTGGATGGGGCCGGATCATAGAAACAAACCTGACCGGCGCGACGATTTTCTCGCGCACACGGGTGAACGCATTGGCGGCAACGATTTTGATATACGTCTGGCACTGCAGACGCTAATGCCGGAGTTCGGACTGCACAGTCCACTCAAAACCGCGCTACCCATGCCGGTTATGCCTTTCGTGCAAGCCACGGCGATCAATGATGTGGCGGCGCAGAGCGATTTTTACAGCGAAAAAATGCGACTCTGGCTGGAGCAATTGCTGCGCGATACCACCGAGCCAGAGAAATTTCAGAGATTGGTCGACATGCGTGAAACCCGGCGGAATTTCAGTGTGGTCAACCGCGCCGAACGCGCCAAAATCGCATTGTCGGAGAGTGATTCCGCCACTGTGGACTTAGACGATTTTTCCGCAGGACTCTGCCCTCTTCTTTATCAAACGCAGTTGATTCAATCCAGCACCCCGCTATTGGAGAAAATCAAGCAGCTGGTTCAGCAGGCCATAGATCAGGCGCAAACCCGCCCGGATCTGATCTACCTAACCGGCGGCAGCGCGAAATCACGCCTTGTCAAAAATGCCTTATCTGAATTTCTGGGTGAAGACATGCCGCTGGTGGACGGCGACTATTTTGGCAGCGTGGTGACAGGACTGGGAATCTGGGCGCAAAAAATCTGGCGGTAAAAACCAAACACAAAGATAATTTTTCTCCCGTTCCACTATCACAAAAATCTCCGCAATTTTCATGTTTTACGGTCTAGCCCAAGGACTAGACCGTTATTTTTTGAAGCATGTTATCTACACCTTTTTCCCATCTCTAATTAATTCTTTTAGCTAAAAAACTAAACGTCACATTCACTATTTGAGCTGTTTTTTTCATCTAAAAAACTCCGCAAACCAATCTATTTAAAAACCCTAAGTAAACACTCGCCACCGATCATCAAACCGGCCCTTTTATCGGACTGCGGCAAAAATAGCTGGCACCAAACCCCGCAGTTTGCTGATATTAAAAACAATGGAAGGAACAGGGCGCAGTCAAAAAACCGACGAACCACCCTCGCCCAAACTGAAAAGTCAAAGTTCCGCCAGAGGCTCCACCACAGCTAATCACAATAAAAGGTGGGGCAACCGTCATCGGCCTTAGGTAGTGAACGCAGTACTTGGGACAGTTCTACACCCACGGCAAATGGATTATTCAGATGTGTAAACAAAGTGGTTCCTCCCTGATTGAAGTCTTGGTGGCGCTATTTGTACTAGCGATCGGATTGCTCGGCATACTGGCCATGCAGGTCAAGTCCATGCAATTCAATCAGTCCGCCGACGCTTATGCTAAAGCGGCGAATATTGCTAACGACATCGCCGAGCGCATCCGCACCAATCCCAAAAATGTCGCCGCTTATCTCGCCACAGCACTCCCGGACGCTCCCCCGACCAATTGCCAGACCAGCAGCGTCAGCACAGCGGCATGCTCCACTGGGGATTTGGTCAATTGGGATCTCTACCACTGGAGCGAATCCATTAAAAGGAATTTGCCAGCGGGAGAAGGCAGCATCGCGGAACAAACCCTGGGCACCAACACCTATTTGCAGATCATCGTGTCCTTCGATGACAGTCGCTCCAGCGGCAGCCCTTCCCCAGTAAGAAAACAATACACGCTTTTATTGGAACGCCCCACGCAATTAGGAGGGGCTTGAAGTGAACGCAAGAAAATTCGCGATTTCCCGCCGTCATTGTCTTTCCGGCATGTCAGTCGTGGAGCTGATGGTCTCCGTTTTGATTTCGCTGTTGATCATGGCCGGTGTAGTGCAGGTTTTTCTCAACAGCAAAACCACCTTCCTCACCCAGGAGGATATGTCCTACATTCAACACAACGCCCGGTACGCCATGTCCATGTTGTCGCGAGATCTGCAAAACGCTGGTTATTGGGGTTGCGCCGGCAATACCACTAACGCTGCGCTGGTAGCGCGTACGGAAAATACCACCGACATTAATCGTTTAATGGGATTAAATCCCGCAACCGGTTATTTGGAACCGCTGCAACCCATTACAGGTTATGCAACTGGATTTCCCAGCAGCTTTACCACCTGGACCATCAGCACCAAAGACGGCAACCGCACGCCGGAATCTTTTATCGTGCGCAGCGCCGCTGGCGTATCGGCCACCCTCGAATCTCATATCGACACCAATTTGCTGGTCAAATCCAACCATAGTTTCAGCACCGGTGATCTGGTTGCCATAGTGGCGGAAGATTGCCGGCGCATGGGCGTAATTAAAATGGCGGAAATCCTGGAAAACAGCACCATGCTGAAATATTCCAGCGCGTCCATTTGCGGCACCACCATAAAACCACCGCGCGACCAGAGCATCCGCTGCAAAACCGCGTGCAACTGTGACAGCCCATCCGGCGCGGTAGAAGTTTACGGCGTCGGCAGTCAGGTAATGCCCTATAACGCTCTCGGTTATTTCATCGGTGAATCATTAAGTCTGCCGGGCCAGCCATCGCTGCAGCGCATCGTTTATAAAGACGGCGCGCTCACGCGGGAAGAACTCGCGCTTGGAGTGGAAGATCTGCAAGTGATTTACGGCGTGGATACGGATAACGACGGCGCACCGGATACCTATGTGCCGCCCTCCACTTTTACCAGCGCCCAATGGAGCAACTGGAGCCGGGTTCGCTCAGTGCAAGTCAGTTTGGTATTTCGTTCACTGGAACCTTCGCTGCCCACGACCACCAATCAGACTTATCTGAATAAAAACTACCAGGACAAATTTATGCGGCAGCTGATCACCACCACAGTGCGCCTGCGCAACACGATTTGAGGGACGAATCATGGCATTCGCAAATCATTTTTCCCATCGGCAAACCGGTGCAACACTCGTCTTCAGCTTGGTCATTTTGTCAATTGTCACGCTGCTGGGTGTTTCCAGTATGCGCAACTCCAACAACGCTTTAAAAATGGCCACCAGCGCACGTGATCACGCCGTCGCTTTTCAAACTGCAGAAGCAGCACTCGCCCAGGCCGAGCTGGCTGTGCTCGCAGCCAATTACGGCGCCGACGATTTTATTTGCCGGGATTCCACTTCGACCCGGTGTTTTAACAGCACCTGCACCAACGGTTTGTGTTTTAACGGCGATCTTGCCAATGCCATGTATCGCGATGACTGCAAAATTGCCAAACCTGCCGCCGCAGCAGAAGCCTGGCCGACAAAAAGCTATTGGGAAAACAACGGCGCTTCCCTACCTAAAGTGCAAGTAGCCAAAGCTGGCTCAGGCAGTAGTGACGAATCAAGCGATGCCACCATCGCCGTACCTTATATGGTGGAGTTTTTATGTTACGTACCACGGGACAAACAACTCACCAGCGATGAAAACAATCGCAACGGTGGCGTTCCGCTTTATCGCGTAACCGTTAGAGCCCAAGGCAGCGCGGGTCGCGCGGCAGTGATGTTGCAATCCGTTTTCCGAGCAGCGGGTTAAGGATGGATTTATGGTGAAGATTAAATTGATCAGCAATATTGCGATTCAAGGAATTATTGCGAGCGCTGCACTATTCTGCCTGACCGTTACAGCGCAGACGCCGAATAACGCCACCTATAACATCAATCCGCCACTCTCAGAGCCAGCGAAAACCCATCCCATGCTGATGCTGACGCTGTCCGGAGATCACCAGATTTATTTGAAAGCCTACAACGATTTTGATGATCTCGATGGCGACGGCCTGCCCGATGTGACCTATAACCACAACGTGGTCTACAAAGGCTATTTCAATGAGGAAAAATGCTACAGCTACGACACCACCACGGGTGTATTTTCTCCTGCTGCCAACGCTACGGCGCCGACAGCAACAAATACCACTCTCGGAATCAGGCAACCGGCACTGTCCATCAAACAATACTGTACCAATAGTCGCTGGAGCGGGAATTTTCTCAACTGGGCAACCATGACCCGCATCGACATAGTGCGCAGCGTTTTATACGGCGGCAAGCGCTCCACCGATACCTCCACCAGCACAATTCTGGAACGCGCCTATCTGCCTAATGACGCGCACAGTTTTGCCAAATACTACAACGGCAGCGATATCACGAGTCTTACAGGTCTCAGTTCCACCAATTATTCAACCAACGATTCCGACCAACGCAAAAATGGCCTGACGTTTTGCAATACCAGTCTCGGCCATGCAACACAAATACTGTCGCAAGCCCAGACGCAGACCAGACCGGTCATGCGCGTAGTCCGAGGTAATTATTCCCTGTGGGCCAATGGCGAGCGCTATCAGTGTCTGCTGGGAGGCAGTCAGAGAGAATATGCGGAATATCAAGACGGCGTTTTCGGCGCTAACGGCAACGACTCGAACATAACGGGCATTCATGCCTATAGCACACCACCTTCATCTGTTATTCGCGACTACACCGTAAGAGTCGCGGTGTGCACCGACAGCAGCGAAGACACCATCCATTTTTGTCGCCGTTATGGCACGTCCTATAAGCCGACAGGTTTACTGCAAACCTACGGCATTGACAGCGACAACCCGGTTTTATTTGGTCTTATGACCGGCGCCATCACCAAAAACCACACCGCCGGAATTTTGCGTAAAAATGCCTCGTCTTTTGCAAATGAAGTTCGCGCGAGTGACGGGGTATTTCTCAAACCCAGCAGCGGGTCAATCGTCGCCAGCATCGATGCCCTTATGTTGCTGGATTACCAATTCGCCGTCGATAACAACTTCGACCTCAGCGGCAGCTATGCCAATCGCTGTCCAAAAATGAGCTCGCCGGGCGAAGGAGTTTGTCGCAATTGGGGTAACCCCTTTAGTGAAATATTAGCGGAATCCTACAAATATTTTTCCGGCAGAAGCACCACCGCAACGTTGAATAACTCGCTGCAAAACGAACGCAACGCTTTGAGTGGCGCCACAGTTGCAACTTGGTCCGACCCTGTGACCAATGTGAGCATCCCTGCCTGCGTCAACATGAATGTGCTCGGTATTAATTCAAGCACTAACTCCTATGACCATGACATCAGCACCAGTACGTTCAATTCATTGAATATCGGCACCAGCACGGACACGGTTGCGAACTGGGTAGACAGGGTTGGCGCGGGAGAATTGAACAGCAACAAAACCTACTTCGTCGGCAATGCAGCGGGAAGCACAAATGGGCAGTGCACCCCAAAAGCTGTCAGCGAGTTGAGTTCGGTGCGAGGTGTCTGTCCAGAAGCACCGCGCTTAACCGGAAGCTACGCAGCTGCCGGTCTCGCCTACCATGTAAAAGCCAACAATATGCGGCCCGACCTTTCGGGCAACACTGGCAAGGTATTCAATATCAACACACTGGGTTTGACTCTTGCGGGTACGCAGCCAGTGATTCGAATTCCAGGAACCAATGTCAAAATCATTCCCACTTGCGAAAACAGATCCGATGAGGCACGCGGCAACTGCGCACTGGTCGGCTTCCGTCCGGTGTATACAATTGCAGGTCAGGTACCGAATAAATATTTCGTCACCTGGGAAGATTCTGAACAAGGCAATGACTTTGACCAGGACATCAACAGCATTATTGAATACACCAGAAACGGCAACAATTTGTCGGTCAAAACCACGATATTCAAAGTCAGCACCAATAACAGGATGTTCCTTGGCTACATTATCTCAGGCACCAACGCCGACGGCTTAAAACTCGTAACCGAGGCAAATAATTGGGCAACGGTAACCGGCTCATCTACCAACCCGTACACCATTAACACTACATCCACATCAACCGCCGAAACCCTCGAGCCGCCGTTGTACTACGCCACCAAATGGGGCTCCTATATCAACTCCCCCGCAGATGACGATGCCAAATTTAATCCGGCACTAGATACTTGGACCGAGGATGGCACCACGCCGCAAAATTATTCCGTAGTGACCAATCCCAGCACGCTGCGGGAAAATCTCTCGCGCATTTTGGTGAAAGTAGGGAAAAACAATGCCACCGGCACGGCAGCACCTGTGTCCATCAACAGCATCACCGGCGAAGGAATTTTCCTGCAAACCGTTTATCAGCCGGTTTATGTCAGCCCGGACGGCTCCAGCTCCGCCACCTGGGTGGGGACTCTGAGCGCACTGTTTATCGACCGTTACGGCAATATTCGCGAGGACAGCAACGGCAATCAGACTCTGGATAACACGGACAAAGTGATTGAATTTATTAAGACGGATTCACGCAATCAGAATGCGGACGGCACCAGCGAAACCCGCAAAATCATCGCATTCAATCGCTATCCCTACAGCACGGTCACCAACGGCAAAGACGTGTCTGACCTCAATGCGGTCGAAACCGAATTAAAAATGGACCAGCTCAAAACCATGTGGAGTGCCCGCGATCGCCTGGCGGCGATTAGCGATACCAATATCACCGCACAACGCGGCAATGCGGAATCGCCCAATAGCAAGCGCTGGATTTTGACCGGCATTGATACCCCCAACGCCAGCAACGTTTATAACGGCATTATTACCGCGTCCGAAACCTTTGCGTTTACTGGCGATACCACCACCGCCAGTAAATTGCGCCCCTATCTCGATGTGGCGAGCAATAGCGATGCAACTAATGTCATCAACTATGTGCGCGGCAAGGAAATCACTGGCTTCCGCAATCGCACAGTGAAATTCGACAGCGCCAGTGCAGCGAAAGTCTGGCGCCTGGGCGATATCGTCAATTCCACTCCTGCCATAGTGGGCGCGCCTTCTGCCGGTTACGACTCTCTTTACGGCGATGACAGTTATGCAGCCTTCCGCACCAAATACGCCAAACGCCGCAATATGGTGTATGTCGGCGCTAACGACGGTTTATTGCATGCGTTTAACGCCGGCTTTTTTGATTATGTCAATGCCAAATACACCAATACACCAACGGGCCATGATGCGTCCGCTCCGGCTCTGGGCGCGGAAATGTGGGCTTATGCACCATACAATCTACTGCCCCACCTGAAATGGTTGACGCAGAAAAATTACGAGCATGTGTATTTTGTGGACGCCAATGTAAAAGTGTTTGATGCGAATGTGTTTGCCTCGCGCAATAACAACGATAAATACCCGAATGGCTGGGGCACAATTTTGGCTGTCGGCATGAGATACGGCGGTGGTGCTTATCAAGTCGATCGCGACGGCAGCGCAGCGACCACCAATGACCGGACCACTCTGCGCTCAGCGTATATTCTGTTTGATATCACCGATCCGGAATCCAAACCGGAACTGATCGCGGAAATTACGCACGCCGATATGGGTTACACCTTGGCGGACCCGGAAATTATCAAACGCCGTTCGCCCAACGCCAATGGCAGTTACACTTCCAACCTCGGGGCCAATGACTGGTTTATG
>Ga0182793_1001788_pt1 | contig 12910 bp, 10 predicted proteins | sample Passage237A_FD_130498 | JGI IMG/M metagenome (GOLD analysis project Ga0182793, IMG submission 130498) | Cellulose adapted compost microbial communities from Newby Island Compost Facility, Milpitas, CA, USA - Passage2 37A (version 2) (version 2) ... | reverse complement strand
GGCGCTGTTCCAATGGCTGCAGGCCCAGGGCGGCGTGGCCGATCAGGAAATGGCGCGCGTGTTCAACTGCGGCATCGGCATGGTGCTGGTGGTGGATGCGGCCCAGGCCGACGCCATCGCCGCCACCCTGCGCGCGCAAGGCGAAACCGTCTACACGCTGGGTGCCATCGAAGCCCAGGCCGAAGGCGGCGCACAGACCATCGTGGCCTGATCCCGGGGGGTCAGCCCCCCAGCGCCTGCTCGCAGTGCCACGCGGCTTCGGCCGCGGCCCGATCCGACAGACAATCCACGCTGCGCCGCTGCGGCAGCGACCGCAGCCAGGTGATCTGCCGCTTGGCCAACTGGCGGGGGGCGGTGATCGCCTGGCCGATGGCCTCGTCGAGCGTGATCCGGCCATCCAGATGGTCCCAGAGCTGCCGATAGCCCACGCAACGGATGGACGGCAGGCCCGGATGCAGGTCGGCGCGCGCATGCAGGGCACGGACTTCATCCAGCAGCCCGGCGCCGATCATGGCCCGGTAACGCTGCGCGATGCGTGCATGCAGCACCGACCGGTCGGACGGCTCCAGGCTGATGGTCTCGAAGCGCCAGCCGGGCAGCGCCGGCCGTGGCGGTTCGGCCAGCCAGTCGCTCAGGGTCCGGCCGCTGCCTCGCCAGACTTCCAGTGCGCGCTGCAGGCGCTGGCTGTCGTTGGGCGCCAGCCGGGCGGCCGTGGCCGGATCCACGCGGGCCAGTTCAGCGTGCAGGGCCGGCCAGCCCCGCGCGCCGGCTTCTTCGTCGAGTTGCCGGCGGATTTCCGGGTCTGCCTCGGGCAGGTCGTTCAGCCCTTCGCGCAATGCCTTGTAGTACAGCATCGTGCCCCCGCACAGCAGGGGAATCCGGCCGCGTGCACGGATGTCCCGGGCCAGTGCGGCCGCATCCCGGGCGAATTCGGCGGCGGAATAGGCCTGCGACGGGTCGCGGATATCAAGCAGGTGGTGCGGCACGCGCGCGCGTTCTTCGGCCGTGGGCTTGGCCGTGCCGATATCCATGCCGCGATAGATCGTGGCCGAATCCATCACGATGATTTCGATGGGCCAGCGCTCGGCCAGGGCCAGCGAGGCGGCGGACTTGCCGGAGGCCGTCGGGCCGGCCAGGCAGATCAGGACGGGAAGATGCTCGGACATGGGGGAGATTATCGCCGACCGCCACGGGGGCGCGGCGCCTACTGCCCCCGCATGAACAGCTTGTCCAGGTCGCCCAGGCTCCACTGGAACCAGGTCGGGCGCCCATGGTTGCACTGATCGGCACGTTCGGTGCGTTCCATCTGGCGCAACAGGGCGTTCATCTCGTCCAGTGTCAGCCGCCGGTGCGCGCGCACCGCGCCGTGGCAGGCCATGGTGGACAGCAGTTCGTTGCGCTGCTCGGTCAGCCGGGCCGAATGCCCGATGCGCTCGATGTCGGCCAGCACTCCGCGCGCCAGGGCCTCGATATCGCCCTGCGCCAGCAGGGCCGGTACGGCCCGCACGGCCAGCGAGGCGGGGCCGGTGGCGCGGATCCGCAGGCCCAGGCTGTCGAGCATGTCCTGATGCGACTGGGCGGTGGCCACCTGGATTTCAGTGGCGGTGAATACCACCGGAACCAGCAGCTCCTGCGCGGGCAGGGGGGCCTGGTCCAGCGCCTGCTTCAGGGATTCGTAGACGACCCGCTCGTGCGCGGCGTGCATGTCCACCAGGACCAGGCCGCGTGCGTTCTGGGCCAGGATGTAGATGCCGTGCAGCTGCCCCAGGGCCATGCCCAGGGGCAGGTCTCCGGCGTGCGGATCGGCGTCGGCGGCGTCCGGCGGACTGTACAGCTTGCGCCAGTCCTGGGCCGGAATCCGGTCGTTCAGGGGGAAGCGCTGCTGGACCGGAATGCGCGTGGGGTAGGGGGACGCAGGCCTGGTCTGGCCGGCAACGCCGACGGCAGCCGCCGGACTGGATCCGGGCGGCACGGCATCCGGCGTCCACTTGCCGGCGTCGCCGCTCGTCGGCGCGGGGGGCGCTTCGGTCGGGCCATCCACGGCGGCGCCGCCGCGTCCCGCCAGGGTCTCGCCCAGCGCCTGGGCAACATAGCGGTGCACCGCGCCGCTGTCGCGGAAGCGGACCTCGTGCTTGGCCGGATGCACGTTCACGTCCACCCCGGCTGGATCCAGGGTCAGGAACAGCACGAAGGCCGGCTGGCGATCCCCGTGCAGCACGTCGGCGTAGGCCTGGCGCACCGCGTGGGAGACCGTGCGGTCGCGTACGTAGCGGCCATTGACGTACAGGTATTGCCGGTCGGCGCGGTTGCGGGCGAAGGTCGGGCGCGTGATGCATCCTTCCAGCGCGACCAGCCCCTGCTCGGCCGACACGGGCAGGCTCTGGGCGGTGAATTCGTCGCCCAGCACGTCGCGGATGCGGCCCTGGATGTCGGTGGCCGGCCAGTTGCGCTGGGGCTTGTCGTTGTGGAATACCCGCAGGGCCACGTGCGGATGCGCCAGTGCGATCCGCTCCACGGCATCCAGGCAGTGGGCGTATTCGGTCTGTTCGCTGCGCAGGAACTTGCGCCGCGCCGGGATGTGGTCGAACAGCTGGCGCACGTCCACGCGCGTGCCCATGGGGCCTGCCGCCGGGGACGGGGCCGCCTGTCCGGCGGCGAGCTGCCAGGCCTGGGTGTCGTCGGCGGTGCGGGAAGTCAGCGTCAGCTGGGCGACCGAGGCGATCGAAGCCAGGGCTTCGCCGCGGAATCCCAGGGTGTCCACCGATTCCAGTTCCGCCAGCGACGTGATCTTGCTGGTCGCGTGGCGTTGCAGCGCCAGGGGCATCTGCCCGGGGGGGATGCCGTGGCCGTCGTCGGCCACCAGGATGCGCCGGATGCCGCCGCCGTCCAGGCGGATCTCGATGGCCCGGGCGCCGGCATCCAGGGCGTTTTCCAGCAGTTCCTTCAGGACGGAGGCGGGGCGTTCGATGACTTCGCCCGCGGCGATCTGGCTGATCAGGACGTCGGGCAGCGGGGCAATGGTTCGCATCATGAAAACGATTATAGTGAGCAAGGGATCCTGCGTTTGCAGCCTGTGCGCTGCGCGGACCCGGCGCGGCTCCGGTATGATCCCGGGACGCATCCATTCCCACCCATCGTTTCGAGGCTTCGCGGCCCAATGGCTGAACTCTTTCAACTCATCCTGCACATCGACCAGTACCTGGGGGTCTGGGTGGCGCAATACGGGGCCTGGATCTACCTGATCCTGGCGCTCATCATTTTCGGCGAAACGGGGCTGGTGGTGCTGCCGTTCCTGCCCGGGGATTCGCTGCTGTTCATCGCAGGCGCCTTCGGCGCTTCGGGCATGCTCGATCCGGTCCTGCTGGGCGGCATCCTGATCGCCGCCGCCATCCTGGGGAACACCGTCAATTACCAGGTGGGCCACTTCATCGGGCCCAAGGTCTTTTCACGGGACTACCGCTTCCTGGACCGCAAGGCCCTGATCAGGACGCATGCCTTCTACGAAAAGCACGGCGGCAAGACCATCGTGCTGTCGCGCTTCCTGCCGCTGTTCCGGACTTTCGCCCCCTTCGTGGCGGGGGTCGCAGGCATGCGCTGGGTGGCCTTCCAGTTCTACAACGCAGTGGGCGCCACGGTCTGGATCGCGGGTCTGATCACCCTGGGTTATTTCTTCGGCAATGTCCCCATCATCAAGGAACACCTGAATACCATCGTGCTGATCGGCGTGGGGGCGGCCGCCGTGCCGGCGGCCGGCGGCGTGCTGTGGAAACTGCTGCGCGGCCGCAAGGCAGGATCGGCCTGATCCCGCGGCCGCACCGCCCGGCGCGTCAGTCCCGCCGCGCCAGCGCGGGGTGCGCCGAGAAATAATCCTGGATTCCGTTCAGCACCGCGGCGGCGATGCGCTGCTGGTGCGCCGCCGTGCGCAGCAGCTGTTCTTCCTGGGGATTGCTGATGAAGGCGGTCTCGATCAGGATCGACGGGATGTCGGGCGCCTTCAGCACGGCGAATCCGGCGCGTTCGATGCGGTTCTTGTGCAGCTGGTTGATCTTGCCGATCTCCTGCAGAACCTGGGTGCCGACGCGGATCGAATCATTGATCTGCGCCCCGGTGGACAGGTCCAGCAGCACCTTGGCGACCTGGGCATTGTGCGCACCCAGGTTCACGCCGCCGATCAGGTCGGCGTCGTTTTCCTTCTTGGCCAGCCAGCGGGCGGCGGCGCTGGTGGCGCCGTGCTGCGACAGCGCCCAGACCGACGATCCGCGCGCCGACGGCTTGATCCAGGCGTCGGCATGGATCGAGATGAACAGATCGGCCTGGACGCGGCGGGCCTTTTGCACACGCACGTTCAGCGGTACGAAATAATCGCGGTCGCGGGTCAGGTAGGCCCGCATGTTGGGCTGCGCGTCGATCAGCTTCTTCAGGCGCAGCGCAATCTGCAGGACGATGTCCTTTTCGCGTGTGCCGCGTCGGCCGATGGCGCCCGGATCCTCGCCGCCGTGTCCCGGGTCCAGGGCGATCAGGATCGGACGATCGGGACGGGTGCCCGGTGCTGCGCGGGGCGGAGGCGGGGGCGTGTCGTCCGGCCGCTTGTGGGCGATCGGCGGCAGTTTCTGTCCTTCGACCGAGGGGATGGGCGCCTCGGTCGGGCTGTTCTGGGCCAGGTTTTCGAGAATGCCCGCGAGCGGATCGTTTTCCGCATCCTTCAGCAGGGCCATCAGGGGATCCTGCGCGACTTTCGGATACAGGTCCAGCACCAGGCGGTACTTGTATTCGCCAATGGGCTTCAGGGTGAAGACCTGCGGCGCGACGTCCTGCTTCAGGTCGAACACCAGGCGCACCACGTTGGGGCGGTTCTGGCCCACGCGCACGGTGCTGATGTAGGGGTCGTTGGGGCGGATCTTGGAGACCAGGTCATTGATGGCCGGGCTCAGTTGCACGCCTTCGATGTCCACCACCAGGCGGTGGGGGTTGTCGAGCGTGAAGTGTTCGGCCTTCAGCTCGGTGTCCATCTCCAGGGTCACGCGCGTGTATTCGTCGGCCGGCCAGGTCCGCACCGCCACGATGGTCGCGGCCTGCGCCAGGCGGGGCACGACGGGCAGCAGCAGCAGGGCGCCACCACCCGCGATCATCCTGCGCCGCAAGGGCGTGGCGGGGGCGCTCATCGGCGCGGCGGGTCCAGATGCGTCAGCCATTGTTGTCCTTTCTCACTGCAGGCGGTCAGGCGGGCATGCCGGCCGGTGCCGGCATATTCCAGGCGGATGTCCAGATCCGGGGGCGGCAGGCGCGTGCCTGCCTGCTCGGGCCATTCGATCAGGACGATCGCCCGATCGTCGAGCAGTTCGTCGAACCCGGCTTCCCGCCATTCATGCGCATCGCTAAATCTATAGAAATCAAGGTGATAGAAGTATAAGTTAGAAACGTTATAGCTTTCAAGAAGCGCGTAGCTCGGGCTCTTGATCCGGCCGGTCACTCCGCCGGCCCGCAGCAGGGCCCGGGCCAGGCTGGTCTTGCCTGCGCCCAGTTCGCCTCGCAGGTGGATGCGGCCTCCGGCGGCGGGCCCTCCGGGGGCGCGCCCGCAGGCCAGTTCGGCAAGGCGTTGCGCCAGGGCAACGGTGGCCTCTTCGTCGGGCAGGGGCCACTCCAGAGAAGGAAGCGGGGTCGTCATCGGGGACTCCAGGGAATCAGGCTGCGGCATTCAGCCATAGCGGCAAGGTCAGGGCGGACAGCAGCGTGCCGATCGACATGGTGACCGCCACCAGCCGGCCATCGCCGCCCATGCGGGCCGCCAGCACGTGAGCCGAGGAGGCCGTGGGCAGGGCGCTGAACAGCAGCAGGACCAGCCGTTCTCCGGCCGGCATGTCCAGCGCCCAGGCCAGCGCCAGCGCCACGGGCGGCAGCATGACCAGTTTGGCCGCCACCATCCAGGCCATCAGGGGCGCGTGCGCACGGCCGCCCTGCAGCGACAGGGTGGCGCCCACGCACAGCAGACCGATGGCAATGGCGCAGGCTCCCAGCCGGCCCAATGCGATTTCGAGCACGTGCGGGATGGGCACGCGCAGGAAATTGCAGGCCAGCGCAGCCAGCGTGGCCAGGATGAAGGGATTGCGGGCGATCTCGTGCAGGGCGCGCCCGCCGTGGCGGCTGGCCAGGGCATGCACCGCGCCGATGTTGCTGATCGGTACCGCGAAACCCACGATCACCGCCATGGTCGTTTGCGCCCCGGGCCAGCCCAGGCCGCCCGCCAGGGACAGGGCCAGGTAGGTGTTGAAACGGAAGGCGCACTGGGCGACCGAGGCGTGCGCCGCCGCATCCGGGCGCACTGCCAGGCGGCCGAGCCAGGCCAGCGCGATGCCGCCGAGCATCACGCCGACGGTGGCGGCCAGCAGCACCGAGGTATTGCCCAGGTCCAGCGGCGTGCGCGTGATCGAATGGAACAGCAGGCAGGGAAACAGAATGAAATAGACCAGCTTTTCCGCGCCCGCGAAGAAGGAACGGTCGAAGTGCAGGTGGTGCAGCATGGCCCAGCCCAGGGCGATCAGCAGGAAGTCGGGCAGGATGAGGGGGATGACGGACATGGTGGCTGGCCGGGATGGGCTGCCCTGATTGTACGTGCTTGGGGCTCCGGCAGGCCCATGCGGACGGGGCTGGAAGGCCCTGTCGTTGCGCTCAGGACTCGATTGTCATGGGAATTACCCTTAAACAATGTCAATTATTACGTTTTCGTCTCAGACAACACTAGTCACAGTTGGGCCGGATTCGTACAATGTATTCACGTTTTGAATATAAAACGTACCAAGACGCAAGTTCATGCTTCAAGAACTCCGGCCGGAAACCGGAGGCTCCGACTTGCCAGTGGGCGCAAGCCCTGTCGACTCCATGCGTACCCGATACTGATGTGATCGAGGCGGTTGCACCGTCCCTAATTCATAGGCACGGCACCATCGATCTTCGGCGCTGACACAGTCCGCCGATCGCGGTGCCTACACCCGTCCCTGTTGCAGGCTTCGGCCATTGCAGGTTGCTGCGGGTGCACGAGTTTCCATAAGACACGACGGTCCTCATGGATTGTCCTGGTTACCGAGTTCAGGAGTATTCGAACATGGCCAGTAAGAAAACTGCCCTTTCCGCCCTTTGCGCTGCCCTCGCCATCGCGTTCACTTCCCAGGCCTGCGCCGACAACGCCACGCTGACTCAGGCGGTCGAGACAGCAGTCCTCAACAATCCCGAAATCGGGGCGCAGTTCCACAACTTCCAGTCCGGCCTCGAAGGCCAGAAGGTCCGTCGTGGCGCCCTGCTGCCCGAGGTCAACCTGCAGGGCTGGACGGGCCGCGAGTACCGGGGCAGTACCAGCACCAACGGGTCCACCGACTGGTCGCGCAGCGGCTACAGCCTGTCCCTGCGCCAGCTGCTCTTCGACGGCTTCTCCACGATCAACGACGTGCGCCAGCTGGGCTTCGAGAAGCTGGCCGACTACTACACCCTGAAGGCCACGGTCGACGACCTGGCCCTGCAGGCGGCCCAGGCCTACCTGGACGTCCAGCGCTACCGCGAGCAGGTCGCCCTGGCGCAGCAGAACTACAACCTGCACAAAGACATCCTGGGCCAGATCTCCGAGCGCAGTTCCTCGGGGGTCGGGCGCGGGGTGGACGAAGTCCAGGCACAGGCTCGCCTGGCCCTGGCCCAGACCAACCTCATGACCGCATCGGGCAACCTGAACGACGTCACCCAGCGCTACCAGCGCATCGTCGGCATGGTTCCGGCCGAAACCCTGGCCGAGGCGCCCGCCGTCGAAGGCGAACTGCCCAAGGATCCCACCGATTTCAGCCAGTCGGTGCGCGTCAATCCTACCGTGCTGGCGAAGCAGGCGCTGGTCCAGGCCGCCGAGCGCGGCAAGGCCTCGGCACAGGGCCGCTTCTCGCCCACGCTCGAACTGCGGGCCGCCACGGGACGCGACCGCTCCGATCCGCCCTACATCAACGACGAAACCACCCAGAGCTCGAACGTCCAGCTGATGGCCACGTTCAACCTCTTCCGGGGCGGCGCCGACGCGGCGCGCGTGCGCCAGACCGCGGCACAGACCTACGCCGCCCGCGACGTGCGCGACTACACCTGCCGCAACGTCCAGCAAGAGCTCTCCATCGCCTGGAACAACGTCGTGCGGCTGCGCCAGCAGCTGCCCTTCCTGCGGCAGCACGAGCGCGACATCGCCCAGGTGCGCGTGGCCTACATGCAGCAGTTCAAGATCGGCCAGCGCACCCTGCTGGATCTGCTGGATACCGAAAACGAGCTGTTCGACGCCCGCCAGGCACTCACCAACGGCATCTTCGACCTGCGCGTTGCCGAATACCGCTGGCTGAGCCTGTCCCACAAGCTGATGCCGGCGCTGGGTCTGGCCGATCCCTACCAGGAACAGCCGGAAGAGGCCGCCAAGCTCCAGTTCCCCGACGAGGTCCTCAAGGCCTGCCTGACGCCGCTGCCGGATACCCGCAATCTGCAGCCCATCCAGGTCAATTATCAGTCCGGCCTCAAGCCGCCCGTGCTGGCGCCCGCCGGCAATGCGGCCGGCGCGTCGTCCGGCAAGGCCAGCGGCTGGAACTGATCCCACTGCTGGATAACTAAGGAACACCCGGGCCCATGGCCTGGTCTGAAGGTGAAGGTCCGGAGGTCTGCTGCCGTTGCGGCACTCCGGCTTTCCCTGCAGCTTTGGGGAATGCCGATGGCCTCTGAGCAAGAACGTTTCAAGCAGGATCTCTCCGAGCTGGACGCGGAATTCATCCGCGTCCTGGAAGACCTGATCGATGCATTGATCGCCAATGGTTCCCTGCGCCTGACCGACCTGCCTCCCCAGGCCCTGGCCAAGCTTGCCGAACGCAAACGCACGCGCCAGCGTCTGCAGGGGGCCCTGAATCTGATTCCCGACGACGATGCCATCATCTGAGGCTGCTGCCGCCATGGCCGCTCAACCCGAAGCCATCAATCCCGCCGGTGCTGCGCCAGCGTCCGAATTGCCGGGCGCCACGCCGCACCAGCTGCATGACGACTCCTTGCTCAACAGCCTGGTCCTGGTCACGAGATTGCTGGGCAGGCCCTGCACCGCCCAGCAGCTGTCTTCGGGCCTGCCCCTGGTGGACCAGCGCCTGACGCCGTCCCTGCTGGGCCGCGCGGCCGGCCGTGCCCAATGCAGCGCCCGCATCGTGCGCCGCGCCCTGGGCAATTGGTCGCGCAGCATCATGCCCGCCATCCTGTTCCTGAAGAACCAGCGCGCGTGCGTGCTGATCCAGGAGCGTGGCGACCATTACCTGGTCCATTATCCGGAAGCCGCCGAGCCCGTCGAAGTCCCGCGCACCGAACTGGAGGCCGAATATTCCGGCCTGGCCTGTTTCGTGCAGCCGCGCTACCGCACCGAAGACCGCACCCAGGACGCCCACATGCGGGCGCGCAGCGGCCATTGGTTCTGGGCCGCGATGCTGGGCAACTGGAAGCTCTACCGCGATGCCGTGGCGGCCGCCGTGCTGATCAACATCTTTGCGTTGATCATGCCGCTGTACACGATGAACATCTATGACCGCGTCATTCCCAACAGCGCGGTCGAGACCCTCTGGGCGTTGACCATCGGCATCGCCCTGGCGATGGTGTTCAACCTGGTGCTCACCGCCATCCGCGCCTATGTCGTGGACATCGCCAGCAAGCGGGTGGATGTCGAGCTGTCTTCGCGCATCATGGAACAGGTGCTGGACCTGCGCATGGAAAGCCGGCCGGTCTCCGTGGGATCCTTTGCCTCGAACCTGCGCTCGTTCGAGTCCGTGCGCGACTTCATCGCCTCCGCCAGCCTGACCACGCTGGTTGACCTGCCTTTCGTGCTGCTGTTCCTGGCCGTGCTGGCCTGGATCTCGCCGTGGATGGTGCTGCCCCCGCTGGTGGCCATCGTCGTGATCCTGGCCGTGTCGCTGTTTTCCCTGGCCCGGGTCGAAAAGATGACCCTCGAATCCTTCCAGGCCGGGGCGCAGCGCAACGCCGGCCTGATCGAGGCCCTGAACGGCATGGAAACCGTCAAGGCGCTGAACGCCCAGAGCCATGCCCAGCGCATGTGGGAAGAGTCCACCCGCTGGCTGGCCGAGCTGGGGGCGCACATCAAGCTCACGTCCTCCGTCACCGTCAGCTTCGTGCAGACCTGCCAGCAGCTGGTCAATATTTCCGTCGTGGTCATCGGCGTCTATCTGGTCCAGGAAGGCATGACCATGGGCGGCATCATCGCCGCTTCCATGATTTCGGGGCGCTGTCTCGCGCCACTGGGCCAGGTCGTGGGCCTGATGATGCAGTACCACAACGCCAAGGCGTCCCTGAAGTCCATCGACAATTACATGGGCATGCCGGTCGAGCGCCCGGCCGACCGCTCTTTCATGCCGCGGCCCGTCCTGAAGGGCGGCATCGAGTTCCAGGGCGTCACCTTCGCCTACCCGAACAGCTCGGTCGCGGCGCTGGACAACATCAGCTTCCGCATCCAGCCCGGCGAAAAGGTCGGCATCATCGGCCGCATCGGCTCGGGCAAGACCACCCTGGAAAAACTCATCCTGAAGCTCTATGCGCCCCCTTCGGGCGCCGTCCTGATCGACGGCATCGATCTCAACCAGATCGATCCGGCCGACGTCAGGCGCGCCGTCGGCTATGTGCCCCAGGATCCGGTGCTGTTCTACGGCACGCTCAAGCACAACCTGACCATCGCCTCGCCCTTCGCCACGGACGAGGACGTCCTGGCCGCCGCCACCCTGGCGGGAGTGGATGAATTCGCCGCCGGCCACCCCGAGGGCTACGACATGATCGTCGGCGAGCGTGGCGATTCCCTGTCCGGCGGGCAACGGCAGTCGATCGCCATCGCGCGCGCCCTGGTCAACGATCCCCAGATCCTGCTGCTGGACGAGCCCAGCAGCAATATGGACCACCAGAGCGAATCCCAGCTCAAGACGCGCCTGCGGGCCGCCAGCCAGGACAAGACCCTCATTCTGGTCACGCACCGCACATCCTTGCTGGAACTGGTCGACCGCCTGATGGTCATCGACCACGGCCGCCTCGTCGCCGATGGTCCCAAGGCGCAGGTCGTCGAGGCCTTGCGCCAGGGCCGCATCGGCGGCGCGCGCAGGAGCGGATGATGGGGATGCTGCCAGATTTCCTCGCCGGTCTGCGGCGTTCTTTCGCTCCCAAGCATCAGGGCGGGCGCGGCGACATGATCGGCGACGCCGTCTGGACGCTCAGCCAGCAGCGCACGCGCGGTTCGCGTCTGCTGATCTGGATGTCGCTGCTCACGGTGGGTGTCCTGATCGCCTGGGCCTCCACCGCCAATATCGACGAGGTCGTGCGTGGCGAAGGCAAGGTCGTGCCCTCGCGCCAGGTCCAGGTCATCCAGAGCCTGGATGGCGGTGTCGTCCAGCAGATCCTGGTGCGCCCGGGCGACAAGGTCGTCAAGGAGCAGGTCCTGCTGCGCATCGACCCCACGCGCTATTCCTCGTCCCTGGGAGAAAACCGCGCCGAGGCCCTGGCCCTGAAGGCCAAGATCGCCCGCCTGGAAGCCATCGCCAACGACACGCCCTACCAGGCGCCCGAAGACGTCCAGGCCCAGGCACCCGCCCTGGCCGAGCAGGAACGCAACGTCTGGCTGGCCCGCACCCGCGAACTGCAGGCCAACCTGGAAGTCGCTCGCGAGCAGCTGAACCAGCGCCAGCAGGAATTGCGCTCCACCATCGCCAACCGCGACCAGGCGGCCACCAGTTGCGGCCTGGCCTCGCGCGAATACTCCATGACCAAACCGCTGCTTTCCAGCGGTGCCGTGTCGCAGGTGGACCTGCTGCGCCTGCAGCGCGACGTGGCGCGTTTCTGCGGCGAGCAGAAAGCCGCCGCCGCCCAGATCGACAAGATCCGGGCCTCCATCCAGGAAGCCGAGGCCAAGCTCAAGGAAACCGAGGTCACTTTCCGCAACCAGGCGCGCACCGACCTGTCCGACGCGCGTGCCAAGCTGTCCGCCCTGCTGGAAAGCCAGGTCGCCCTGGCCGACCGCGTCACCCTGTCCAACATCCGTTCCCCGGTCAACGGCACCGTCAAGACCCTGACGGCCAATACGGTGGGCGGCGTGGTGCAGCCCGGCAAGGACATCATGGAAATCGTCCCGTCGGACGATACCCTGCTGCTCGAAGTGCGCATCAATCCGCGCGATATCGGCTTCCTGTATCCCGGCCAGAAGGCCGAGGTCAAGTTCACGGCCTACGATTTTTCCATCTACGGCGGCCTGCAGGGCCATGTCGAGGAAATCGGCGCCGACTCCATCACCGACGAAAAGGGAAATTCCTATTACATCGTGAAGGTCCGCACGGAAACTGCCTACGTTGGCAGCGACGAGCGCCCCATCATTCCGGGGATGATGGCCGAAGTCCACATCCTGACGGGCAAGCGCACATTGATGCAGTATTTGCTCAAGCCCGTTCTGCGCGCGCATTCCAACGCCTTCCGCGAACGTTGAAAGGACTCGCAATGACGATACCGGTTCTGCTGCTGACCGCCGATGATGCCCTGTACCGCCATTGGTCCGGGCTGGACGGGATGGATTGGGCGCCCGCACGAGGCCACCGCCTGGCCGATCTGGCCCCCTGGGGGCGGCGCGGCGTTCTGGTCGTCATGGACGCCCGCCTGCTGCCCAAGGCCGGGGCGGACGTGCCCGACGTGCCGGCAGGGCTGCAGGTGGTCGTCGCCAGCACCCATCCCGGCGACCCTGAAGGCCAGCGCGCCCTGGTCGCGGGGGCTGTCGGCTACGTGCACGCCTACATGCCGGTCACCGGCCTGGATCGCGTCCTGCGCCATGTCATGGGCGGCGAAATCTGGGTGGGCAAGGGCATGCTGTCGCGCATGCTCAGCCAGATCGGGC
>Ga0182793_1001787_pt1 | contig 12919 bp, 8 predicted proteins | sample Passage237A_FD_130498 | JGI IMG/M metagenome (GOLD analysis project Ga0182793, IMG submission 130498) | Cellulose adapted compost microbial communities from Newby Island Compost Facility, Milpitas, CA, USA - Passage2 37A (version 2) (version 2) ... | reverse complement strand
GGCCCCGCCCCCCCTCCCCGGCCCCCGCGGTTGACATCTCCACGCTGCCCGCGGGCGCGGTCGACCCCGCCGACAACCAGGATCCGACCCCGCTCGAGGTCGAGTTCGAGGTCGACGCGACCGAGCCCGAGACGACCATGGACAACCTGGTCGATTACGTCGACGGCAACGGCCCGACCGCCCTGCGGCGGACCCAGTCGCGCAAGGTCGACGTGACCTTCACCGGCACCGACAGCCGCAAGCTCCAGGGCTTCCAGTGCCGCCTCGACTCCAACGACGACGAGGCCTGGCAGCTCTGTCAGTCGGTCGAGCGCTTCAGCGGCCTCAGCGACGGCGACCACCGTCTCGAGATCCGGGCCCGGGACGAGGCCGGCAACTTCGACTCCACTCCGGAGGTGCTGGAGTGGACCGTCGACCGGACCCCGCCGGTAACCACCTTCACGGTCGCCCCGGACCCGGTGACCAACGACGCCGACCCCGCCTTCGGCTTCGAGGCCGACGAGGCGATCTCCGGCTCGGTCTGCACCCTGGACGGCGGCACGCCGGTCAGCTGCGGCACCTCGTTCACCCTGGCCGACCTCGGCGCCCCCGGCGGTGTCGACGACGGCATGCACCAGGTGACGGTGAGGTCCACCGACATCGCCGGCAACGTCGAGGCGACGGTCGCCTCGGTGTCCTGGCGCCAGGACACGGTCACGCCCGAGGTCGATTTCACCAGCAAGCCGGGTGCCTACACCCCGGTCGGCGAGGTCGAGTTCGGCTGGTCCGTCAAGGACGGCGACCCGTTGGCCGCCGCGCCGGAGGTCTCCGCCCAGTGCGCCTTCGACCCGGCCGATCCGGACGCGATCGAGCCCGGCGAGTGGGAGAGCTGCGGCCGTGACCTCACGATCTCCGAGGCCGACAACGTCAACGGGCCGCACAGCCTCTCGGTGCGCGCCATCGACGAGGCCGGGAACGTCAGCGCGGTCAAGCGCCACGACTGGACGGTGCTCGGCGCCAAGCCGAACCCGCCCGTGATCGACGACTCGAGCCCGGTCGACGGCCAGACCACCCGCGTCGGCACCGCCTACTTCGCCATCTCGCACGAGCTGGAGAACACGGGCGCGCTGGACGGGCTGTTCTGCTCGATCGACGGCGGCACCCAGACCCGCTGTGAGGGCAACTACTCGGTCGAAGGCCTGGCCGACGGCCCGCACACCTTCTCGGTCGTCGCCCGTGACATCGGCAACAACGTCAGCGACCCGACGGTGATCGGCTGGGAGGTCCAGCGCGGCGCCCCGGTGACCAGCATCGACTTCGGTCCGAGCGGCGCGACCAACAGCGCCGACGCCAACTTCCAGTTCTCCTCCGACAAGCCGGGCACCTTCGAGTGCAAGGTCGACGACGGGGACTGGGAGGCGTGCGCCAGCCCGGTCGATCTGATCAACCTGTCCGAGGGCTCGCACGCGTTCCGCGTCCGCGCGGTGAACACGGTGGCGCCGGTTGGGATCAAGGACCCGACGCCGCCGGTCCGCGAGTGGACCGTCGACACGGTGGCCCCCGAGGTCAGCATCGGCTCGGCCCCCGAGGGCGACGTGACCTCCTACCAGGCCAAGGTCACCTTCTCCAGCAACGACTCCACGGCCAGCTTCCAGTGCCAGCTCAACGACGGGCTCTTCGAGTCCTGCGACTCGCCCTGGAACCTGTCCGGCCTCTCCGCCGGGCAGCAGACGGTGACCGTGCGCGCGATCGACGCCGCCGGGAACGTCTCCGCGGAGCCGGAGAGCCGGACCTGGAACGTCCTCGACCCGGTCTGCGAGAACGGGTTCGAGGGAACGCCGCCGAACTGCACGAAGATCCCTCCGGTCGATCCGGCGACGGACATCCTCGCCGAGTCGGTCGGCGGCACGCTCTCGCTGGCCTCGCTGGGCTCGGTCGACCTGCCCGAGGACCAGATCAGGCTCGAGGGCAAGCGCGGCGACGACGGCCGCTGGTTCGTGCCCGCGGACGGGATCAAGTTCCTCCCGATCGAGCAGGAGCTGGAGATGTCGCCCGGCACGGTCGCCACGGTGACGATCTCGATCGGCGCCTCCGGCGACGCCTGGGGCATGCTGCCGAACGGCGGCGGCGCGGCCAGGATCAAGATGCCGGTCCGGGCCGACGTCCAGGCCAGCGTCGCCGGCGTCTCGCTGCTGCCGGAAGGCACGGAGTGCTCGCTCCGGCCGGTGGTCTTCGACCTGGTCGGTACCTTCGACGAGGGCGCCATGACCGCTCACCTCGAGCAGTCCAGCGTGGCCTTCCCGAAGGTCACCGGCTGCGGCTCGTTCAAGCAGCTGATCGACGAGCAGCTCGAGCTGCCGCGCGACGACATCGAGTTCGCGGTCGATCTCAAGCTGACCGAGCAGGCCAAGTGCCCGGACGGCCAGACCGGCACGCCGCCGAACTGCGGCTCGACCGATCCGGTCATCACGATCGCCAAGCCGGTGATCAAGGCCGGGAAGAACCTCAAGCCCGGCAAGAAGGCCAGCTACCGCGTGTTGGTCACCAACAGGGGCGATGCGGCCGCCAGCGGCGCCAAGGTCTGCCTGCAGACCCGAAGCGGTTCTTCAAGGGCAAGGCCAAGCGCTGCAAGAAGGCCCCGACCATCGCGCCCGGCGCGACGGCGAAGGTCACCTTCAAGGTGAAGGCCAAGAAGTTCAAGGCCAAGAAGCGCCAGAAGGTGAAGGTGCAGGCGATCGTCAACTACAAGGACGGGAGCGGCGCCGCCAAGACGGTCAAGGGCAAGCGCGTCCAGAAGACAGTGGTGAAGAAGGTCAAGGGGAAGGGGAAGGCGCGCAGCCTTGCCGGATCGTCGGCCGGGAAGGCCGGTGAGTAGGGATGACCTCGATCGATCTGCGTTCTGGAGCCAGGGAAACCAGAGGAGAAATGGGAGAGATGATGATGGCGAGCGACAAGAGGATGACGAAGTTGTGGGGGGCGGTGGCGGCGCTCGTCGCCGCGCTGCTGCTCGGCTTCTCCCTGGTCCCGACCGGGGCCGACGCGGCCAAGGTCGACAACCCGTCGCCGCCCAACTTCCGGGCTGAGATCACCGGCGGCTTCCTCGAGGTGAAGGGCAGCTCCGGCACCTCCTTCGGCATCCCGATGGACTTCTCCGAGTTCGAGCTGCCGAACCCGGCGATCGCCGGCACGATCACGCCGAACGCCAACGGCTACGGCGAGATCAACGTGCCGAACAACTTCTTCCCGAACTGCGTCCCGGCCCAGACCCCGCCGACCGGCGGCATCTGCTTCCCGCCGGTGCCGGTCAACATCGACGACATCGCGATCACGATCCGGATCCTGCCGCTCACCAACTTCACCGGCACGATCGACCCGCTGACCGGGATCGTCCACATGCGGATGCCGATCCGGCTCAAGGCCGAGGGGTCGGCCATGAACATCCCGCTGGGCAACAACTGCTACCTCGGCTCGAGCGGCAGCCCGATCATCCTCGACACGAAGACCCACGTCTTCAACCAGTTCCCGACCACCCCGCAGGCCCCGGAACTGCCGCGGGCCGTGGCCGACTTCGTCAGCGACGACCTGACGGGCTGGATCTCCGGTGAGGCGTACAGCGACGAGCCCGGCGTCTGGCCCGGCGCCCCGACGGACGTGCCCGGCTACACCGTGGGCACCACGCCGCGCCCGACCGCGGAGCAGATCCTGCACAACCCGCTGACCGACTTCGTCGCGCGCAGCGCCGGCTCCTGGCGTGGCACCGACGAGACCTGGACCGCTCCGAAGGCGACCGACTGCGGCAGCAGCCTGGTCACCGACCAGCTCAACAGCCAGGTCGGCCTGCCCGCTAACCCGCCGAACAACACGGCGGTGATCGACTTCCAGTTCGTGCAGTTCCCCGGCCGTCCCAACGCCGCCGACGCGATCGTGAAGAAGGCCGTCAAGTCGCGGTTCGTGGCCGCTGGCACCTCGAGCAACCCCTGGCCGACCACCGAGAAGCCGACCGCCGTGTCGGCCCAGGAGGTCACCATCGACGCCTCGAGCAGCTACTTCAAGGTGGGCGGTCACTCCACCGAGCGGTACTCGTTCGACCTCGGCACCGGCAACTTCGGTCCCTGGACCACCAACCCGGTCGCCTCCTTCGTCGCCCCGACCATCCCCGAGGGCGCCGATCCGGTGGACATGGACATCCGGGTCCGGGTCAAGGACAGCCAGAACGACGCCGATGTCTCCACCCGCACGCTCCAGGTCGTGCCCGCCACCGACATCTCGCTGGACACCGAGGTCTCGAGCGTGGCCGGGGCCAAGTTCCGCGGCGGGTCCGCGGCGGAGATCGGCTTCGACGTGACCAACGAGTCGACCAGCGACGCCAACTCGCTGCCGCTGACCCTGAGCGCCTCCCTGCCCACCGGGGTGACCATGACGGGCTTCGACGGCCCGGGCGCCTGGACCTGTGACAACGACGCTTCGACGATCAGCTGCACGCTGCCCAAGTCGGAGCTCCCGGCCGGGGCGACCAGCCACTTCGACGTCACCGTCGACGTCGCGGCGAACGCCCCGACCCCGGCGGAGATCGAGGCCTCCGTGGCGATGGCCGGTGACCCGTCCCCGGCCAACAACGACGGTGACGTCTCGGTCGACGTGGTCAAGACCGACCTCACCGTCGCGGTCGACCGGCCCGAGGAGCTGGTGGCCAACGGCTGGTTCCCCTACGAGATCGACGTCACCAACGTCGGCGACGGCCTCACCGTGGGCGGCACGACCGTCGCGGTCACCCTGCCGGCCGAGTTCACCTACCGCAGCCAGGGCTCCGGCGGCACCGGCTGGACCTGCTCGGCCCCGTCGAACCCCCAGAACGTGAGCTGCGTGCTCGGCGATGAGATCGCCGGCAACGCGAGCGCCCCGGCGCTCACCGTCTGGGCCCGGGTCGACAAGAGCACCCCGGCCGAGGACCGTACGGTCGACGTCTCGGTGAGCACCCAGGCGGACATCGACGCCTTCGGCGGCGCCAACCAGGACAGCGACACCGGCCTGGTCCAGGTCCGGACCGACCTCGCCATGGACGTCGCGATCGGCGGCCACTACGTGGTCGGCGACCCCGGGACCATCGGCTACACGGTGACCAACCAGTCGGTGGTCCCCGGGAGCGAGCCCACCACGGTCACCTCGGCCCTGCCCGACGGCCTGACCGTGAGCGCGGTCGGCGGCACCGGCTGGGACTGCTCGGCCACCGTGCTCGACAGCGACGAGATCAGCTGCACCCTGGCCGCCGGCCTCGGTGCGGGCGAGGCCTCCGAGCCGATCACGGCCACGGTCGACGTCGCCCAGGCGGCCTACCCGGGCGTCAGCGTGCCGGCCACGCTGAGCAACTCCCAGGACGCCTTCGCGCCCAACGACGAGCACGTCGCCGACGTCGAGGTCAGGCGCCTCGACGTGGCGATCGAGAAGCTCGCCGTCAAGTCCTTCAACGTCGGCATCGAGGGCCGCTACCGGCTCAACGTCGCCAACGTCGGCAACGCGCCGACCGTCGGTGAAGTCGTCGTCACCGACGAGCTGCCCGCGGGCCTGACCCTGAACGGCGTCTCCGGCGCCGGCTGGGACTGCTCGGACAGCGTGATCGGCGGCCAGAGCATCCACTGCGAGCTGTCCTCCGCGCTGGGGGCCGGCATCCAGGCCTCGCCGATCGAGGCGCGGGTGACCGTGCTGGACGAGGCCGCCGAGGCCGGCCTGGTCGAGAACACCGCCTACGTCGACACGGAGCGGGACGACCGCTCGGTGCCCGCCGACGCGGCGATCACCGGCAACAACACCTCGACGATCCAGACCTCGGCCGTCGCGGTCGACCTCTCGATCGAGTCCAACCACCAGGGCGCCTTCCTGGTCGGCACCGAGGACCTCTACTCGCTGACCGTCCGGAACATCGGCTTCTTCGGGACCGATCCGGGCGAGCCGGTGACGGTCACCGACTTCCTGCCGGACGGCATCTTGCCGCTGACCGATCAGATCGAGATCAACCGGCCGGACGGCTGGAGCTGCGACGAGGACGCGGGCGACGTCACCTGCACGCTCGAGGCCCCCGACGCGCTCACCTCGGCCATGGAGCCGGAGAGCACGGTGACCATCGACATCCCGGTCACCGTCACCGACGCCGCGGCCGACAGCTCGGACAACATCGCCCAGGTGTCGACCCAGCGTGACTCCAACCCGACCCTCAGCCCGAACAACATCGCGACCGACCCGACCACGGTGCGGCGAGTCGACCTGGCCCTGAGCGGCTCGGTGTCGATCGCGCCGCGGGCCGGCGGCATCGGCGAGGTCACGGTCGGGGTCGAGAACATCGGCAGCGCCGCCACGGCGCAGCCGACCGTCGTCGAGATCCCGCTGGCCGCGGGGACCAGCTACCGTCCGACCGGTTCGACCACCGCGGGCTGGAGCTGCTCCTCCGCCGGCGCCGGGACCACGATCGAGTGCGTCCGCTCCCAGAGCATCGCGGCCGGCGCCAGCGCCCCGCCGCTCAAGGTGCGGACCAACGTGACCACGGCGGCCCCGGCCAGCTGGAGCACCGACGCCTCGGTCAGCACCAACCTGGAGCCGTCCGAGCGCCTGGCCGACAACGAGATCAGCCTGACCCAGGATCTCGAGGTGATCGACCTCTCGATCGCCAAGAGCCACGACCCGGCGGCGACCAAGGCCGGCACTCGGGCGACCCAGAAGATCCACGTGACCAACGTCGGCAACACGGCGAGCGCGGCGACGATCAGGGTCGAGGACTCGGTCCCGGCCTCGTTCGACAACGTGACCGCCAACGGCAAGGGGTGGAACTGCGCCGTCACCGGCAACGACGTCGAATGCACCCGCACCGCCTCGGTGGCTGCGGGGGCGGCGGCGCCGGACATCACGGTCGGCTTCAACATCCCGGGCGACCAGGCGGGCACCAGGAACTCGACCGCCGAGGTCATCAGCTCCGACGATCCGTACGACGGCAACGACACGGCCGGCGACCCGATCGCCATCGTGGCGGCGGCCGACGTCGCGGGGACCGTCAACCAGCCCGGGCACGCCCGGGTCGGCGACACGGTCGACATGACCTACAACGTCCGCAACATCGGCACGGACTCGACCTCCGGCTCGCCCAGCGTGACGCTCAAGATCACCCTCTCCGAGGGCTTGAGCCCCGTCGACGAGCCCGGTTCCGGTGACTGGAGCTGCGACGTCAACCCGGCCTCCGACGACAGCCTGGCCTCGGTCAACTGCGACCTGGTCGGCGAGCTCGAGCCGGGCGAGGAGAGCACGATCACCGGCGAGTTCGAGGTCATCCCGACCAGCGAGACGACGGTCGACACCCTGGCCCGCGTCGCGACCCCGGGTGAGATCAACAAGTCGAACAACGTGGCGATCGGCTCCTCCAGCCTGAGCGGGGTGGACCTGGCCGCCAGCGTCGACGCCCCGGGCGACGACTTCCTGGTCGCCGGCACCACCAGCAACCGCGTGGTCACCGTGACCAACGACGGGACCGCGGCGACCACCGGGCCGATCCAGGTCAAGGTGGCGCTACCGGCCGGCGTCGCCTGGGACTCGAACGTCAACACCGGCAGCTGGAACTGCAACCAGGTCGGCGCGAACCTGACCTGCGGCATCGGCGGCCAGCTCGCTCCGGGCGACTCGCTGTCGCCGCTGACCCTCGGCATCCGGCCGAGCCGGTCGAACGCGCCGTCGGTCCAGCTCAGCTACGTGGTGTCGACGGTCGGGGACGAGAACCCCGCCAACGACGCCGCCGTCCGCGAGGACGTGGTGCGGTACCACCCGGACACGACGATCACGTCCGGGCCGAGCGGCTCGACCACCTCGCGCAACGCGACGGTCAGCTTCGAGAGCGACGACTCCGGGGCGACCTTCGAGTGCAGCGTCGACGGCGGCGCCTTCAACGGCTGCGCCAGCCCGCTGGACCTCACCGGCCTGTCCGTCGGTGAGCACACGGTCGGCGTCCGCGCGGTGAACGAGCACGGGATGGCGGACGCCACCCCGGCCACCATCGGCTGGGCGGTCAAGGCGGTCGAGCCCGTCGGCCCGAGCATCCCGGTGAAGGCCGAGTCGGTCGGCGGCACCCTGAGCCTCGCCTCCCTCGGCTCGGTCGACCTGCCGGAGAACCAGCTGACGCTGAACGGCAGGCTGTACACCGACGACGGCACCCTGGTGGTGCCCGCCTCCGGGGTCGCCTTCAAGCCGGTGGTCCAGGAGCTGGAGATGTCGCCGGGCGTGGTCGCGACGATCACGATCTCGATCGTCGCCACCGGCGACGCGATCGGCAACCTGCCCAATGGCGGCGGCCCGACGACCTTCGTCATGCCGGTGCGGGCGGACGTCACCGCCATCGTGGCCGGGAACCCGCTGCTGCCGGAGGGAACCGAGTGCTCGCTGAAGCCGGTCACCTTCGACTTCACCGGCACCTACGACGAGGCGACGGGCATGGCGAACCTGGAGCAGCCGAACGTGGCCTTCCCCCAGGTCACCGGCTGCGGCTCGTTCAAGCAGCTGATCGACGAGCAGCTGGAGCTGCCGCGGAACGACATCCAGATGGAGATCCAGGTCAAGATCACCAAGGGCTCGGAGAGCTGCCCCGACGGCCAGGTCGGCACCCCGCCGGACTGCGCCGAGCCGCAGGGCAAGGCCAAGCTGGCCAAGCCGGTGATCAAGGCCCCGAAGAAGGTCAAGGTCGGCAAGGCCATGACCGTGAGGGCCAAGGTCAAGAACGCCGGTGACGCCGACGCCGCCAAGGTGAAGGTCTGCCTGGCCACGCCGAAGGCGCTGGTCAAGGGCAAGGCCAAGCGCTGCAAGACGATCAAGAAGATCGCCGCCGGCAAGACCGGGGTGGCCAAGTTCAAGGTCAAGACGAAGAAGACCAAGAAGGCCAAGAAGGGCAAGAAGGTCAAGCTGAAGGTCACCGCCTCCGGCAAGGGCCTGAAGGCCGTGAGCCGCGGTCACGTCACCATCCTGAAGTAGGCCTGGATCCGCATGGCAGGGGCCCGCGACGCCGAGAGCGGCGTCGCGGGCCCGGCTGCCTCCGGGCCGCGCCGGGAGTAGATTCCCCCCGTGCGGCGCGGGCGGTCGGGGCCCGTATCACCACCGTCGGACACGAGCACACCATCCCGACGTCAAACCGGTATTCTTCACCGACGCCTCGCCCTTGGGCCGAGGCTTTACTTTGTCAAGGCACTGCCTGAGTAGCGAGGAAATATGGCACGCGGAGATGTCCGCATCGCGGTGACACTTGCCTGCGAGAGCTGCAAGCGTCGTAACTACCAAACGAATAAGTCGAAGCGCAACACTCCGGATCGCATCGAGATGCGCAAGTACTGCCGCTGGTGCGGGAAGCACCAGCCTCACAAGGAAACCCGCTAGTGGCCAAGTCCCGGGCACAGCGGAAGGCCGAGCGCCGCGCGCGCGAGGCCGAGGCGAAGGCGAAGGCCGACGCCGGCGAGTCCAGCGCTCAGCACGACACGCAGGTGCCGAAGTCGGGCGACGTCGCCGAGGTCGAAGCGATCGAGGCGGGGATCGCGGCCGGCGCCCGGGAAGAGGACCTGACCACCCCGGACGCCCCCAAGTCCGGGCCGGAGTCCAAGCAGTCCAAGCGGGAGGCGCGCCAGGCCGAGAAGCAGAAGAAGGCCGAGCAGAAGAAGCGGGAGGAGCAGCAGCTCGCCAAGCGCCAGAAGCAGGCGCAGGCCGAGCGGCAGCGCAGCGGGCTCTTCGCCTTCCTCGCCTCCTGCGCGGCGGAGCTGAAGCGGGTCCAGTGGCCCGATCGCGACACCCTGATCCAGGCGTCCGCGGTCACGATCGTGTTCGTGCTCGTCTTCGCCCTCTACCTGGGCCTGCTCGACCTCGCCTTCAACTGGCTCGTCCAGAGGATCATCTAGGAACCCCACATGTATCGCTGGTACGTAGTCAACACATATTCCGGCCACGAGAACAAGGTCAAGCAGAAGCTCGAGCACCGCATCGAGAACATGGGCCAGGGGCACCGCGTCCGCAAGGTCGTGGTGCCGACCGAGATGGTCTCCGAGGTCAAGGACGGCCAGAAGATCCAGGTCGAGAAGCGGACCATGCCGGGCTACGTCCTGATCCAGATGGAGATGACCGACAACGCCTGGTCCCTGGTCAAGGAGACCCCGGGCGTGACCGGCTTCGTCGGCCCCCGGGACACCCCGGTGCCGCTGACCAAGCCCGAGGTCGACCGTCTGCTCCACCGCGAGACCGCCGAGCGGCCCCGCACCCAGGCCCAGTTCGAGATCGGCGAGACCGTCAAGATCATCAGCGGGCCGCTGTCCGACTTCTCCGGCGAGATCGCCGAGATCAACGAGGACCAGAACAAGCTCAAGGTCCTGGTTTCCATCTTTGGCCGCGAGACCCCTTCCGAGGTCGGCTACGAACAGGTCAAAAAGCTCTAACCCCCAAACTCTTCGAGGCACTCAAGGCTCATGGCTAAAAAAGTAATGACACTCATCAAGCTGCAGATTCCGGCTGGCGCCGCGAATCCGGCTCCCCCGGTCGGCCCGGCGCTCGGCCAGCACGGGGTCAACATCATGGACTTCTGCAAGGCGTTCAACGCGCAGACGCAGCAGGACTCCGGCACGATCATCCCGGTCGAGATCACGGTCTACGAGGACCGCAGCTTCACCTTCATCACCAAGACCCCGCCGGCCGCCGTCCTGATCAAGGAGGCCTGCGGGATCCAGAAGGGCTCCGGCGAGCCCCATGTCAACAAGGTGGCGACCATCACCCAGGACCAGGTCCGCGCGATCGCCGAGCGCAAGATGCCGGACCTGAACGCCAACGACCTGGATGCGGCGTCGAAGATCATCGCGGGCACCGCCCGCTCGATGGGCGTGGAGGTCAAGTAACCATGGCTCACGGCAAGCGTTTCCGCCAGCAGTTCCAGAAGGTCCAGCGCGACCACGTCTACCCGCCGGTCGAGGCGATCAACCTGATCAAGGAGACCGCTTCGGCCTCCTTCGACGAGACGGTCGAGGTCCACGTGCGGCTGGGCGTCAACGTCCGCCACGCCGAGGAGCAGCTCCGCGGCACCCTGGCCCTGCCCCACGGGCTCGGCAAGGACGTCCGCGTGGCCGTCTTCGCCCAGGGCGACAAGGCCCGTGACGCCGAGGCCGCCGGCGCCGACATCGTCGGCGCGGACGATCTCGCCAAGGAGATCGAGGAGGGCCGCGACGACTTCGACGTGGTCATCGCCACCCCGGACATGATGCCGACGGTCGGCCGGCTCGGCCGGGTCCTCGGCCCGTCGGGCAAGATGCCGAACCCGAAGGTCGGCACCGTCACCGACGACGTCGAGAAGGCCGTCACCGAGTCGAAGGCCGGCAAGGTCGAGTACCGCACCGACCGTCAGGCGATCGTCCACCTGGCGATCGGCAAGGCCCCCTTCGACGCCCGCCAGCTGCTCGACAACTACGCCTCCGTGATGGAGGAGATCCCCCGGGCCAAGCCCGCCTCCGCCAAGGGCCGCTACATCCTGTCGGTCTCGGTGTCCACCACCATGGGCCCCGGGATCTCGGTCGACCCGAGCAAGGCCACCGAGCGGGACATCTTCCCCGACGCGGCCGAGGCCGAGGCGGAGCCGGCCGCCGCCTGAGCCGCGCGATGCGCCGGCTTCCGACGCTGCTGCCGTTCGCGGCCGCCGCGGTCCTGGGCCTGTCGGCGTGCGGCGGCTCGGACGGCGCCGAGGCCAACCCGGACGGGGTCGGCTCGTCCGCCGACCAGACCGCCGTCCGGACGGTGGTCGAGCGGATGCAGGAGGCGACGCGGCGCTCCGACGCCGCCGCCTTCTGCCGGCTGTTCGAGCCCGCCGAGCTGAAGGAGTGGCTGGGCGGCCCCCGGCGCTGCATCGAGATCTTTCGGCCGGCCCTGAGGTCGACCCCCGACCTCGACCTCCGGATCGAGTCGATCGAGGTCGAGGGGAACCGGGCGACGGTCAAGCTGAACTTCGGGGAGTCCCGGTTCCAGCGCGCCGCCGGCAAGTGGTACATCGAAACCCCGGACCTCGAGGCGCTCCAGCCGGCCCAGCCCGAGTAGAGCCGCGCTCCCCCTGGCCGAGCCGCCGCGAAAGGGATCGTTCGCTCGGCGCCCCTTGACTAATCGGATGTCCCCGGGCTAGGCTCGGCGCGACCGGTCGTGGCGACGGACCGGTCTGGATGCAGGGGAGACATCTACGAAAGGGAGACATGAAGACGAAGTTCATGGCTGTGCTCACGGCCGTGCTGGCGATGCTGTTCCTGGGCGGCTTGGCCCAGGTGTCCCAGGCGCAGGTCGTCTCGGCGGAGACGCTCAACCTCGAGCCGGCGAAGGACGACTTCGACTGGACCGGGACCGGCCCCGGGTTCACGAACAGGGTCGACATGCTGGACTACTACGAGTACGCGAGCGGGGACGAGTTCACCTCGCACGACGAGTGCGGCCCGCTCATGTTCTACTCCTGCACCCTGTTCTCCGGGAAGGCGCCGTTCGTCCACGCGGACTCGTCGGCCGACTTCACCGACCTCGACGCCGGCCTCTGGCTCTACACGACGCCGGGAGGGCCCGACTCCTACGTGGCCAAGGCGACGTCGCGGGTCGCCCACGTGACCGGGGAGTCGATCTTCACGCTCGAGCCCGGCCTGCCCTTCGGGGCGACCGGTCTCTGGGACGGCGACTCCTTCGACGAGGCCGAGGTCTCGGTCAAGACCGAGGAGTTCGGCATCACCGACGTCGAGGGCGAGCCCGGTATCCGCCAGGTCGCGGCCGGCATGGTCTCCGGCTTCCCCGACCCGGTGCCGGAGGACCACTGGACCGGCTGGGGGAAGCTGGGGGGGGGGGTGGGGGGGGGGGGGGGGGGTTGTTTGGTTTTTTTTTTTTTTTTTAAACCCGGGTGTTGGGCGCGCACCACACCTAGCTTTGT
>Ga0182793_1001786_pt1 | contig 12921 bp, 9 predicted proteins | sample Passage237A_FD_130498 | JGI IMG/M metagenome (GOLD analysis project Ga0182793, IMG submission 130498) | Cellulose adapted compost microbial communities from Newby Island Compost Facility, Milpitas, CA, USA - Passage2 37A (version 2) (version 2) ... | reverse complement strand
TCGGTAAATACTTGTAAGGGAGTAATTCAGAAAGGTTTACCGGATTAAGGTCATAAGTGAAAAAATTGGCGTAGGAGACACCACTCATGGTAATATAATGCTTTAGCTGGCCATGCGCAGCAACCCTGTTAACAAGCAAAAGGATTATTAAACAATAACGGATTTTCATCAATAATTGTTTTGAAGCCCTGCTAGCTGATATTAGTCAGCAGGGCTTGATAAGTTCTATTGTTTTACAAACTGTGCATAACCCATCCGGTCGCCTTGCCGGACTATAAGATGATAATTCCCAGGAATAAGACTTCCTACTTCAACAAATATTTCCGTATCATTTTGATAAGTATTATCAATCTTCAGGCCGCCCTGATGATCATAAATGAGTACTTGTGTTATCGGGATTAATTGAAAGTCCTTCTTCGTATTGTTGTTTTGCTTTTTCATAATTTCCAAGTGTCATATAAACTGCACCATAGCCCCAATAAATATCATTGTTTAGACTGTCCAGTAAGTATGCCTGATTAAAACGATACATTGCTGTCTTTACATCTCCACGATACAGATAGTTAAACCCAAGGCTTATCATATGATTTGAAGCTGCGGTTTTGTCTCCTTTAAATTTTTCCTGCTGAATTGTTTCATCTATAAACTTCTGGTCAAGTTTCTGTTGCTCTTCTGTTTTTTGAATGTGTCCGTACTTTGGTAGAAGTCGTATGTTGGTTTTTGCTTCTTCGTCCCATTGTTCAGAAGTCATTTGTTGTCCAAATGTTGTTAATGTAAAAAATGTAATTACTAATGTCAGAATGTTTTTCATAGTTGTCGTTTTAAAATGGCTTATAACGGTTCTCAGCTATACGCAGGCAGGGATTTTAACCACTGAACTTTCTACGAAGAACTGAACTTTAAATTTACCACTTTCCTGTCCTACGAAGCACGAAACCCCTGCTTGCGTATAGGTGATGTTGTGCGTTCGGTGTTCTTTTTCGTCCGTCGGTTTTTCGGTCGGTTTGGTCGTGCAGTAGGGCAGACACACTCTTTGCCAAGTTTTGGCTTGTGGGGCGGCTAGAGCGACTTGGCAATGTGTGTGGCTGTGAAGGGTTGGCATTTCTTAGATTAATTTTGTTCCGTCCATTTTATACAAGTCGTCCAACCAGTTTGCAGAACCAGTTAAATTGTGAGTATCCATAAATCTTTGATGATTCACAAACATTGATTTTGCGTTTTGATTTAATTCTCCATTGTCTACAACACCGTTAACGTCAACTTTTTCCCAACCTATAATTCTGCCCGTAAATGCTGAATATTGGATTGCTCCGGTTTGGTCTGTCAGTTTGTACAAAGAGTCGGATAGTTCGTAAATTCCTTTGAATAAATCACCTGCTGCATTTGTTTGTCTGATTTGAATTTCTTCACCGCCTGCAACAATTACTTCAATTTTATTTTCCTTATGTAGTTTTTCAATAGCTTCAACAACTTGAATAACTCGTTTTATTTCTCCTTTGTATCTTTCAACTCCAACATCAGCGTGACTTAATGGATTAAGGAGAATTCTTAAATATTTCTTTAACTCTAAATACAAAGGAGGAACTGCACCAAATCTTGGCCAAAAAACATTGATGACATTTTCGAGAATATTCTGAAAAGGCATCTTATTGTTGCTTTTTTCGCCACTTTCTTTGTCTTTCCAACAGTATTGAGGAAAATAATTGCAAAATATCTCCTCTGAATATTTTCTCAAATAATTGGCAGCTGCCGGGTAATCGTGCTGTTTGTAGTGCTTCACAGCTATTGCTAAATCATTCTGCTCATAAAACACTTTCGGTTTTTCAAAACTGTTTGGGTCATTATCATCAATATCATCTGCATACATTTCAATGAGCTTCCAGGTGTCTTTTTTATTATCAGGCAGATTGAAAATATCGTTTTTTATGAATGTAAATAATGAACGGTCGTGTGTTAGAATGAATGTTTGATGTCCTTTGTCTCTATTGGCTTCTATTGGTTCTGCTTCATCATAGAACCAAGCATACTCTTCTAAAATTAGCTTTACAATTTTGTCTCTGTTCGACATGTCAAGGCTAATCATTAAATCATCTAAAACAAGAATTTTCACTGGTGCATCTTGAAGCCTTTGCTCCAATATTGCCAATCTGATAGCCAATGCCACGGCAGAAAGTCTGGCTTCATTCAAAAATGATTGGGGTTTAATTACTGGGCCATTTCCATTGAAATCATCAATAATAAGGCGGATGGCTATTACTGGCTTTGAATAATTGGCTTCTGATAGCCTGTAATTTTTAATTTGCTCAAGTTCAAGATGAAATGTGATATTGAACTTTAGTTTTTCTTGAATGATTGGATTAACTCGTTGATTGATATTTTGAATAAGCGTTGATAAATCTTGTTGAAAACGCTCCACCAAGCCTGTAAATTCATTATGAGCAACCCTATGAGCTCCTCTTTGCGGATAGCCTAAGTCTCCATTTTTCTTAGGGTAGGTTTTGTCTGGGCCATTTTTAACAACTTTGTATATTGCTCCGGCATTTCGTAATTGGATAGCTTGTCCTTCTTCATTATGCCAATTGGTGTCAGTAAACTGGACATAACCAAAGACAGCATCTTCAAACATTGGAAAAAGGTCGATTTCCTCTGTATGTTTTACAGAATGTGAACGTTGTAAAAGTCTGTAATTCAAAAAATCACTGGCAAGTAGGCTTTCTTTTGCTTGGTCACTTGTGTTTATTGCTGTATTTTGATGACTAACTTCAAATTCTGCATTATCATTCAAAACAATTTTTACGAAGCTATTATCCACACCATCCGCATCAGCTGTTGCGTGAATATTCACTAAGCTTTGCGGATTTAGCTTATTGAAATATTTTCTTATTTGCTCTGGGTCTGATTTTTGAGAACTTTCCAGAAGGGTGTACATTGCCCAATAGAAAGATGACTTACCCGAGCCGTTTTCACCATACAGCAAAATATTCTTTCCATCTATCTTTATTGGTTCAGATTCTGGAAAGAACTTAAAATTATTAATATGTACTTCTTTAATTCTTTTCATCTCTAACTCGTTGCTGCATTAATTCTGGCAATGGTTTCACTTCGGCTGCTGGCTACCAAAATACGGTTGCGTATAGGGTTGTCTTTTTGTTGCAACTCGTAATACACTTTTTGGATGATGGCTTTTGGGTCTTCGGCTTGGGTGATGTCAGGAAAAGCCTTCTCGGTTACAAATTGCAATACATCTATTTCTTTGGCTTTCATTTCTTCCTCAAAATAAAGTTCGTACACCATCATATCTACAAGATTTTCAAATATGGCTGAAACGTGTTCGTTGGTTACAGATTGAAAAAGTGCATCTTTGGATTTCTTAATGAAAAGGATATAATCCACTATCAAATTGAATTTAGCTTCTACTTCATCTGATGGATAATGAACCAATAGCGGTTCCAATGCCTGAACACTTATGATTTGGTCGCCTGTGCCTGTTTGTGGTGATGTTTTGAATAGTTGATACAATCCCGCTTTTGAATTGAGAACAGCTGTCAGGTACTTAATTTTCTCTCCTGTGGCTATGCAAGTGCTATCCAAACAATACATCTCTTCGTCTGAATAGGCAAATCGCATAATCGAGCCTATACGTTTCCAAATTACTTTTTCCTTTTTGAATTCTTCTTGAAACGCTATTGGGTCTTGGGTTTCAAACCATTTATTTACCGTTTTCTTCCTTGTTTTTTCAACCTCACCATTTTGGTTTATAAACTCTTCACCCGTTTGATTGAGTTTAGGCTGAAAACTCTCCAAGTAGTTTTTTATACTTGGATAGTCGTCTATATCTAGGTTTTTTGCAGGGAAAGTCGATATTATAAAATCCTTACTCCATTCTGCATAATACCTTTCAATCTCTCTTCCTTTTAAAATGGGTCTAATGATTTCATCAGCTTTGGGGTCTTCAGCTACCAATTCATCACGCTTGATTTGGTCAATGATAAAGGCTTCATTGAAGCCCGTCTTAATACCAAAGTTGATTTTTATTTCCCATTCCTTTAATGGCTTGCCGTGTTTCTCAAAAGCTTTGGCGATTTTCAAATCGGCTTCATCCAGCACAACCCAGGCATCTTCATTTACATCCTGCATTGGAATTAGTTCATCTTCTTTTAAGAAGGAAATATCAAATCGGTTTTCAATGGAAATGCCCTTTACTTGATTATCAAAAGGCTCTCTCTTGCCCACATAAATATTGGTGTCTACCGTGGCACTATGAAAAATGCCGGGACCGAGATTGAGGATTTTTTGGGTGTTTACTTTGGTGAAATAATTCCGCAATAATTTTCCATAGCCACCACGCATCCATTTATTGGAAGTGATATAGGTTAATATGCCCCCCTTTTTTAAAAGGTCAAAACCCTTTTCATAAAACAAGCAATAAATATCGCCTGTACGAGCAAAGGTTTCAAAACCTGCTTCTTGTAAAATGTCGGTTTCTTTGCCCATTTTTTGCAATTGTATGTAAGGCGGATTACCAATCATTACATCAAAACCACCTTGTTCAAACACATCCATAAAGTACAGATGCCACAAGAAATAAGGGCGTTCGTCTGTTTCTTGTATTTTGAGAAGTTTGGCTTTTGTGTCTTGTAATTTGTTCAAATCACTTACATAAGCATCATATTTTTTCTTTCCGGCAGCCTTTAAGCTTGCAGGATTTCCTGCTTCGTTGATAAATCGGTTGAGTTGGTTTTCCCTTAGTTCAATGTTGTATTCAATATGCTGCAAAACCAATTGGTTGATTTCATCTCTTATGGCATTTTTGTCTTCTGCCTTTTCAATGCTAAAAAAGCGTTTGATGAGTTGCTGTATCTTTTCGGTGGTTTCACTTTTTGAAAAGGTCATTTTCATTTGGCTTTCGTTCATATTGCCAAACAAATCTCTTTCAGGCTCCACAATTTGCACATCACTTTTGGTTTTGCCCATTTGGCTCAAATCAATGCCTTCAAAACTTTCCAACAAACTATTGCCTTGCATTATCTTATAATCCAAGTTAGGCAAGGGGTGTGGGTTGATTTCGTCCACTACTAACGAAAGCCAAAAACGCAGTTGGGCAATGTCCACCGCACCTTTTTCTAAATCCACGCCATAAATGGAATTTTGGATGATGTTCTTTTTAACTTCAGCAGGGTCGAAAGGCTGGTTTGTTTTCAGGTATGGATAAATAAAACGTTTGGCTTCAAAAATTTCTTGCAATATCCCAATCGGGAAAGCTCCCGAACCAATGGCAGGGTCGCACACTTTAATCTCGTCCAGCTTTTGGTTGAGCAACGAAGCATTCTCTTTTTCAGCCAAATAAGGTGAAACCGAATGAAAGCGGATAAAGTCTTCAATATCTTTTTGCTCTTGGAAAGTGTTCAGTAAATACTGAATCAAACTTTCCTTACACATATACTGTACAATTTCTTTGGGTGTATAGAATGCACCTTTGTCTCGGTTGTCTTCCAGTAGGTTTTCAAAAATATGCCCGAGCATTTCAGGGTCAATGCCTACTTCGTGATCATCAGGGCTGTTCTCGTCAATGGTGAAATTGTACTGGTCAAAGAATTCCAATAGTTCCTTGAAAAAATCGGCTGGGAAGTCAATGTCTAAAGTGGCTTTGTTTTTTTCGGGTTCAAAAAGACCTCCGTTTAGGTATGGAACACGAGAACCATTCAGTTTGCCATTAAGTCCTTTTACTTCAAAAACATCATTGGGTCTTTTGGTGTTGAGTGTTTCAAAAAACAACTTGGTCAGGCATTGGCTGTGGAATTTTTCAGGCTTACTGAAATCTTCAAACAACTGATACATAAAACGTGGGTGTCCACCAGTCCATTCAAGGGTGTTGGCATCACAACCCATCCAACCTTTCTTTTCCAAAAATTGGAGGAAAACGATTCTACCTAAAAGCTTTTTGACAAAATCACGAATGGGTTTTTCTTGCTTGTCTTTCGTATCCTTCTCTTTGTCAATAAGATTTTCTCTTAACGGATTTTCCTCATCGGCCAGATATTTTGCAAACTTTTCATAATGTGCTTTGTAGGTTTTAAAGAAATCTTTGTTGAGGGCTTCTACCGAGAATACCTCTTTGAGTTCTTTAATGCTTACTTCGCCTTTTTCTTTTTTATCGGCCAAGAACAACATCCGTTTGGCAGCTGTGGTACAAGCTTCATTAGCCCCCAATAGATAGGTGTAACGCTTCGGTTTGGTTTCACCTTTGATGAGTTCTCCTGTTTCTAAATCAATGCTTGCTTCTTTGGCAATAAATGAAAAGCGGTAGTCCGCTTGATTTTTATTGTAGAAAAATGCCAAAGCACCGTGAATGATGTTCTGATCAATATATTTTGCGGCAATCTCACGCAAACCTTGTCGGTTACGAACAATATTGATATTATCGGATACTTCAACAAGGAAAATGGCGAGTTGTTTGCCATCATCCAGTTTCACCGTTCCCACTTGTTTACTTTCAATGATGTTTTCATTGTTGGTAAACAAATTTTCAGGTTGACTGAAATAATCAATCTTTTTAAAAAATAAAGGCAAAATTTCCTTCCAAATGGAGAAGTCGAATGTTTGCTGTAATCTATGTTTTAAATCTTTTTCTTTCATCTTTAAGAGCTAAAACTTTCTGTGATAATAATTTCAGGATTCAAGGTTTTAACCCGTACTATTTTCTTCTCGAATTCCTGTTCAGCTTCTTCATTCATTAAAGGATAAGCTTTAAGAATCTCAATCACCTTTTCTAATATGATGGCAGGTTTTAAAGGTTTTTTTTTCAAAGTGCGTTGAAACTTGTTGATGTCTCTTTGCAAGTTTTGAAAACGACCTTGTCGCAAAGCTTCTTTGGCTTTGATGATTAAAGCTCTTTCTTCTTCATTCACCAACGGAAGATTGAGCATAGCGTCTAAATATGCATTTGCTTTTTTCTCATTAGGTCCTTGGGTGGTATCTATCTTTTTGTCCTTGGCTTTCTCTTTTTCCAGCAAGTCAGAAAACAACAAAATACCTGCTTGAACTTGTTCGTGGTGTTTTGAATGTAATGGAATAGCTTTTTCCAAAACTTCTGCTTCAAAAATCTTTACCGTTTCCAAAAAGGTTAATTCTTCCGTTTCCTGATTATCCTTTACTAAAATAAAAGCATCCCGTTTGCTGTCTTTGATGTAGCAAATGGTGCTTTGGTTCAGCTCTTTCTTTTTTCTTCCCACTCGGGAACGCAAAGGCATATTTTTGATTTGCTTAAACAATCCGGGAGATTTTTCCTTGATGTCTCGAATCATCATCAAGTAAGCCAATTTTTCGTCTTTTTCTTCTTCCAGTTCTTTGTCAAAAAGTCCGAAAGATTCGGTTTCTTCGTCAGGAGAATAAATCTGACTGTCTTCACCCAGTGCAGCGTGGAAGGATTGCAATTTCATAATTGCCTTTTTCTCCAATTCAATATCGTTGTTGACTTTTGCAGTTGGATAGAAATTATAAACGTGAACTTCATCAGCTGTTGAACCAATTCTGTTTACACGACCAATTCTTTGCATCAATCGGGTGGAGTTCCAAGGTGTATCATAATTTACAATCACATTAGAACGGTGCAGGTTGATACCTTCTGCCAAAACCTCAGTAGTAAGAATGATGCTGTAATTATTCTCTTGGTCTGCTTTGGGCAAGTTGGCATCAAAGTTTTTTCGAACCGTTGGCATTTTGTCTTTTCTGGATTTACTATCCACCGATAAAATGCTTGCTGAAATATGTTTCGGAAGTTCTTTTTCCAAATATTCTGTAGTTTCCTTACTTTCAGAGAATACCACTAATTTTGATTCAGGATTAATGGATTTGCTTAAAAGGGTGTTTTTCAAGTATTCGATGAATACTTCCAATTTTGGGTCTTCATTTACCTTTTCCCATTCAGCAGATAATTCTTTAAGCAATTTTAAATCGTGCTGTAGTCCCGGTAAGAAGTCAAATTCAAAATCATCTGGTTCACAAATGTCAATGGTTGGGTCTTCAATAGACTTTTCCAAAACCAAATCCATTAATTCTTCTTCTCTGCCTTCATTAATCATATCCGAAACAGGCAAGTTAGGAGCAATGAAAATGCGACCATTTTCAAACATAGTTACCATTGCTTCGGTGGCTTTCATAAATCTGAAAAGCGACTGTTTGAAAGCATAGAAACTACTGTCAATCCTTTTCACCAAAAGCGTTTTCATAATCTTGGCTAATTGAGCCGAGATCATATCTGCCTGTTTGTATTTATTCTTTTTGTGCGGCTTCAAAAATCCGATGGCACGGTAACGGTTGTATTTTAATCCTTGTGTTTCGTGACTGAGAACGTAAATGGTTTTATCATATAAATCTTCTAAGTGTGGCTCCAAAACATACAAGATTTTCTTAGGCTGCCTGACGATTGGAAATTTGATTCCTTGCTTTTCCAAATCTTGTGAGTACAAGTCGTGAGCCATCAAGTCGGTTCTCGTTCTACGCACAATTAGCGGCTCAATTACCTTAGTTCTTATCTTCTCATAAATTTTTTTGACACCTGTCTGAACTTTGGTAATGTCCGGTTCGTCTTTCAGTTTCTTGTACGCATCAATCTGCTGTCTGAAAAAGTGTTGAAGATTCCCCGTTTCCAAGGTTGATTCCTTGCTGTCTTGGAATAAGTAAACTTGGTTGGCAATGTCTTCAGGTCTGTTGTTCAAAGGAGTTGCTGAAACGAGAATCACACGCTTAGGAACGGTTTTGCCGTCAGGCAAAACTCGTCTTGTTGGTGTTTTACAAATCTTCTGCAACTCATTATACATTCCGGCAGTATCGGAACGGAATTTATGGGCTTCATCAACGATAATTAAATCATAAATGGTCGCATCATTAATTTTGTGTAGACTTCCATTCGTTATGATTTTTACATTGTCTAGGTTGAACTTTTCAATGGTTTCAATCCAGTTGTCCTTTAAGGCTGGTGGTACAATGATTAGTGTTCTGGAACGATGTTCTGGAAAACCGTTGGTATAAAAATATTTTTTAGCAATTAGAGTTGAAACGATAGTCTTTCCAAGTCCTACAACATCCGACAAGAAAAAACCATTATGTTTCATCATTTTGGAAAAGCCGTCATTTACAGCATCCACTTGATACGATAACCGTTTGAAGCCTTTTGGCAAGTCAGAAATAGAGTTGGGGTCAAACTCGATGCTTTTCCCGAAGTACTCAATCAAAAATTTTAAATAAACTTCATAAGGCGTATAGTTGTCGTTTAAATAGGTTTCTTTTTGAAGTTTTTCAATGCTGTCCATATCAACAGGAACAGCTTCTTCCCAAAGTTTGTCAAAAGTTTGTGTTGCAAAATCAATGTCTGAATTGTCTCTTAGCTCAACATTGAATTCGAAATTTTTTGAAAGACCTGCATCTGTAAGGTTACTAGAACCAGTAATTACTGAGCCATAACCGTGGTCGTGCTTTTCTTTCTCTCTGAAAATGTAAATTTTAGCGTGTATATTTTGCTTGGGGTGAATTTTGATTTTTACTTTACCTGTGGTGATGTCCTTTATCAATTGGATCATCCCACCTTCTACAGTTTTGTCGTATTCTGCTTCTTGTATATTCTTTTTAACTTCTTGAAAAAATTCCTCTTGTGCCTTTTCAGCATCGCCATCAAACAAAACACCTTGTTGGTTGGCTTGATAAACCAAAGAGTCAATGTTGATACCTACAAGAATTCTTATTTCTTGAGCACTTTCAACAAATTCACGGATTTGAAAATATCCTGATGCACGGAAATAGCCGACCAAAGCATCTAAGAAATGGATGTTTTTATGTTTGAAAATACCTTCTATTTTTTTTAGAAGAGTATTCTGTTCTTCGTTGGTAAAAAACTTTGTACTCATAATTTCTTCAATACATTTTTAAGTCCATCAGTCAAAAACTCCAAATCTCCAAGTTCTGATAAAATAGTAGACTGGATAAACTCAATTTGTATTTCCTTTTCTTGAACTTCTAAAGTCTTAGCTAGTGTCGGCAACATTTCCTTTGTCGCCACTCTTTCATTGCGTTCAATTTTGCTTAGAATTGAAGTGTCAATATCGAGTTCAGCAGCAACCTTTCTGAGTGGAAGTCCCAGTTGTTCTCGTCTGTTTCGTAAATATTCTCCAAAAGAATTCATCTTGTCGTATTTGTTTGGACTAATTCGTCAAAAGTACAATTTATTTTTTAATTCTGTCGTCCGTGCGTTGGGAAAATTACTCACGTCACTTCTATTATTTTATTGGTGTTCGTGAATCGCTTCGCTTATTTCAAGCTCATTTGGTTTTTTAGTTTGGGCTATGCGTGTCGGCAAAAAACCAAATGTGCTTGAATGTGCGTTGGCTTTTTACACTGAGCGATAACGGTTCATGGGTATATGTCAGGTTGCCCGTTCAAAAACTTAACAAACTTAAATTAGAAGAAAATGGATAATAACAGCAATACAGTTGGAAAAACAGAAGGCAACTTGCATATACCTGATGTTGTGCGTTCGTTGCCTGAGCATGAACTTTGGACAGAACTTTCTGATAATTTCAGAGAGATGGCACATAGATATAAAGACGGTGAATTTGACTACCGAACTATATGGGATTGGTTTCAACAACAGCAGAAAGTTTATAGGTTGGAGAGGCAATGACGCACAACGTTCCAGCGCTTGGCGAAGAAGCGGAAGTCTGTGTTCCGTCACCCTGGCACATGCACCAAAGCTAAATAGTGATTTGTAGCTCAATATAGCACTTCAGCCGCTTTTTTGCCAAGCGCATGTTGGCTGCAGGCAGTCCTTTAAGTCGACAGCCTTTTAGCTTTCTTTACTTGTAGGCTGATTTGATTAGGTCAATGATATAGGCTGATGGGGTAATAGCTGCATATTTGCCACCGCTGACGTCGCCGAAAGTTCCATGAACAAGTCCAATCAGCCAAGTTCTATCCGGTCCAAAAATCATACCTTCAGTTTGCGCTCCGATGAACACTGGCCCACCACTAAATCCTTGCATACCTGGGTCTTGCAAAAGGTAGAAGTAGGATGGCTTTTTTGTGTCCGTTCTTGGCAGCCTTAATATGCCACTGGATAGTGTGGTTTTAAAAGTTATAGGTTCAAATAAGCCTTTGTCATACAATGGATAGCCATATACAATTATATCAATGTCTCGAGAAATTGATATAAGGTCGGGATTGATATTTTGAAAGGGGAGAGAAACTGCTTGTAACCAACTCGAGTCATCTTTTGATTTTGGGTAGAGTTTTATTATGTAAACATCACCTTCAATATGCTCATTTTGAAAAGCTGTTGATTTTGTTGGAAAAAAATCGAGGAGCCTCCTGCTTTTAGCGGGTAAGCTGATATTCTTGTTTATTGCAGCGGTATCGAAAAAATAGATGCGGGTCGATGTATCAAGGCCTTTAACCACATGAGCCGCTGTGACAAGAAGGTAATTGTCCTTATAATTAGTGATAATGCCAGTGCCGTGGCCACCATTAGACACTTCTAACAATAAAGTCTTTGAAAATATTTGCCTGGTGCTCAATCGGTCTTGCCCACTGACACTAAGAGAAGTAACGAATCCAACTAAGAAAATCAAGAATTTCATTCTCTGAATTTATAAAATCTCCATCAATTGACAGGTTTCTTGCTTGCAGCCAACGGTTTACGTATTGGCGATGGGCGGGATTTTTAGCACTAAACTTTATTCGAAGAACAGGAGTCGAATTTTGCACTTCCGTTGATACGAAGCCGTTCAGCCCGCCTATTGCCAATACGATGTTAGCGGCAGTAAAATTTGTCATTCTATTTAAGTTCGTTCAATAACTCTACGAAAATGTTAGGTGGAAAAAATTGCAATTTTCCTTCATCTATTTTGTATGGCAATTGCGTAAATGTTTTGTCTTTATACCAAAATAAGTTATTGCTCAATGAGCCCGGTCCCTTTTGGTTCATTCCATAAATAGTCGGGATAAGTCCATTTATAGCTTTCACAACTTCTAAGTTTTCAATTGGATAAATTATAGCTGAATGTCTGTGTGGAAGCCCAATCAACGAACCCTTACTTCCAATAAGTTCTTTTCTATTTTCAATATCAAAAACAATGTTTGGCGTAAAAAAGTGTTCACCTTGAACAAACCAAATACTAAATTCTCCAAAGGCTTCTTTCGTTATTGTAAAAGGATATTTGGATTTAATATTTGAAATTCCAATTTCAAAGAGTTCGTCTGTCGTTTTATTCCAAGCTGTTGTTTGTTCTGGTTTGATACTTATCACACTGTCAGGAAAATCAAAAACAATCATTGAGTAAATGTCGCCTGCAAAGTCTTTTCCTATAGTAAGTTCCTTTCCTATATGAGCAACGTAGTCATTGTCGTATAATCGTACTCCAATATATTTTTTTACTTCTTCAAAGTTGTCAGCAATTTTTTCAAATTCTTTGTCAAACTTATTTGCTCTAATCATAGAGTTAAAGTGTTCGGCAATAATTTCTTTGTAATATTTTTTATCTTCTTGCTTACAAACTTGTGCAATGTTTGTAAGTCCTAAATTGCTAAATCCAAACTCGTTTTCACTAACGTGAATTTGTCCATCGCCAATTTCATATTGAATGTTTAAGTTTTTGAAGTAATTGTCAATTTCGTTTACAAACAAAGAATATTCCTTCTCGTCAAAAAACGAAGCCCATTCTGGAACATTTGTCTTGTCTGTTTTTTTCTTGAAAAATGAAAACATATTTTCTTTAATTTTTGTCGTTTAGGTGCGGTCTGTCTTTATTGCCGCTAACTCCCTAATATACGCAACACTTTTTTGAAGTAAAAAAACTTATAATCAATCTTGTGGGCTGCACAGTTGGTTAAATATCAACGTTGTGCAATAGATACCTAATGCGTATTCTGTGT
>Ga0182793_1001785_pt1 | contig 12923 bp, 5 predicted proteins | sample Passage237A_FD_130498 | JGI IMG/M metagenome (GOLD analysis project Ga0182793, IMG submission 130498) | Cellulose adapted compost microbial communities from Newby Island Compost Facility, Milpitas, CA, USA - Passage2 37A (version 2) (version 2) ... | reverse complement strand
CCCTGGTGCTGATGCCCACCGGCGGTGGCAAATCCCTGTGTTATCAGATTCCAGCGCTGGTGCGTGAGGGCATCGGGGTGGTGATTTCGCCGTTGATCGCCCTGATGCAGGATCAGGTCAACGCCCTGGAGCAGCTCGGCATCGCGGCCGCCTATTTGAATTCCAGTCTCAGCCAGGACGAGCAGTGGTCCGTGGAGCAGCGCCTGCGCCGCGGCCAGATCAAATTGCTGTATATCGCCCCGGAGCGGCTGATCCAGCCGCGCATGCTGGAGCTGCTGCACAACATTCCTATCGCCCTGTTTGCCATCGATGAGGCGCACTGTGTATCCCAATGGGGACATGACTTCCGCTCGGATTATCTGGAGCTGAGTCTGCTGCATGAGCAGTTTCCCCAGGTGCCGCGCATTGCGCTCACCGCTACAGCGGATACTCGCACCCGCAACGAAATTCTCCGCCGTTTGCAGTTGGAGAACGCGCGCCAGTTCGTCGCCAGTTTTGACCGTCCGAATATCCAATACCGTATAGAGGCCAAACAGGATTCGCGGCAGCAATTGTTGAATTTTTTGCGCACTGAGCATCCTGAGGACGCGGGCATCGTCTACTGCCTGTCGCGCAAAAAAGTGGAGGAAACCGCCCACTGGCTGCAGCAGCAGGGATTCAACGCCCTGCCCTATCACGCCGGATTGTCCGCCCAGGAGCGCCAAGATAATCAAATGCGCTTTTTGCGGGAAGATGGCGTGGTGATGGTGGCGACCATCGCTTTCGGCATGGGCATAGATAAACCCGATGTGCGTTTTGTGGCGCACCTGGATCTGCCCAAAAGTATCGAATCTTATTATCAGGAAACCGGCCGCGCCGGCCGCGATGGCGCCGCTGCAACTGCCTGGATGGTTTACGGTGTGCAGGACGTTTTAAAACTGCGGCAGATGTTGATGCAGTCGCAAGGCTCCGACGAGCACAAGCGCATCGAGCGCCAGAGGCTGGACGCCATGCTCGGACTTTGCGAAATCACCTCCTGCCGCCGCCAAGCCCTGCTCGCTTATTTTGGCGAAGAACGGCATAAACCCTGTGGCAATTGCGATACCTGTCTAAATCCAGTGCAAACGTTTGACGGCACTGTGGTCGCGCAAAAAGCCTTGAGCTGCTGTTATCGCAGCGGACAAAAATTCGGGGTGAATCATCTGGTGGATATTTTGCTCGGCAAAGCCACACCGAAAGTCGAGCAGTTCGGCCATCAAAAATTATCGACATTTGGCATAGGCACGGAACTGGACGCCGGCCAATGGCGTTCGGTGTTTCGCCAACTGGCCGCACGCGGTTATCTGCAGGTGGATTTGGAAGGTTTCGGCGGCGTGATGCTGACAGAAAAATGCCGGCCTTTATTAAAAGGCGAAGAAAAAATTGAACTGCGCCGGGAAGAAAAAACGGCGGCGAGCAAAACCAAAGAAAAAAATGTCAGCCGCGGACTTATCGGCAATCTCACCGGGCCGGACAAATCCCTGTGGGAACGCTTACGCGAATTACGCAAACAATTGGCCCAGGACCAAGGTGTACCACCTTATGTGATTTTTCACGATGCCACTTTGCTGGAGCTGGTGCGCCAGCAACCTGATTCAGAAGAAGCGATGGGACATATTTCCGGGATCGGTCAGGGCAAACTCGATCGTTACGGCGAGCCATTTCTCGCCATCATAAAAGAACACAAAGACAGCCTGCGCCATTACGAAAATGCATCGTCATCGGCAGCCGTAAAAGCTACCGAACATGAGACTTTTGCGCTACTGCGCGCTGGGTATTCCGTTGCGGAGGTCGCGCAACAGCGGGAGCTGGCAGAGTCCACAGTTTACACCCACGCCGCCGCGCTGATTGAGCAGGGTTATTTGCTTCTTGATGAGGTGGTACATATGCCGCAGTCCGAATTGGATTTAATCACCGACGTGATGCTCGCCCAAGCGGACGAGCCTATTAAATTGCGGCCAGTGTTCGAGGAGCTGAACGGCGTGTATGACTACGGCCTGCTGAAATGCATCTACGCCGCTCTGCAACGGGAAATTGCCGGTTGATTTATCGACCCGGGAAAATCTGTGACAATTTTTCTTCAATATCCGCCATATTCAGCGGCTTATACAGAATATGGCAATCGGAAATTTCCTTTACCGCGTCTTTGATAAATTGCTCTTGCGAGCCGGTGAGCACGATTGCGGGCAAGCCCGGAGTGCGCTCGCGCACTTCTTTAATCAACTCAACACCGTTGATATCCGGCAAATAATAATCGGTGATGATGATATCGAAATGACTCACCTGATCCCACGCGCGCAACAATTCCGTGCCGGTGTGATAGCAGGCAATGCGATAGTCGAGCATTTCAAATAAGGTTTTCCACACCCTTGCCAGAGAGTGATCGTCTTCCACCAACAATACGGATGGCGACACAGGGGTATTTTCGGGTGTCGTCATAGCGTCAAACTTCGCGGTTGGTCTTTGGCAATTTCGAGGCGGAACGTGGTGTGAGCCGCAGTGGGATCCAACACCAAGTCGCCGTTGTGGCGGCGGGCGATCGCGCGGGACAAGGAGAGTCCCATTCCCGTGCCGTTTTGCTTTTTCTTGGTACTGAAAAAGGGCGTCATAATTTTTTCCGTCAAGCTGGCATCTATGCCATCTCCACTGTCTTCCACTGTCATAACGGCTTTGCCCTCATGCTCCTCGAGCGTGATATTGATCCAGGGATTTTCGGTATCGGCGATGGCTTCCAGGGAATTGTTCACCAAGTTGACCACCACTTGCATAATCTGGATCGGATAACAATTGACGATGATGTCCTCGGCTGGCAGATTCAGGCGCAATTCAATTTCCGAGCGCTGCAGGCGCAATTGGCAGATCTTCAGCGCGTCCTGAATGACCTTCTGCATGCTCGCCTGTTCCACATTGCCCGGATCAATACCGGCGACGGATTTAAGGCCACGCACGATATTCGAAATACCTTTGGCCATACGTTCTATATCATCGGCCGACTGCAGCACGCGCTCGTCCGTCAATTTATGCATCTGCACAGCGCGCTTCAGAATATCCGTATTGGCGGTGATCACATTCAGGGGCGTATTGATTTCGTGGGAAATACCCGCTGCGATTTCTCCCAGTGCGGAGAAGCGCGAATAGCGTGACAACTCTTCCTGTTGCGACAAAATAATCTGCTGATCCTTGAGACGTTCGCTCACATCAAAAATCGACAGGATCACGTAGGGACGTTGATCGGTTCGCGACTGCACTCGCGCACTGCGCAATTCAAAGGTGAGTTCGCGCTTTTCTAGACCTGCCGCGACAAAACTGAGGGCAATTTCCCGCCCTGCTGCCAGAGCATTGGCAATTTCCGCATAAGAACGCGCTTTCGCTGGAACGCCAATGCGCTGAAAGAATTCCCCGGGATTGCAACCGACAAAATCGTCCGCCTGGAAGCCCAACAATTCCGCAAATTGCTGAGAGCAGAAGGAAATAACAAAACCCTCCCCCTGGTCTTCTAAAATCACCGTACCACTGTTGGCGGATGCGATGGCTTGGCGGAACAACTCCAGCTGACGTTCGCGCACGGCGCGCTCGGTAATATCCAGAGAGATAGTGCACACCGAGTAAGGCCGGTTGCGGGCATTAAATAAGGTGAATTTCGAAGATGTCCACACCCGCGTTTGGCCGTCGATGTCGTAGCTCTCCTCGAACTGCAGTGCGGATTCGCGTTTTAATACTTCAAAATCTTTTTCGCGAATTTGGCTGGCGACTTCTTTGCCAAACAATTCTTCATCGGTGCAGCCCATTACATCCTCGAGCTGCCGACCCGTCACTTCACAGAAGCGATTATTGGCAAAAATATAAACGCCCGAGAGATCCTTCATGCTTACCATGGCGGGAGTATTGTCGATGATACTGGCCAAGCGGCTTTTCATCACCCGCGATTCTTCCAACGCCATGGTGATTTCGGTGTTGTCGATGAAACTTACCACTGCGCCGGCAACAGCATCCTTCTCGCCAAAGAATATTTGCACTTGGATTTCAAAGGCGCGATCTTTGGTCTGAAATTGAAAGCGGCTGTTTTTCTGCTCACGCAGGGCTTTGATCCCCGCGTTAGTGACTTCCGTCATGTCCATTGGTGTCGGCACGGAGCGCAATTGCGAGCCGATATCTGCATCGCTTACCCGCAACAAATGACGCGCGGATGGATTGAAATCCAATACATTTAATTTGTCGTCAATAATCAGCAGCGGGTACGCAATGGGATCCTGAATAGCTTTGTGGCGGTTATATAAAAGCTGGAGTTCCGACGATTTGACGTTGAGTTCCTGATTCAGCGTCGTCAGCTCTTCGTTGGAAGATTGCAGCTCCTCGTTGGTGGTTTCCAACTCTTCATTGGAGGATTGCAGCTCTTCGTTGGCCGATTGCAATTCCTCATTGAGAGACTGCAATTCCTCATTGCTCGCCTGATGCTCTTCCATCACAGACTGCAATTGTTCCTTCACCGAGTAGAGCTCTTTTTCCAACTCTTTGATCTGTTCTTCGGGCGCCAAGCCAGAGGCATAGACGTCGCGAATTTCACTTATGCGCACATGTGCAGCAGTGGTTTGAAAGGACACCAGATAGAGTTTGTTGCCGTCACTGCCCGCCAGCGGCGCGACGCTCATCTGCACCAGACTAATTTCGCCATTGCGGTGCAGCTCGTGTTTTTTACCTTGTACCAGAGATTGATTTTTTACCACGCGGTACAACAGCGACGACAGCTCCTGCCCCAAATCGCCGATCAGCAATTTGGTCACGTTAAATGTGGCCTCGCCATTGGGAAACGTCAGGTATTCGTTGGCTTTTCCGTAAACATGCCGCACTTTGTGGTCGTCATCGACGATCAGCGAATCGGGCGCGAAATTCGCGATCATCGCATGAAATAATTCCATCCCGGCCTCCTCTGCGCGTTCCTCTCGAGTTCTCGCGATATAGCTCGCGGAGTCAAATGCCGTGACCCTGCTGCTGGGCAGAGTCGCGCGGCCGCGCTCTTTCACGGAAAAGTAGATGCGCGCTTCTTTGTCCTGCATCTGAAACAGATCTGCCGCTGCGCCGGATACCGCCTCCGAGCGACCCAAAAATAAGATGCCGCCTTTACCCAGGGAATAGCACATGGTGCGGAAAACTTTTTCCTGCAGGCTCTGATTGAAATAAATCAGAACATTGCGGCATGACACCAGATCCGTATTGAGAAACGGCGGATCTTCGATGACGTTGTGGCGGGCAAATACGATCTGATCGCGCAGCGATGCGCGAATTTGCAATTGTTCTTCAAAAGCGACGAAATATTTTTCGCGCAGATGCTGCGGAAATTTGTCGAAGCTGCCACGGGAATAACAGCCGCGCCGCGCCACATCCAGCGCCACTTCATCCAGATCCGTGGCAAAGATTTGCAGGCTGATATTTTTTTCGTGGCGCTCGATCGCCTCGGAGACCAGAATGGCAATCGAGTAAGGTTCCTCCCCTGTCGCGCATCCCACTATCCAACAGCGGAAACTATCCCCAGGACGTTTATTTTTGACTTTTTCGTCAATGTATTTTTCCAATGCCTCAAACGCTTCGGGATCGCGAAAAAATGACGTGACCGAAATCAGGATGTCCTGAAACAGATTATTAGATTCCTCGGGATTGTCCCGCAGGAAATTGGCATATTCCTCCACCGTCGAACAGCGCGTGGCAATAATGCGGCGCTCAACGCGACGGCGCACGGTGGAAGGTTTGTAATTGGCGAAGCAGGCACCTTTGTCCCGCTCCAAAATGGCAAAGATGCGTTCGAAATGATCTTCACCCACTGGGTTGGCTTTTTCGCGGCGGGCCTGTGGGGAAATTTTGGCAAAGCGCGACAGCTCTTTGGCTATTTCCTCGGGGCTTAATTCCAGATCCACCGCGCCAGTGTGTTTGGCGGCCTTTGGCATGCCATCGTATTTCGCGGTACTGGCTTTCTGGCTGATGGTAAAGCCGCCGGCCGCTTTGATGGCGCGCACGCCATGGGCACCGTCAGAACCCGTACCCGAAAGAATAATCCCGATGGACGCAGAACCGAAATTGTCGGCGAGGGAGCGGAAAAAATAATCCACTGAAGGTTTGGGGCCGATTTTGAGATGCGGCTCCATTAAGCGCAGCTTACCCTCTTCCAAATAAATATCGGCGTTGGGCGGCGTTATATAAACAACTTTGTTTTCCGGTTTTTCGCCGTCTTCTACTTCTTTGACTTTGAGATTGGTGGACTGCGCCAGAATTTCCACTAATCGACTTTTATGGCTCGGCGCCAGGTGCTGCACCACAATAAACGCCATGGGAACTTCATCGCGCAAGGCGCCAAACAGCGTGCGCAACGCTTCCAGCCCGCCAGCTGAAGAACCTATACCCACTACAAAGCGAATGTCCGTGGACTTTTTCTTTTTCGGACTTTTTTTCTCTTCCACTTCACTCATGCTGTGATTCACTTCCACCTGATACCCGTCATCAACTCAATTCCAGTGCGTCAACCAGCGCTTCCTGGATGGAGGCAGAGGTGATCGTGTCTTTCGAAATATATTTCACCGCGCCCCTGCGATACGCCTCGCTGACCAGCAGCGCTTCCGGCTTGCCGGTAATAAAAATCACCGGCACCCGCATTTTCGCCTGTATCTGTTCCAGCAGCGTAAGCCCATCCAGATCGGGCAGGCGATAATCCATAAGGACCAGATCTGGAACTATTTCAACGCAGCGGTCGTAGCCCTGCTGCGCTGACGCTTCTTCGAATATTTCCAGCTCGTATTGCTGCTGCCCTTGCAAAAAACGCCGGTAAATACGCCGATCCGCTGCACTGTCGTCAATGATCAATACTTTGATGTGTTTATGCGTCAAGATTCGACCTGCCATTGCTGTGCCGGGGGACGAAGAGTAAAAAAGAAGGTGGTCCCCTCTCCCGGATAGGAATCCAACCATATGCGCCCGCCGTGCCGATCAATGATGCGTTTTACGATCGCAAGACCAATGCCACTGCCGCCGCCATAGGCTTCTTCTGTGTGTAAACGCTGAAACATGGCGAAAATACGCTCTTTATTGTGCGGCTGTATACCTATGCCATTGTCTTTCACGTAAAAAACCGGAACACCCCCAGCAAGGTTTGCGCCCACTTCGATCCACTTCGCCGACTGATCATTGTATTTCACCGCATTGGTGATGAGGTTGGCAAAAACCTCACAGACGCGGACGCCGTCGCAGAAAACGCCGGGCAGCGGGCCTTTGATCCGCAACTCCGCGTCGTTCTCGGCAAGATAAGCCGCGAGCCGCTCCGCCACATCGCCCAGGATAAGGTCCATATCCACATCCGCAAAGGCCATGTCGATGGTGGCCACTTTGGAGTATTCGTAAAGATTGCTGATCAAGTCGCGGGTTTTTTCCGTGAGCTGACGAATGCCCTGCAGATGACTGAGGGATTCCTCGTTCAGCAGATCCGCCGTGTCCTCCAGCAAGAAGTCGGCATAGTGCGCGATACCGCGCAGGGGCTCCTTCATATCGTGGGAGATGATCGAGGCGAACTGATCGAGTTCGGCATTGCTGTCCATCGCCACCCGCACCTGATTTTCCAGATCCACTTCGATAATGGAGCGGCGCAGCTCCTCCACTGCCTCGATTTCCTCCCGCAGCCATGGCAGGGCGGTCAGTCGCACCGTCTCTTGCCACGCCGCAAAAGACGCCCGCGGTGTGAGTCCACCGGTGCTCTCATCTTTGCGCGGATCGCCACCCCAATTGACGGTTTGAATCACCTCCGGCTTGAACCAGAGCAGATAACAGGGCTCCACCTCCGGAATGGAAATCACCAGCAGGCCAGCGGCGCTGTCTTTAAAGCTCTCCGCCGCCGGATAGTGTTTTGCCAGAGATGCGGTATGAAACAGCGGACGCCCGTCGAGAAAACCTTCCAGCCAGTCGGTCAATTGACGGAGTTCCTCTTCGCTCGGCGTCTGGCCAACGCGGGACAATTTGCCTCTGTGCAAAATGGCGCCGCCGCAGCATCCCTGTGCCATCGCGGTAAAATCCGGCGCATGGCGCAGCAGGCCGTCCATAAATTCCGCCTGCTGTTTCATTTTGTCTTCTAAGCGCTGACGCAGCGTACGCAGATGATTTTTGTAATCGAGATTTTCGAATTTTTGCCGTGCCGCCTGCTGCAGAGAAAAAATTCGCCCGATAAATTCCAGGCCCTGGCGCACCTCAAATGGCAAATACGCCGGCCGGTTGTGATGCAGCGCGATCAACCCCCATAACACACCGTCTTTAATCACCGAGACACTGGTGGAGGCGCCCACGCCCATATTTTTCAAATACTGAATATGCACCGGCGACACGCTGCGCAAACTGCAACCGCTGAGATCCAAGGGCGCACCACTGGCATTTCCGCTCGCCAAAATCGGCGACGGCGTGTAATGCACATTGGGAATACTGCGCAACCAGTTGGTGGTGTAAAGCCGGCGCGCCTGCGCGGGAATATCAGAGGCGGGATAATGCAAACTGAGAAAAGGCTCCTGCTCCGCGGCGCACTTTTCCGCGACCACTTCGCCGTTCCAGTCGGCATCGAATTGATAAATCATCACGCGCTCGTAACCAGTGAGCTCGTGCACGTGTTCGACGGTTACGCGATACAACTCCTGCAGATCCCGCGCCGCGCCCATGTCCTCCACGGCCACATTGATCTTGCGATAGACGTCGAGAAAGCTCGGGTCAGTCTGTAACGACCGCTCGAGCTCAAGAAACAAATACCCCTGCGACCGCTGCGCCACCACATCCCAAGTCTCCGCTGCGCCGGCAAACTGAATTTGCAACGGATTCACCCGGCGCAAATCCGCATTGGTGAGCTTGTCCCGCAACTGTTCCAAGGACTCGGGAGCAAGGAATTGAGCAATGGGTTGATCAAGACCAGCTCGGGCAGATTGCCCAAGGAGTTCTTCGCAATTGCTGCTGAGCTGGCGAATGATCAGGTCCGGTTCTTCCAGAACAAGCAAATAACCGTGGGATTGGATACTGCCGGGAATATGAATCGGTTCATCGGCGCACTGGGTAATTTGAATATCTATACGGGTTTCTGTCTGCCTCATGCGGTCCCCCCGGGTCCGACTGCGCTAATTGCACGAATGGGAAACTCTGCATGAAATCACGTTGGCTTCCCACTCTCTGTGCGGCGAGTCGCGCAGCTTAGGGGTGATAGGTGAGGGATTCAAGGAGCACGGGTAAATCGTCACGGGAGAGCAATCCATATGCTGGGATGTGTATCGCTTGAAAAATACCACCTGACCAAATCGGTCAGGTGGTTGGGGATGAGCACTAAAGAGTGCCAAGAAATTATGGAGTGGCGATCACGAGGCGGTCTTCGCTGGGTTCAAAATCCACTACATCATAAAAGATGGAATTATCTAACAAGCGCAACACGTCAAGCCCTTCGCCTAGAATTAAAGGAATGCCAACGCTGTGATTGAGGTTAACGCGGTCGTTACCTTCGCCCATATTAATCTCATTCTTTCCGAACCACTCCGCGTCGCCGACCGGAAATGGGCTGTTAAACGTCAATGTGTCGTTACCACCAAACAATTGGATTTGCAGATGCGCCAACAAGCCATCAGATGCAAACGAATCATTCGTAGCATAGGGACCAAACACTACACGGTTATCGGAATCGTCACCGGTGATACGGAACATGGGCGCGTAGCTGCCGACTGACCACGGGCCATTGATAGTCAGGGCGTCGCCAAATTTTAAATCCAACGCGTATCCTGCATTGACAGAGCTGCGCCCGGCGGAGCCGAGCGCCAAATTGTCGGCTTCCAGATCTATGAAGTCCGCTTTCAACGTCGTATTAGCAGCTTGGCTAATGGTGTTGCCCTCACCAATAGATCTCACATCCAAAGAAACTTCGTCATCAGTCACCAAATTGCGCAGCGTCAGATTATTTTTATCCACATAGGTCAGCCAGCCAAAAGCTGGCCCGCCACTGCCCTGCAAACTGGCGATATCATTGTCCGGATTGGTTAAGGTCGCTGCGTATGAATTCCAAGTCAGAGAACCGGTGAGAAAAATAGGGGCAGTCTGGTAGGTTTCTGTGAACCCGCTGAGAGTCGCGCTATTGCCGCTCGTGCCATGTAGAGTGAGCTGATATGAATTGGCATCGTACTCGGCGTTGAGATCAATAAAACGGTCTCCTCGCAGATCCACGAAGAGATCACCGTACTCGCGATCTACGCCGCGAATACGAGATGTAGCGTAAAAATCTCCCGTATAAGGCAGTAAGGATATAGAGCCATTGGTGGCAATGCTGGTATGGAATTCCGCTACTAATGATGCACCAACCAAACGTGTGGTAGCTCCACTCTCTCCCAGCACAATATTGTCTGCAGCAAGGCGCAAATCGCCCGCGCTTAAATAAAGCCGACTATCCGGTGCCTGTCTAATATTACCGCCTTCTCCCAGGGAGTCCACACGGAGAGAGGAATCATCCATTTTGATTTCTCCCAGAACTACGTCATTGCGATCACTAATTCTCACCGAGTCGTTATAGCCGGTGTTAATGGTGACCAAATTAAAATCGTTGTCAGTATTGGTCAGACGGATATCACCACCGTCAGTGGTCGAGATATGTGTAACACCCGCAACTTCTGCAGCGGCAGCCTGGCTGACGGTACCAACGCTGGAGATTTTTAGATTTTCAGTGGTAATTCTGGGTGTGCGTGCGTTCAGATATCCACTGACATAACTGTTGCCCGTTGTCGCAATGGTGGCAGCACTTCCCGCCTGTATATTATCTGCCCGAACACTGATCTTGCCGCTGACGTTATTTGCCTTAGCTTCGATCTTCCCGGCACCTAAAATTCTGGCATTTTCATAACCATTTAAATAAACGGCACCCGCGCTATTGGTACTCAACGCATTGGCCGTGATGGTCCCGCGGTGCGCAACATTGCCCCCAGCAACAATCACGGTGCCAGCGTCACGGTTCGACGTTGCATCAGTGGAAACATTTAAATTTCCTGAGTTGATCACATCGTTACCGCCGCCGATGGAGAAACTGCCATCGTCATGGAACACCACATCGGTATTGCCCATGCCGCCGCTATTGACCGCAGCACTGAATAAATCCGCGCTGACGCTGGCATTTAACAGAATTTTTCCGCCCTTCGCCTCGATCGTGCCGCTGTTATTAACCGCGTATGCCGTGCCGAGTTCGTCGGCAAGCGTTGACTGATCAATTCGCACACCAATCAATCCCTGATCATCAAATGTCACCACCGCTTCGCTGCCCGCAGCCAAAGCCACGTGGCCGAGTTCCGCAACGATCAGCCCCTGGTTGGTAACACTTTTCCCCAGCAGAGCCACATTGCCGCCAACAGCTGCGTTGATAAGACCTCGGTTTACCACCGTACCAGCGGTATTTTCGAGACCGCTGAAAACCAGATCGCCATTCATAAAATCATCGCTGCTGACATTCAGGCCTGATGCCACCAAACCACCGACATTAATTACTGCCTCGCGGCCGAAAATAATACCGTTGGGGTTCATCAAGATGACCTGTCCGTTGGCATCAATGCGACCGAGGATTTGTGAACCGGAATTATCGAGAATGCGGTTCAATGCTATGGCATCTGCGCCGGGCTGGACAAATTGCACACGTTCATTACACCCGACATTAAAGGTATTCCACTCAAGGGACAATCGATCACTTACCTGATCGATACGGGTATTTGCACCGGCTTGAATAATAGAGCCGGCACCATCCACCACTACACCGCCAGTAGGTCCTGCGTGAGCAAAAGGTGGGACAATCGCGCATGCAGCAATAGCTGCGACAAGCGTTTTAATGGAAAAGGATTTCGCAAAGGAATGATCTGCTTTCATGATGTAACACCTTGCTGAATGCGTCGCTTATTAATGAGAGGGGAGCCCCCAGAGGAGCAGCGCCGGCTTTACCGGTCTGTATTTATCATTCCGTGGGAAGAGCAAGGGGCGTGCCTAACTTTTGTTAAAAAATGTTGTCGGGCAATGAATTACATTCGTCAAAGGCAGGATTACCGGCTTTAGAGTGGTTTAAAGCGAACAAAGCGAACCATGAAAAAACTTGGGTGGATATTGAAAATGAAAAAAGAGAGTAAAAACTGCGGCCGTAGTGAAAAATGTGCCACGGTCGATTCTGCAATGTAAAAAAGCCTGACTGGGCAACAGATGGCGTTACGCAAATATTGTTGCCTAAGGCGTCACAAAGAGATTTTACATTCCTAATAGGATAGAAAAGCAGGATACCGAATGGTTAAATTTCCGACACACGTTAATTTTCTGCAGCTTCGTACAGACGCGCTTTATACGCGCCGGTACGAAGCTGCCTAGGCCTCAACGCCGCAACTGATTAATCGAAAGACCCGCCTCTCCCATACCATCCGCCACCATTCCGCTCATCACGCGTGCTCCGTGTTCTTGGAAGTGGGTGCCATCGACGGTGCCGTCGGCTCGCAGTAAGAAGAAATTCTCCGGCACGGGTGATGGGCAGATATTTCTCAAATAATTCACCACTTTGGCGTTGAGGTCTGCCAAAGGTACATTGTTGGCGGCGGCGACTTCGCGCATGGCTTGGGCGTGGGCGCCGGTGCCGTTGCCGCCAGTGCAGTAGGCGGAGTTGCGTGGCGGCGGGGTGACGAATACCAGTTGCACGCCGCGCGCTTTGGCGCCGTCCACGTATTTTTGCAGCCAGAATTTAAAGTCGGTTTGCGGTTCAAGGTAATAGGGAATGGTCTGGCCATTGATGGTGTAAGTCGCGGTGGTGTGACCGTCGTTGGTACCGAATTGCACCAGCAGATAATCCCCTGCGCGAATATCCCGCCAGATCGCATCCAACAAACCTTCATCAATAAAACGGCGGG
>Ga0182793_1001783_pt1 | contig 12935 bp, 12 predicted proteins | sample Passage237A_FD_130498 | JGI IMG/M metagenome (GOLD analysis project Ga0182793, IMG submission 130498) | Cellulose adapted compost microbial communities from Newby Island Compost Facility, Milpitas, CA, USA - Passage2 37A (version 2) (version 2) ... | reverse complement strand
CGGCGAACGCCGGATCGTCGGGGCGCGGCGGCAGGTTCTCCTCGCCCGCCAGCAGCCTCTCCGCCGCTGCGGGCAGGTCGAGCCGGTAGAGCCCGGCCAGCCGCCGCGCCTGGGCGCGGTCGCCCTCCAGCGGCAGGGTAGGGCCGGAAGCCACCAGCGCCGGATCGTCGCCCGGCACGTCCGAGACCACCAGCGTCGCCACCCGGGCCGGGGCGGCGGCCGCCGCCAGCCGCCCGCCCTTGATGGTGGAGAACTGGTTGCGGATCAGGTTCATCACCCCGATGGGCGCGCCCGAGGCCAGCAGCGCCCGGTTGACCGCCTGCTCGTCCTCGAGCGTCAGGCCCGGCGCCGGCGCCGGCAGCAGCGAGGAGCCGCCCCCCGAGATCAGCGCCACCACCAGATCGTCCGCCGTCAGGCCCGAGACCAGCGCCTTGAGCCGCTGCGCCGCCGCGAGCCCCGCCTCGTCGGGCACCGGATGGGCGGCCTCGACGATCTCGATGCGCCGGCAGGTCTCGGCATAGCCGTAGCGGGTGACCACCAGTCCGCCGATCTCCCCCTCCCAGGCCGTCTCGAAGGCGCGCGCCATCTGCGCCGAGGCCTTGCCGGCGCCGATGACCACGGTGCGGCCCCTGGGCGGCTCGGGCAGGTGGCGCGCCACCGCCAGCGCCGGCTGGGCGCTGGCCACGGCCTCGTTGAACAGCGACAGAAGCAGCGGGCGGTCCATGGGGGTGTCCGGCAATCGGGGGCGGGAAGGCTCGGCGCCTTTTTGGCCACATGGCGGTGTTTTGTCCAGCCACCATGCGACGGTGCCCGGCCGGTGCCGCGCCGCTTGTCAAAACACCGACACATAACTCCTCTAGCGGCAGGCCCAAGGAGCGACCATGACCGAACGATTCGCCATCTACTACGCCCCGGCCGCCGCCAGCCCCCTGTGGGAGCGGGCCGTCGCCTGGCTGGGCAGCGACCCGGCCACCGGAGCCGTGCATCACGGCGCCGTGGCCGGCATCGAGCGCTCGCGCCTCGCCGGCATCACCCGTTCGGCCGGCCGCTACGGCTTCCACGCCACCATCAAGCCGCCCATGGCGCTGGCCCCCGGCCAGTCGCTGGATGGCCTGCGCGAGGCCCTGGCCCGTTTCGCCGCCACCCGCCGCCCGGTGCATCTGGGGCCGTTGCGCCTCGCCTCGCTCGGCGGCTTCCTGGCGCTGGTGCCCGGCCCGGACAATGCGGCCCTCCAGGATTTCGCCGCCGATGTGGTGGAGAGCTTCGAGCCCTTCCGCGCCCCGCTCAGCCCCCGCGACCGCGCCGCCCGGCTCGCCCACGGGCTGACCGCCCGCCAGCAGGAGCTGCTCGATGCCTATGGCTATCCCTATGTGTTCGACGAGTTCCGCTTCCACATGACGCTGACCGACCGGCTGGAGCCGGACCTGCGCGAAGAGGTGGCCGCCGCCGCCGCGGCCTGGTTCGGTCCCCTGCTCGAGGAAGCGGTGGTGCTGGACCGGCTGGTGCTGTACCACGAGGCAGAAAGCGGCCGGCCGTTCCGCCGGCTCGAGGATTATGGGTTGGGAGCATGAAAGCCGTGCAGCAGACCGTCCTGCGCAACGCCCGCATCGTGCTGGTCGACGAGGTGATCGAGGGCAGCCTCGTCGTCTCGGACGGCGCCATCGCCGCCATCGAGCCGGGCCAGTCCCGCCAGGGCGAGGACATGGGCGGGGATTATCTGATCCCCGGCCTCGTCGAATTGCACACCGACCATCTGGAGAACCACTATCGCCCGCGGCCCGGCGTGTTCTGGGATCCCATGGCGGCGCTGCACGCCCATGACGCGCAGATCGCCGGCTCCGGCATCACCACGGTGTTCGACGCCGTGCGCATCGGCTCCGATCAGGACCTGCCCGACATGGTCACCCATGCCGGCAAGCTGGTCGAGGCCATCCGGGCCGGGCGCGACGGCGGCTGGCTGCGCGCCGACCACTTCATCCATCTGCGCTGCGAATTGCCCAGCCACGACGTGGTCGAGCATTTCGAGGCCTTCGCCGATCACGCGGCCACCCGGCTCGCCTCGGTCATGGACCACACGCCCGGCCAGCGCCAGTTCCGCTCGCTGGAGGACTACAAGCGCTTCTATGCCCGGCAGATGGGCCGCAGCGAGGACGAGCTGCAGGCCTATCTCGATGCGCGCCAGGCCGAGCACGAGCGCTATTCGGCCGCCAATCGCAAGGCCATCGTCGGCCGCGCCAGGCAGTTGGGCCTCGCCCTCGCCAGCCATGACGACGCCACCATTGCCCATGTCGAGGAGGCGGCGGAGGACGGGGTCGCCATCGCCGAGTTCCCGACCACGCTCGAGGCCGCCGCGGCGGCGCACGATGCGGGCCTCGCCATCCTCATGGGCGCGCCCAACGTGGTGCGCGGCAAGTCCCATTCGGGCAACATCTCGGCCACCGACCTCGTGGCCGCCGGCCTGCTCGACATCCTGAGCTCGGACTATGTGCCCTTCGCCCTGTTGCAGGCCGCCTTCCTGCTGCCGCGCCGCGTCGAGGGGCTTGACCTCTCCCGCGCCTTGGCTACCGTGACGCGCAATCCGGCGCGGGCCGCCGGCCTCACCGACCGCGGCGAGATCGCCCCGGGCAAGCGGGCCGATCTGGTGCGCGTCGCGGCCGATGCGCCGCTTCCGGTGGTGCGCGGCGTGTGGCGTGAAGGGCAAAGGGTGAGTTGAGCGACAGGCCGCCTGGGGTATTGGTGCTGGTGGTCGGCCCCTCGGGGGTCGGCAAGGATACGCTCATCGGCGGCGCCCGCCAGGCGCTGGAAGGCGACAAGCGGTTCAGCTTCGTGCGGCGGCTGGTCACCCGCCCCGCCGACATCGATCTCGAGGACCATCTGAGCATCGACGCCGGGGAGTTCGCCCGCGCCGCCGAGGCCGGCCGCTTCGCGCTGGCCTGGGAGGCGCACGGGCTGCACTATGCGCTGCCCATCGGCGTCGATACCGATCTGGCGCTGGGCCGGGTGGTGGTCGCCAACATCTCCCGCCATGCGGTGCCGCAGGCCCTGGGCAAATATCCCATGTGCCGGGTGGTGCAGGTCTCCGCCGAAATCTCCCTCCGGGCCGAGCGGCTGGCCCGGCGCGGCCGCGAGGGGCGCGACCAGATCGCGGCGCGGCTGGCCCGCGAGGGCGCGGCGCTGCCGGCCGATGTCAGCCCCGTCGTCATCGACAATTCCAGCTCGGTGGCCATCGGCGTCGCCGCCTTCGTCATGGCCCTGCGCGCCATCGCCGAGGAATGAACCCTTTGGGCCGGCTGCGCGTTTGGTCCCGACCAATCCAGCGTCAGGAGTCCCCATGTCCCGTAACGGTCTTTACGCCGTGATCGCCATTCTGGTGATCGCGCTCGCCGCCTTTGCCATCTACACCTATCAGCAGCAGCAGGCCCAGCCGAGCCTCGAGCTGCGCATCGACGAACAGGGGATCTCCATCGATGGAAACGGCTAGCGCCGCCGGATCCCGCCGCCGGGCCATCGCCACCGCCATCGCCGCCGAGCTCGAACGCCAGGCCCGTACCGGCGCCGCGCGCATCGACGTCGAGGCGCTGGCCGGGGCGGTGGAGACCGCCCTCAACCCCGTGCCCCCCATGGCCGAAGCCGAAGGCCGCCACCCCTCCGAGCTCAACGCCACCAACGACGACTAGGCCGTGCCGCCAGACAGCGGCGCAGCCCATGCGGACATTTGATGGTGGCGGGTGGGTGGCGGCCAGGCCGTGACGGCTCGGTCGGACGCCGCATCGAAAAACCGGTGGCGCTGCCACCGGTTCCGTCAGGCCGCCTGGCTGTTGCGGACCGCTTCGCTGGCCGCCAGATGCGCGGTCTCGATGCTCTCGAAGTGCTGGCCGTCGATGGCGAAGGCCGGCAGCTTGACGGCGAGGAAGCGGTAGCCGGCATCGTCGGGAACGACCACGCCCAGGGGCTCGCCCGCGACCTCGATGACGGTGGGCCTCAATCTTTCGGCCCTGTTCAGACTGTTTTCCTGCATGGGTGGAATCTCCACTTGCGCGTCGGACCGGGGAACCGGTTGCCGCAGAACGGGTGTTCTGCGCCGAACTGGCTGGCCGCGCGGGTTCTATCGGGTTTTTGAGACGGGGATGTGACGCGCAGTCACATTCGTTTCTGTCGACAGGACCCTTGCCAGCGTTTGGCGCCGTCAAGTCGGAGGCATACGGCCGAACACCTTGCATGGATGGTGAAGGTCGTCGATGTCGTCATCGTCACTCCTCTCCTTGCGGTGTTTGACTGGTGAATCAGGAACCACGCCAATACGGCGAGGCAAAGGCAAGATAGGTGAGCCGCCGCGCTTTTGCCAGAGCGGCGCCTGTCGCAAATCGCCCGAAAAGCGAAAAAGCCTGCTCGACTTTCGACTCATGGTAGGAATATGATGATTCAGGTCATGTTTATGGGCCGCCCCGCGACTTGAAACGGGCGGCACAATCTGGTGTTCTCACCGCCTGACAGTTTCCGCCGCAGATCGGCGGTCCGAGGGGAACACCAAGTGTCGCAAGACGAGCTGCCGCCCGCCGGGCAAGGCAAGCGCGGCGTCAAGCCGTCCGGCAAGCCGACTCTCAAGACCATCGCGCAGATGACGGGGCTGGCGGTCACCACCATTTCGCGGGCCCTCAACAACGCCCCCGAGCTGGCGCAGGAGACGCGCGACAGGGTGCAGCGCATCGCCGCCGAGATCGGCTATTTGCCCGACCGCGCCGCCCTGCGCCTCAAGACCGGGCGCACCAACGTCATCTCCCTGGTGCTCGAGCCGGACGAGCAGATCTACGGCTTCGGCTCCTCGATCATGGCCGGCATCACCGAGGCGCTGCGCAACACCGCCTATCACCTGGTCATCCCCCCGCTGTTCCGCGGCGTCTCGCCCATGGAGCCCATCCGCCACATCGTGCGCAACCGCATGGCCGACGGCGTCATCTTCTCCAAGTCCGAGAGCTTCGACGAGCGCATCCGCTTCCTCATCGACAACGACTTTCCCTTCGTCAGCCACGGCCGCAGCCGCTGGCCGGAGCCGCACCCTTACGTCGATTTCGACAACGAGGCCTATGCCTATGGCGCCACGCTGCGCCTGGCCGAGAAGGGCTGCCGCAAGGTGAGCGTGGTGCTGCCGGAAAGCGCGCTGACCTATGCCGATCACCTCAAGGCCGGGCTCGCCCGGGGCGCCGCCGAGGCCGGCATCGCCCACGAATTCTCCTCCGACATCACCAGCTTCAGCCCCACCGACGCCATCCGCAACTATGTGAGCAAGCGCATCCGCCATCCCGACGGGCCGGATGGCTGGATCTGCGTGTCCGAGGTCTCGGCGCTGGCGGTGATCGGCGCGCTCAACGATGCCGGCAAGACCGTGGGCGAGAAGGCCCATGTGGTCACCAAGCAGAACTCGCCCATGTTCGCGCCCTTCCAGCCGAGCGCCGAGACCGTGTTCGAGGACTTCGCCGAGGCCGGCTTCCAGATGGGCAGCATCCTGCTGCGGCGCATCGCCGGCGAGACCGAGGGCCTGCACTATCTCGCCCGGCCGCGCTTCGACTGGTAGGGCGGGCCGGCGCGCCGGGCTAGCCCTCCAGTTCCTCGCGCAGCATCTCCAGCTCCAGCCAGCGCTCTTCCGCCGCCGCCTTGCGCGCCTCGGCCGCCTCCAGCGCCCGCGATTTCGCGGCGAACCCCTCCGGGTCGCGGCCGTAGAGGCCGGGATCGGACAGGGCGGCGCTGAGCGCCCTGATCTCGGCGTCGAGCGCCGCGATCTCGCCCGGCAGGGTGTCGAGCGCGTGCTTTTCCTTGAAGCCGAGCTTGCGCCGCGGTGCCGGCGCCGCCGGTGCGGCAGCGGCGGGCTTCGGGCCGGCCGCCGGCGCCGGTCGCGCGGGGCTCCGTGCCGTCACCCCTTCGCCGCGCTGGGCCACCATGTCGGAATAGCCGCCCGCATATTCGGTCCAGCGGCCGTCGCCCTCCGCCATGATCACCGAGCTCGCCACCCGGTCGAGGAAGTCGCGGTCGTGGCTGACCACGATGACGGTGCCGGCATAGTCCGAGACCATCTCCTCGAGCAGGTCGAGCGTTTCGAGGTCGAGATCGTTGGTCGGCTCATCGAGCACCAGCAGGTTGGAGGGCAGGGCCAGGGCCCGCGCCAGCGCCACCCGCGCCCGCTCCCCGCCCGACAGCTTGCCGATGGGGGTGTTGGCCTGTTCGGGGGTGAACAGGAAATCCTTCATGTAGCCGACGACGTGTTTGGGCTCGCCGTTGATGCGCAGCGTGTCGCTGCCTCCGCCGGTCAGCGCGTCCTTCAGGCGGGTGTCGGGATCGAGCCGCGCGCGGCCCTGGTCCAGCATGGCCAGCTCCAGCCCCGAGCCGAGCCTGACCGTGCCGCTGTCCGGCGCGAGCAGCCCGGTCAGCATCTTGATCAGCGTGGTCTTGCCGGCGCCGTTGGGGCCGACGATGCCCACCCGGTCGCCGCGCAGCACCCGGGTGGAGAAATCCCGCACGACGGCGCGCCCGCCATAGCTCTTGCCGATGCCCTCGGCCTCCGCCACCAGCGCCCCCGAGACGCGCGCCTCGCTGGCCGTCAGCGACACCGAGCCGACGGCGCGCCGCTGCTCGCGCCGTTCGCGGCGCAGATCGGCGAGCCGCTCCAGCCGGCCCACATTGCGCTTGCGCCGGGCGGTCACGCCGTAGCGCAGCCAGTGCTCCTCGCGCACGATCTGGCGGTCGAGCTTGTGGCGCTCCTTCTCCTCCTGCTCCAGCACCTCGTCGCGCCAGGCCTCGAAGGCGGCAAAGCCCTTTTCCAGCCGCCGGGTGACGCCGCGGTCGAGCCACACCGTGGCCCGCGACAGCTCCGACAGGAAGCGCCGGTCGTGGCTGATCAGCACCATGGCCGAGCGCATCTGGTCCAGCTCGGCCTGCAGCCATTCGATGGCCGGCAGGTCGAGATGGTTGGTGGGCTCGTCGAGCAGCAGCACGTCCGGCTGCGGGGCGAGCACCCGCGCCAGCGCCGCCCGGCGCGCCTCCCCGCCCGAGAGCGTGCGGGGGTCCTCCTCGCCGGCAAGGCCCAGCGCGTTCAGCAGGTATTGCGCCCGATAGGCGTCGTCGCCCGGTGCCAGGCCCGCCTCGACATAGGCCAGCGCCGTGCCGAAGCCGGACAGGTCGGGCTCCTGCGGCAGGTAGCGTATGGTGGCGCCCGGCTCGGCGAAGCGCTTGCCGGCATCGTGCTGCACCAGGCCGGCGGCGATTCTGAGCAGGGTGGACTTGCCCGAGCCGTTGCGCCCCACCAGCGCGATGCGCTGGCCCGGCGTCACGATCAGCTCGGCCGCCTCCAGCAATTGCGTGCCGCCGAAGGTGAGCTGGATGTCCTGCAGGGTGAGAAGCGGTGGGGCAGCCATGAAACGTCCGGAACAAACCTGCCCGGATAGACCATAGGGCAGGCGCAAGATCAATCGATGCGGCGACAGATCGGCGGCATGAAAAGGCCGGTCAGGACGTTGAGGATCCTGACCGGCCCGGGGAGACGGTAGCAGCAAGCCCCGTCGTCAGCCTGGCGCACAACCCACAGGCCCCAAGGGGTCGCAGCGCCATGGCCCCTATCAACCACAGTCAAATATGATTGTCAAACTCATATTTGAAATTTCGGGATGGATTTTTCTCCCGCGGCCCAACAAAAGCGATCGGCCCGGACGAAGCCGGGCCGGGGGAAGGGGGACGAAGGGCGGGGTCAGGCCGCCGCGCCCTCGGCGGTTTCGAGAAGGCCCAGCCGCTCGCGGATCGAGCGCCGCTTGCTGGCGAGGTCGGCGATCGTATAGCCCTGCAGCACCTCGAAGAAGGCGCCCAGCGCCTCGCGCAGCGCCCCGTTGAGGTCGCATTCCCCGATCAGCGGGCAGTCCGCGCCCTCCTCGAAGCATTCGGCCAGGGCGAAGTTCTCCTCGGTCAGGCGGATGGTCTCGAGCAGGGTGATCTGCTCGGCCGGCTTGCCCAGCCGGATGCCGCCATGGCGCCCGCGCACCGTCTGCAGCAGCCCGTTCTCCACCAGCGGCTTGATCAGCTTGAACAGGAAGAGCTCGGAAATGCCATAGGCCTTGGCGATCTCGGCGACACGGCTCAGCCCCGGCTCGTTGACGGCGCAATAGACCAGCGTGCGGATGGCGTAGTTGGATTGGCGGGTCAGTCTCACGGTCGACCTTTCTGTCGTCGGAATCGGCGGAGCCAAGAGGCGATGAGCCTTCATAGCGCAGGTCCAACCTTATAACCATTCTAAAAAATGTCAATTAATCTTGAAGCAGACGCTCATGTTTTTGCGCCCGCGCGCCATCCTCTCGACAGGGGTTTAAATTCTTCCTATGAATTTAATTCTCCGGGGGAGGACAATGGTTTGGCTGAGACAATTACCCGCGCCATGCTCTGCGACGCCGCTGCGGCGGCCACGGGCGCTTCGAGGTCCGATGTCGCGCGGATCGGCGAGCGGATGCTGGAGCTGATCGCGGCGGCGCTCATGCGGGCCGAGACCGTCAAGCTGACGGGGTTCGGCTCGCTCCAGGTGCGCGCCCGGGCCGAGCGCGTCGGTCGCAATCCGCGCACCGGCACCGAGCACCGCATCCCGGCCCGCCACACCGTGGTCTTCACCCCCAGCGCCCGCCTGCGCCACACCCTCGACCAGCGCCGCCCGTAGCGGCGCGCGGTCTCCGAAACGCCCCGAAAACGCCTCCTGGAACCCTTCACGGTTCGGCGGAAACCGCGTCGGCTGGTTGGGGTGGGGCTCCGGCTCATCAACGGCGCCGAATCCTCGCCCAAGCGTCCAAGGCAAACACTCCCCGGGAAGTTCAGGCTGGACCTGCAGGGCGCGAAATCCGACCCGGGGACAGCACCGTGGGTGGGGACGGTTCAGGCGTCGAGGGTAGACACTCGGGGCGCGGTTCTATTCCGGCCCGGTACGGGAAAAATGACGCCGGTACAGCGGCAGCTCGGCGGCGCCCACGGCGGGGGCGTGGCGGCCCACATGCCCGGCCGCCACCGGCGGCGGGCGGTAGGCGCGGATCGCCAGGGTCTGCAATTCCCGCGTCACGCCCGCCACCAGCCTCTCGGTGATGTCGTTCGGCAGGATGGTGTCGAGCACCACCAGCCCCGTCTCGAGGACATTGGTGGTGTTGAAGATCACCCGCGCCAGCGTGCGGGCGCTGTCGGCCAGCCAGCCGTCCACCACCGGGGCGATGGCTTGCCAGTCCCACCGCGCCGGGTCGGTCTCGGCCTGGCTCTGCCCGGCCGCCGCCAGCCGCTCGGACAGCGCCGCCACCGAGGCGATGCCGTGGGCGAGCTGCATGCCCTCGGCGCCGGCCGGCACCAGCATGGAGCCGAGATTGGCCGAATTGCCGTTCGGGCCTTCCCACAGCACGCCCTCGCCCACGATGCCGGCGGCGATGTAGTGCGAGATGAGGAAGTAGATGAAATTGGCCGGGCGCGGCCGGGGATGGGCGATCAGCTCGGCCCAGCAGGCGGCGTTGCCGTCGTTGAAGATGGAGACGTCGAGCCCGGTCAGCGCCTGCAGCCGGCCGGCGATGTCGAGCCCGGCCCACAGCTCGGCCTGCTCGGGCGGCGCGCCCACCAGGTCCAGATGGGCCGCCATGTTGCTGGGCATGGCGATGCCCAGATCGCGCAGCCGGCCCCGCCGCGCCGCGTCGAGTTCCTGCCGCAGCGCCTCGACCTGCTCGGCAATGGCCTCCAGCAGCCGGTGCGCATCGGGGAAGGCGTGGTCGAAACGACGCTGGCCCAGGACGCGGGCATGCAGGTCGATCAGCACCACCTCCGCATGGCGCCAGCCGATCTCCACCCCCACCGCATAGGCGCCTTCCGCGCGCAGGAAGATCGGGGTGGCCGGCTGCCCGCGCCGTCCGCGCAGCACCGGGCCGCGCTCGATCAGCCCCGCCCGCTCCACATCGGACAGGATGGCCGAGACGGTCTGCGGCGCGAGGCCCGAGATGCGCGCGATCTCGGCATTGGAGACGCCCGGATTGAACCCCACCACGGTCAAGACCGCCCGCTCGTTGGAGCGGCGCAGCCCATGGTGCTGCAATCCCCTGCCGCCGGCGTCGAAAACGTCCCGGGGCGGTTCTTTGGAAAACGACATGGCTCAGCATCCCGCGGCCGCGCCGTGCACCCCGCGGCGGGGCCGGCACATTCTGGCAATACACAATCAAAATCATGGTTCCCGGCCGCGCAGGCGCGACCGGAATCCGGCTACCGGAAAATGGTCTGGTTCCCATCATGGCAAAGCCGCATCACCCCGCCAAGTCCCGAGAATCAATAAGCGATCCGGAATGCATCATGCAGGGCAGGGCCCCCGCTTCTGTCTATTGGCAATTATGCGGAGACGGGGTGCGAAACCTTATGCGCGGGGGCCGCGGCGTGGCTGAACCGGGCCGCCCAGGGTGAAGGTCGAGGCCGGCACGGGACCTTTGGCGGCAGCCGACCATCCGCCGGGTCATTCCCGCGCCAGCGGGAATCCCTGTTTCAAGGACCGGCATCGCTGAACGGAGGTTCCCGCTGTCTACCCCCGCAGCGCCCGCCCGCCATGGTCGAACAGGTGCAGGCTTTCCGGCGGCAGGCTGAGATGCAGCTCGTCGGCCACCGCGAGCTCGGGCGCCCCGTCCAGCTTGACGGTCACGGTCTCGCCGCTGGGCAGCTCCACATAGGCCAGCGCATATTCCCCGAACTGCTCGATCACCGCCAGCCGGCCGCTGAGATGGCGGCTCTGCCCGTCGGCGGCGAGGCGCAGATGCTCCGGCCGCACGCCCAGCGTCTCGGCCTCGGCCAGCTGCGGATGGCGGATGGGCAGGCGCCCGCCCCCCGGCAGCTCCAGCGCCCCCTCCTGCGGCCGCACCGGGATGAAGTTCATGCGCTGGCTGGCGATGAAGCCGGCGACGAAGGTGTTGACCGGGCTGCGATAGAGCTCGAGCGGGGTGCCCACCTGCTCGATCCGGCCGGCATTGAGCACCACGATGCGGTCGGCCAGGGTCATGGCCTCCACCTGGTCGTGGGTGACGTAGATCATGGTGGCGTCGAGCGCGGCGTGCAGCTTGGCGATCTCCACCCGGGTCTGGGCGCGCAGCGCCGCGTCGAGATTGCTGAGCGGCTCGTCGAACAGGAACACCTTGGGGTTGCGCACGATGGCCCGGCCGATGGCGACGCGCTGGCGCTGCCCGCCGCTCAGCGCCTTGGGCATGCGGTCGAGATAGGGCTCGATCTGCAGGATGCGCGCCGCCTCCCGCACGCGGCTCTCCACCTCGGCCCGCGGCGTCTTGGCCAGCTTGAGGCCGAAGGCCATGTTGTCGAACACGCTCATATGCGGATAGAGCGCATAGGACTGGAACACCATGGCGATGCCGCGCTGCGGCGAGGGCACGTCGTTGACCACCCTGCCGCCGATGGCGATCTCCCCGCCGGTGATCGGCTCGAGCCCGGCGATCATGCGCAGCAGGGTCGACTTGCCGCAGCCCGAGGGGCCGACGAACACCACGAACTCGCCGCTTCGGATGTCGAGATCGACCCCGTGCACCACCTCGATCGCGCCATAGGACTTGCGGACGGCCTTGAGGCTCACATCGGCCATGGGTTCCCTCCCCGGATTTCCACCAGCAGCGTCGCGATCTCGAACGGCCGCAGGCTGAGCCTGACCGCATTGTCCGCGATCGCCAGCGGCTCGCCCGGCTGCTCCTCCATCAGGTTCGCCACCCGCACCGAGCTGACCGGCAGGCCGAAGCGGATCGTCGCCTCGGCGCGCATGTTGGCGTGCTCGAAGACGCGCAGCACCAGCGCGTCGGAAGCCTCGGCCTTCTTCACCGTCTCGATGGTGACGTTGGGCACGTCGACCCCGGCGAGGCTGAAGCCGGGGAAGTCGCCCGCCGGGGCGGCCGCCGCCTCCAGGGACCCCACCGCGGCGACGGGATTGTTGAACCGTTCGGCGGCCCGGTGCACCTCGGCCAGGTCGATCACCCCCTCGTGCACGAGCAGCCCGTAGCGGATGCGGTGCGCGCCGAGATCGGCGTCGGGGCTGGGGAAGCTCGAGCCGCGCACCAGCGTCAGCCGTACCGACTGCTCGTGGCAGTCATAGGCATATTTGCTGTCGTTGAGCAGCGCGACGCCGAAATCGGTCTCGCTGAGATCCACCCAGCGATGCATCGAGGCCTCGAACCGCGCCCGGTCCCAGCTGGTGTTGCGGTGGGTGGGGCGCTTGACGTGCCCGAACTGGATTTCCGAGCGGATCTCGGAGGTGTTGAGGTCGAAGGGGAACAGCGCCTTGACCACCTGCGCCCGCTCCTGCCAGTCGATGAAGGTGTCGAACTCCACCTGCCGCTCGCCCGCGGCCAGCGAGACGATCTGCACGAATCTCGACTTGCGGTAGGCCCGCTCGATGCGGATGGCGGCCCGGTGCGGGCCGGTCTCCGCCACCGCGATCGCCGCCTCCCCGTCCGCCAGCGGCCAGAACTGCTCCTCGAAATAGCGGTCGATGTCCCAGGCGTCCCAGTTCATCGGCTTGTCCTCGTAGGCGATCAGCCGGTTGGCGCGGGCGCCCGGCGCCAGCGTCTCGCGGCCGCGCGTCTTGTCGAACACCGAGGTGATCTCGCCCCGCTCGTCGAACGCGACGCGCAGCAGGGCGTTCTCGAGATGGCCGGGCGAGACCGACAGCTCGCCGCCCCCGCCCCCGGCCGCCGCGACGATCTGCGCCCCGCTCCAGCCCAGCGGCGGCAGCCCGGCCACCGGCGCCACGCTGTCGGCCGAGCCGTCGGCGCGGACGATCCGCTGGATCGGCTCCACGCCCCCGGGGGGGGCGGGCCCCGCGCCCCCGGCGGCCCCCGCGCCCCGATGCCCCAGCCCCCAGCGGGGCCGGCTGGGGGGGGTGGGGGGCGGCGGGGGGGGGGGGCGGG
>Ga0182793_1001782_pt1 | contig 12939 bp, 9 predicted proteins | sample Passage237A_FD_130498 | JGI IMG/M metagenome (GOLD analysis project Ga0182793, IMG submission 130498) | Cellulose adapted compost microbial communities from Newby Island Compost Facility, Milpitas, CA, USA - Passage2 37A (version 2) (version 2) ... | reverse complement strand
CCGCTCGGCCATCCGGCCCAGCACCCGGCAGTTCGCCGGCTCGATGCCGCACACGTACTCTCCGCGGCCCATCATTTTCCACCGTGTCAGAAAATACTGTATCGTCATCGTATGGCAACCGATCATTCTGGTGTGATTGACTCTCAAATCGTTCCTGCCTCTGCGCTTTCCGAAGCGTCTCCTGCTACCCGTGAGGAGATCATCGCTGCGGGACTCAACCTCGAACCCAAAGAAGCTCTGGGATTCCACAACGGCGATCAGGCATCCCGCTGTACCACAAAGGTCTTCACCTGCCTCGTACTTCCCGATGGGACCAGGGTTGACCTCCATCGTGACGAAGACGGGCGAGTAGGCTGCGCCTACTCCCGCGTCAGCACGGTGGAGCAGCGCTCGCGACATGGCGAACCTACCTTTAGCGCCAGCGGCGACGGCAACAAGAATGGCGTGACCGAGCGCGCAAAGTCCGCCGCGACTCTTGCTCAGTCAGCCAAGGCCGTGAGCGGCGAAGACGAGATCGACCTTGACCAGAAGGCGGAACCCCAGAACCGCGATGAGATGCGGGGTAAACCCCAAGACACCGCCTACTCGGAGAAGGAGCAAATCGAGCGCGGTGTGGACTACTTCATCGAGCGCCGCCAAGCCTTCTTCATCGTATCCGACTCGGGGCTCTCAGGCGGTTGGCCCTGGATGGACAAGAACCTCATCCACGACCTCTACACGGCGAAGGCCATCCGCTACCACAAAGTGTACCGCAAGCTGATTCTCGACAATCCCAAGTACAGGGAGCAGCGCGAGGCGGCACAGCGTTACCTCGACACGAGGATGGAGCAGATCATTGCTTCCGTGCGGGAGTTCCCCGCAGACTCGACATTCGCAGAGAAATACCTTCGACCTGGGCGGGAGAAACTGCGCGCTACCACGCGCACGATCAAGTACCGTCCTGGCCTGACGAATCTCGTGAAGAAACTGCCGATGGTGCATACGGTCGCTGCTGCCGACCTTTCCCGCTTGTTCAGGAACTACGATCTCCAGGTGCAGTTCGGGAGGGCGCTCCAGCGGAGCGGCACCCAGGTCGTGGGTACGTTCGATACCCTCGACTGGTTGAACTCCGCAGACGAGGATGACGACGGGAAGGGCGACAGGCTATTCGGGAATCAGCTTACGGGGATGGTGCTCGGGAAGATTGCGGAGATGCGGCTCTACGAGGTGATGACAGGGGCGATGCGGGGCATGATTCAGATGCTGGAAGACGGTGCTCCCCACGGGATCGTTCCAGCGTGGATGCGACGCACCCCACGCGGTATCGCCATCGTGCCCGAGGCACGCGCCGTGGTGTTGCGCTGTGTAGAGTTGTACGAAGAGGGACTCGGGGCCACAGCAATCATGGGGCGGTTAATTGAGAGCGGCTATACCGCCTCGCCCCTCTCCCACAACTCGATTAAGCGCTGGCTGGAGAATCCGCTACTCGTCGGCGATCAGGAGGCGTTCGGGATCGTGTGGAGGGATGTTGCCCCCGCGATCCTGCTCGACAGCGAAGGGAGGCCTGATCGCTACCGCTTCTCCAAACTTCAGGAGATGCGCCGCCAGCGGTTCGAGGCAGACCCACGGTTTCGGATCAACCGTAAGCACCCTTCGGAGCGGCACCTGGGCGCGGGTGTCGCGGTGTGCGTCTGTGGCAAAAGCATTGTCTACGACGGACAGAAGGCTCGAGAGGGCGAGCACCCGATGAAGCGGATGCCTTACTACCACTGCAACGCGAACGCGCACTTTCTAAAACTGCACCCGCACCATCGCGTCTCGCTCAATCCCGAGAACTTTCACAACTTCCTCAAGTACCTGATCTTCACGGAGGGCGAAAAGGTAATCCAGATGCTCTCGGACAGCCGCGAGCGTGACTATCTCATGGAGGAGGTGCGGGCGCTGGAGGCGAAAGCACGCGAACGAGCCGCTGACCTGGAGGAGAAGAAGAGGTCCGAGTTGGTTTACCAGCAGGCGCTCTCTCGTGCGAAACGGGAAGCCGACGAGGACGGGATCGAAGTGGACGAGGAGTCCATTACCCACCACATGAAGCGCCTGCTAAAGCCCGACGCCGTTGACTTGCAACGGGTTGAGGGAGAACTTGCGCGCAAGCGGCGCGAACTCGGAGCCTACGTCTTACCCGAGCAGATCGAGACGTTGCGCCAGCAGATTGCCAGCGCTGCAACGATGACGGAACCTGAGCTTAACGCCCTGGTGCTGTCGCTCCTCAAGCTATATTTCGATGACACAGACGGCGGAAAGCACTCCCACGATCCACATAATCTGAAGTGCCGCGTACAGTGGAACATAGCGGCCCAAGCCCTGATCCCTGTTCCGCTCAAGATACGGTGGCGAGGAAGTAAGCGGGATGTTCGGTTGCCCGAGGCATCTTGGCTGGAGACTCGATACCTCAGCGAAAAGGAGTAGGACAGACCCGTGGGGATGGTGGCAGGGCGGTCAATTGACTGCCCTGCCGCCCCAGGTCGTGTAATCGAAGAGGTACAGCGTGTTGAGCGCGTCGATGTGCAACTCCTTGTTCGGCTCCGCGCTCATCTCGCGAAGTCGTCGGGCATACCTCTCGCGTACCGCATAGAGGTCGCGGTGGCACTGATGTGCTTGAAGTTTCTCCACTCTCTCGGCGGCGCGCAGGAAGTCATTGGTAGAAAAAGGCATTGGGGTTCTCCTGGTGTTGTTGTCCAGGCACCCTGCCATTCGGCGAGCATAGTATGCCTGACGCCCCTTGTCACCAGGAGCATGAGCCCAGTTGCGCAACTCAGCTAAGTTTTTCTGATGTTCGAGCCTTGAAAAGTAAGCCGTGGGCACAGTGTGCTCGCTTGCGCCCACGGCGCTGGCTCTTGCCTATCCTGACCTCTTAATCACGCAGGTGGCTTGTGAATTGCGTAAGCTGACGGAAACTACCTATCCGTTCAGTCCCCTCCAGGCACGGGCGACGAGCAATGTGGCGGGCTTCCAACGGCACGAAACTTTTGTAGAGGAGCTACATCGCGATGATGTAGAGAGGGGATAAACTTGCGATGAAGAACGGATCGAGGGCCTCAGTCAGCGTCAGTGGTAGCCGTAACGTCAACGCGCGCCAGGCTGTCAATTTTGTCGCTACCGTGAATCTGGGCGAAGAGGCCAAGCGCGCGTTGGAATGCGTCAACCACTTTGGCGGTGAGGGGATCGGGGGGCACATTAACCAGCATAAATGCTCTGGCCTTGGCCGTAATAGCTATCAAAGACGTGTTGGTAGACCAGATCACACTTGGCGCGGTAGAGGTGGGCGTTGAAGGCGGCGGGTAGCTTGTCCAGGTACTCCTCGACGCAGAGCTTGACGGCGGCGCGCGTCGTCTGACGCTTGCGCCACTCCAGCACGAGCTTCTCCCGCTTCAGGGCCTCCAGCATCTCGCGGGCGACTTCCTTGACCTTCTTCACCTCGGCGGTGGTCAGGTCGGGTTGGGGCTTCAGGAGCAGGTCAAAAACAGCGAGTTCCTCTTCAGACAGGTTCTCCGAGATGTGGCGGGTCGCCTCCGCACCCAGGTTTTCGGTGAAGGCGAGAAGTTGCTGGTATAACTCGTCCACGTTCGCTGAGCCCGCGTTGTACTCCGCGATCATGCCCTCGAACTTCTCCAGGTAGTCCGTGCGGGTGCGGTTCAGCGCGATCATCTTCTTTAGTTGCCCGCGTAGCGCTGCCTGGAGCCGCAGAGCCTCGGTGTGCTTGTGTCCCGCATCGAACTTCTTCCGCAATCCCTCGAAGTCGATCTTGGACAGGTCGAACAGGCGATCCTTGTCGGGCCGTTCGCGGATGACGTAGCCGTTCGAGGCGATGGACACGTCCAGCACCCCCGCGATGCCGTCCATCACGGAGCCGATGTCGGCGTCCTCGTCCAGCGAACGAATCTTCTCTGCCAGCACGTGGAGCGCGGCGCGCGCGGGCATGAACTGGTTGGCGTCGGGGTGGGGGAGCAGGCCCCTGAAGAGTGTGTCCACGGTCGCGGCGAGTCCGAGGTACTTGCGCCGCACCTCGCCCGTCGCCACGAGCCTATCCACGGCGGCGTCGAGCAGGGCGACGCGTGCGAAGCCCTCCGCCTTCTGGATCGCGCCCACGTTAACGCCCTGCTCGGAACAGAAGGCCGTCGCCTCCGCGACGGCCTTCGCCAGCGCTTCGAGCAACTTCTCCTTGCTGGCGACGGGAGAAGTCCCGTCGCCGCCGAGGGTGCCATAGAGCGCCAGCGCCTTCTGGAGATTGCGGAACACGCCCACGTAGTCTACGATCAGCCCATTCGGCTTGCCCGCGTAGACGCGGTTCGCCCTGGCAATGGTCTGCATCAAGGTGTGGTTCCGCATCGGCTTGTCCAGGTAGACCGTGGAGCAGGACGGCACGTCAAAGCCCGTCATCCACATGGCGCACACGAACACGAGCCGCAGTGGGTCGGCGGGCTTCTTGAACTTGTTGGCGAGGTCTTCCTTCTGCATTCGCAGGCGGTGGGGCACGACGTCGATGCCCCACTTCTTCATGTCGGCGACCTCATTCTGGCTCTGGCTAACCACAAGCGCCATGTCGGTCTCGGCCATGAACCCGATCTGCGCCTCGATCTCCGTCTGCTCGTGCAGCGGCGCGAGCGGGAGGCGCTTCTTCAGGTCGGCGAGGCGCGCGGCCCAGTGCTTACGCACCTTCTCGTGCATCCGCGCCGCCGTCGCCTTGTCGATGGAGACCACCATCGCCTTGCCGACAAAGCCGCGCCCCATGTAGTGCGTCACGATGTCCTGGGCGATGCGCTCCAAGCGGTCGTCGCGGACCAGCAGGTGGTACTCCCTGCCGAGTTCCCGTTCGAGCTTGCGCTCCTCGGCGTCGTCCAACTCCGCGCTGTCGATGACCTCGTAGATGTCGTCGTTGAGGTCGTCGTTGACCAGTTCAAGTTCGGGGATGCGGTTCTCGTAGAAGAGCGGGACGGTCGCGCCGTCCTCAATGCTCTGCTGGAAGTTGTAGACCGAGACGTACTCGCCGAACTCGCGGCGCGTCTTCTCCTCGCCCGCGATCAGCGGGGTGCCCGTGAAGCCTATGAACCCCGCGTTCGGCAGCGCGGTCCTCATGTGCTGGGCGAAGATGTCATACTGGCTCCTGTGCGCCTCGTCCGTCACCACGATCACGTCGTCGCGGTCGGTCAACTTGGGGTAGGGGGTTCCCTGTGCGTCGTTGCGGAACTTCTGGATCAGGGTGAAAAGGTAGCGGTGGTCCTCGCGCAGCAGGTCTTTGAGGTGTTCGCCGCTCGCGGCGTGGACGGCCTCCTCGGACTCGGTGACCGCACCCGCGCGGGCGAACGTCTGGTAAATCTGGGTGTCGAGTTCCTGGCGGTCGGTGACGACGAGGAACGTCCAATTGCCAGCGAGCTTACGCAGCACCTTCTGACTGAAGAACACCATCGAGTAGCTCTTGCCCGAGCCCTGCGTGTGCCAGAAGACGCCGAGACGGCCCTGGTTCTCGCGGATGTGCTGGACAGCGCGCACGGCGTTGTTGACGCCGAGGAACTGATGGTTCTTGGCGACGAGTTTGACAAGTCCCCCAGGTTCCTCGGAAAACAGGACGAAGTTCTCCACGAGGTCGAGCAGGCGCTCGGGCGCGCACGTGCCGCGAATCATCGTCTCCAGGGAGACGCGGGCCTCTTCGTCCTCGTCCTCCACCTTCTTCCAGTCGGCGAAGTGCTCCCAAGAGGCGGTGAGGCTCCCGACCCTGCTCTGGCTCCCGTTGGAGAGGACGATGAGCGCGTTGTACCAGAACAGGTGCGGGATGGTATCCCTGTAGTCGCGGAGATTGTCGTCGTAGGCGTGTCGCAGGTTGCGGTGCGCGGCCTTGAGTTCGAGAAAGACGAGCGGGATGCCGTTCACGAACCCGACGAGATCGGCGCGGCGGGTGTAGACGGGACCCGTGACCCAAATCTGGGACGCGAGGAAGAAGTCGTTGCTTGCGGGGGCGTTCCAATCGATGACGCGCACCGTCGCGGCCACGTCCTCGTCGGCGTCGCCACTGGTGTCGCGGTACGTGACCTTCACGCCGTCTTTGAGAAGCCCGTAGACCTCGCGGTTCGCCCGCACGGGCAGCATGGCACTGCGGTCACGAGCGACTTCTTCGACAGCGGCGTCGCGGGCCTCGACGGGCAGGTCGGGATTCAGGCGTTTCAGGGCCGCGCGCAGGCGAGAGACAAGGACGACCTCCGCACGGTTCTCGCGCCCGAGGGTGCCGCCAGGGCCGTAAGTCTCGTGGTAGCAATTCTGCGTGGTCCAGCCGAGTTCGCCGAACAGAGCTATCGCAGGCTGTTCTACCAAGGCGTCTTCGCCGTATGCGTTGCTCTCCACGTGTATCTCCTACTCCCGCAAATGTGTTCGCGGTCGATAGTCCCGACGGCTGCGACATCTTAGCCGCGCCCTGAGTTATGGACGCAGGGCTTTCCCGAGTAGCTCAGCAAGTTCCTCAATGGTGTAGTTTGCTGTGCTAAGGGCAAGTCTGTCAGCCAGAGTCGGGCTGTACCGCATCACCTCGTTCTTGGAGACCCTGTGCCAGATCGGCAGGATGACCTTACGGCCTTCCATCTCCTTCGACACCATGCCGTCCAGTTCGTACTGAGGCCACTGCTTCTCTAAGAACGCGGGAGACAGAACCACGATCCCGAAACGCGACCGAGAAAGGCCACGGTCTATGGAGCGCCGTAGGCTGTCGCCCACCGTCAAGCGAAACTCGTCATACCAGATGTCGAAGCCAAGAATCTGAAGAGCCTCAGCGAGCGGGCGGACTACGTCCTCTTTATCCTCGCTGGCGTGGGAGATGAAGGCGTCGTGTACGGGCTCGGCGTCTCCACCATCCTTGGGGGCAAGTGAATCCCCGACTGCGCGCCTGACATCTTGCTCACGTGCTTGCAGGGCTTGACGATCCAATTCGGCGAGTCTGTCCTGCACCTTCCGCTGCTCGTTCTTCTGCTCCTTGGCCTGCTCGTCGTAAAGCTGCTTCTGGGCCTTGCTTAGATCGCTTTGCTTAGTCGCTATGCGCCTCGTAATATCACCCTCCTTCTCCATGAGTCGCGCGATGTCGCTTTCGAGGCGGGTGATTTCATTTGCCTTAGAGCGCGCCGTGGACGGACTGGTATTGCTGCTAAGGCTCTGTTTGATTTGCGCCACGCGTTTGGCTTTGTTGGCGCGGTCATTGACCGCCGTCGAAAGTTGGCCGTTGAGACGATTTAGGTCGCTCTGAAGAGTATTGATGCGGCTTAGCGCGGTCTGAATAGACATCTGGTGATTCTCCTTCTACGCCCTCGGGAACTCGAATTTAGGGCAGTCCATCTGCAACTGATGGTAATTCGGTAGTCTGCTCCTCGTAGTTGACAAGGAACTTCGCCCGCTCCAGAACCTCGTCGAACGTAAGCACTTCTGGATTCTTGAGGGTACGGCGGAAAGATTCGAAGGAGGCGCACTTGTAGCGGTCCCCCGCAATTTCTTCAGTGTTGCCAATGACCAGGATGCCCTTCGGCTCGTAGGTGTAAATGTCCTCACCTTCCAGGGTGTCCCTATTATCATCCTGGCGCGCACCTTCAACTACCCAGGTGCGGCAATTGGCGAGCAACTGTGCGACGCCTCCCGTGAGTTCGTCGCTGGGGCCGTACACGTTTCTGCGGTACGGTTCGCGCTTCACGAGATTCGTGTCGGCGCGCTTGATTTCCACGAGTACCGTAAACTTGATATTAGCCCTCGTCGCGGCCAAGAAATCACCCCGTTGATCGCCGCGCCCCGTAACTGACAGCCCCCCGTAATGAGGTTGCTCCTGCACGGTGTCGAGAATGTGGTAGGCGAGTCCATGTCCAAATATCCACGAGTTCCTGCTAAAGAAATTCTGCCAGTGGTTTTCGGTCCAGTCGCCAGCAGTCATGTGCTGTTCGAAATCTTCGACGGCGGCGGCTCGGACAGCGTGCAGCTTGTGGAGGGCGAGCGCGAGGGGAATGTTTGGCCGAGTCTCCGCGATCTGCTCCCAGATCGCTTCGCCCCCTGCGGACAGCAAGTCGAGAATATCCTGTAAGGGAACGTTGGGTCCGCCTTCCGCGCCGCGTCGGACGACGTAGACGTTGCGCTCACCGCTGGGTTCCCCTGACCGCGATATTCTGTACAGGTCTCGCAGGGTCTCGAACAATTCCCAGGTCTCGGCAGCATCGAGGTAAATGCGAGCTTCCTCGCCACCTCGAAGGCGAGCGAGGGTGTACTCGGCGGCATCGCGCCACTCTTCGGTGCGCCTTCGGCGCTGGGCTGCCAGGGTAATGTTGACGCGCCGATCCGACCGATCTATGTTATCGACAATCGTCGCGCGGATGACTTTTCGACGTTCGAGCGAGTCAACGTTACCATAGGGGTCCAGAATAACATCCTGCGACTCGGTCGGAAGCGCGCCTTCGATTTGCGCTGCGTAGTCGTCGGCTGGCTCAATCGCTACCTCCCGAACCGTAGCGCTGAACGCCGACTCTGCCTCAACCTCGTACTCCTTGTCCATGTGCTCCCTCGTCTCCCCAGCGGGGGCGCGACCCCGACTATGTAAATGTAATGAAGGCGCGAATCTGGTGAACGATTGCATCTGCCCCGCGCTGAACGATCTCAAAGAAACTGTGGGGTGGCAGGCAAGGCGGAAAATGGGTGAGTTGAGAGGCGGGCCATTTGAACCTGCCCTCACTCGAAGCCGCGACTACACCTTCGAAGGCACTTCACGGGCTTGAGCCTGGGGGCGAGGGAGGGACTGGGCAGTTGCCGCCCCGTTGGTCGTAGGCGCGTTGCTCGGAGCAGGCGGCGCTGGTCGTCTGCGAGGTCGCTTGCCTGTCGCTTCGTAACTGTTACCCGTCGACGGAGAGTCGAGGTAGTCGTCATCCAGCAAGCGAAGCAACTCCCACTTGTTCTTCGGGTCGAAGACGATCTGCTCCTGGCCTCCGACAATCTCGAATGTCACGGCGACACCGTGGCTCGCGACAGTCGCCTTAAGCGACTCCAAAGTCATGGAGTTCAGGTGCCCCCTCGCTGCGATGTTGTTCAGCTTCGCGGACATCTGGAAGTGCCCCTTGCAAGCGTTCGCAAACTCCGTGAAGTTCTTGATGGGGATGCGCGCTTCGATCTCTCGCAGCGTCTTCTCGGCGTTCGCGACCACCTTCTCGAAGAAGCGGAAGATGCGCTGAAAGTTCGTCGTGTTCAGGATGAAGGCGTCATCGCCCGCGACGATGCAGTCGAGATATCTGTCGAACAAGAACGTCGTCTCGCGCAACTTGTTGAACTGCCCGTTCGCAAAGAAGAGCGGGATGGAGGTGGACCTGCTCAACTCCCGCTTCGGGGTGTAGGCGCGAAAGAAGTAGATCGGCTCCTCCCCAGCCGCCTTCGGGGTCGCTACGATGAGGTAGAAGCGAAGGGCCTTTACGAACGCCTCGCTCCCGTCGAACACGTCACATTGGTCGAGAGGGCAGATGGTCTTGATCTGCTCGCTGAGCAGGTCGGTTTCGCTGACCAGTAGGTGTTCGATCTCGTGGGGGTCGGGCTTGCTGCCAGCAGCGTAAGGGCGGATGATGGCGTCGTGCTTTGCCACGTCCTTCCTGTAGTCGTCCAGTCGCCCGCGAACGACCGTCTTGAACTCCTCCGTCACCCCGTCGCCCAATTGCACGCGCGCGACCGAGATGGGATCGTCCTTCGTCGCCTGCGAGGCGAGGCAGACGACGACGTTGCACTGGGCGAGGTCGAGATCGAGTATGTCTTCGAACCGCCGTTGGGTCGCCGAGGAAGAGTTCGAGTCGCTCAAATCTATGTCTCCCGTTTCTCTAAGTAGATCGCGTCGCCGATGCTGACGACCTCTATCGTCTCCCCACGTTTGACACGCCGTTTCGTGATAAGTGACGATACGGTGCCTGAGTCCGAGGTGATCTCATACAACTTGTAGCCGCCCAGGTTCAGCATCGGGTTGATGTGGATCAGGTCGGAGTTCGTGTACAGCACTCCAAGAACCACAAGAAATATGCCGAGCGCCACGCCCTGCTGCCATCCCCCGAAGGGGATCGCCAGGAAGGGTACGACGTAGGTAACGACGTAACTGATGGCTTCGCTGTCACGGCGGCTCGCTGACTCCACCTTCACGGGGAGGGGACTGAACTTTTGTGCCGCGCGCAAGAAGATCAACATCCAAATCGTTCCGACCGTGGACGCCGCCAAGACCCCGACAGCAGGCCATTTATATCTCTCCACGAAGAGAACGAAGATGATCGCCGCGAGTGGAAAGTAGGAGCAGAGAAACAGCCAGAAGCGAGTAAACTTGTTTGCCATGATTTTACGCCCGATCTCCTCTCCGCTCAAGGCGGAACGTCAGTCAGACACTCCAGGCAAACAAAGGTTTAAGGAATTTGCGCCAGTGCGGGGCAGCGGGCAGGGTCACTCGACTGCCTCGGGCACTGGGATGTCCAGTTCGGACACGTCTATCTCCCCCGAGACGAGCTTCGGAAGAAGAAGGTCTCGTGTACGACGCAGGTTGTCGTTCTGACGACCGAGGGCACTTATTCCGTCGAGAAGCGAGGCCGCTGCTTCGGTGAACTGATCCATCAGGTCTCTCGGTGGAAGTGGAACCTTGTGGTCTTCAAGAAAAACGGCGAACCTGAAGTTCGTGATTCCCGTGGACTGGACTTGGTACTTATCGATTGTGCCATTACGGTATATATGGTCGAGATTCAAATAGACGAACTCGGAGTGAGCAACATCGCTCATTCGTAAGAGCTTGCAGAAGCTCGCACAAATCACGTCCCCGCCAAATTTTCGAAGCAGCCGCTCATTGACAAGTAGCGCCCGCCCGACAGGTTGGCCTTTGCTCCCGCCCGACACCTCAAACACGATGTCCCCCGCTCCGATCTTACGGGTTCGAAGATTCGAAGGTTTATGGTATCGGAGTGGACAGGAGTCGGTCTGACCGATACGCGCGCCAGGAATGTCTGTGCCTCGGATCACATGAGCAGGAAGTGGGTATTCATCTGATGGTCTATCGCTTCCCCATCCTCCTCCGATATGGTCGGCAAGTAGCTGAGCGAATCGCTCCCAGCACCAGCCACGAGGAAGTGGCCCCAGCACCGTCTCTTCGACTTCTATATGTTCGTGCCCTGGAAAGCGGAACTCCACGAACCACTCGCGGTACAGCGCGCGCGCCATCTCCTCCAAAATCTGGATACGGCGCGTGTTGTTCTCGATCAGGTCGTCGTAGGCCGAAAGGACGGCTGCGATCTTGCGCTGGGTTGGGAGGGGCGGAAGAGGAACCCGTAACGATCCCAGAATATCTTGGTTCAGGTTGCATATGTTCGTCCCGCTTCCCTGAGCCGAGAGGACGTTACGTATAAGGCCCGACCTGAAAAGGTATGCATAGAACCTGGGGAAGACATCAGGGGAATGAAACCGCAGGCGAATCGAGAAGGCTGAGTGTGTAACCTTTTCTGACATCCTGTCGCAAAAGAGCGACCGTCCGATAAGCTCTCTATTTCCATTGGACCGAACAAATATAATGTCGCTCTCGCGTAACAGATGTTCATCGCGTACTACGCCCTTCGGGTTGATCTCTTCGAGTTCATCATAACGAGGTTTCGAGTAGTCGTGGAAATCTCGCACGTTGATGACTTTGAGTCCATGACCGAAGTTTTCTTTGTTGTAATTGATGCCATTGCGAAATGACGCAAGTTCTCCAAGTGGCACGTTGCTCCAGGGATTTGTATTCGGCATGGTTACACGCTCTGTTCCAACAATGCAGCCACGTTCTCCGCAATTCGCTCTTCAAGTTCGCGCGCCTCGGCCTTCAGGGCCTCCAACTCTTCGTTCAACTCCTCCAACCGCTCCGCGAATACAAACTCGTCTGCGGCATTAGCCTGAACTCCCACGTACCGCCCAGAGTTCAGGCTCCACCCCTGCGCCTCGATCTCGGCGAGCGTCGCCGCCTTGCATAGCCCCGCCACATCCTGGTACGCGCCCTCGGGGAAGTGCTGCTTCAGAAGCTCCGAGCTACAGCGCTCCGTCTCGACGGGCACCCCGCGATACAGGCGCACGATGTTTGCCAGGAACTCGACCTGCTGGTCCGTCCACTCGCGGTGCGCGCGGTCGATCTGGCGGTAGATGTGACGGGCGTCGAGGAACAGCACCGTGTTCTTGCGTGCCGTCGTCGGCTTCGCCCTGTCGAAGAACCAGAGCGTGCAGGGCAGCGTGACCGTATAGAAGAAGTTCGAGGAGACCGACACCATCACGTCTACGGTGCCCGTCTCGATGAGCTTCCTGCGGATGTCGAGTTCGGACCCCCGAGCGTCGCCCGCCGAGTTCGCCATGACGAACCCCGCGCGGCCCCGCTCGTTCAGCGCCGCCCAGAACATCTGAATCCACAGGTAGTTCGCGTTATCAGCGCGCGGCAACCCGAACGGGAAGCGCGCGTCACCCGCGAGCCGCTCCTTGTCCACCTTGTCCACATTGAACGGCGGGTTCGCCATCACCGCGTCGAACTTACCAACGATCTTGTGAACGTCCTCGTAGTAGGAGTTCCCCTGCCGCACGTCGCCCGAGAGCCCGTGGACGGCGAGGTTCATCTTGGCAAGGCGCACCGTCTCCAGGGTCTTCTCCTGGCCGTGGACGAAGATTTCGGCGTTCGGGTTTTTTTGGTGGTTCTCCACAAACTGGGCGCTCTGGACGAACATACCGCCCGACCCGCACGCGGGGTCGAGGATGCGCCCCTTGTACGGCTCGATCACCTCCACGATCAGCTTGACGATGCTGGTTGGGGTGAAGAACTCGCCGCCCTTCTGGCCCTCCGTCAGCGCGAACTTGGCAAGGAAGTATTCGTAGATTTTGCCGAAGGCGGCCCCCTCGATGTCGGTGGGGACCGGGTGGGAGGTGTGGGGGGGG
>Ga0182793_1001781_pt1 | contig 12945 bp, 7 predicted proteins | sample Passage237A_FD_130498 | JGI IMG/M metagenome (GOLD analysis project Ga0182793, IMG submission 130498) | Cellulose adapted compost microbial communities from Newby Island Compost Facility, Milpitas, CA, USA - Passage2 37A (version 2) (version 2) ... | reverse complement strand
GCCTACGAGACGGAGAAACGCACCGTCACCAAGTTCGAGCAGTTGCGCCGCGTCAAAGAAGTGAAGGCAACCAATCCGTTCGCTGCGGGCGTCCACAGCCACGTCTTGCAGGTGGTGGTTGCCGACCTGGACCGGGCGTTCCAGGCGTTCTTCCGTCGCGTCAAGGCGGGCGAAACCCCTGGCTACCCCAGGTTCAAGGGCCGCGACAGGCTCGATTCGTTCGGGCTGAAAGAGGTGGGCAACGGGTTTAAGGTGGACGGGCGGCGACTGAAACTGTCGGGGGTCGGTCGGGTCGCCGTCCGCTGGCACCGCGAGATGGTCGGCAAGGTCAAGACGCTTCGGGTGTGCCGCAAGGCGGGCCACTGGTACGCCTGCTTCGCCTGCGAGGTGGAGGGCGCCCCGCGGCCCGAAACGGGCGCTGTCGTCGGCGTGGACGTGGGGGTGGCATCGCTCCTCACCACATCGGATGGCGAGAAGGTCGAGAACCCGCGCTGGTACCGAAAGGCCCAGGATAAGTTGCGCCGCCTCCAGCGGGCGGTGGCCCGCAAGAAACTCGGCGGCAGGAACCGCAGGAAGTCGGTTCGGGCGCTCCAGACGCACCACCTTCGGGTTCAGAACCGCCGCAAGGACTTCCTGAACAAAGTCGCCCACGGGCTGATAACTCGGTACGACGGCATCGCACTGGAAGACCTGCGGGTGCGGAACATGGTGAGGAACACCCGCCTCGCCAAGTCGATTTTGGACGCGGGCTGGAACTACCTGCTCACACGGCTACAGGCGAAGGCGGAAGGTGCTGCGCGTGTGGTCGAGTTGGTAGAGCCTGCCTACACGTCCAAGACCTGCTCGGACTGTGGGGCGCTGTTCGCGGGCCTCACTCTGTCTGATAGGTGGGTGTCCTGTGGTTGCGGGCTGTCCCTGGACAGAGACGAGAACGCGGCCAGGAACATCCTGAAACGAAGTCGGCTGGGACACAGCCGTTGGGCGTCAACGTCACCCGCTGGGGTATGCGTAGCCCAAGAAGCCGCCGGGCTTTAGCCTGTGCGGAGTGTCACCGAGTGGTATGCTAAGGGCATGGACAGCGGCCTGCCGAACACATCCGGCGCAGGCTGGACTGTCCCCACCCAGGAGGACCGCGGACTGTTCTACCAGACGTTCGCGCTGGGCCTGCTGCGTGAGAAGAACTGCGTGGGCTGGCACTGGTTCAAGTACATGGACAACGACCCGACGGACAAGAACGCGGAGTTGTCCAACCAGGACGCCAATAAGGGCATGGTTACTACGCGTTTCGAGCCCTACACCCCGCTGATCGACCACATGCGCGCCCTGAACCGCCGGGTCTACGGCCTCGCCGACTACTTTGACCGGCAGCCGCAGAAGTAATGAGGAGGCTCGCCGCGCCCCGTGATTCCGCTCCGCCTCACTGAGGCAAACTGTCACGACCTTACGCTCTCCTTCCCGGAGGAGGGCGTGACCGAGGTCCGTACCACTGGCTCAGACCCCTACGCCTTTACCGAACCGCTGCCCGCTCCTCCGGACCCCCGCCGCGATCACGTTCTGGCGTTCGAATACTTCAGCGCGACCGGCACCGATGCCACCCAGGTCTTCCTCGTGCCCCCGCTGCGCGAGATTGCCAGCGAGAAGGGGGCGGGCCTGATTCGTAGTGAGGGGTGGACGACGTTCTCCCTCGACCTGAAGCCCCTTCTGGAGAAGCACGGCGCCGGACTGCGCGCCCTGCGCCTCGACTTCGGCGACAACCCCGGCAAGGTCATCCGGCTGCGTAATCTCCAGCTTCGGCCCCCAACGGAGCAGGAGCTTCGCCTGGCCAGAGACCGGGAGGCGCGGCAGGCGGCGGAGCGGCGGCGGGACGCCGCCCTGCGCGCGTACCTGACCCGGGAAGACTCCCCCTGCCGCGTGACAAAGGTAGCCGTGGACGACCGGCGCGTGGCCGTCGAGGGGCGCGTGTCGGCGGCCGAGAGGGCGCGCGGCGGCCTTCTGCTGGCCGAGGTCCCGATCCACATCGACCTGGCAGACCCGGGCGATCTTCCGTGGACGCTGCCCCTGACCGTGGAGGGGTGCGGGAGGTTTTCGGCATCGGTCGCGCGGCGCGAGGGGGGCGCCCTGGATCGCCTGCTGTCCCGCTGGATGGTGGTGCGACGGCGGAGCGGCGGGGGCGGCGGCTACGAGCCTCTTTCCCACGCGCGCTATGCGGACAGCGTGACGGCGCGCGCGGGCGGCCTTCGCGCCATGAAGCCGCGCAACAAGAAGGGGATTGGCGCGCTCGGCCCGGGGCGGCCCCTCTCCGACCTGGACGACCTGGGCATCTCCGCGGCGACCGTGAATGTGGTGCTGAACGGCCTGCTGTTCACGACGCCCGGACCGGACCGCACACCCTACGCCTACGGCGGGCGAACCTGGCACGTGAGCAACCGCCAGGTGGCAGAGTGGGACCGGACGTTTCTGGAGGCGGCGAAGCGCGGAATTGTGGTGTCCGCGATCCTCCTGATCAGTCAGGCGCGCAACACGCCGGACAAGGAGGTGGGGCGGCTCCTGAGCCACCCGGACGCCGACCCGGCGGGCATCTTCGTGATGCCGGACCTGACCACGGCGGAGGGCGTGGCGGCCTATGCCGCCGCACTGAACTTCCTGGCGGAGCGCTACAGCCGCCCGGACGGACGCTTTGGCCGTATCCACCACTGGATACTGCACAACGAGGTGAACGCCGGGTGGGTGTGGACCAACGCGGGCGAGAAGAGCGCGCTGCGCTACACGGACCTGTACCACCGGTCCATGCGCCTGGCGCACCTGATTGCGCGTCAGTACGACCCGAACGCGAAGACGTTCGCCTCGCTGGAGCACCACTGGACCATGGTCCTGCCCCGCCACTACGCGGGCCGGGAGGTGCTGGAGTGGCTTGCGCGCCTCTCCACCGCGGAGGGCGACTTCGACTGGGGGATCGCCTACCACCCGTACCCGCAGAACCTCTTCGAACCGCGCGTTTGGGAGGACCACGAGCCCACGTTCTCGTTCGACACGCCTAAGATCACCTTCAAGAACCTGGAGGTGCTGGATGCCTTTGTGCGGCTGCCGCGGATGCGCTTCCGGGGCCGGAGCATCCGCCCGGTTCACCTCTCCGAGCAGGGGCTAAACTCGCGCGACTACTCGGAGACCGCCCTGCGGGACCAGGCGGCGGGCATGGCCTACGCCTGGCATAAGTACCGCGCCCTGGACTCCGTGGAGGTGTTCCACTACCACAACTGGGTGGACAACCGGGGCGAAGGCGGTCTGCGCATCGGCCTGCGCCGCTTCCCGGACGACCGGGACGACCCCCACGGGCGCAAGCCTGTGTGGTTCGTCTATCAGGCGCTCGGGACCCCGGGCGAGGCGCGGGCGCTCGCTCCGTACCTGCCGGTGGTCGGCGTGCGGGACTGGTCCGAGGTGCGCTATCGCGGTCCGATCCGGTAGAGTAGTGAGTGGGGGGGAGCGGAGCTCTTCTGCTAGGCGCCCTGCGCCACGCACCAGGCAAGGAGTCCCTGCATCTCCCGCCAGGAGAGTTCGGCCACGGCCTCTGTCTCGCCCGCGCTGCCTCCGCGCGCCGCCTTCTCGCTGCGGTCCACCATGGCGCGGGCGTCCCACACGGTCTGCCCCGTCGCCGCGCCCAGGTCGGCATAAAACGGATGGTTTCCGGTGCGCGACACCCAGTAGCGCGTGTTGCCCCAGTCTCCTTCGCGCCGGGGGACAATCTGGTGCAGGTAGTTCGCGGTCAGGTCGTCCTCGTGCGACTGCACCAGGACATGCGCGCCGTCCAGGTCGTCGTTCATCAGGTGCAGGGCGGCAGCCACATTGTAGGACGCCGCGCCGCGCGCCCGCATCTCCCCGATGCGCCGGGCGATTTCGGGATCATAGGGGCGGATGGGGGTCAGCGGCGGCGTGGCGCGTGCCAGCAGGGTCTCCGCGACGGCGTGCAGCGGCGACTCCGGCGGGAACGGGTTCTCGATGTAGGGCATGGACCTCTCCAGTTTTCGGATGCTTCTGGTTCAGTATAACGCCTTTCACGTGTCGGAACCGGCGGCGGAGACTCCTCCCCCAGGGGACGGATTGTGTTTGACGGGACTTTACAAGGGCCCGAGTATTGCCTATCCTTGTACGTGTAAGAAATCAAAGAAAGGGGTTCGGAACGACCTGTGACAATGGCGACCACAAGGACAACGAACACGAGGACCGGGATAATGAACGCACCGGAGTACGTCCGGAACGAGAAATTGAAGGCGTGGGTGGAGAAGATGGTAGCGCTGTGCAAGCCGGATCGCGTCCATTGGGCCGACGGCTCACAGGAAGAGTACGACGCGCTCTGCCAGCAGATGGTGGAGTCGGGTACCTTCATCCGTCTGAATCCGGAGAAGCGCCCCAACAGTTTCCTCGCGCGTTCGGACGCTTCTGACGTCGCCCGGGTCGAAGACCGCACCTATATTTGCAGCATCAGCAAGAACAGCGCCGGTCCCACCAACAACTGGGTCGCGCCCAAGGAGATGAAGGCGACCCTCAAGCGCCTGTTCGACGGCTGTATGCGCGGGCGCACTATGTACGTCATCCCCTTCAGCATGGGGCCGATTGGCTCTCCCATCGCCCACATCGGCGTGGAGATCACGGACAGCCCCTACGTCGTGGTCAGCATGCGGATTATGACCCGTATGGGCCGCGCGGTCCTGGAGGCGCTGAAGGACGATGAGTTTGTTCCCTGTGTCCACTCCGTCGGCATGCCGCTGGCGCCGGGACAGAAGGATGTGCCCTGGCCCTGTAACCCCAACGAAAAGTACATCGTCCACTTCCCCGAGGAGCCGTCGATCTGGTCGTACGGGTCCGGCTACGGCGGGAACGCCCTGCTGGGTAAGAAGTGCTTCGCCCTGCGCATCGCCTCGGTTATGGGCCGCAACCAGGGCTGGCTGGCCGAGCACATGCTGATTCTGGGCGTGGAGGACCCGAAGGGGCAGAAGACGTATGTCGCCGCCGCCTTCCCCTCCGCCTGCGGCAAGACCAACTTCGCCATGCTCATCCCCCCGAAGCCGTTCCAGGAGGAGGGGTGGAAGGTTACGACCATCGGCGACGACATCGCCTGGATCAAGCCCGGGCAGGATGGCAAACTCTACGCCATCAACCCGGAGGCCGGCTTCTTTGGCGTGGCGCCCGGCACCAGCGAGAAGTCGAACCCGAACGCGATGGCGAGCATGCGCGAGAACACCATCTTCACCAACGTCGCCCTGACCGACGACGGCGATGTGTGGTGGGAGGGTATGACCAAGGAGCCGCCCGCGCACCTGATCGACTGGACCGGCAAGGACTGGACGCCCGACTGTGGGCGCCCCGCGGCGCACGCCAACGCCCGCTTCACCGCGCCGATCAGCCAGTGCCCCTGCGTGGACCCGGAGTACGACAACCCGAAGGGCGTGCCCATCTCCGCCTTCATCTTCGGCGGCCGGCGCAGCGCGGCGGTGCCGCTGGTCTACCAGGCATTCAACTGGAACTACGGCGTCTACGCCGCGGCGACCATGGGCTCTGAGATGACGGCGGCGGCGGCGGGCACCATTGGCGTGGTCCGCCGCGACCCGTTCGCCATGCTGCCCTTCTGCGGCTACCACATGGCCAGCTACTTCAATCACTGGCTCAACTTCGGGCGTATGATCCCGGACCCGCCGCGCATCTTCAGCGTCAACTGGTTCCGCAAGGACGCCGAAGGCAACTTCCTGTGGCCCGGCTTCGGCGATAATATGCGCGTGCTGAAGTGGATAGTGGAGCGTGCCCGCGGCCGGGCGATTGGTATCGAAAGCCCGATCGGCTGGATGCCCCGCTATGAGGACATCGACTGGCGCGGCCTGGACTTCACCAAGGAGCAGTTCCGCACGCTCATGTCCGTGGATCGGGACATCTGGCAGCAGGAGATCTCGTCGCACGACGACCTGTTCAACAAACTCTACGACCGCCTGCCCAAGGAGTTCATCTTCCTGAAGCAGCTCATCCTGTCCGCGCTCTGGCGGGCGCCCGAGCACTGGGAGGTGTCTCGTGAGGAGGTAATGTCGATCCCGGTCACCGACTGACGTTTCGGATTTCCTGTCCCACCCTCTCATCGACATCGGGCAGGGAAACGGCCCCGGCTTCCTTCGCGGAAGCCGGGGCCGTCCTTTATTTTGAGGCAGGAGATGGCCCGCAGCCGTTACCGGGTGGTGATGAGAGCGGTGGGGCGGGGGACATCGGCCGGCAGAGCGTCGGCGGTGCGGGCCTGGGAGTAGGGGCCGCGCGGCGTGTTCGCAGCGGGTTCGTCGTCGTGGTCGTCCGTCGCGTACGGGTCCGCGTCCTCCATGCCCATCATGCCGCTGTCCATGTCGCCCATGGCGCGGGCGGCGAACTCGGTGGCCGCCCGCCGCTCCTCCGCCGTCAGAATCGCGGCGCAGTTCGTCCCAAACCGTGGCTTCGCAAACGGCAGGTGCGAATCGCCGCGCGCCAGGATGTGCAGACCGTTCGCCATCTTCGTCTCCGGGTCGATAGCGCCGGCGTTCGGGCCGTCCGTGGGACCGCCGGTCCACTGGGTAAACGAGCGGGCGTTGCAGTAGTGGCTGACAAAGGCCCGCCGGTAACGGTCGGCGGTGAAGTTGGTCTTGGAGCGGTGCAGGATGTGTCCGCCAAAGAAGACCACATCGCCAGCCTTCGCGCTCACCAGCACCTGATCGTACCGGTCCGCAATGCGCGCCAGATCGTTGTGCCGGTCGTCCGGGTGGCTTACCCCGCCCACCTCGCGGATATCGGCGAGGCGGCGGTCGCCGTAGCCGTAGCCGGACGAGGGCGGGTATACCGGCTCGTGCTGGCTGCCCTTCGCGAACCACATGGCGCCGTTCAACTCGTCGCAGTCGTCCACGGCGATCCACGCGCCGCAGAGGCTGTCCGGATGGGTGGGGATGTAGTAGGAGTCCTGGTGCCAGCCCTGACCCGGCTTGCCCGGTGGCTTCAGGAAGAGCATGGTCTGCATCGCCAGAACGTCCGGCCCCATGATCGCCTCCAGCACATCCAGCACACGCGGGTGGAGCAGATAGCGCTCGTGCAGCTCCAGCTTCCGGTGAAGCATGTGGATGCGCAGGAAATACTGCGCCTTCTCCTCCGGCGACAGGTGCTCGGGAGGCGCTTCCAGCCCCTGCGCCGTGGTGCCGGTCTCCTTGCTCAGATCCCGCTCGCCCATCGGGTTGCTCTTCTGCTCGGGCAGGCGTCCCTGCATCAGATCCTCGGTGTGCTGACGCAGCTCCGCGATGTCTTCGGCGTCCACCAGGCCGCGCACCACCAGGAAGCCCTGCTCGCGGAACGTCCGGTACTCAGCCACAGAAACGCGGTACGGCTCGTAGAACTTGCCCCCCACCGTGCGCAGGCGGCGATCAGCGGGCGGGGCCGCGGGCGGCGGTGCGGTGGCAGCGACAGTCGTCGTCATGAACATCCTCCAGGCACAGAGACAATTGTTGATATTGTAGACGTCCGGTCACGGCGCGTCCATGCTGTCGCTTGGAGAAAACATGCCTGATTTTGACCTGCCGGGACATCGTTGCGGTAGCCAGGAGAGGGGCGGCGGAGGGCCGATTGTAGTGCGCCGGACGCTGGGTAAATGAATGGTATGTCGCTTGGTACGGCATCCGGAGCGCACCGGAGAATGAGCGTTATTCAGATAAAATGCTGACACGGCACGGCGTGATTAGAAGGTGAGATCGTCTGAACCTTGGGCAAGGAAATCAGGGACGGCGTCAGCGCGGCGCCGCACGGGAGTGAACCGACCGGAGGGATAGCGGCCGCGGTCGGCGTGGGGGCGCAGCACCCCCTCGCCGACCGCGGCGACGGCAGCGTGCCGACACGGCAGGAGCAGGAGGTTTCCCTCCACGACATGCTCCTGCTGCTCAACCGCGTCATCGCGGCCGCGGTCACGAGCATTGTCGTCACCGACCCGCACCTGCCGGACAACCCCATCGTTTACCACAACCCGGCGTTCGAGCGTGTCAGCGGCTATGCGGCGCACGAGATTGACGGACGCAACTGCCGCTTCCTCCAGGGCAAGGACACGGACCCGGAGATGATCGCCGAGATTCGGAAGGCGATCGCCGAGGAGCGACCGTGTCATGTGGTCCTGCTCAACTACCGCAAGGACGGCACCCCCTTCTGGAACGAGCTGTCGCTCTCGCCCGTGCACGACGCGGACGGGCGGCTGACGCACTTCGTGGGCGTCCAGAATGACGTCACCATGCGCAAGGAGGCCGAGGCGGAGCGGGACGCTCTGCTCGCCCAGCAACAGCGCATCGCGGACACCCTGCAGCGTGCCCTTTTGCTGACGCCGCCGACCTCGGCCATCTACGGCCTGGAGATCGCCACGCAGTACGAGCCCGCCTGGGACGAGGCGCAGTTCGGCGGCGACTTTTACGACGCCTTCGCCATCGCGGAGGACCGGGTCGCCCTGGTGATTGGCGACGTCACCGGGAAGGGACTGGTCGCGGCCCGTCACACCGCCGAGGTGAAGTACGCCCTGCGCGTCCTGATGCGCGAGTATGGGCACCCGACCCCCGCGCTGCACCGGCTGAACAACTTCCTGATGGACTCGCAGCGCCTGGACGGGCGAGAAAGGAATGCGCTGGTCTGCATCTCTGTGGCGGTGGTGAACACCGAGACCGGGGACACAGATATCGCGGCGGCGGGGATGGAGCCTCCTCTGGTCATTCGAAGCGGGGGCGTGCCCGAGATCATCGAGGCCAGGGGACTGCTGCTCGGCATGGACACCGGGGCGGAGTACACCGCCCAGACCCTCCGGCTTGGCGAAGGCGACATCCTGGTCCTGGCGACCGATGGTGTCACCGAGGCGCGCAGTCAGGACCGCAGATTCTTCGGCTACGAGGGGCTGGTGGAGGCCGCACGCGGCGCCGCGGAGCGTCATGCCAACATAGAAGCGATGAGCGAGTCGGTGGTTGCCACCGCCAAGGCGTTCGCGGGCGGCCGGCCCCAGGATGACGTCTGCCTGCTCCTGGCCCGCCGCCCGGGGCGGCCGGTGCGCCCCGGCGCCGGGGGGAGCGGCGGGGCCGTGTCCGAATCGTCGGAGCGTGCCGAGGTGAGGGCTGTGCCGACGGTGGGGCCGGGGGATGCGGAGCCCTGGGACCGGATGGCGGCGTTTGCCATTGAGGCGGCGGGGCTGGGCTACTGGGACCTGGACACGCTGAGTGGCACGATTACCCGCTCGCCCCGCTACGACCGCATCTTCGGGTTCGATACGCCCGCGGCCGAGTGGAACTATGAGCGGTTTCTGAGCCATGTGTACCCTGAGGACCGCGCACACGTGGATGCACGCTATGGTCAGGCGCTGGCAACCGGCACGGACTGGCGGTTCGAATGCCGCATCGTGCGCGGGGGAGACTCCGCTGTACGCTGGATCGAGGCGAGCGGGCGGCACCTGCCCGATGAAACCGCTGGCGTGTCCACACGCATCGTTGGAACCGTGGCGGATATCACGGACCGTAAGGAGAGGATGCGGCGTCTGGAGGAGAGTGAACAGCGCTATCGCTCTCTGTACGACCGCAACTCCGACGCCGTTTTTTCGCTCAGCCTGGAGGGCGATCTCGTATCGGCCAACGCCGTCTGCGAACGTGTGCTGGGCTACAGCGCGGACGAATTGCGCCGGTCGTCGCTTCTGTCCTTCGTGGTGCGCGAAGACCAGCGGCGCGCCTTGAGGCACTTTCGGCGGACAGTGGCCGGAGAGCCGCAGGACTTCGAGGTCACGCTCCGCCACCGGAATGGGCACTACGTCGTGCTGAGCGTCACCAGCGTCCCGAAGGTCGTGAACAAGCGCACGGTGGGCGTCTACGGCATGGCCCGGGATGTCACAGAGGAGCGAGAGGCGGAGAGCGGTATCCGGGCGTCCGCCACAGCGCTGCGTATCTCGGAAGAGCGCTACCGCCTCCTGACGCTTGCGACCAACCAGATCGTGTGGTGGACCGGGGCCGACGGGACAATGGCAAGTCCCGCCCCGCACTGGGAGGCCTTTACCGGGCAGACCGAGGCGGAGTACTGCGGATGGGGCTGGATGGACGCTATCCATCCGGAGGACCGCACGCACGCCCAGAGCGAGTGGCGCGCGGCTCTGGAGAGCAAGAGCGTCTACGAATGCGGCTACCGCCTGCGCTTCCGGGACGGCTCGTACCGGCACACGATAGCGCGCGCGGCGCCGATTCTGGATGAGCGCGGGGAGATCATGGAGTGGATCGGGGCGAATCAGGACGTCACGGAGCAGCGCGAGGCCGAACTGCGTGAGCGCCTGCTCGCCGACCTTTCGGAGCGGACGCGTCTGCTTCTGGACCCCGACGCCGTGGTCGGGGAGACGGTCGGCCTGGTGGGGCCGTTCCTGGGGCTGTCGCGCTACCTGTTCGCGGACGTTGACGCGACGGGGGGCACTCTGACGGTCCACCGGGATTTCGTAAACCCGGACCACCCGGGCGTCTCCTCGGCCGCCGGGGTGTGGCCCCTCACCTACTGGGCGGGCGAGGAGTTAGAGAAGCTGCGGGCGGGGCGGACAGTGGTCCACCGGGACCGCCCGCCGTCCACCGCGCCCGCGGTGGGGCCGAACGTGCGCGCGAGCGTCACCGTGCCGCTGCTGCGGGAAGGGCGCTGGGTCGCCGTCTTCTCGGCGCAGATGTGCGATGTGCCGCGCGACTGGGCGTCGGACGATGTGGAGCTGCTGGAGACCGTGGCCCAGAGGATGTGGCTGACCATTGAGAACGCCCGCCTGCGCCGAGGGGAGCAGGAGGCCGCCAAGCGCCACCGCGCGTTTCTGCGGGAGATGCTGTTTGGCCTGACCGAAGGGCGCCTGCGCCTGTGCGACACGGCGACCGACCTGCCGGAGCGCATGGCGCCGGCCACGGAACCCGTTGAGTTGAACCCGGCGTCCCTGCGCGTCCTGCGCCGGCAGGTCGAGCAGGTCGCCCGGGAACTGCACTACGAGAAGGACCGCATCCACGACCTGGAAACGGCGACCCATGAGGCCGCGATGAACGCAGTGCGGCACGCCGGCGGGGGGACGGGGCGTGTCCACGCTGACCCGGCAGCGGGCGTGATTCAGGTCTGGATCGAGGACCAGGGCGAGGGCATCGCGGAGCACCTGATCCACCGGGCCATTGAGCGCGGATGGACGACCGGCGGGTTCGGCCAGGGATTCTGGCTCATGCTCAAGTGCGCTGACAGGGTCTACCTGTTCACCAGCCCGGAGGGCACCACGGTGGTTGTGGAGCAGGACTGCGTCTGGCCTATTCCGGCCTGGCTCAAGGACGGGATGTAGCACAGCCGGGCCGGCGCGGAGGAGTTTCGCGCTGGCTCTGCCGAAGCTTCTCCGGGGGAGCAGGTGTGAAGTATCTCATCATCGGCATCGGCGGGTTTCTCGGGGCGAACGCGCGCTACCTGGTGGGGAACTGGGCCGCGCAGCGGTGGGGGACGGAGTTTCCCTCCGGAACGCTGCTTATCAACGTGGCGGGAAGTTTCCTGCTGGGGCTGTTCGCCACCCTGGCGATGAGTCTTACCTGGAGCGACAACGCCCGCCTCCTGATCGCTGTCGGCTTTCTGGGAGCGTTCACGACCTTCTCGACGTTCGCGTTCGAGTCGCTGTCCCTCCTCCAGCAGGGGCGGCAGCAGTTTGCGCTTGCCGCAGCCTATCTGCTTGGAAGCTGCGCCCTCGGTCTCGCCGCCGCCGCCCTCGGCGTTCTGGCAGCGCGCCTCCTGCTGGCACTCGTGTTGCAGCCCCGGGCAGCCGGCCCCGCCTGAAACGGGCGATTCACCAGACCCTTACGGGGCGACAGGGGCGCGGACCAGGATCAGGTTCAGGTGCGCGCCGTCGGCGACAACCTTGCCGTCCACACGTACCGGCTGCAGTGGGTCGGCGTTCCAGGCAGACAGAGTGACCTCGGGGGGCGGGAGCACGGCGGACGGCGCGCCGACTTCCCGGACCAGGCGGGATTGACGAGCGCTCCACTCGCGCACCCGCAGCTCCTCAATAATCTGGCCGACCGAGAAGGTCATGCGCTCCTGCATCGCGGAGCGCAGGCGGGCCGTGCGCTCTTTGGGCGACGTTGCCGCCGGACTGGAGGATTGCCGCTGGGAGCGGCGCTGGAGCGCGGTATGTACGAGGGGGGATTCCAGGCGGAGCTGCTCGGCGCTGGGATCGCAGGCGTACCGGACACGGACCGTCTGGCCGGGGGCGAGCGTGCCCAGCTTCTGACTGCCTCCCTGCCCGAAGAGGCTCACCTCCTCCAGAGTGCGCCCGGTTCGGTTCTCCACCGTGCCGATCAGCCACTTGCCCTCCTGGCGGACCCGGATGCGTACGCCCTCACCCAACGACAGAGAGCCGGTGCGGACTCCGAAGACCCGCATCGCCCACATCGGGACGTCCGCGCCGCGCGCCTCCGAGCCGGGTGGGGCGTCCTCATCCACCATCAGCGGGCTGAATGTCTGAGCCGCGTTGCCGCTGCTGGAGTAGCGTCGGCGCCCCTGTGGTTCGAAGACCAGGGCGTCGCTGGCCTCCGCGCGCACGTCGTAGCGGGTACGCCGGGGGGAGAAGAGGCCGACGTAGGAGAGCACGGACGCCGCTCCGGAGTCCGGGCCCATCTCGACCAGGGACGCGACGTTCTGGTAGAGTGTGGTCCCCTTGGTTGCAAACCCGATGCGGTACGCCCCGTAGGAGAACGCCGCGACGAGCAGGGGGACCGTGACCCAGGTCCACTCCCGCCGCCCCAGCCGCTTCAGCACGAAGTAGTTCACCGGGGCGACCAGCAGCACATAGGCAACCATAAACCCGCCGAACCAGGTGGGAGAGGGCGCGCGCAGACCCGGTGCAAAGACTGCCGCATCCGGAAGGGCGGGGCAAACCAGGGGGCGCCCGTCTCCCGGGAGGGGGCG
>Ga0182793_1001773_pt1 | contig 12984 bp, 6 predicted proteins | sample Passage237A_FD_130498 | JGI IMG/M metagenome (GOLD analysis project Ga0182793, IMG submission 130498) | Cellulose adapted compost microbial communities from Newby Island Compost Facility, Milpitas, CA, USA - Passage2 37A (version 2) (version 2) ... | reverse complement strand
TCCTTAACCGGTCTAATCCATGCTCCTTTCACCGCACAGTTCTTCCAAGCCCTTCAGCTCCGCCCTGATCATAAGCTACTTAACTTTTGCATCCTCCGAAGCCCTAAAAAAATTTGTCCTTCTGAGTATTTAGGAGGAATGAACTGCATTTACTAGACGAATGACCTGTGGGTCTTCCTAATTTACTTGTTCTAAACCCTGATTGCAAAACGACAGAATTACCCTGATTACCTTTTGGACCTGAACCAGTTTACACTAACTAGCATTGCTGTTAATCTATGAACAAAATGAATCTTAACCTGGACAGGGTTGGATCGGTTTCAAGATTATTTCGCTCAGACCAAGCCGATCAACCCCTCATTCCTGAAACTGATTATCCAGATAACCCGACACTTGTCGAACTTAAACCTCACAAAAAAAATGGATCGTAATTATACCCTTTTCCGCCTTACTGCATTACTCCAACCCGGCAGATACCGATGATCCTGCCAGTGCAGCCGATTCGTTTATAAGCGAACGGTACCCGATGGGCCTATTCCGGACAGTAAAGACTTACTGAGCCGGTGATACTTATATGCTTTACTGAGACTTTCAGGCAATCTGAAGGCTTCCTCCTGGTAAGCGGAATTTAGGTCTCCTCCCTGTAGAATCATTACCTAAATCAAAACATAAACAAGTAGAGTATGAGACAATTATTTTACAAAGGTTGTTACGCGCTAGTGCTGCCGGTATGGCTGTCGGCTGGGGGCGGGCCTGTTTATGGCCAGCAGTCAGTCGCATTCGTTCCGCAGCGGGCCCCTTCCGGGTTATACGCCATGCCCCAACCTGATTTTTCTTTTTTACCGAATGATAACGTTACCGATGACGCTGTCGACCGGGAAATCAGCGGACGGGTTCTGGATGAAAACGGGGAAGGTTTGCCTGGGGTGAGTATTCTCGTGAAGGGAACGCAGCGGGGAACCTCCACTGACCTGCAGGGTAGGTTCAATCTCTCCATACCCAGTCAGGGAGAGGTTATCCTGGTCCTGTCTTTCGTAGGGTACGAAACAGCGGAAGTACCGGTGGGGAACAGGACCAACCTTGAAATCAGTATGAAAGTCGATGCGAAGAGTCTCGATGAGGTAGTGGTTGTGGCCTTTGGTGAACAGAAAAAGGAAAGTGTGGTTAGTGCGATTTCGACCATTCGTCCCACCGAACTCAGGGTGCCTTCAAGCAACCTGACGACGGCATTTGCGGGCCGTTTGTCGGGGGTAATCGCCTACCAGCGTTCGGGGGAGCCAGGCCTGGATAACGCCGAATTCTTTATCCGGGGGGTTACGTCTTTCAGTACTTCCGGTAAGAGAGACCCCCTGGTTTTGATCGATGGGGTGGAGATGAGTACCACCGATCTCGCCCGACTGAACGTCGATGATATTGCTTCCTTCTCCATCATGAAAGATGCGAGCGCCGTGGCGCTGTACGGTGCACGGGGTGCCAACGGGGTGATCCTGATTACCACCAAGGAAGGTAAGGCCGACAAGCTGAGCATCAACGTACGGGCTGAGCAGTCGATGTCCTACAACTCAGAGCTGGTGGAGCTGGCCGATCCGATTACCTATATGCGTCTGCACAATGAGGCGGTTCGTACCCGCGACGCAATGGTGGCGCTGCCCTACAGCCTGAGCAAGATCCGCGAGACCGAACTGGGTACCGATCCGATCCGCTATCCCAAGGTTGACTGGTACAAGTATCTGATCGACGATAAGGCCATTAACCGCCGCGTCAACCTCAACCTGACAGGGGGTGGTCAGCTCGTACAGTACTATCTCGCCGCCAACTACCGCAACGACCGCGGTATCCTGAAAGAGAGTGAGGAAAACCTTTTCAATAACAATATCGATATCAACCGCTTCCAGGTTCGTTCGAACGTAACCATCAAGTTTGCTCCGACGACCACCGGTATCGTACGGGCTTACGGATCATTCGACGACTATATGGGGCCACGCTATGGTGGGGCGGACGTATTCGCACAGGCACGGAATGCCAACCCTGTTTCGTTCCTGCCCTATTATCCAGCTGACTCAGCAACACAACATGTAAAGCACATTCTGTTTGGTATGGGTAATGAGCTCGGTTCCTATATCAACCCGCTGGCTTCGGTGGTAAGTTCTTTCAAGGAATCGAAAGAATCCATGATGACCATCCAGCTTGAAATGGAGCACAAGTTCAAAGGTAAACTGGATGGTCTGGTCGCAAGGGGAACCTACAACGTTCTGAGAAAGTCCTATTATGAGCTTTACCGCGGCTACAGTCCATTCTACTACACACCTGCCAGTACCGTTGACGGTTCCTACCGCCTGGTAGCCCTCAACCCCGACGGAGGGACGGAATACCTGACTTATGGCGATGGCGCCCGTACCGTGACTGCCACCCATTACGGTGAAACCCGCCTGAGCTATAACAAGCAGATCGCCGATAAACACGATCTGAATGCCCTGCTGGTGGGTACCATCCGTGAGGAAACCGGTGCTATCGAAATGGACCGCAGCGTGTCCGACCGCCTTCAGGCATCGCTGCCCAGAAGAAATATTTCCTCTGCTGGACGTCTGGCTTATGGCTACGACTCCCGTTACTTTGTTGAGTTCAACTACGGTTACAATGGTTCGGAACGTTTCGCCAAGAAATACCGTTTCGGTTTCTTCCCCTCCGTAGGTATGGGCTGGGTGGTCAGCAACGAAGCTTTTATGTCGGGTGTAAAGGACGTGATCACCAATCTGAAACTGCGCGCTACCTATGGTAAGGTCGGTAACGACCAGATCGGATCGCTGTACGACCGCTTCTTCTATATGTCACAGGTGAACATGGCCGGAACCGGATACTGGTTTGGCTATAACCGGGGCTATCGCACCGGGGTTTCCATCGACCGTTATGCCAATGACCAGATTACCTGGGAGGTGGCTAAAAAGACCAACCTTGGTTTCGAACTGGGACTGTTCAATGACTTCACCGTTATTGCCGATTATTTCCGTGAAACCCGGGAAAACATCCTGCAAACCCGTCAGGATATACCTACTACCATGGGTCTGAGAACGATCCCTCAGTCTAACGTGGGGGTAGCCCGGGGTGAAGGTTTCGAGACTGAGGTTAAATACAGCCGCACGTACCGGAAAGGTATCTGGCTGGTAGCCAATGGTAACTTTACCTATGCAGCCAGCACCTTCAAGAAGTACGAAGAACCAGATTACAGCGACGTACCCTGGCGGTCGAGAATCGGTCTGAAGATCAGCCAGCCCATGGGACTGATCGCTGAACGTCTGTTCATCGACGAGGAAGAGGTTAACAACTCGCCAAGACAGCTTTTTGGTGAATACGGTGCCGGGGATATCAAGTATAAGGACATCAACGGTGACGGTCAGATCGACTCCGACGATATGGTGCCGATAGGCTATCCAACGGTTCCCGAAATCATCTGGGGTGGTGGATTTTCCTTTGGATACAAGTCATTCGACCTTTCCGTGTTCTTCCAGGGTTCTGCAAGATCCTCGTTCTTCATTGCACCCGAATCGATCACGCCGTTTATCAACAACGGACAACGCGGACTGCTGCAGTACATCGCAGACGATCACTGGTCTGAAAACAACCGCGACATCTATGCTTTCTGGCCGCGTCTGTCGGAATACGCCATCGCCAACAATAACCAGACCAGTACACACTGGCTACGGAACGGCGCCTTCGTGCGGCTGAAATCTGCAGAGCTCGGTTATACCGTGCCCGAAAAAATCAGCAAGAAAGCAGCCATCAGCATGCTGCGTTTCTACGTAAGCGGTACCAACCTGCTTCTCTGGTCAAAATTCAAGATGTGGGATCCTGAAATGGCAGGTAACGGCTTAGGTTATCCTGTTCAACGGGTGGTCAACCTGGGTGTCAATTTTAATTTCTAAACAAGTATGATGAAGACTGTCATAATGTATCGATATAAAATTCTGTCGTCAGCGCTGTACGGGCTGGTGATGACGCTGGTAGCTTCCTGTAACTTCCTGGAAGTGATTCCCAACGACACGCCTACACTCGATCACGCGTTTGCCAACCGGTCGATGATGGAGAAGTTTTTGAGAACCTGCTATTCTCACCTTCCTGACCCCACCGACCCCATGTCGTATCCGGCATATTTCACTACTACCGATGAGCTGATCATGAGCGACAGCCGGGCGATGAACTCTCCTGCGGGGATGATTGCCAAGGGGCAGCAGAACACCAACAACCCTTACCACAACTACTGGTCGGGTGTGAACGGTGGTAAAGCCCTATACACGGCTATCCGTGACTGCAATATCTTTCTGGAAAATGCCCATATGCCCAAGGATATTGAGGAAGGGGAAAGAGCCCGCTGGATAGCAGAGGTTAAAGTCCTCAAGGCTTATTACCATTTCTTCCTGATGAAACTGTACGGACCCATCGTACTGGTGAAGGAAAACCTGCCTCTTTCGGCGTCTCCTGAAGAAGTGCGTGTCTTCCGCGAACCGGTGGATGAGTGTGTCGACTACATCGTGGAATTGCTCGATGAAGCGATTGCGGATCTGCCTCCGGTATTGCTCGATCCTCCCACCGAACAGGGACGTTTCGACCAGACCATTGCCAAGTCGATCAAGGCCAAGGTTCTCGCCCATGCGGCCAGTCCACTGTTTAACGGCAACACCGACTATGCCGGCTGGGTAGACAAGCGTGGAAAGCAGATGATCAATCCGAATTACGACCCTACCAAATGGGAAAAGGCTGCTACGGCGATCAGGGAAGCAATTGACCATGCCCACGCGAATGGCTACCGGCTGTATGAATTTAACAAATTTGCCGGGGGAGCTGCGACTTTTGCCATGAACGACACGCTGGTTCGTCTGATGACGCCCCGTAAGGCCATCACCGAGTCACTGGAGCGCAATCCAGGTGTGATCTGGGCTACACAGGAACAGTTCGCCGATGGAAAGGGTAACGCCGCAGCACTCGGCTACAGCGTGCTGGGTAACATGCTCCGTATGCTTTACCCACTGATGTACGCCCAGGATCAGTCGCTGGCTCTTTCTTACTACTATGCCTCATGGCAGATGGTAGAGCTGTACTATTCCAATAATGGGGTACCCATCGAGGAAGATAAGTTCTACGATTACGGAAACCGTTTCAGAATCCGCCGCGCGACTCCAGGAGACAAGCATGAATCGTATATCGCTACGGGAGAAATCACTGCGAATATCCACTTCAACCGGGAACCTCGTTTCTATGCCAGCCTCGGCTTCGACCGCGGTTACTTTGAGCTAGCCTCCACGACCACCGATGGTGGAAAAAAATTCGGGGTATTCCTGAGAAGAAGAGCCGGGGAAATCGGTTCGAGTACGCCTACCATGTATGCACCCAAAAAGATCATCGCATTTGAATCTTCTGCCAGCCAGGGACAGGAAGGGAAGGCCTATTCACCGCACCTCTATCAGTTCCCGCTGCTGCGTCTGGCCGACTTGTACCTGCTGTACGCCGAAGCACTTAACGAAGTTAAAGGCAGTCCCGACCAGGAAGTATATGACTGGATCGACCGCGTACGTGCAGTAGCCGGTCTGGATGGGGTGGTTGCCTCCTGGCAAAACGCTTCAGTCAATCCGGAAGCACCCCGGAATAAAAACGACATGCGCCGCATTATACACAAGGAGCGCCTGATCGAACTGGCATTCGAAGGTCAGCGTTTCTGGGATCTGAGAAGATGGAAAGAAGCCGACCAGTACTGGACCCGTCCGCTAACTACCTGGACCAACTCCAGAGACCCTGAAGAATATTATGTACCTGTGACTTCCGGCACGCCGAGACAATTCTCTTTCAGAGATTATCTGTATCCCCTACGCGCCTACGATCTGCGGGTGAATACCAATCTGGAGCAGACCTATGGATGGGATTAAGAACGTAAATGAGCCGAATTGTAAAAGGTAAAATCAAAACATAGTTACGATATGAATTTGTGGAAATATTCGATTCATTTAATGCTCGGTCTGGCAATCTTCTGCATGGCCGCATGTAATGATGATGAAGTAGATAAGAAAGGGGGTAAGTGGGAAGTCGGACCCCTGGAAGAGTTCGAAGTTGAACCTATCAACGGAGGAGCCATCATCACCTATACCATTCCCCGCGATCCGGACATACTCTATATCATGGCCGAGTATGAGCGCAATGGTGAGATCTTCACCGAGAAGTCATCGGTTTATAAAAACAAACTAACCATTGAAGGTTTCCATACCACCGAAAGGGTGAAAGTGAAACTGTATAAGGTGAATAAAAATGAAGAGCGTTCCGATCCCTTGGAGCTGGAATTTGTTCCCCTCGAATCCCTGATCACCATTGCCAGGAATTCCCTGTCACTGCAGCCAGGTTTCGGCGGAATTATCGCTGCCTGGGAAAACCCGCAGGAAACCGAACTGGGTGTACGCCTGATGGTGAAAGGAGAACGTAACGAATGGGAAACCAAAGAAATGTATTTCTCTACCCTCGACAAGGAGAAAAAGTCTTTCCGTGGTTTTGAATCCAGGGAATATGATTTCGCACTGACTTTCGAGGACAAATGGGGCAATGTTTCGGATACCATTTACTATTCCGCCAGCCCTTACTTCGAGACCATGATCCCCAAGCCCTATGTGGATTTCAGAGCCAGTATCCCTCACGACAATGTCACCAACCTGTCGGGAAGAACTACGGCTACCTTGTGGGATAACATCGTGAATACCAGCGGTCACGGCTGGCTGACCAACCCGGGTGGTAGTGGTCTTTCGATGACCATCGACCTCAAGCAGGTGGTTAAACTGAGCCGGATCGTTATTCATGGTTATCATATCAACTCTCCGTTCACTCAAGCTAACATTCAGCAGTTTGAACTCTGGGGAACCGATAAGATCGACTTTGACAAGCTCTCGGACCGGGATTACTGGCTCGACGAGTTCAGTGTCCGCAACGGAGCCATTCATGCAGTTCCGAACACGTATCAGCTGCCCGAAAGAACTTTCAAGGATGACTGGGCTTATCTGGGCTGGCATGCCATTCCGCGCTATGACAAAATGGTGCCGGTAGATCAGCAGGCCATCCAGAACATTTCGACCAACGGAACCGAATACGAAATGCCGATCGATGCACCGCCAGTTCGTTATATCCGACTCTTTGTAAGAGAAAACTACGATCAGCTGCCACCGCCATCGAACAACTATTTCTCGATGGGAGAGATTACCTTCTACGGAGATAACACGGTGCCACAAAACTAAATGAGTGACTTTAAAACAAGATAAAATGAAGATAAAAGACATAACCCAGGGAATAGCAGCATCCTGTATGCTGCTCCTGGGAGTCCTTTTCGTCTCCTGCGACGATATGGACTCCATACAGCGGGAATATGCCGACAGGGAAGAACAGACTTATCTCGGAAAGGTAGACTCTATCCGCTTTTCACCAGGACTGGGAAGGGTGAAAATCACGTGGTACATTCCAGCAGATCCTAAGATTGACAGAACGATCATCTACTGGAACCTTCGGAAAGACTCCCTCGTGAAGGAGTTCGTCAGGGAGGTACCCGGGGTTCAGAAAGATTCCGTCATCATCTCGAATCTCCGGGAGGGCTCGATGCTCTTCGAATTCAAGAATGTCAGCAAGGAGGGGCATACATCGCTGATATCCTCCGGATCGGGTACGATCTGGGGACAGAATTATGCAGACGGACTCCGCTCGAGAAACCTGACCGGACTGGAATATGACTACCAGCGTAAGCAGTTCAAACTCGATTTGTCGACCACTACACCGGGCGATGGAGTAGTTTATACCGAATTTAGCTATCCCGATTCTACGGGTGCCGAAAAATTGGTGAAAGTAGACAGGACTTCCAATCAGGTTGTTCTGGAAAACTTCCCGGATGGTACCGAATTCCGGTACAGAACGGTATTCTACCCTCCGAATGGAATCGATACCCTGGCAAACTCGTATTCCGTTCGCAGCAGTCCGACAGCCGTTCACGATCCGGGTACGGCAGCCAATCTGGTTAGCGGCGACACGCTAAAGTTCTTCGAACGGAATGGAGATCAGCTTTTTGAATGGAATGCCAAAGGGGATATTAAAATTTACGGCTTCGATGGTAACGGCAAATTTACCCTGCAGAATACCTACCCCGGACTTGTTCCCCGTACCACCTACCGTGATCTCTTCTTTTACGATGACGACAAGTTCATAGGTATCGGTACCAACAACAACGTCTACCTGCTGAGGATCAGTAACGGTCAGATGTCAATTGTGAGAACCCCAGCCGGTGTTGATTATTTCGGTACCGGATTTTCCTTCCCGCAGTTCATTCCAGCTGTAGGCTATTTCTTCTCAATCTCTGCGGTAGGGGAGATCAAGACCTGGTTGGCTAAAAACGATGCCACCTGGGGAACCCCCAACGGTACCACCGTGGGCACCAACTACAATGCTTACCGCATGCTGACCTTGTTTAACAACCAGTCGCTACTGGGTGTCGATGCGGAAGGATATCTGTGGGCAACCTCGGTGACTATCGACGGAGTTCTGGGCTCAAGAAGCCGTATCGGAAGCGGCTGGGGACGTTTCAGGAATCTTTACAATTTCGGAAACCACCTGATTGCCGTCGACAACAAGGGCAAGGTAGTCGTCTTTGAAAACTTCACTGCGACCGACAAGTACTGGATCGTGGATGAACAATAAGATACGGTTAAATAGTAGTTCAAATAAGGAATAATAGTGCACAAAGGCTTCCCGCGATAGGGGAGCCTTTGTTGGTTTTGGGGAAATAAAGGCGGGGGGGGTTAAGCGTATATATTGTAAAGCACCCTGTAACAGTCACATCAACCAGGTAAGCGAAATGGGGTTAGTGACGTTAAGCATGGCTTCAGGGGCTAAGTATGGGTGTTATTAAAAATCATGTCACCCCTACGGGGTTAGGTTTAGAGGCCGGATGTCCGGGGATCAAACGCATTTCCTGGTGGACGATCAGATAAATTAATTACTGTGACGTAAGCCAGAGGAGAGGGGGTTATTAAAGGGTATGCTCGTGGTTTCCATTTTATCCCCTGCTAAGTAGTTGATGGCAGCCATTCAAAATCCAAACTATTGAACGGGGCCAGTTGTCTCAACGATTTACATAGAATTTCCTGCTTGCCCGGATTGTAGATATGCGGGGCCATATTATTGGACTTGGTTCTGGTAGTTTTAAATCGTAGGAAATGATGGGTATTACGATCGTTATGTAACCGATACGGTGTGTGAGAATCCGATTCCACAAAAACAGAAGACCGTCTCAGAACCAGGCATCTGAGACGGTCTTCTGTATATATTACTCTTTTCCGATCTACAAATCAAACAACAACCTCGCAGGATCTTCGAGGATCTGCTTGATACGTACAAGGAAGCTTACCGAATCCCGGCCGTCGATGATGCGGTGGTCGTAGGAGAGGGCTATGTACATGATCGGACGGATCACGATCTCGCCGTTTACCACTACCGGGCGCTCCACGATGTTGTGCATACCGAGGATGGCCGACTGTGGCGCGTTGATGATCGGTGTCGAAAGCATCGAACCGAAAACACCACCGTTGGTGATGGTGAAGGTACCGCCAGTCATTTCGTCCATCGAAAGCTTGCCATCCCGGGCTTTCCCGGCCAGACGGATGATTTCCTTTTCGATTTCTGCAAAAGACAGTTTTTCGGCATTCCGGATCACCGGTACGACCAGTCCCCTTGGGGTGGAAACCGCGATGGAAACATCGCAGAAATCGTTGTAGATGATATCATCGCCGTCGATGTAGGCATTCACCCCGGGGAATTCCCTAAGCGCTACGGTGGCTGCTTTGGTGAAGAACGACATGAAACCTAAACCGACTTCATGTTTCTCCTTGAATTTATCCTTGAACTTGGCTCTCAGATCCATCACCGGCTTCATATCCACCTCGTTGAAGGTAGTCAGCATGGCGGTCTCGTTTTTAACGCTTACAAGACGCTTGGCAATGGTTCTGCGGAGCGACGACATTTTCTCGCGGCGCTGTACGCGTGAACCGTCTGCAGCCGGTGCTGCGGGAGCTGGTGCAGCTGCTTTCTGAGGTTCGGCAGCAGGAGCGGCCTGAGCAGCAGGTTTAACAGCATTCAGGGCGTCTTCCTTGGTGATGCGGCCACCCACTCCGGTACCTTTTACATCGGCCGGATTGATGCCCTTTTCCGCCAGGATATTGGCCGCTACCGGAGTAACGCCACCACCTGCGTGTGCCGCCGGTTCTGGTTTCGCAGCTTCCGCTTTGTCCGCTGCCTTGGGAGCAGCTGCTGCAGTACCGGATCCGGCTTCGATTCTGGCTATTACTTCTCCGATGGAAAGTGTATCCCCCTGTGAAGCCGCATGCCGCAGGATACCTGCAGCTTCAGCCGGTAATTCAAAGGTGGCTTTATCGGATTCCAGTTCACAAATTATTTCATCAAGCTGTACCTGCTCACCGTCTTTTTTCAGCCAGTTGGCAATGGTTACCTCACTGATCGACTCACCCACAGCCGGAACTTTCATTTCCACTACGCTTCCGGTGCTCTGAGGTGCTGCAGCCGGTGCGGCTTCAGGGGCTTGAGCAGGTTCGGGCTGAGGTGCTGCAGTTTCCTGAGCGGGAGCTGCCGGTGCTGCAGAAGCTGCGGCGTCCGTTTCAATCGTTGCAATAACCCCACCTATGGGAATTGTATCACCCTCTTTTGCTTTTATATGCAGGATACCTTCTGATTCAGCCACCAGTTCAAAGGTAGCCTTATCTGAATCCAACCCACAGATAACTTCATCCAGTTTAACATAGTCACCTTCTTTCTTGAGCCAGTTGCCTATGGTTACTTCCGTAATGGATTCGCCGACAGGTGGTACTTTAATTTCTATCTGAGCCATATTCAAGTGTCGATTGATCGGTCAGTTTGATCCGGTATTATTGGTTAATATTTGATGTTTTAAGTCTGTCTTATTCGAATGCCTCTCTGATCAGTGAGCTCTGTTCCTCGTTGTGGATTTTGAAGAAACCGGTAGAAGGCGAAGCGCTGGTCTTACGGGCAATCACCTGGAACGAACGGGCTGGTTCATAGGAACGCAGCAGATAAGACCAGGCACCCATGTTGTTTGGCTCCTCCTGTACCCAATACACTTTCGCTTTTTTGTATTGTGCCAGAATGGCATCCACCTGTTTCTGCGGGAACGGATGGAGTTGCTCCAGACGGATGATCGCAATGTCATCGCGTTTGTCGTCCTGCTGTTTCTGATAAAGTTCGTAATACAGCTTACCCGTTACCAGCAATACCTTTTTCACTTTCTTGGGATCAGCATAGGTATCGGGAATGGTCTCCTGGAAGGATCCTTCGATCAGGCTGCTCAGTGGTGACATACAAAGCGGATGTCTCAGAAGGGATTTGGGCGACATCACAATCAGCGGCTTCCGGTAAGGCGTAGCCAGCTGTCTCCTCAAAGCATGGAAGAAGTTGGCCGGGGTCGTGATGTTGGTCACATACATATTGTTGTCGGCCGCCAGCTGCAGGTACCTTTCGGGACGGGCATTGGAGTGCTCGGGACCCTGTCCTTCATAGCCGTGAGGCAGAAGCAGCACGAGACCGGTCCACCGGTTCCATTTGGTTTCGGAAGTCGAAATAAACTGGTCGATCATTACCTGAGCCCCGTTGGCGAAGTCCCCAAACTGTGCTTCCCAGATTACCAGTGCATTCGGGTTGGCCATCGAATAGCCAAATTCGAAGCCCAGTACACCATATTCGGAAAGCAGCGAGTTGTAAATCATGAACTCACCCTGACCTTCCTTGATGTGGTTCAGACTGTTGTAGGAAGCGTTGGTTTCGGAGTCCTTCAGGACGGCGTGACGGTGGGAGAAGGTTCCCCTTTCCACGTCCTGTCCCGTCAGACGAACGATTTTACCCTCAGCGAGGATGGATCCGTAAGCCAACAGCTCAGCGGTAGCCCAGTTGACCACCTTTTTATCGAAGATCATTTCTTTCCGGTCGCTCAACAGTTTGGAAGTCTGCTTGATGACCGAGAAGCCATTAGGTAGGGTAGTGAGGGCTTTTCCAACCAGGTTGATAACCGTTTTGGACACGCCTGTTTCTACCGATTTATGAAAATCTTCAGGGGTTGCCTTACGCAGGTTGTTCCACTCGCGGTCGAGTTTCGGAGCAACGTAAGGGATTTCCTTCTGTTTAACCTTGTCAAGTCGGGCCTGTAGCAGCGCTTTGAATTCGCTGTCCATCTTCATGGCCAGGTCCTTGGAGATATCGCCCCTCTGCTCCAGGTAGTTTTTGTAGACTTCCCGTGGGTTGGGATGCTTATCAATAATCTTGTAGAGAACCGGCTGGGTGAATTTAGGTTCATCCGACTCGTTGTGGCCATGCTTACGGTAGCAGACCATGTCGATAAAGATGTCTTTGTTGAATTTCTGGCGATATTCCACCGCCAGTTTCATACAGTAAACAACCGCTTCGGGATCGTCGCCGTTAACGTGCAGTACGGGAGCATCGATGATTTTTGCGATATCGGTACAGTACACACTCGAACGGGCGTCGGTGAAGTCAGTGGTGAAACCAACCTGGTTGTTGATCACAAAGTGGATGGTACCTCCGGTATAGAAGCCTTTCAGATTGGACATCTGGGTGACCTCATATACGATGCCCTGTCCGGCTATGGCGGCATCCCCGTGAATAAGAACCGGGAGTACCTTGTCATAATTACTGTCGTACATGCTGTCGGCACGGGCTCTTACCACCCCTTCCACGACCGGATTTACGGCCTCGAGGTGAGAGGGGTTCGGAGCAAGGCGGAGGTGCAGGGTATTTCCGTTACGGGTGGTTATCGTACTGGCATAACCCATGTGGTATTTCACGTCACCGTCTCCCCATACCTGATCAGGCATGTTGCCTTCAAACTCGTTGAAGATCTGGTCGTAGGTTTTCTGCATGATATTGGCCAGCACG
>Ga0182793_1001772_pt1 | contig 12989 bp, 11 predicted proteins | sample Passage237A_FD_130498 | JGI IMG/M metagenome (GOLD analysis project Ga0182793, IMG submission 130498) | Cellulose adapted compost microbial communities from Newby Island Compost Facility, Milpitas, CA, USA - Passage2 37A (version 2) (version 2) ... | reverse complement strand
GTGATGATGGGCATGGGCGAGCCGCTGATGAACTTCGACAACGTCGTGCGCGCGATGAGCGTGATGCGCGACGACCTGGGCTACGGCCTGGCCAACAAGCGCGTGACCCTGTCGACCTCCGGCCTGGTGCCGATGATCGACCGCCTGTCGGTGGAGAGCGACGTGTCGCTGGCGGTTTCGCTGCACGCACCCAACGACGAGCTGCGCGAGCAGCTGGTCCCGCTCAACAGGAAGTACCCGATCGCCGAGCTGATGGCCGCCTGCGCTCGCTACCTGCGCGCCAACCGCCGCCGCGAGTCGATCACCTTCGAATACACCCTGATGAAGGGGGTCAACGACCAGCCCGAGCATGCCCGCCAGCTCGCCAGGCTGATGCGCCAGTTCGACAACGCGGTGCAGGCGCGCGATTCGGGCAAGGTCAACCTGATCCCGTTCAACCCGTTCCCGGGCACCCGCTACGAGCGCTCGGACGAGGCCACCATCCGCGCCTTCCAGAAGATCCTGCTCGATTCGCAGGTGCTGACCATGGTCCGGCGCACCCGCGGCGACGACATCGACGCCGCCTGCGGCCAGCTCAAGGGCCAGGTCATGGACCGGACCCGGCGCCAGGCCCAGTTCCAGCGCAGCCTGGAGCAGCGCAAGGCCGAAGCCCAGGCAGGGGGCCATGCGGCGGCCTGAGGCCCTGCTCCTGCTGTGCTCCGGCATGCTGCTGCTGGCGGCGTGCGCAAAATCGGGCGTTGCCACCACCATCAAGCCGCCGCGGATCAAGGGTAGCGAACAGATCGCCCAGCCCTACCGGGTGCAGGACGGCGCCGATACCAAGCGCCGGGTCAAGGTGCGCGACATGATCGGCCTGGCCAGCCAGCGCCTGGCCAATGGCGAGCTGGCCGCGGCCCGCGAACTGGCCGGCAAGGCCCTGCGCCTGGACCCGGGTTCGGTGGAGGCGCTGACCGTGCTGGCCGTGGTCGAGGACACCCTGGGCAATGCCCAGCAGGCCGGCGCCCATTACCGGCGCGCGGCCGAGCTGGCCCCGGGGTGGGGCGAGGTGCTCAACAACTACGGTGCCTGGCTGTGCGCCAGCGGCCATGCCGCCGAGGCCCTGGTCTGGTTCGACCGGGCCCTGGCCGATCCGGCCTACCGCCAGCCGGCCGCGGCCCTGGCCAATGCCGGCGGCTGCGCCCTGCGTTCGGGCCAGGTCGAGCGCGCGGCCGAGGACCTGCGCCAGGCCCTGGCCCTGGACCCGAACAATGCCTATGCGCTGGCCAGCATGGCCCAGCTGCAGTACGACCGCGGCCAGTACCTTTCGGCGCGGGCCTTCAACGAGCGCCGGCTGGCCGCTGCGCCCGCCGATGCATCCGTGCTACAACTCGCGGTCAAGATAGAAGAAAGGCTGGGCGACAAGGCAGCGTCCAGCCGCTACCGACAACGGCTGAGGGAGGAGTTCCCGGAGGCCGTCACTGCAGATTCCGGGGAAGATCGACAGTGATCCAGGATTCCATCGCGCACGACCAGGTACAGGGGCATGGGAGTGGGGAGAAGCTGCGCCAGGCGCGCCTGGCCGCGGGGCTGGAGCTGCATGAGGTGGCCGCGCGGCTGAAGATGCCGGTGCGCACCGTCGAGGCGCTCGAGCAGGGGCGCTGGCAGCAGATTGGCGCGCCGGTGTTCGTGCGCGGCCAGCTGCGCAGCTACGCCAGGCTGCTGCGGGTGGACCTGGGGCCGGACCTGGACGCCGAAGTGGCGCCGGCCGTGCCGGTGCAGCTGGTCAGCCACAGCCATACCCCGCGCTACCGCCACCTGCTGGAGAACGCCGGCCGGCGTGCGGTCTACGTGGCCATCACCGCCGCCTTCTTCGCGGTGCCGGTGTGGCTGGCCACCCGTGCCTATTTCGGCGAGGAGGCCCCGGCGACGGCCTCGCTGGACGCGGTGCCGGCGCAGCTGCCGGCCCGGTCCGGCGGCGAGCCCGGTGCCGAGCTGGCGGCGCTGCCGGCGCCGCCCCCGGCCCAGGGCGAGGCGCCCTACGTGGCCTCGCTGGCGCCGCCGGTGACCCGCGTCGCCCCGGCCGCCGCCGCCGCGCTGCAGCTGGAGTTCACCGGCGACAGCTGGCTGCAGGTGGTCGGCCGCGATGGCCGCCTGCTGGAGCAGGCCCTGGTCCATGCCGGCGAGTCGCGCAGCTTCGAACCGGGCCAGGTCGGGCGCGTGGTGCTGGGCAATGCCTCCGTGGTACGGGTTCAGCAAGCCGGCGCTATCGTGGACCTGGCGCCTTTCCAGCGGGCGAACGTGGCCCGCTTTGCGGTATCCTCTGACGGTTCCGTGGTGCCCGCTGAGTAAGGCGGCCTCCCGGTCCCTCACTCAACGCTGGAAACACAACCCCGCGGCCTGGACCGCGGGGCAGGAATTGGCATGGCAATCGACGACCTTCTGGACGAGCACGAACAGGGCGAACGCGTCCGCGCCTGGCTGCGCGCCAACGCGCTGAGCCTCATTGGTGGCGTGGCCCTGGGCATCGCGGCGATCTACGCCTGGAACTGGTGGGGCGAGCACCGCCTGCAGCAGAGCCAGCACGCACACGCCGCCTATGACGAGGCCATCCGCAAGGCCGAGGCCGGCGAGGAACTGGCCGGCGAGTCGTTGCGCGGGCAGGAAGGCACCTATGCCGCCCTGGCCGCGCTGCGCGTGGCCAAGGCCCAGGTGGAGTCCGGCAAGCTGGACGAGGCCGAGCAGACCCTGCGCGCGATCAAGGCCGAGGGCGAGCTGGAACTGGTGGTGCAGCAGCGCCTGGCGCAGCTGCTCAGCGCCGCCGGCAAGGCCGACGAGGCCCTCAAGCTGCTGGACGGCCGCACCGACAGCGCCTCGCTGGAACTGCGCGGCGACGCCCTGGTGGCCGCCGGCCAGCGTGACCAGGCGCGCGCCGAATACGAGCGCGCCCTGTCCGGCCTGGATATCGGCTCGCCCGGCCGCGCCCGCCTGGAGCTGAAGCTGCAGGACGTGGGCGGCCAGGTCCCCGACCCGGCAGGATCGATCTGAACATGGAACGCATCGACATGATGAAGCGGGTGGCGGTGACCCTCGCCCTGGCCGCCGCGCTCAGCGGCTGCAGCACGGTCAAGGGCTGGTTTGGCGGCGGCAAGGAAAACAACGCCAAGAAGGCCGCTGAGCCGGCGGAGCTGGTGAAGTTCGACGCCACCATCCGCCCGCGCAAGCTGTGGTCGGTCGGCCTGGGCGATGGCGAGGGCCGGATCGGCGTGCGCCAGGTCCCGGCGGTCGTCGACGGCCGGGTGTACGCGGCCGCGTCCGAGGGCAGCGTGCTGGCCCTGGACCTGCACTCCGGCAAGCGGATCTGGGAATACCGGGTCGACAAGAAGAAGGACGAGGGCATGCGCCTGTCCGGCGGCCCCGGCGCGGGCGACGGCCTGGTGGTCGTCGGCAGCCTGGGCGGCGACGTGATCGCGCTGTCGGCCGAGGACGGCAGCGAGCGCTGGCGGGCCAAGGTCAGCAGCGAGGTGGTCGCCGCCCCGGCCATCGGCCAGGGCCTGGTGTTCGTGCGCAGCAACGACGGCCGCATCACCGCCTTCGGCGCCGCCGACGGCGAGCGCCGCTGGTTCCACGACCAGGAGCTGCCCAGCCTGACCGTGCGCGGCAACGCGCCGCTGACCCTGGGCCCGGGCGTGCTCTTCGCCGGCAACGACGATGGCACCGTGATCGCCCTGGTGATGCAGGACGGGCGCCTGCTGTGGGAACAGCAGGTCGGCCTGCCCGAAGGCCGTTCGGAACTGGAGCGCATGGCCGACGTGGACGGGGCTCCGGTGCTGGAAGGCACCACCCTGTACGCCAGCAGCTACAAGAGCCGCACCCTGGCCCTGGACGGTCCCAGCGGCCGGCCGCTGTGGCAGAGCGAGCACGGCGGCCCCGGCGCCATCGGCGTGACCTCCGGCAACCTGGTGGTGTCCACCGTCGCCGGCACGGTGTATTCGCTGGACAAGATGAGCGGCGCGGCGATGTGGTCGCAGCCGGCGCTGGCGCGGCGTTCGCTGACCGGCGTGGCCATCCATGGCGACTACGCCGTGGTCGGCGACTTCGACGGCTACCTGCACTGGCTGCGCCTGGACAACGGCGAGTTCGCCGCGCGCGAGCGCGTGGGCCGCAAGCCGGTCAAGGGCCAGCCGCAGGTGGTGGACGGCATCCTCCTGGTGCAGACGGTGAAGGGCGAGCTGGTCGCCTTCCGCCTGGACTGAGCGACGGATTGGGATCGACATGCTTCCGCTGGTTGCCCTGGTCGGACGGCCGAACGTTGGCAAGTCCACGCTGTTCAACGCCCTGACCCGCAGCCGCGACGCGCTGGTCCATAATGAGCCCGGGGTGCCCCGGGACCGCCACTACGGCGTCTGCCGCCTCGACCCGGAACAGCCGTTCCTGCTGGTCGATACCGGCGGCATCGCCGGCGAGGAGGAGGGCCTGGCCGGCGCCACCGCGCGCCAGGCGCGCGCCGCCGCCGCCGAGGCCGACCTGATCCTGTTCGTGGTCGATGGCCGCGACGGCGCCTCGGCCCTGGACGACGAGATCCTGGCCTGGCTGCGCAAGCTGGCGCGACCGACCCTGCTGGTCATCAACAAGATCGACGGTACCTTCGAGGAGGCCGTGCGCGCCGAGTTCGCGCGCTACGGCTTCGCCGACATGTACACGGTCTCGGCCGCGCCCCGCCAGGGCCTGGACGACCTGCATGCCGAGATCCTCGAGCGCCTGCCCGAAGAGGGCAGCGGCGAGGAGCTGGACAACGACCCCGAGCGCCTGCGCATCGCCTTCGTCGGCCGCCCCAACGTGGGCAAGTCGACCCTGGTCAACCGCCTGCTGGGCGAGGAGCGCATGATCGCCTCGGAGGTGCCAGGCACCACCCGCGACTCGATCGCGGTGGACCTGGAGCGCGACGGCAAGCGCTACCGCCTGATCGACACTGCCGGCATCCGCCGCCGCGGCCGGATCGACGAGGCGGTGGAAAAGTTCTCGGTGGTCAAGACCATGCAGGCCATCGAGCGCTGCCAGGTTGCGGTGCTGATGCTCGACGCCACCGAAGGCGTGACCGACCAGGACGCCACCGTGCTGGGCGCGGTGCTGGACGCCGGCCGCGCCCTGGTGATCGCGGTCAACAAGTGGGACGGGCTGACCGGCTACCAGCGCGAGCAGGCCGAGGCCCTGCTGTCGCGCAAGCTGTCCTTCGTGCCCTGGGCCGAGGCGGTGCGGATCTCGGCCAAGCATGGTTCGGGCCTGCGCGAGCTGTTCCGCGCCATCCACCGCGCCCATGCCTCGGCCATCCGCACCTTCAGCACCGCCGAGGTCAACAAGGCGCTGGAAGTGGCCTACGAGACCAACCCGCCGCCCAGCGTGCGCGGGCACGTGTCCAAGTTGCGCTACGTGCACCCGGGCGGCGAGAATCCGCCCACCTTCGTCATCCACGGCACCCGCCTGAAGGTCCTGCCCGATTCGTACAAGCGCTACCTGGAGAACTTCTTCCGCAAGCGCTTCAAGCTGGTGGGTACCCCGGTGCGGATGCTGTTCCGCGAGGGCGCCAACCCCTATGAGGGCAAGAAGAACGAGCTGACCGAGCGCCAGATCGCGCGCAAGCGCCGGCTCATGCGCCACGTCAAGCGCAACAGGTAGCCGATGGGCGCGATCCCGGCCGCGCAGCTGAGCCTGGGCCTGCTGGCCGTGGCCGGCGGTGCGCACGGCCAGGTCGAGCCCGTCCAGGTGGCGCGCCTGGCCGGGCGTTTCCCCGGCGAGGTCGGCCCGGTGCTGGTGGCGTGCGCGCCGGCGCAGGCGGCCCGCCTGCCGGCGACCGTCCAGCCGGTTCCCCTGCAGGGACAGGGCGGGCTGGCCGGGCTGCAGGCGCTGCTGGCGGCCTGTACCACGCCCTGGCTGCTGGTGGTGCCGCTGGACGTGCTGGACCTCAATGATTGCCTGGTGCGCAGCCTGGCGGCGGCGGTGCGCGCCCCCGGCCGGGACGGCGCGCTGGCGGTGACTGCCGAGGGTCCGCAACCCTGGGTGGCGTTGTACCGTTGCCAGGCCCTGGCGCCAGCGCTGGCCCAGGCCGTAGCCGCCGGCGAGGACGGGCCCGGGCCGCTGCAGCGGCGGCTGCGGCTGGAGCCGGTGGCCCTGGCCGGCGTCCGTTTCGGCCGGCCACCGGCGCGGCCACTGCCTCCGCTGCTGGGCCCTCGCTGAGCGCAGCGCCTCCCCCGATCGAGACCGCCATGACCGCAGCCCCGCCCGTTCCCAACCACCTGTCCCTGGCCCAGGCCCTGGCGCGGATCGGCGAGGTCGTGGCGGCGCGGCCGCCGGTGGTGGAGCAGGTGGCCCTGGCCCGCGCCGACGGCCGGGTGCTGGCCGCCGATGTGCCGGCGCCCCTGCCGCTGCCGGCATTCGACAACAGCGCCATGGACGGCTTTGCCGTGCGCCATGCCGACCTGGCCGGCGTGGGGCCGCACTGGCTGGAGCTGGCGGGCGAGCAGTTTGCCGGCCCCGACCGGGGCGCCCGCATCGGCCCGGCCCAATGCCTGCGCCTGACCACCGGCGCGGCCCTGCCGGATGGTGCCGATGCCGTGGTCCCGCGTGAGCAGGCGCGGGAGGAGGGCGGCCAGGTGCTGCTGCCCGGCGGCGTGGCCGCGGGCCGGCATGTGCGCCGCCGCGGCGAGGACGTGGCCGCGGGCGAGGTGGTGCTGCGCGCCGGCCAGGTGCTGACCCCGGCGCGGATCGGCCTGGCCGCGGCCCTGGGCCTGGACCGGCTGGCGGTGGCGGCGCGGCCCACGGTGGCGGTGCTGACCAGCGGCGACGAGCTGGTCGAGCCGGGCATGCCGCTGGGCCCGGGCCAGGTCTACAACAGCAACCGCGAGCAGCTGATGGCCCAGGTCAGGGCATTGGGCCTGGAGCCGGTGGCCTGGCCCAACCTGCCCGACGATCCGGCGCGCCTGGACACGGTGCTGGGCGATGCGGTGCAGAGCTTCGACGTGGTCCTGGCCTGCGGCGGCGTGTCTGCCGGGGAGAAGGACTACCTGCCCGGCTGGCTGCAGGCCCATGGCCAGGTGCACTTCTGGAAGCTGCGCATGCGCCCGGGCATGCCGGTCCTGTTCGGCCAGGCCGGCCGCGCCTGCGTGCTGGGCCTGCCGGGCAACCCGGTCTCGGTACTGGCCAGCTTCCACGTGCTGGGGCGGGCGCTGCTGGACGGCCTGCAGGGCCGGCGCGAACCGCGCCCGCGCTGGCGCGCGCGCCTGGCCGCGGACTGGCACAAGGACCATGCTCGGCTGGAACTGCTGCGCGGCCACCTGGGCCAGGCCGCCGATGGCGTGCTCGAAGTGGCGCCCGATCCGGCCAGCGGCTCGCACCGGCTGCGCGCGGCGGCGGCCAGCAATGCCCTGCTCGTGCTGGAGGAGGGCGAGCGCCAGTACCGCGCCGGCGAGCTGGTCGAGGTCCTGCCGCTGTAGTGGCACCTGGAGCCGCGGCCGCCCGATAATCGCGCCATGGCCATTTCCGAGATCAGCCCGGTCCAGGCGCGGGCGCTGCAGCAGCAGGGCGCGGTGCTGGTGGATATCCGCGAGGACCACGAGCGCGTGTCCGGCCAGGCCGAGGGCGCGCTGGGCATCGCCCGCGCCGTGCTCGAGGCCGAACCGGGCCGGCACCTGCCGGCGCCGGACGCGCCGGTGCTGCTGATCTGCCAGGCCGGGCGGCGCTCGGCCGCCTGTGCCGGCGTGCTGGAACAGGCCGGCTACCGCCAGGTGCATTCGGTGGCCGGCGGCACCGAGGGCTGGATCGCAGCGGGCCTGCCCCTGGTGGTGCCGCAGCTGGCGCCGGAGGAGGCCGATTTCCACGAGCGCTATTCCCGCCACCTGCGCCTGCCCGAGGTCGGGGTGGAAGGCCAGCGCCGGCTGGAGCGCAGCCGCGTGCTGCTGGTGGGCGCCGGCGGCCTGGGCTCGCCGGCGGCCTTCTACCTGGCCGCGGCCGGGGTGGGGCATATCCGCCTGGCCGATGACGACGTGGTGGACCGCAGCAACCTGCAACGGCAGATCCTGCACACCGAGGCGGCAGTGGGCCTGCCCAAGGTGGAGTCGGCGCGGCAGCGCCTGCAGGCGCTCAATCCGCGGCTGCAGCTGGAGGCGGTGGCCGAGCGCGTGACCTCGGCCAATGTCGAGCGCCTGCTCGAGGGCATGGACGTGGTGATTGACGGTTCGGACAACTTCCCGCTGCGCTATCTGCTCAACGATGCCTGCGTGAAGCTGGGAAAGCCGCTGGTCTACGGCGCGGTGCAGCGCTTCGAGGGCCAGGCCAGCGTGTTCGACGCCGGCCGCCACCGCGGCCAGTGCCCGTGCTACCGCTGCCTGTTCCCCGAGCCGCCGCCGCCGCAGTTCGCGCCCAGCTGCGCCGAGGCCGGGGTGCTGGGGGTGCTGCCGGGCATCGTCGGCCTGGTCCAGGCCACCGAGGCGCTCAAGCTGTTGCTGGGCATCGGCCAGTCCCTGGCCGGGCGCCTGCTGCAGTTCGACGCCCTGGGCATGCAGTTCCGCCAGGTACGCCTGGCGCCGGACCCCGAGTGCCCGGTGTGCGCGCCGGGACGGCCGTTCCCCGGCTATATCGACTACGCCCGGTTCTGCGCCAGCGGGGCCTGAGCATGGCAGGGCCGGACATCCGCCGGCGCCGGCCGGCTCCATGACGGGAGGTGGCTATGGCGGTGGAGGCGATGGCGGGCGGCCAGCTGGTCAAGGCGGTGGCCCTGCTCGGCGCGGCGGTGGTGATGGTGCCGCTGTTCCGGCGCCTGGGCCTGGGCTCGGTCCTGGGCTATCTGTGCGCCGGCCTGCTGATCGGTCCGTTCGGGCTGGGCTGGTTTTCCGACCCGCAGGCGATCCTGCACACGGCCGAGCTGGGCGTGGTGATGTTCCTGTTCGTGATCGGCCTGGAGATGCGCCCGGCGCACCTGTGGGGCCTGCGCCGGCAGATCTTCGGCCTGGGCGCGCTGCAGATCGGGCTGTGCATCGCGGTGCTGACCGCGGTGGCCTGGCTGTGCGGCTTTGCCGCCGCCAGCGCCTTCATCGGTGCGGCCGGCTTCGTCCTGACCTCGACCGCGATCGTGATGCAGCTGCTCAGCGAGCGCGGCGACATCGCCCTGCCGCGTGGGCAGAAGATCGTGTCCATCCTCCTGTTCGAGGACCTGCTGATCGTGCCGCTGCTGGCCCTGGTGGCGTTCATGTCGCCGCTGCCGCAGGCCGCGGCCGAGGGCGGGCGCTGGATGCCGGTGCTGCTGGGCATCGGCGCGGTGGCCGGCCTGGTGGCGGCGGGGGTGTGGCTGCTCAACCCGCTGTTCCGGCTGCTGGCCCGGGTCCAGGCGCGCGAGGTGATGACCGCGGCGGCGCTGCTGGTGGTGCTGGGTGCGGCCCTGCTGATGGAGGTGGGCGGGCTGTCGATGGCCATGGGCGCCTTCCTGGCCGGGGTGCTGCTGTCCGGCTCCACCTTCCGCCACCAGCTGGAGGCGGATATCGAGCCCTTCCGTGGCCTGCTGCTGGGCCTGTTCTTCCTGGGCGTGGGCATGGCCCTGGACCTGGCGGTGGTGGCGGCCAACTGGCGCCCGGTCCTGGCCGGGGTGCTGGCGCTGATGGCGGCCAAGTCCGCCTGCATCTACGTGGTCGCGCGGCTGACCCGCAGCAGCCATGGCGAGGCCCTGGACCGGGCGGTGCTGATGGCCCAGGGCGGCGAGTTCGCCTTCGTGCTGTACGCGGCGGCGCAGGCGGCCGGGGTGATCGATGGCGCGGCCAATGCCAACCTGACCGCGATCGTGGTCCTGTCCATGGCCCTGACCCCGCTGGCGGTGCTGGCCCTGCGCCGCTTCGGCCGGGGCGCGGACCGGCCCTCGATGGAGGGCGTGGAGGAAGCGGACGGGCAGAGCGGCAGCGTGCTGATCATCGGCTTTGGCCGCTTCGGCCAGGTGATGAGCCAGGCGCTGCTGGCGCGGGACATGGACGTGACCATCATCGACACCGACATCGACATGATCCGCAGCGCGGCCGAATTCGGCTTCAAGGTGTACTACGGCGATGGCCGCCGTCTGGACGTGCTGCACGCCTCCGGTGCCGGCAGCGCCCGCCTGATCGCGGTGTGCGTGGACGACCGCGCCGCCGCCAGCCAGATCGCCGGCCTGGCCCGGCATGGGTTCCCGCAGGCGCGGGTCCTGGTCCGCGCCTTCGACCGCGAGCACGCGCTGGAGCTGGTGGCCCTGGACGTGGACTTCCAGATCCGCGAGACCTTCGAGTCGGCGGTGCGCTTTGGCCAGGCCGCGCTGGAGGCGCTGGGCGTGGACCCGGAGGAGGCGGCCCGGATCAGCGCCGAGGTGCGGCGCCTGGATGCCGAGCGCTTCGAGCTGGAAGTGGCCGCCGGCGGCGACGTGCGCGCCGGCCGCCGGCTGCTGATCGGCAATGTCCCGGCGGCCACGCCGACCCCGTTCGTGCCGCCGCGGCGGACCTCGCAGCGCCTGGACCGGCAGGAAGCGGCGCCGGAGGCGGGCGAGGGCGGCCCCCCGGACGCGGCGGGCTGAGCCGGGGCTTCAGCGGTGGCGCTGGCGCGCGGCCTCGAAGGCGGCCAGCTGCTCGGGCGTGGCCTCGCGCTGGTGGGCGGCCTTCCACTGGGCGAACGGCATGCCGTAGATGGCCTCGCGCGCCTGCTCCCGGTCCATCGCCACGCCGGCCTCGGCCGCCGCCTCGCGGTACCAGTCGGCCAGGCAGTTGCGGCAGAAACCCGCCAGGATCATCAGGTCGATGTTCTGCACATCCGGCCGCTCCTGGTTCAGGTGCCGGAGCAGGCGCCTGAACGCGGCCGCTTCAAGTTGGGTGGTGTCGACCATGGCCCGCCTATCTCGTCGTCGCCGAATCGGGGACAATGTGCCCACCCCCAGCCTCCCCCCGCAAGCATTCCGATGACCGCCCGCATCCTCGATGGCCGCCGTGTTTCCGAAGACCTGCTCGACGAGCTCACGGCGCGGGTCGACGACCGCCTGGCCCGTGGCCTGCAGCGGCCGGGCCTGGCGGTGATCCTGGTGGGCGAGGACCCGGCCTCGGCGGTGTACGTGCGCAACAAGCGCCGCGCCGCCGAGAAGGTCGGGATCGAGGCCTTCGACTACGACCTGCCGGCCGGCACCAGCGAGGCCGAGCTGCTGGCCCTGATCGACCAGCTCAACGCCGACCCGAAGATCCACGGCATCCTGGTGCAGCTGCCGCTGCCGGGTATCGCCGACGCCAGCCGCCTGATCGAGCGGATCGACCCGCGCAAGGACGTGGACGGCTTCCACCCCTCCAACGTCGGCCACCTGGCCCTGCGCCAGTTCGGCCTGCGCCCCTGCACCCCGCGCGGGATCATGACCCTGCTGGCGCATACCGACCGCCCGGTGCGCGGGCGCAATGCCACCGTGGTCGGGGTGAGCAACCACGTCGGCCGGCCGATGGGCCTGGAGCTGCTGATCGCCGGCTGCACCGTGACCAGCTGCCACAAGTTCACCCCGCCGCAGGTGCTGGAGCAGTCGGTGCGCAATGCCGACATCCTGGTGGTGGCGGTGGGCCGGCCGGGGATCATCCCCGGCGAGTGGGTCAAGCCGGGCGCGGTGGTGATCGACGTGGGCATCAACCGCCTGGACGACGGCCGCCTGGTCGGCGACGTGGGCTTCGAGGCCGCCGCCGAGCGCGCCGCCTGGATCACCCCGGTGCCGGGCGGGGTGGGGCCGATGACCGTGGCCACCCTGATGCAGAACACCATCGAGGCGGTCGAGGCGCTGGACCCGCGCTGAGCCCGGCCGGGCGCGTCGCCCCGGACCCGGCGGACCGGGGCGCTGGCCCCTGTCCGGGCGGTGGGGCGTGAGCGGTGGCTGACGGAATGCTGCGTGCCGGTGGCCGGGGGAGGCGAGGCCACCCCGAACCCGGGTATAATGACGCGCTTCCCCACTTACGGGTATGCCGATGCTGCGCATCCAGGCCGAAGCACTCACCTACGACGACGTCTCGCTCGTTCCCGCCCACTCCACGGTCCTGCCCAAGGACGTCTCCCTGGAGACCCGCCTGACCCGCGACCTGCGGCTCAATCTGCCGATCGTCTCGGCGGCGATGGACACCGTGACCGAGGCCCGCCTGGCCATCGCCATGGCCCAGCTCGGCGGCATCGGCATCCTGCACAAGAACATGGGCATCGAGCAGCAGGCCGCGGAAGTGGCCCGGGTCAAGAAGTTCGAGGCCGGCGTCATCAAGGACCCGATCACCGTCGGCCCGGAGACGACCATCGGCGAGGTGCTCAAGCTGACCCGCGCCCGCAACATCTCCGGCGTGCCGGTGGTGGACGACAACGGCCAGCTGGTGGGCATCGTCACCGGGCGCGACCTGCGCTTCGAGAAGAAGCACGACGACCCGGTCCGCCACGTCATGACCAAGAAGGACCGCCTGGTCACGGTCAAGGAAGGCGCCAGCGACGAGGAAGTGCTGGACCTGCTGCACCGCCACCGGATCGAGAAGGTGCTGGTGGTGAACGACGAGTTCGCCCTGCGCGGCCTGATCACGGTCAAGGACATCCAGAAGAAGACCGACAACCCCAACGCCGCCAAGGACGCCCTGCACCGGCTGATGGTCGGCGCCGCGGTGGGCGTGGGCGGCGACACCGACCAGCGCGTGGAGGCCCTGGTGGCCGCCGGCGTGGACGTGATCGTGGTCGATACCGCGCACGGCCATTCGCAGGGCGTGATCGACCGCGTGGCCTGGGTCAAGAAGCACTTCCCGCAGGTCCAGGTGATCGGCGGCAACATCTGCACCGGCGAGGCCGCCCTGGCCCTGCTGGACGCCGGCGCCGACGCGGTCAAGGTCGGCATCGGCCCGGGCTCGATCTGCACCACCCGCGTGGTGGCCGGCGTGGGCGTGCCGCAGATCACCGCCATCGACCTGGTGGCCGAGGCGCTGCAGGACCGCATCCCGCTGATCGCCGACGGCGGCGTG
>Ga0182793_1001767_pt1 | contig 13004 bp, 10 predicted proteins | sample Passage237A_FD_130498 | JGI IMG/M metagenome (GOLD analysis project Ga0182793, IMG submission 130498) | Cellulose adapted compost microbial communities from Newby Island Compost Facility, Milpitas, CA, USA - Passage2 37A (version 2) (version 2) ... | reverse complement strand
CCGGATTTATGGATGCGGCCCAAGGGCATACAGCGATGTTGTGGTGGGTATGTGCGCGATCATGGCAGGAAAGTCGTGCCCGGTATGCCATCTCCTGCATGGAATGCCGGTTAGGATTGTGATTGTTCGCCTGTTTTTGTAGCAACCGGGTTTGTCAAGCGACCGTCTTGATTACGATCATGCACCTATGGCCTGTCAGGCCTGATGTCTTGACCGGATTCCCAACATGCCCGCCATGCGCACCGTCCTCGCTTCTCTTGCCGTATGCCTCGCCGCTCTGTTGCATGCGCAATGCCCGCCCGTAACAAGCCCCAACCCTGCGCTTTATCCAAGCCCGCCGGGGATCGCCGTGGTCACGATCGGCGACTTCGGTGCTGTGCAGAATGATAATTGCAGCGACCATGATGCTTTCCGGGCCGCCGCCGCGTGGATCAACGCGCGCGGAGGCTACACCACCCTGAGGATCCCCAATGGGGAATTCATTGTGGGGAAGCAATGGACCGGTTCGCCCAGCGGTGAATGCAACTCTTGCTTTGTGAACTATAACTATCCATTCAAGTTAACGAATTGCACGGATGTGCTGGTCGATGGAGGGTCACAATCGGTGATCCGGTTCGAGGACTGCTTGAAATATGGTCGGTTCGTGATGGTGGGGAGTACGGTCCACGCAAAAGTGAACGTGAACTGTGCCAATCCGACAGGATCGTTTAGTGAGACCGCCCAAGTGGGGGCCATGATCTACCTTGAAAATTGCAGCAAGACCACTATCCTCGACTTGCAGTTGCATGGAAACATTGATAACGCCATCATCGGGGGAAAGTACAACTATGACGGCTTTCAGATCTGGTATGATGGTTTGGTCGTTACTTCTTGCACCAACATAACCATCAAGAACGTGAACGCTCATCACTTTGGGCGTGATGGAATGCTGTTATGCTCGGTCAATTCGGCAGGTATGAAGGTTACCATAGAGAATAGTGGATTTAACTATAATGGCAGATTAGGAATGTCATGGACGGGGGGAAACGGCCTTTCCGTTAGAGACAGTCAGTTCAACTACAATGGAGTAGGACGGATCTCATCCAGCCCAGCGAGTGGATTTGATGCGGAGTATGAGGCATATGCTCTCTGCATGGGCGCGACTCCGGTCTTTGGGGGGGATTTTTCCAAGTGCGAGTTCTATGGAAATAAGTTTGTCGGCTTCATTACTGACCAGCCATCGTCAGCAACCCATAGTTTTCTATTTGATAACTGCATCTTTCGCACGTCAGCCGACCCATATTCGTATTGTAGCTGGCAGAAATCGAAGGCAGTGCGGTTCATAGGGTGTACCTTTTACGGAAGGGTCGGACCTAGCTACGATGCCTCGGTCACGACTTGGCCTCCCCCCGGCCCTGATGTGAGAACGAAATTCATAAAATGCAAATTCTTCGAGGAGGATGTTGCCACGTGCTATATCCGGCCCCCAAGCCCCGCAAATTGTGAGTACTTCCCGAACATCGTGGAGATCGATGCGATTGCGGGCCGCGTGGTCTTTGATACGTGCGACTTTACCGTGAACTGTAACGGCCGGGTCTGGCTCCGGGGCAAGAGCAATGCCGGCTGCCCGGGATGCCCTGCTTATGCCAATGCGATCGACATGACCGGGTGCAAGGTGCTCAGCAAGGGGCGGGAGTGGTGTTCGCTGCCAGCGCCGGAAGAGCCGTTCACGTTCAATCGCATCAACATGAACGGTGTGAATACGGCGGTGCAGGCTCCCAATGCGGTCCGCCCGCCGGGGTCCGGCTCTTATTACTGGGGGCCAGGGACCACCTACAATGGCAGTTTCAGTTACAGCACTTTTGCCGTTCCGCCCTACGCGCCGTGCCTGCCGCTCTATACGGACCCGCCCGCCACGCCTGCCGTAACGTGCGGACAACCGGCCTCCGTGCCCATTCCCTACTGCGAGGACGAAACGATCAACAGCCCCCCGTCCGGGGTGGTCAAGACGAGGATCGGTGTGGTGCCGCATGATGGCGTGCTGAACATCGTGGACCCCCAACATGCGCTTCGGGCAGAAGGGCTGCCCTACGAATTGTTCGATGCCGCAGGGCGCACCATCAAAAAGGGCTGGCTTGCACCCGGTGCCCTGTCGATCCCCGATCCTGGGCTGGGCAGCGGGACCTACATCATACACTTCACTCAACTGGGCGTGTTCTCGCGATTCGTGATCACAGCGCGCCCCTAAAACCCTCCACGACCATGCGCAACGTTACCATCCTCGCGACCGGCGTTTTCCTGCCGCTGTTCGCCACGGGCCAATGTGATCTCACCTTGAACAAATACCACCCGTTCGGGTCCTGTGCCGAAGGGCAGGCGCACGTATCGGGAGGGGGCGAACCGGGTACCATGGATTCCCTTGTCTGGTCCAATGGCCAAACGGGCTATCAGGTTAGCGGACTGGCCCCGGGCACACACAACCTACGGATCTATAACGAAGGCGAAGTGATACAGACACTTGAGTTCGAGATCGTACAGTTGGCGTGGACGCTGACCGAGCCGCTTACTTCCATCATGGGGGGCGCTCCCGCCATCAGCGGATGGGCGGATGTGCAGTGGTGCAATACGTCGGCTTGGAACCACCCGTGCTGCGTGCCTGTGCCCGAGCAAACCTACGTGCGGTTGGTGCAGGATGGCACAACAGAGATCACCACCGAAGGCTGCATGGGCTGTGAGTCCATGCCCTGCACGGGCAGCACCTTCATGTTCAACAACGTGCCCGCAGGCCATTCGTACCACATCCGCCTGTACGACCTTGCCTGCGGCAATGTGGTGGACGATACCACGACCATCGTGGTGCATTCCGCCGATAATCTGAACCTTGTGTATGAAGTGATCGGCACACTACCGGGTGCCATGCAGGGCGAGGTGCATTTGTTGGAGGCCGTGCCCGACCCCACCGAGCCCTATCCGCTCCAAGCGCCCGTGATCGGCACGGCGAAGCTGTACCGCGGCCTTGAGGGATGGGACATGGCGGGTGAGGAGTACGAGAGCGTGGCATCCGCAACATGGACCGGCTTGGACACCGGCTACTACCGCCTTGAGTTCACCCCGGACCTTGTGTCCACCCAAGTGACCCGGACAGTATACGTGTCGTTCCCCACGTCCATCGGTGATGGTGTTCCGGCAGTGGGGCCCGCGTTGCTGGTGGGGCTTACGGAGGATCCCGGCCGGATCACGGTCCGTGTCGCGGGCGGCACCGCCACGCACGTGGAGTTGCTCGACGCGCTGGGCCGCTCGCTGCCCATCCGCAAGCTCGCCGACGGGTCGTACAACATCGGTGCAGCGCTGCCGGGTACGTACCTCGTCCGCGCGATGGTGGACGGCTCGATGGTCTCGGCCAAGTTCATCGTGCCCTGATCGGGCCGGGGGCGTTCGCCGCGCCCCCCCGCTCAGAACAAATGCTTCGCGGCCGCGAACAGCCGCGCCTCGTCGAACGGCCGCGCCGTGAGCTGCACACCGAACGGCCGACCGTTGGAGTGCATGCCCGTGGGCAGGCTGATGGCCGGCATGCCGGTGAGGTTGGCCTGCACGGTGAAGATGTCCTGCAGGTACATGGCCACCGGGTCGGTGATGGACCCCGGCGCAAAGGCCGTGGTGGGGCAGGTGGGGCCGAACAGCAGATCGAAGCGCTCGAGATCGGCCATGGCGCGGTCGCGGATGATGCGGCGGACCTTCTGGGCCCGGGCGTAGTAGGCGTCGTAGTATCCCGAACTGAGCACGAAGGTGCCGAGCAGGATGCGCCGCTTCACCTCGGGCCCGAAGCCCTCGGTGCGGCTTAGGCGGTAGGTTTCGTCCACCCCTTGGGCGCTCTTGCTCCGGTGCCCGTAGCGGATGCCATCGAAGCGGGCCAGGTTGCTGCTTGCCTCGGCCGTGGCCAGGATGTAGTAGGTGGGCACCTGGTGGTCGAGCAGCGGCACGTCGATGATCTCCACCGTGTGGCCGTCGGCCCGGAGTCGCTCGATGTGGCCTTGAAGATGGGCCACCACTTCGGGGTCCATGCCTTCGCGCTCCAGCCCTTCGCGATACACACCGATGCGCAGTTTGCCGGGATGTTGCAGCGTCACGGGCTCCACGGGCTTGCGGCTGGTGGTGCTGTCGTGGGCATCGGGCCCGGCCATGATGGCGAAGAGCGCGGCCGCATCGTCCACGTTGTGCGTGAAGGGGCCGATCTGGTCGAAGCTGCTGGCGAAGGCGATCAAGCCGTAACGGCTGATGCGGCCATAGGTGGGTTTGAAGCCCACGGTGCCGGTGAACGAGGCAGGCTGGCGGATGGAGCCTCCGGTATCGCTGCCCAGTGCGGCGTGCACGATGCCGGCCGCCACGGCCGCCGCCGATCCGCCCGACGATCCGCCGGGCACGGTGCTGGTGTCCGCCGGGTTCTTCACCCCGCCGAAGGCGCTGTTCTCGTTGCTGCTGCCCATGGCGAACTCGTCGCAATTGGTGCGGCCCACGATCACGGCATCGGCGGCGAGCAGGCGCTCCACCACGGTGGCGCTGTAGGGGCTGGTATAGCCCTCCAGGATGCGCGATGCGGCGCTCACCTTGTGGTCCTGGTAGCAGATGTTGTCCTTGATGGCGATCATCACGCCGGCCAGCGGTCCGGCGGTGCCGTTCTTCAGGCGCTCGTCCACGCGTGCGGCCTGTGCCTGCGCGCTCTCGGGAAAGAGCTCGAGGAAAGCGTTCAAGTTCCTGTTGGCTTCAGCAGCGCCGAGCGCTGTGGCGGTCAAATCCTGCACGGTGGCCCCTTGGGCAAGGGCCGTACGGGCTTCGGAAAAGGTCTTGGTGGTGCTCACCCCGGCCCGAGCTTATTTGCCCTCCTCCTCCTTGCGGTCCTCGCCTTTGCTGGCGTCCTTGAACTCCTTCATGCCCTGTCCAAGACCGCGCATCAGTTCAGGGATCTTCTTGCCACCGAAGAGCAGGAGCAGGACCACGACGATCAGCACGACCTGCCAGGGTCCGATCACGCCGAGCGGGAACAAGAGGGGTGGGAGTAGCATGGGCTGTCGGGGAATATGAGGCAAAGGTAGGGGTGAACGCGCGCGGAACGCACCCGTCACGGTCGGTAGATCCATTGGGCCGGGTCCACCTTCACCAGCCCGTCGGCGGTCACCTTCCACAATTCGATGTGGGCCACCGAGCCGTTCTCGTCAGTGAGCACCGTGCCCACCACCTGCTTGGTATCCACCTTCTGACCCTTGGACACACTGGCTTCGCGCAGGTTGCTATACACCGTGCGGTACGCGCCGTGGCTCACGATCACGGCCTTGCCCGCGCCGGGGATCACGATAACGCTGCTCACCTCGCCGCGGAACAGGGCACGCACCGAGGCGTTCTTCTCGGTGGTGATGTCGATGCCGTTGTTCTCGATGGTGATACCCGGCAGCACCGGGTGCGGCTGCTTGCCGAAGCGGCTGGTGATTACGCCCTTCTCCACGGGCCAGGGCAATTTCCCTTTGTTCTTCTCAAAGTCGGCGTTCAGTTCCTTGGCCTCTGGCGTGAGGGTGATGTCCAGCTTCGTGCTGGTGGAGCCGCCCGGTTTGGGCTTCGGTTTCAACTCTGCCTCGATCGCCTTGCGGATGGCCGCATCGATCTCTCGGCGCTGTTTCTCCTGTTTCTGCTGGGTCTCGCGCAGGCGGCCCTCCTCCTTCCTCAAGCTGCTCAATGCGTTCTGCTGCCCAGCGCGGTCCTGGTCGAGCTTGCGCCGCTCGGCCTGTTGCTCGGCCAGCAGCCTGTCCTTTTCGGCGCGCTGCTCCTTCAGGGCGGCCACATGGGCCTCGATGTCGGCCTGGGTCTCCACGATCAGGGCCGCTTGCCGCTTGCGCTGCGCAGCCACCTGGCTCAGGTAGCGGCTGCGCTTGAACGCCTGCTGGAAGCTGCTGGCGGCGAACAGGTAGCTCATGCGGTCGTAGGCGCTGCGGTTGCGGTAGGCGAACAGCAGCATACGGGCATAGTCGGCCTTCAGGGTCTCCAGATCGCTCTTCAACTGGGCGATCATCTCCTCGTCCTCGGTGATCTGCTGGTCCACCTTGCGCAATTCGCCGCCCATGGTGCTGATGAGTTGCTGGCGCATGGCGATCTGGCTTTCGAGCAATTGCAGTTGCTCCTGGGTCACGCGCTGCTCCTTGCGGGCCTGCTCGATCAGGGCGGTGGTGTTGCGGATCTGCTTGTCCAGCGCCTCGCGTTTCTTCTCCAGTTCCTTGCGGCTTTGTGCGACGAGGGGTTGCGCGGTCATCAGGCAGAGGAGCACCAAGCTCATCACCATCCGGCACGCTACGGCCCGAGCGGGGCGGAGGGTGTCAGGGCATGGGCGCATATTTCTCGGGGATCTTGAAGGGTGTCTGCAAGGGCCCATCAAAGGTGATGCGCGAAAGCTCCAACGAGCCGCTGGCCTGTCTGCCCGGCTCGCTCAGGGTGATGTGGATGGTGGTGGGAAGGTGACCCTGTTCGGCATCTCCGCGTGAATCATAACGCACATCGGCCACCTGGTCGCGTGCCAGGTCGGTGATCTGCACACGGGTCACTTGGAAATTGTCGGGGTCGATCCAGTAGCGCGTCACGATCGTTTCGCGCTCCTCGGCCCTGCGCAGGGTGCGCTCCAGGCGGCGTTCGGCCATGTCGCGGTCGTGCGCCAGGGTGTCGCCCGGGTTCAGGTCCTCGGCGGCGCGAACGAAACGGCGTTTCTCCCGGCTGGTGAGCACGTATTGGCCGTTCTCGCGGTCCGAACGGTACTTCTCGTTCGGGTCCAGGCCGATGGGCCGACCGAAGAGGGCTTGTTGAAGCAGGCCAAGGCTGGGCTGCAGGCCGAAGCGGGACTTGGCCGTGGCGGTATCGCCCACGAAGTACTGATCGTGCAGCTTGTCCAGAAGCTTCAGGCTGTCGGGGGTGAGCAGCACTCGTGCCACCTCGATGCCCAGGGCCGGCACCACGCTGACCCACGTGGCGCTGTCGCGTACCGTACGGATCTGGGCCTTGAAGCTCTTGGAGCCATCGGGGAGCTTGATCTCCACCGAAGCCTTGGCCGAGTAGTACCGGATGTGGGCGTTGGGGTCCGGGGCGATGCGTTCGATCAGCTTCTCTGCCGAACGGGCAGGGAGTTCGGGTCGGAGGATGGGCAGGGGCTTGCCGCTCTTGCACGCGGCCAGGGGAAGCAGCGCGACCAGGAGGATCGTCGCGCCCTTGTTCATTCCACGCGGATCCCTTCGTTGATCTTCCGACCGATCAGGTCGCTGGCCCCGCCGAGCTCCTTCGCCTTGCGCCATTGTTCCATGGCCCCCGCCTTGTCGCCCAACTCGAAGAGGATGTCGCCATAGTGCTCCACCACTTCGCCGTTCTCTCCGCCGGTGGACAGGGCCTTCTCGATCCAGGAACGTGCCTCGGCGTACTTCTTCTGGCGGAAGAGCACCCAGGCGTAGGTGTCCATGTAGGTGGCCTCGCCGGGAGCGAGCTCCAACGAGCGCCTGCTCATGCGCTCGGCCTTTTCCAATTGTTCGCCGCGCAAGCTGAGGAAGTAGGCGAAGTTGTTCAGCGCTCCGGGGTTGTCGGGGATGATGGCCAGCGAACGCTCGTAGGCCTGGTCCGACTTGGCGTACTCCTTCGCCGCGTTGTAGGTGTCGCCGAGGCTGGTCCAGAACTGGGCCAGCAGCGGGGGGTTGTCCACCACCAGGTCGCGCCCGGTGATCAAGGCCTCGATGGCCTCGTCGTAGCGCTTCAACTGCGACAGGGCGATGCCGTGGTAGAGGTGGTTCTCCGGTGCGGTGGGGAACATGGCGATGCACTCCTCGGCGTCGGTGCGCAAGGCCTCGTAATCGCCCAGTTGGAGGTCCAGCTGCATCAGTTGGAAGTGGATCGGATAGCGGTCCTTCTCCTTGCTGGCGGCCATGCGGAACTGCTCACGGGCTTCGAGCAAGCGGCCGTCTCGCATGAGGAAATCGCCGTGGATGGTGTTGGGTTTGCCGCTCTCGGGGTGGGCGCGTTGCAGGGCGTCGATCAGGACGTAGGATCGCCGGATCAGGTCGGGGCGGTCATTGGGGTCATTGCCCTCGTGCTCGGTCATCTCGAAGAAGCCGATCAGCACCTGCATCTTGGCGTCGATGTCCAGTTCGGGGTCGAGGAAGGCCTCGCCGAGCTCGCGGTAGGCATCGTCCATGCGGCCGGTGCCGTAGTAGTGCTCGGCCAGGGCGATCCGCAGCATGCTGTTGTCGGGGTCGGCTGCGATCGCCTTCTGGTACTGGGCCAGGGCCTTCGCCGTATCGCCCTGTTGATCGTACAGCTGGGCCAACATGCCCTGGAACTGGGAGTCCTTGGGGTTGGCATCGATCGCGCGCTTGAGCACGGCCTCGGCCTCGGTGTAGCGGCCCGTGCCCGCCAGCAGGTTGAACTGCTGCATCAACAGTTCGGGGTTGGGGCCGAGGCGCTTCTCCAGGTCGGTGAGCACCTTCACGGCGCCATCGATCTGGCCGCCCTGCGCCAACACGTTCGCCAGCTCGAAGTGCACCTCGGTGCGCTCTGGCCACCTGGCCAGCACATCGCGGTACACGCTTGCGGCTTCGTTGAACTGCCGGTTCTGCGTGTAGAGGTCGGCCAGCAGGAAGCGGTACCAGATGTTCTCCTTGTCGGTGGCTACCGCGCGCTTGGCGTAGTCCAGCGCCTGGGGGAAGTTCTGCGCCTGATGGGCCAGCTTCGATAGCTCGAACATGCTGGCCGCATTGGCGGGGTCGAGCTTCAGGCATTGCTGGTACAGTTGCACGGCCTTGGCCAGCTGACCGCCCAAGCGGGCCTGCGTGGCCTCCATGAACACGCGCATCACAGCGGCGCGCTTGTCCGAGCCGGCAGGGATGCGGCCACCCATTTCCGGGTCGCCGAACGATGACATGTTGGTCGCGGCCTTGCCTCCACTGCACGCGGCGAGCAATACCAGGCCGCCGAAGAGCAGGGTCCTTGCGGTCGTGCGGAGGGTGCGTTGCGGGAGGAACATCAGCCCAAGGTACTATCGTCGCTCAGGCTCAGGTCCAGGGCGGTGCCCTTCACCGTGGCGCGCTGGCCGATCATGCTGTTGTCGATCACGGCGTCCTGTACACGCACGTCGCTGCGCAGGATCGAATTGCGCACCACGCTGCCGGTGATCGTCGTGCCTTTCTCGATCGACACGTTGGGCCCCACGACGCTGTTGGTCAGGGTCACGTTCTCGCCGATGAAGCAGGGCTCGATCACCACGCTGTTCTCGGTCTTCAGGGAGCCGCTCACCAGGTCCTTCGCGCCTTTCAGGAACCCCAGCACCCTGGTGTTGGTGTCCACCATGGCGTTCTTGTTGCCGCAGTCCATCCACACATCCACGCTTCCGGCCTTGAAGCGGGCGCCTTTCCGCTTCATGTTCTCCATGGCGTTGGTCAGCTGGTATTCGCCCTTGTCCTTGATGTCGTTGTCGATCAGGTACTGCATTTCCTTGCGGAGGTACTCGCCATCGGCGAAGTAGTAGATGCCGATGATCGCCAGGTCGCTCACGAAGGTCTGCGGCTTTTCCACGAACTCGGTGATGATGCCGTTGTCATCGAGCTTCACCACACCGAAGGGGCGCGGGTCGTCCACCTTGTTCACCCAGATCACGCCGTCGCAATCCTTGTCCAGCTTCAGTTGGGCACGGAAGAGCGTATCGGCGAAGGCCACGATCACGCGGCCGTTCAGTGCGCTCTGCGCGCAGAGGATGGCGTGGGCGGTGCCCAAGGCCTCGGTCTGGTAGTGGATGGTGCCGGTGCTGCCGATGGCGGTCGCAATGGCTTTCAGTTCCTCCTCCACCTGCTTGCCGAAGCTGGGGTGCACGATGAAGGCGACCTCTTCCACGGCCTCGCCGGCCACTGCGGCAAGGTCTTCCACGAGGCGTTGCACGATGGGTTTGCCCGCGATGGGCAGCAGGGGTTTCGGGGTGGTGTGGGTGTGGGGCCGCATGCGCTTGCCCATACCCGCCATGGGGACGATGATCTTCATTCGAGGTTCTGGTCCACCACAGAGGCACAGCGAGAACGGAGGCAAATACCGAAAGGTGATCCCCTGTGTCCGCTGTGCCTCTGTGGAGAATGTCTTTTCGTTTGATGCTGTTGCGGTCTAGTTGGTCCCGGTATGCCCGAAACCGCCCACGCCGCGTTCAGTGGCACGAAGGTCCGCACTTTCCTCGAAAGTGGCCCGGACGTACCGGGCGATCACCAGCTGGGCCACGCGCTCGCCGTCGTTCACCTCGAAGGCCTCCTGGCCATGGTTGATCAGCAGAACGCCCACTTCGCCGCGGTAATCGGCGTCGATCGTGCCCGGGCTGTTCAGCACCGTGATGCCGTGCTTGAAGGCCAGGCCACTGCGGGGGCGCACCTGGGCCTCGGTGCCCTCGGGCAGCTCCAGGTACAGGCCGGTGGGGATCAAGGCGCGCTGGCCGGGCTGCAGCACCACCGGGCGGTCCAGGTTGGCGCGCAGGTCCATGCCCGCGCTTTGGGCCGTGGCGTAGCTGGGGAGTGGGTGGTGGCTCTTGTTGATGATGCGGATGGGAAGGGTCTCCGGTGCGGTCAGGGTCATGGGGCAAAGGTGCGACGGGGAAGGCTCGGCCCTGTGGACCTCAAGGGAGACACCCATCAACGAAGGAGGCAGGCTCCATCACGAGGGGCTGGCTGGCGGCGCTCTGGTCCTCGGTGCCTGCCATCGCTGCGATCACCACGTCACGGTTGATCAAGGCCCGCATCACGCCCGCTTCTGCCTGGTGCGTGTGCTTTTCGTGCGTGCCAGGCGGACCAACCGGCCCATGCGGTCATTGCGCGCGGCATCGGCGTACGTAAGGCCCAACGCTCCGCCCCGGACTCGCTCCACGCGTTGCGCGCGGGCTTGCGGGCACTGGTGGCCTGCTCGACCACCTCCTCGAAGAACTCGCTCACGCCCTTGCCCTGCTTCCGGCTATTGGCCTTGGCCTTGCGAACGATCGATCCCTCGATGCCGAGGTGAGTTCCTGCTTCATGATGAGCAAAATCCGTATTCGACCCGGCGAAACGCATTCCATGGGTCACGCCCGCAACGCCCCACGTTCGGTCCGCCATGCCGCGAAGAGGAAGGCGCCGAGCGCGACGGCCCGCAGTACGTACTTCACCACCCCTTCCAGCGGCACCAGCTCGGCGGCCCACCACAACGCCACCGCACCGCCCATGTACAGCAGCACGCGGCCCACGTTGTAGGGAATGGGGTAGTGCTTCCGTCCCCACACATAGCTGACCCCGGCCATGCTGGCGTAGCAGATCAGAGTGGTCCAGGCCGCGCCCATGTAGCCCAGCACGGGCACCGACACCAGCAGCAGCACGATGGTGATGATCGCGCCGAGCAAACTGATGGTGCTGCCCACACGCGGCCGGTCGGTGAGCTTGTACCACACGCTCTGGTTGTAGTAGATGCCCAGGAACACGTTGGCCAGCATCAGGATCGGCACCACGCGCAGCCCTTCGTGGTAGGCAGGGTTCGGGATGAACCACTTGAACAGGTCCAGGAAGAGCATCACCACCAGGAAGGCGGCCATGCACACGGCCACGAAGAGGTTCATGATGCGTGCGAACGTCTCCTTGCTGTTCTTCTCCTTCGCGTGGTTGAAGAAGAAGGGCTCGGCGCCCATGCGGAAGGCCTGGATGAAGAGCGTGATCAGCACCGCCAGCTTGTAACACGCGCCGTAGATGCCCAGCTCGCGGTCGGCCAGGTCCTCGGGCAGCAGGTATTTCATCACCACGCGATCGGCGGTCTCGTTCACCATGCCGGCCAGCCCCGCGATCATCAGCGGTGCGCCGAAGGCGGCCATCGCACGCAACAGGCGCTTGTCCATCGCCTTCAACGAGGGCCAGGAAGGCAGCAGCACCAACAGCTTCACTGCGGTGCTCACGAGGTTGATGGCGAACACGTAGCCCACGCCGAACGACGGATCGTACACGGCATCGATCAATGCGTTGCGTTCGCCCATGTTGTGGCGCTTCATGCAGTAGAGCAGGAAGAAGAGACTGAGCACTACGTTCACGCCCACGCTGAGCAGGTTGATGCCGGCGTACTTCCATGGCCGCCCCTGTTGCCGCAGCCGCGCCATGGGAACGGTGGTGATGGCATCGATGCCGATGATCAGCACGAGCATCAGCACCGAGCTGGCATACGCATCGAAGTGCAGGCCCTGTGCAATGTGCTCCGAGAACACAACGCCCAGCAGCATGAAGGCCAGAGCGGGGAAGAAGAGGCCCCAGGTGGCCGACGAGTAGAGCACACGTTGGCCGTCGGGCCGTTGCAGCACCCGCTCCTTGTTGGCGAAGCGGAAGAAGGCGGTCTCCATCCCGAAGGTGAGCACCACGTTGAGCAGGGCCGTCCAGGAGTACAGCGCGGTGACCACACCATAGTCCGCCGGCTCGAACACGAACTTGCTGGTGTACAGTGGCACCAGCATGAAGTTGAGGAAGCGTGCAACGATGCTGCTCAGCCCATAGATGGCCGTCTGGCCGGCGAGTTTGCGGAGGGCGCTCATAAATGCGGCCGCAGATGAACGCAGATGCTGATCGCTGAGGGGCTCAACGTTGTTGCGCTTGGTCTATACGAGAATATCGGTTGAGGATCGCTGGCAACCGGTCATCAACGAACATGGGTGGAATGTTCAATCTCTTACCCGCTTTGAAGTTGAGACACAAGCCTGATCCGCCAGAAGTATTGCTCTGCCACCGCCAATTGGACAAGTCTTGAAGGTCGAACCGTGCAGTCCTTCCGATAAAGTAGCGTACGGCAACCTTCTTTTGACTGAAACGAATGTACCAAGGAACGAGGTATGTGAAGATCAAGAGGACTGCTATCAGAAGACCGACGACAACGGTGACCCTCCAATCGCGCACTCCATCAAGCACCATGATGCCAAAGGTCCAGAGTGCGAAGAGCAAAATGGCTCCTCCGGCCAGCACGGCAAATGCTGAGAAGGTCCT
>Ga0182793_1001766_pt1 | contig 13005 bp, 10 predicted proteins | sample Passage237A_FD_130498 | JGI IMG/M metagenome (GOLD analysis project Ga0182793, IMG submission 130498) | Cellulose adapted compost microbial communities from Newby Island Compost Facility, Milpitas, CA, USA - Passage2 37A (version 2) (version 2) ... | reverse complement strand
TGCTCGACTGGGGCAGCGCCGTCAATGGATTGGAGTTCAAACTGGAATGTATCTGGCCCTGCGAAAGTGGCAGCTTCCCGCTCAATATTCCCAACCTCAACCAGTGGTATCACTTTTTTTTTTATGTGGACCAACTACAAGCCACAGGGTTTGATTTAAGAAAAGCGGATATGGGCTTCCAGATTTTCCCCGCCTGGGAAGGCGGCAGCATGAATGGCTTACATTTCCAACTCGATAATATTCGCTGGAATCGTTAGTCCCACAAAAAAACCTGCTGGTTACGCCAGCAGGTTTTTTTATTTTTTTTCTTTCAGACAAATCCCCATTGAAATTCAAACTGGCGGATTTTAACCGCAAGGTCTCTAACAACCCCTCGCAATCAATTCTGGAAAAAGCAATTTATTCTGCACCGCATCCGCCAGGGTGTGGCGGTTGAGGGAGGCGATGAAGGCGTCGCTGGCTTCAGCCAGAAAATGCTTCAACTGACAGCCGCTGCTGATGCGGCAGGTGTTCGTCTCAGGATCAAAACATTCCACCAACTGCATGTGCGGCTCCAATGCGCGCACCAGATCCCCAAGTTTCAACAGCTCCGCCGGTTGTGCAAGGCGGATTCCGCCGCCCTTGCCTTTGCTGCTGACGATATAGCCCAGAAGGGATAGCCGGTGCACAACTTTGACGAGGTGGTTGCGGGAGATGCCGTAATGGTCCGCCACTTCCCGCACGCTGCATCTGAGGTCCGGATGGGCCGCGACGTACATCAGGGTGCGCAGGCCGTAGTCGGTAAAAATCGTTAACTGCATGAAAATCTCGAACACCAAAGGTTGACGCTTATCTTACACAGCTCTTAATATGTATTTAAAATACATATTAAAGGACAGGACCATGCTGAGCGACCACACCATCCAGATCGTCAAATCAACCGCACCCATTCTGCAGGAACACGGGGAAACGCTGACCCGCCACTTCTATCAACGCATGTTCAACCACAACCCGGAGGTGGCGCCGTTTTTTAACCCGGCGCATCAGCAGGCGGGCAAGCAACAGCGCGCATTGGCGGGGGCGATTGCGGCCTACGCGGCCAATATCGATAACTTGGAGGTACTGGGCGGGGCGGTGGAGTTGATCGCGCAGAAGCACGCTTCGCTCATGATCAAACCGGAACACTACCCTATCGTCGGCGAAAACCTGCTCGCTTCTATTCGCGAAGTGCTGGGGGATGGGGCGACCGATGAGATCATTAACGCCTGGGCGGAAGCCTATGGATTCCTCGCCGATATCCTGATCGGCCGCGAGAAGCAGATTTACACCGAGAACGCGACAAAGCCCGGCGGCTGGGAGGGCTTCAAACCATTCCGCGTCATCCGCAAAGAAAAAGAGAGCCGCAACATCACCTCGTTTTATCTGGTGCCCGCCGATGGCGCGCCAGTACCGACTTTTAAACCCGGCCAGTACATCACCGTGCGCTGCGCGACGCCGAGCGGCTCCACCACCATGCGCAATTACAGCCTGTCTGACAAACCCGGCCAGGAATGGCTGCGCATCAGTGTGAAACGTGAGCTCCCGCCGGAAGCGGACACACCTGCAGGTTATGTCTCTAACAAACTGCACGATGCGGTGGAAGTGGGCGATCTGGTTGACCTGGCGCCGCCTTGTGGCGAATTTTTTCTCGATGTCAGCGAGCAGCACGCCCGCCCGCTGGTATTGCTGGCTGCCGGCGTCGGCATTACTCCAATCAGCAGCATGTTGCTCGCAGCTGTGGAAGCCTTTGTCGAGCGCGACATTATTCTGATTCACGCGGCGCTTAATGAAGAGGTCCAGGCGTTTCGCGCAACCTTTGATGCGCTGGCGCAACAATACCCAAATCTTAAAGTGTTTTATCGCTACAGCGATGCGCCAGCAGCTGGCGAGCGCAGCGGCAATGCCAGCACGGGTTTGGTCACGGCAGAATATATCGAGTCACTCTTGCCGGGTCGCGATGCCGATTATTATTTCTGCGGTCCGCAGCCGTTTATGGTGTCGCTCTACCACGGCTTGATGCAGTGGGGCATCCCTGCCTCGCAAGTCCACTTTGAATTTTTCGGCCCGCGGCAAGCTCTGGAAGGCTGAAGTCCGCGTTTAAAGTTGCACACGTGATCTGATCGTTGAATTTGCGCAGGGTGGCATAGCGCCTATCCTGCGCAGCCCTTTTGGTACTTTCGTGAAGTCCTCAATACAAACACCGCCGAAATAACCCAATCGCCATCTGGTACCCCAGCAATTGCAATTCCGCGTCGTAGCGATCGCCCTCGTCGCGCATAAAGGCGTGGACGCCGTTGAATTCGTGCCAAGTGAAATTGATGCCTTTTTCCACTAGGTTTTGATACACCTTTGCACGACCTTCCGCGGGAATATGCGGGTCTTGTTTGCCCCAGATCATTTGCAGCTCGCCTTTGATGTCTGCAGTGCGGGTGAGGCTGTCGTTGCCGGGCCGTGAGGGCGTCATGCCGGAATGGATGTCGGTGGCGTAGAAGCAGCTGGTGGCGCGCACGGCGGGGTGCATGGCGGCGCGGTATGCTAGGCCGCCGCCCAAGCAGAAGCCCATGGCGCCGAGTTTTCCGGAGTAATACGGCAGGCTTTGCAGATAATCCACCATCGCCTGGGTATCGCTGTCGTGGGCTTCCAGATATTTGGCGACTTTGTCGGCGTTGCCTTTATCGCGGCCGGCGTCGTCATAACCGAGCACCGTGCCTATGGGATTGAGCTCGTGGAAAACCTCCGGCACCACCACGATAAAACCGTGGCCGGCCATGATCTGGGCGCTGCGGCGGATGGGGGAGGTCTGCTGAAAAATTTCCGAGTAGAGAATAATCGCTGGCCACTGCTTGCCCGCCGCCTCGGCGGTTTCTTTCGGCCGGTAGACATAACAGCGCATAACGCCGGTGAGTGTATCGAGATCGATCTGGTGATTTTGAATCAGCATGCATTCCCCTCAAAAAAAGCCTCTTAAAAGCAAAAAGCCAAAAAAATAAAAAGCCCGCATCTGCGGGCTTTGTGGCCGTCGGCAAAGGCTCATAGCCTAATGGAGGACTCCGGCGCTGGCCATAGACGTTTTTGCCTCTGAATTAGCAGGCTCTCGTCACACCTGTTTTCTGCCCCCGGTTGCGCCGTAAATCTCGCCGGTGACGTAGCTGGCGTCATCGCTGGCGAGAAAAACATACAAAGGCGCGAGTTCCGCCGGTTGCGCAGGGCGTTCAAACAAAGTGTTCTCGCCGAATTTCCGCACTTTTTCCTCCGGCATGGTGGAGGGAATCAGCGGTGTCCACACCGGGCCAGGCGCCACGCCGTTGACCCGCACGCCTTTTTTGATCGCTTCCTCCGCCAGGGACAAAGTGAAATTGGCGATAGCCGCTTTGGTGGCGGCATAAGGCGCTAGGTTAGAGCTGGGCGAATAGGCCTGGATCGAGGTTGTATTGATAATGGAACCGCCGGGCGCGATGTGTTGCAGCGCGTAGCGGGAGAAATAGAAAAACGCCTCTATATTCGTGCGGAAAGTGTAATGCAGTTCGTCGTCTGGAATTTCTTCCAAAGATTCGTAAGTTTTTTGAAAGGCCGCGTTGTTGACCAGAATGTCGATGCGGCCAAAACGCGCTATGCAATCGTCGATGGCTTTTTCGCACTCGGCACGATTGCTCTGATCCATGCGAATCGCCAATACATCCTTGCCGCACTCGCGCACCAATTCCTGGGTGGTGCGAGCATCTTCATCTTCTTCCAGATAGGTAAAGGCGACATTCGCGCCTTCGCGTGCGTAAGCGAGCGCTATCGCCCGACCTATGCCGCTGTCGCCACCAGTGATCAACGCCACCGCACCTTCGAGTTTTTTGCTGCCGCGGTAGGAAGTCTCGCCGTGGTCTGCGCGCGGTTCCATGTCTTTTTCATATCCGGGTATCGGCTGATCCTGCAGGGGAAATAAAGGCGCGGGGTATTTGCTGCGTGGGTCGTGAAAAACGGCTTTCATAAGGTTTCTCCGTTGCTGGGGCGTACTCTCGTCACCCCCTGTATTAAGAATATTCACCTCAAGCCGGGCCAAAGTCAGATGCAACCATCGGGAAAGTCAGATGGCAACCACCGAGGTTGTAAAACTTGCAGAGACGTTTCGCTTTTTACAGTGCCCAAACCCACATAAATGGAATTGCAGCCTCGCGAATCCGCCCCACCGGCTTACCCAGCCGCCGCAGCAAGATGTGCTCCATAAATTTGTACAACGTCAATTGCCAGTGATCCCGCGGCTTGCGCGGCAATCGCCACTAAGGGCGATTGTGATGTCGAAGCAAGCCATTCAAAATCTGGCACGCCCGCTGCTATTGGCCACATACCAAGTGATCGCGGCAAAGGGCACCTCTGAGGCGACAGTCGCCAGGAACCTACCGCAATAGATGACTAAGGGTGCAACAGAGGACAGGGTAAGCGTCACACCGGAATTTTTCAGGAACTCACCGGAAAGCGCTGGCGCGGGAAGCCAACTCTGCAACCCCATCGATCAATACAGAAATCAGCAAGGTTACCGGAGATCTATCTCATGAATTCATTACCGCATCCGCAACAGAATCAGCTTATTGCGTCCCTGCCCGCCGAAACTCAACGCCGTCTTTTGCCACATCTGGAGCCAGTGCATCTGGAGTTCGGTAAAGTGCTGTGCGGCTCCGGCGACGCGCTGAGCCACGCGTATTTTCCGGCGAACGCCATCGCCTCTCTGGTATACGTCACCCGCGACGGGGCCTCCTCCGGCCTTGCGGTTGTAGGAAATGAAGGCATTGTCGGCGTCACCTTGTTTATGGGCGGCGACAGCAGCCCCATGCGCGCAATCGTGTTGAAATCCGGTTACGCCTATCGCATGAAGGCCTGCCGCTTCAAAGAAGAAATTAATCGCTACGGCGATTTGAATCGTCTGATGCTGCGCTACAGCCAGTCGCTGATTACTCAAACTGCGCAAACTGCGGTATGCAACCGCCACCACTCCATCGAACAGCGTCTGTGCCGCTGGTTGCTGCAAACTTTGGATCGTCTGGAAGACAACCAGGTTTCTCTGACTCAGGAATTTATCGCGGAAATGTTGGGTGTGCGTCGTGAGGGCGTCACTGAAGCCGCCGGTAAATTGCAGCGCATGGGCGTGATCGAATATTCCCGTGGTCGCATCACAGTGCTGGATCGCGACGAAATGGAATTCCTCGCCTGCGAATGCTACAGCGTGGTAAAAACCGAAACCGATCGTCTGTTGCCCTGTGCAGCGCCGCTGCATCACCAACCACATCGCCATCAGCCACAACATGGCTTTCGCTATGTACGCTCTGCGTAATCGCTAAGGTTTTGAAAAAAAGCCCCGTTTATACGGGGCTTTTTTATTTGGGATACTGGTTTATTGCTCTCGGGAATTACGCTCCACTCCATTCCCGGTTATCAAACAGCTGACTGAACATCCTCCTTAACCGAAAATCTGGCAATAATTACAACCACCTTTTCACCTATTTACCGCGTTATCAAACGAACGGCACCAAGTCATAGCACGAAAAATAAAAAACTTGCCGCACAGCAATCACAAACGCCAAAAAGATTAAACACAGCATTGTGGAGCTGTTTTTGCTTAATCGATCCCACCACAGTGCAATCCATCTATCTATAACAAGAGCGAGACCGACTATGAAAACCATTCGCCTGATATTGACCAGCTTGGTGCTGGTATTTTTAAACGCTCATGTAATCGCGGATACATCATCAAGTTCGTCGCAGCAAAAAATTGTGGCGAGCGCCATAGACCCACAGGTATTTATCGTAAAGGCGGCATCCGCTGGCCTAGCGGAAGTGGAACTTGCCAAAATGGCCCTAAAAAAATCCACCCAGGATGAAGTGCGCCACTTCGCGCAGATGATGATCGAGAGCCACACGCAAATGAACAAAGACTTGCTCGATCTCGCCAATGCCGAAGGCTTCAATATTCCGGACGAACCGACACTTATGAAAAAAACCAAAGTGTTTATGTTGTCGCAAAAGGAAGGCGAGTCCTTTGATGCTGCTTACGCAGAAAATCAAGTAGAAGCGCACGAGCAGACGTATCAATTGTTCCGTCAGGCTGCCAATTCACCGAGTCAAAATGTGCGTAAATTTGCTGACTCACAATTGAAAACGCTTGAGCACCATTTAAATGTGGCCCGCGCACTTGCAACCACCGTCGCGCAAAACCAAGCAAGCGATAAGCGTTGAGAGAGATCAGATTATGAGAGGCAGCAAAGCAAAATATACGGAAAAGCAAAAACGTAAAGCCGAACATATTGAAGGGGCTTACGAGGAAAAAGGTGTATCGGGCAAGCGCGCAGAAAAAATCGCCTGGGCCACGGTGAACAAACAATCCGGCGGCGGGGAAAAATCCGGCTCCGGGCGTAACAAAAGCGCCGGCGCCAAAGCGGATGCCCGCAAAGACTCCGCTCAGCGCGCCGTAGCGACGAAAAGCTCGCAAACCAAAGCGGGTGCGTTGGAGAAAAAGACCAAATCCGCGCTGTTGGACATCGCTCGTTCCCGGAATATCGCCGGGCGTTCGCAGATGAACAAACAGGATTTAATTACAGCTCTGCGCAGTCCGCGCAATTCTTAATTCAACAAGGCAGGGAAATCCATGTCCACACGTGTACAGCGCCACGGCGCGCAGATAAACGGGGGCACAACCCGTTTTAATCTGTGGGCACCAAATGCCGAAACGGTTGCCATTGATATTCGCGGTGAGAAAGAACCCGTGCCCATGCAGGCGCAGGGAGACGGTTGGTTTTCCGCGCACTACAGTTGCGGCGCCGGAACTGAATATTGTTTTGTGATTGATAATGAACACCGCGTGCCAGATCCCGCATCGCACTGCCAAGTGGATGACGTACACGGCTACAGCCGCATAGTGGATCACAATCAATATCAGTGGAAATCTAACGACTGGTGCGGCCTCCCCTGGCATCAAACCATTATTTACGAAGTGCACGTTGGCGTGCTCGGCGGTTACAAAGGTGTGGAAAAACGCCTGCCGGCATTGGCAGCACTCGGCGTTACCGCCATTGAATTAATGCCACTGCATCAATTTCCGGGCACACGCAATTGGGGTTACGACGGCGTTTTGCACTCCGCTCCCGCCAACGCTTACGGAACCATTGATGAATTAAAAAGCCTGATCGACACCGCGCATCAACTGGGGCTGATGGTTTTTGTCGATGTGGTGTACAACCACTTCGGCCCGGATGGCAATTATCTGCATTCCTACGCCAGCCCATTCTTCCGCGACGACATCAAAACCGGCTGGGGCTCTGCCATCGATTTTCGCCGCACCGAAGTGCGCGACTTCTTTATCGAAAACGCGCTCATGTGGGTATTGGATTACCGCATTGATGGTTTGCGCTTTGACGCAGTGCATGCGATTTCCGAGAAAAACTTCCTGGTGGAAATGGCGACGCGGCTGCGCTCGTCGATTCCGTCCGAACGGCATTTACATCTGGTTCTGGAAAATGAAGAAAACAGCGCATTTCTGCTGGAGCAGGGTTTTGACGCCCAGTGGAACGACGATGGCCACAATGTGCTGCATCATCTGCTGACCAACGAAGATGAAGGTTACTACGCGGATTTTTGTAAGGACGCCACGCAAAAACTCGCGCGCTGTCTGAAAGACGGATTTATTTATCAAGGCGATAGCACTCGTCATGGCAAACCCCGCGGCGAACCCAGCGCCCATTTACCGCCGACCGCTTTTGTTTTGTTTTTGCAAAACCACGATCAGGTGGGCAATCGCGCGTTTGGTGAACGTTTGCCGCTGCTGGCCAATCGCGATGCGCTCAAAGCAGCGACCGGTTTGTTATTGCTGTCTCCCATGATTCCTCTGCTGTTTATGGGTGAAGAATGGGCCAGCGAGCAACCATTTTTTTATTTCACCGACCACCACGATGAACTGGCGGTAGCCGTGCGCGAAGGCAGACGCAATGAATTTGCAGATTTTGCGCATTTTGTCGATAGCGAAATTCGCGAGCGCATTCCAGATCCCAACGACGAGAAAACTTTCAACGCCTGTGTCCTGGATTACGACAGTTGCAATCAGCCTCTGCAAAGGGAATGGCGCGATCTGTATCGCAATCTCCTGGAATTGCGCCATGTGGAAATTATTCCGCGCCTGCAAGGTGCCCATGCGGAAGATGTGCAGATTTTGGGTGATGCTGCAGTTTCAGCACGCTGGCGTATGGGCGATGGCAGCCTGTTGCGCATCGATCTGAATTTAAGCAGCTCAGCGGTTGCCACCCCAGATCCGCGCAATTACGAAAAATTGATTTTCCGCCACCGGGTGGATCATCAGAGCGAGCGCGATGGCTTTTTGCCTCCTTATAGCATCATCGTGACTCTATAAAAGCTTTTTTTACTTATGAAAAACTGACGGATTTAGCAGGAAAACAGAATTATGACGGAAATACGGGCGAGTGTTCGTTTGCAATTTCATCGGGATTTCACCTTCTCCCGAGCGCTGCTGCTGGTGCCTTATTTTGCCAGCCTCGGCGTGAGCCATATTTATGCCTCTCCCATTTTAACCGCGCGCCCGGGCTCCACTCATGGCTATGACGTGGTGGACCCGGGTTGCGTCAATCCAGAGCTCGGCGGAGAGCAAGGTTTGGAACAATTAGTGGCGGAGCTACGCCGCCACCGCATGGGTTTGATCGTCGATTTTGTGCCTAACCATATGGCCGTCGGCGGCGATGCCAACCCCTGGTGGCTGGACGTACTCGAGTGGGGGCGCCGCAGTCCCTACGCCAAATTTTTCGATATTCATTGGAATTCACCGGACCCTGCGCTCAAGGGCCAATGTCTGGTGCCTTTTCTCGGCGGCGACTACGGCGAGGTGTTGAGCAGCGGCGATATTCAGCTGCGTTACAACAGCAAAACCGGCGCGTTCTACGCGCAGTATTTTGCCCATCAATTTCCTATTTATCCGCCGAGCTACCCGCAGATTCTGTCACTCTGTGACGATGAGAATCTGAAAAATTTGGGCGAGCGTTTTGCTCAATTGGAAAACGCGGAAAATCCTTGGGAAGCCGCTGGCGACCTGCGCAAGGAACTGCGAGAGGCCGCAGCCAGCGCGCGTTTGGAGCAGCAAATTAGCGCAGCCATCGGCCAGTTTCAGATCGGCGAAAATTCTGAGGAAAAAATCGAGCGTCTCCATCAACTCCTGGAAGCGCAGAATTATCGTTTGGCGAGCTGGCGCACCGCCGCAGATGACATCAACTGGCGACGCTTTTTTGATATCAACGAACTCGCCGGTTTGCGCATGGAGCGCCACGAAGTCTTCGAAGCGGTGCACGCCAAAATCTTTGAGCTGATCGGCCGAGGCTTGATCGACGGCTTGCGTATCGATCATATCGACGGCCTCGCCAATCCCCGTGCCTATTGCCGCAAATTGCAGCGCCGCATCCGCCGCTTGCTGCCGCGTCATCCGCAGCACACCAAGCCCGTGCATTTCCCGATTTATGTGGAAAAAATTCTCGCCGCAGGCGAACGTCTCGCCGACAACTGGCAAGTGGATGGCACCACCGGTTACGAATTTATGAATCAGGTAAATCTGCTGCAACACGACGCGGACGGCGGCGAGATATTGACCCGGCACTGGCATGAATTCAGCGGACGCCCGGCAGATTTTAGTGAAGAGATTTTGGAGGCGCGCCGACTGATTTTAAGCACATCGCTTTCCGGCGATTTTGAAGCGGTTGCGCAAAATCTTTTATTAATTGCCCGCTCCGATATTCACACCCGCGATTTGACCCTCGGCTCCATCCGCCGTGTGTTGACAGAACTGATTGTGCATTTTCCGGTTTATCGCACTTATGCCGGCGCTTGTGAACGCACCACGCAGGATCAGGTGTATTTCAATCAAGCTCTCGAAGGGGCGCAGCGCACATTGCCGGAATCGGAATGGCCGATTTTGCAAAAATTGGATGCATGGCTGGGGGCAGAACCTTTGCACTCAATGCCGCCCGGCCCCGATCGCGCATTGCGCGCCCGCACCTTGGCGCGCTTTCAGCAATTAACCTCGCCAACTGCCGCAAAAGCAGTGGAAGATACCGCATGCTATCGCTCTGGCGCAGTGCTGAGCCGCAATGATGTGGGTTTTGATCCTGAGCATCACGGTATATCTCTAAAAGATTTCCATAAATTGTGCATGGAACGGCAGAGCCGGTTTCCCCGCACCATGCTCACCACCGCGACTCACGATCACAAACGCGGCGAAGATACCCGCGCGCGTTTAGCGGTGATCAGCGAGCGGCCGGGTTGGTTTAAAGAAAAGCTGGATTTATGGCACACACAAATTGCCACCCTGCGCGAGGAGCAACACGACGGCCCCGCGCCCTCACCGGGCGATGAATGGATTGTATTGCAAACCTTGCTCGGCTCCTGGCCGCTGGATTATCGCCCCCATGAAGAATCCGGCGAGCAGACGGATGTGCAACGCAACAATTATGCAGAGCGTTTGCAGGGCTGGCTGGAAAAAGCCTTGCGCGAGGCGAAATTGCGCAGCTCCTGGAGCGCACCTAACGCCGCCTACGAACAGGCGTGCCGACATTATCTGCACGAATTTATGCACAGCCCAAACATGCTGGAATTGCGTTGTGAAATTGCCCGCGCTGCTTTGGAAATTGCCCCCGCTGGTGCGCTCAATGGTTTGGCGCAAACATTATTGCGCTTGACCACACCAGGAGTGCCGGATTTATTCCAGGGCACAGAGTTTTGGGATTTCAGCCTGGTGGACCCGGACAATCGACGCCCAGTGGATTTTGCCGCCCGCGCTGCCGCATTGGCGCAACAGGAATCTGCAGAATCGCTGATTCAACACTGGCAGGACGGTCACATCAAACAGCGTTTAATCGCCTGCGTGCTGAATGAGCGCCAAGCCTCGCCGGATTTATTTTCCTACGGTCATTACATTCCGCTCACCACCTCTGGCGAACACGCCAAAAACTGCATCGCATTTTTGCGAGAGTGGCAGGGGAAAAGCTGCTTGGTAATCGCGCCGCGTTTGGTGGCTGAGCTGTTGCAAGATGTTGATCGTCCGCAGGTACCAACGGAAAAATGGGGCGACACCTCTGTGGAATTGCCCCAGGGAATTCAAGACGCCAAATTTACCAGCTTGATCAGCAGACGCGAGTGGCGTGCGCAGGGGGGGCATCTCTATCTGCGGGATATTTTGAGTGATTTCCCTGTAAACGCGTTAAATATTGATGTTGGCCACGTCGGATAACAATTAAATGAGGAAACTGTCATGAATATTGCAGAGATTTTCCAGTCCGCCTGGCTTCAAGGCGCCGATTTATCCATGAGTGGCAATCCGCAGGAGACACCACCGGAATACCCTACTCCGATCGATATTCCTGATCCGACAGAAATTCCGGACCCGGTCCCCCATGAGGATCCCGTAGAAATTCCGGTGCCGGGACGGCAAGCACCGCCCGGAGAACAACCCGTGCCGGAAATTGAGCCGCCGCAGGAATAACCGATTTAGAAAATATATGAGACCGAAGGATGGGTCTCCACCGATTTATAAATGATCAACAAAATGATATCCCGCGTGCATAAGGAAGATGCAGACGGGAATCTGTCAGGAGTTTATATGGCTAAAACAGCTGCCCCGGAAATTATGACCCGCTCGCGTATTACAGAAGGCCGCCCTTTTCCCCTCGGTGCTACATGGGATGGATTGGGTGTAAATTTCGCACTTTTTTCTCGCCACGCTACCAAAGTGGAATTGTGTTTATTCGACAGCACCGGCGAAGTGGAATTGGAACGCATCGAATTGCCGGAATACACTAACGAAATCTGGCACGGCTATTTGCCGGATGTGCATGCCGGCCAGGTTTATGGCTATCGTGTTTACGGTCCTTATGAGCCCGAAGCAGGCCATCGATTTAATCCCAATAAGTTATTGATCGATCCTTACGCCAAAGAATTGGTTGGCTCGTTAAAATGGAATGACGCTTTATTCGGTTACACCATCGGCCATCCAGATGGCGATTTGAGTTTCGACGAGCGCGACAGCGCCGCCTATATTCCCAAAGCGCGAGTTATCGATCCTGCCTTTACCTGGGGTGATCACCGCTCCACGCAAGTGCCGCCGGATCAGACCATTATTTATGAAAGCCACGTGCGCGGCCTGACCATGCTGCATCCGGGAGTGCCGGACGAATATCGCGGCACCTTCGCCGGCATTGCCCATCCATCCACGATTGAGCATTTGCAATCACTCGGCATTACCAGCATTGAGTTGATGCCGATCCACGCATTCGTCAACGACAAACATTTGCTGGATAAAGGCCTGACCAATTATTGGGGTTACAACACCCTCGCCTTTTTTGCGCCGCACACGCCTTATCTCGGTCGCGGGCATTTAAACGAATTTAAGGAAATGGCTGCGCGCTTGCACGCCGCCGGCATCGAATTGATTTTGGATGTGGTGTACAACCACACTGCCGAAGGCAACGAAATGGGTCCTACCCTGTCCATGCGCGGCATCGATAATTGCACCTATTACCGTTTGATGCCGGATAATCCGCGCTATTACGTTAACGACTCCGGAACCGGCAATACCTTGGATTTAAGTCACCCGTGCGTTTTGCGCCTGGTAACGGACTCTCTGCGTTATTGGACAACGGATATGGGTGTCGATGGTTTCCGTTTCGATTTAGGGACAATTCTCGCCCGTGAGGACACCGGCTTTAATGAACGGCACGGATTCCATTTGGCGTGCTTGCAGGATCCCACTTTAAGTCAGAAAAAATTAATTGCCGAACCCTGGGACTGCGGTTGGGGCGGTTATCAGGTGGGTGCATTTCCGGCCGGCTGGCTGGAATGGAATGACCGCTATCGCAATATCGCGCGCAGCTTTTGGCGCGGCGACCACGGCAAACTCGCCGAACTCGCCACGCGCTTGACCGGCTCGGGCGATATTTTTAATCATCGCGGTCGCCGCCC
>Ga0182793_1001763_pt1 | contig 13017 bp, 10 predicted proteins | sample Passage237A_FD_130498 | JGI IMG/M metagenome (GOLD analysis project Ga0182793, IMG submission 130498) | Cellulose adapted compost microbial communities from Newby Island Compost Facility, Milpitas, CA, USA - Passage2 37A (version 2) (version 2) ... | reverse complement strand
CCGCGCGCCCCCCCGCCCCCCCCCCCGGGGGCCCCCCCCGCCCCGACGGCCGCCTGTATCGCGGCAAGACCGGCGTCGCCCGCCTCGCGATCGAGTCGGGCGCTCCGATCATCCCCGTCGCCATGGTCGGCACCGACATCGCCCAGCCCGTGGGCCAGCGCATGCCTCGACGCGTGGACGTGGGCATGCGCATCGGCGCCCCGATCCACGCCGACGACTACGTGGGTCGCCAGGACGACCGCGAGGCGCTGCGCGAGCTGACCGACAAGGTCATGCAGGCCATCCAGGCCCTCTCCGGCCAGGAGTACGTGGACCGCGACGCGGCCCAGTACAAGCGCGAGCTGCAGCAGCTCGCCGCTCAGCAGGACCAGTAGTCGGGCCGAGCGCCGTGGGGGCGGCCTCGCCGTGCCCGACGGCCCTCTGCCGCGCCCCTAGAATGGGCGAGACATCCCAGATGTGAGAGGCACCACACCCATGACTGTTCGTCGCGTTGCGCTCCTGACCGCCGGCGGTTTCGCCCCGTGCTTGTCGTCCGCCGTGGGCGGGCTGATCAGCCGCTACACCGAGATCGCTCCCGAGGTGGAGATCATCGCCTATCAGCACGGCTACCACGGCCTGCTCCTGGGCAACTCGGTGAAGGTCACGGACGCGGTGCGCGCCAAGGCTGGCGTCCTGCACGAGTACGGCGGCTCGCCCATCGGCAACTCGCGCGTCAAGCTGACGAACGTCGCCGACTGCGTCAAGCGCGGCCTCGTCAAGGAGGGCGAGGACCCGCTCAAGGTCGCGGCCGAGCAGCTCAAGAAGGACGGCGTGGACGTCCTGCACACCATCGGCGGCGACGACACGAACACCACGGCCGCCGACCTCGCCGCATACCTCGCGGAGAACGACTACGGCCTCACGGTGGTGGGTCTGCCCAAGACGATCGACAACGACATCGTGCCCATCAAGCAGTCGCTCGGCGCCTGGAGCGCCGCGGAGCAGGCCGCGCTGTTCGCCCAGAACGTCATCGGCGAGCACCGCTCCGGCCCTCGCATGCTCATCGTGCACGAGGTCATGGGCCGCAACTGCGGCTGGCTGACGGCCGCCGCGGGCATGAAGTACCGCGCGTGGCTCGACACCCGCGAGTGGGTGCCGGAGATCGGCCTGAGCCGTGAGCGCTGGGACATCCACGCCCTGTACGTGCCCGAGGCGCCCATCGACATCGACGCCGAGGCCAAGCGCCTCAAGCACGTCATGGACACCGTGGGCAACGTGAACATCTTCCTGTCCGAGGGCGCGGGCGTGCCCGAGATCATCAAGGAGATCGAGGACGCCGGCGGCGAGGTCGCCCGCGACCCGTTCGGCCACGTGCGCCTCGACGAGATCAACCCGGGCGCCTGGTTCGCCAAGCAGTTCGCCGAGCGCATCGGCGCGGAGAAGGTCATGGTCCAGAAGTCGGGCTACTTCTCGCGCTCCGCGAAGGCCAACAAGGAGGACCTGCTCCTCATCAAGTCGATGACGGACCTCGCGGTCGAGTGCGCGCTGCGCGGCGAGGCGGGCGTCATCGGCCACGACGAGGACAACGGCGGCCGCCTGCGCGCCATCGAGTTCCCGCGCATCGCCGGCCACAAGCCGTTCGACGTCACGACCCCCTGGTACACGTCGCTGATCCAGGACATCGGGCAGGCCTGATCGCCATGAGCCAGGAAGCGCTCGCCGCTGCGGGGGTCGACGAGTACCGCTCCAAGGTTGCGCTGCAGCAGCCCGAGTGGCCGGACAAGGCCGCGCTCGAGAGGGTCACGCACCGTCTCACCCAGGTGCCTCCGCTCGTGTTCGCGGGCGAGGCCGACGACCTGCGCGACCAGCTGGCCGCCGCCGGTCGCGGCGAGGCGTTCGTCCTCGTGGGCGGCGACTGCGCGGAGACCTTCCAGGAGGCCACGGCCGACCGCATCCGCAACAAGATCAAGACGATCCTGCAGATGGCGGTCGTGCTCACCTACGGCGCCTCCACGCCGGTGGTGAAGATCGGCCGCATGGCCGGCCAGTACGCGAAGCCGCGCTCGGCCGACACGGAGACGCGCGACGGCGTGACGCTGCCCGCGTACCGCGGCGACATCATCAACTCGTCCGCGTTCACCGCCGAGGCGCGCGTTCCCAACCCCGAGCGCATGCTCGACGCGTACCACGTCTCCGCGTCGACGCTCAACCTCATGCGCGCGTTCACCCAGGGAGGCTTCGCCGACCTGCGGCGCGTCCACGCGTGGAACCGCGGCTTCACCGCCAACCCTGCGTACGCGCGCTACGAGCAGATGGCGGCGGAGATCGACCGCGCGGTGCGCTTCATGGCGGCCGCGGGCGGCGACTTCGAGGCGCTCAAGACGGTGCAGCTGTTCTCCTCGCACGAGGCCCTGCTGCTCGACTACGAGCGCGCCCTCACGCGCATCGACTCGCGCTCGGAGCTGCCGTACTGCTGCTCGGCGCACTTCCTGTGGATCGGGGAGCGCACCCGCCAGCTGGACGGCGCCCACGTGGAGTTCCTGTCCAAGGTGCACAACCCCATCGGCGTGAAGCTCGGTCCCACGGCGACCGGCGCCGATGCGATCGCGCTCGCCGAGAAGCTCAACCCGAGCAACATCCCCGGCCGCCTCACGTTCGTGGTGCGCATGGGCGCGGAGAAGGTGCGCGACAGCCTCCCGCCGCTCGTCGAGGCCGTGCGCGACGCGGGCATCTCCGTCACGTGGCTGACGGACCCGATGCACGGCAACACCTTCACCTCGCAGTCCGGCTACAAGACGCGTCAGTTCGACACGCTGCTGGACGAGGTGACGGGCTTCTTCGAGGTGCACTCGGAGCTCGGCACGGTTCCCGGCGGCCTCCTCGTGGAGCTCACGGGCGACGACGTCACCGAGGTCCTGGGCGGCACGGAGGAGATCGACGACGAAGGGCTCGCCCGTCGCTACGAGACCAAGGTGGACCCGCGCCTGAACCACCAGCAGTCGCTGGAGATGGCGTTCCTCGTGGCCGAGCTGCTCAGCAAGCACAAGCCGCAGAAGCCGATCCCGATCGAGTTCCAGTAGGCCAGCGCCTGCATCGGCCGCCCGTGGCGACCTGGGCGGGCCCTTGCGCAGAGCGGCGTGCCTGCGAGGTGAGCCATCCCGTGCTCAGCGAAGCGTGCGACCCGTGCTCGGCGCGGCGTGCCATCCCGAGCTCAGCGCTGACTGCCATCGCTGAGCTCAGCGAAGCGTGCCGCTCCTGCCTGCCTCGGCGTCACTCAGCACCGGTAAGCGCCGCCCGAGGTGCGACACGCCGGCGTGTCGCACCGTGGTGCGGTCACAACCGGTCGCAGGTGACGGTGTGCGGGGTGGCGGAGACTTCATCGGGACGCGCATCCGCCACGCTTTCGCGGCGATGTCCCCCGGGTTCATCGCCGATGCCGCCCGGGACCGATGCCTCGCGGGCTCGCGGCCGATGCCGCCCGGGCTCACAGCCGATGCCAGAGGACTAGTGGTACGTGAGCTGGATGGTCGATCCCACGGGCACGCTCGTGCCGGGCTCGACGCTCTGGTCGACGATGGTCTTGCCGGCCGGCGGCCCGCTGAACGGCCAGCGCTTGACGAGCTCGACCTTGAGGCCCAGGTCCTCGGCCGCCTTCTTGGCAGTCTCGGTCGTCATGAACAGGAAGCTCGGCATCTCCACCATGGGCGGGCCGTCGGAGATGTAGACGGTGATCTCCTGCGTGCGCGTGCCAGGCGTGCCCGCAGGGGGATCCGTGCGGATGACTGACCCCTTGGGCTGCTCGAGCGTCTTCTCGTACACGACGGACGGCTTGAGCGCGAAGTCGTCGCGCAGCAGCGTCATGGCCGCGGACTCCGGCATGCCCACGACATCGGGGATGGTGATGGGCTCGGGGCCCTTGGAGACGGTCAGCGCGATGCGCGTCGAGTGCGGCACCCGGTCGCCGAACGAGGGTGTGGACTCCATGACCTCGCCAGCGGGGACATGGTCGTCCCACACCTCGATGATCTCGCCGACCTCGTCGAAGCCGGCCTCGAGGATGCGTTCGACCGCGTCCTCCACGGTCACGCCGACCACGCGCGGCACCGTCTCCATCCGCACGCCCAGCGACACGACCAGCACCACGGTGGAGCCGTTGGGCACCTGGGTCTGCTCCGCGGGCTCGACACGGATGACGAAGCCCTCGGCGATGACGTCGGAGTGCTCGCGCTCGACCTCCACCTCGAGCCCGAGGCTGTCGAGCGCCTGCCGCGCCTCGCCCTCCGTCACGGTGCCGAGCGTCGGAATGGTCGTGTACGCGCCGGGGCCCTGTGTCGTGTACCACCAGAAGCCCAGGCCGAACACGAGCAGCAGGCCGGCGAGGATGCCCATGACCCACATGAAGGGCTTGGTGCGCTCGACGGCGGGGGCGATCGCCTCGGGATCGTCCTCGAAGTAGTCGATGTCGTATACGGGGCTCGCCGTGACCGGCTCGCCCAGGCCGATGGGCAGCGCGACCGTCTTGCCCGGGGGGATCGGCTCGATCCCCTCGGTCTGCGCGTTGTCCGTCACGACCGGCACGGCGCCCGACGGCGGGTCGGCGCGGCGATCGAGCGTCGGGTCGTCGACGGTCGCGCGCGTCTGGCGCAGGCGCCCCAGGGCGACCGTGGCATCGGCCGGCCGGGCGTTGGGGTCGCGAGCGGTCATGGACATGACGAGCTCGTCGATCTCCGCCGGGATCCACGGGACGATGAACGACGGCGGAGGCACGTCCTCATGGACGTGGCGCGAGGCGATCTCGATCGCGGAGCTGCCGGTGAAGGGAGCGCGCCCCGTGATCATCTCGTACAGCAGCACGCCGCACGCGTAGACGTCGGATCGGGCATCGGCCTGGCCCCGCGCGATGAGCTCCGGGCTGAGGTACGACACCGTGCCCATGATCACGCCGGTCGAGGTCGCGGTGACCTCGGTGACGGCGCGCGCAAGGCCGAAGTCCGCGAGCTTGGGCGAGCCGTCCTCGTCGATGAGCACGTTCTCGGGCTTGACGTCGCGGTGGACCAGTCCGTGGCGGTGGGCTGCGGCAAGGGCGTCCAGGACGGCCTCCGCGATGCGGAACGCGTCGCCGATGCGCAGCGTGCCCTCCTGGCGGATGAGGTCGCGCAGGTTCTGACCCTCGACGTACTCCATCGTGAGGTAGGAGATGTCGCCGTCGGTGCCCTGGTCGTAGACGCGGACCAGACCGGGGTGCGTCAGGCGCGCGGCCGCCTTGGCCTCGCGGCGAAAGCGCGTGGAGAACTCGTGGATGTCCCCGCTGGCCCCGGCGAGCTGGGGGTTCATGACCTTGAGCGCTACGGAGCGCTCGAGCCGCCGGTCGAAGGCGAGGTAGACGGTCGCCATGCCGCCCGCCGCGACGCGCTCGCGGATCTCGTACCGGCCGTCGATGAGACGGCCCAGCATCGGATCAGCGAGCGTCTCGGCCACATCGGTCATTGTAGGCAGGGCCCATTCGCCGCCCGGGGAGGCTTGTCCGGTGAGCGCGACACTCACTGGAAGCGCTTCATGAGCGCGAGGACGTTCGCGACGTAGCGCTCCGTGTCCGGGTTCATGCCCTTCTTCTTCACGGAGGCCTCGCCCTGGTAGTAGCCGGCGATCGCGATCTCGAGCGGCGTGCCGTTGCGCTGCAGGCGCTTGAGGATGGCGACGCCTGCCGTGACGTTGTCCACGGGGTCGAGCAGGTCGAGCCTGCGGCCCACGATGTCCGATGCCCACTCGCCCGACGTGGGGATGACCTGCATGGTCCCGATGGCGTTGGCGGGGGAGACGGCGCGCTGGTCGAAGCCCGACTCTTGGTACGCGACCGCCTGGGCGAGCGCCGGGTCGACTCCCATCTCCGTGGCGATGCGCACGACGAGCTGCTGCATCTCCTTCGTGGAGGGCACGTCCATGGCGTTGAGGGCGGCCTTGTTGGCGTTGGCGGCGGCCACGACGTGTGCGGGGTACGTGCGTCCCGCGAACGTGTCTCCTACCAGGGGCTGTGCGCCGCGTCCGGGGATGGTGAGGACCTGGCCGATGCGGATGAGGGACGGATCCGCGATCCCGTTGGCCTTCGCTATCGCGTCCACCGTGGTCCCGTAGGCGCGCGAGATCGCCCAGAGCGTGTCGCCCGCGACGACGGTGTAGGTCGCGTCGGCCGCGGCCGTGGGGGAGGACGTCGGGGCGCCCGGGATGATCAGGCGCTGGCCGATGCGGATGCGGTCGGGGTTCGCCAGCGCGTTGGCCCGGGCGATCGCGTCGACGCTCGTGCCGTGCCTGCGCGCCAGGTCCCACACGGTGTCGCCGGCGACGACGACATGCTCCTCGTCAGCCGATGCCGCTGCCGCGGGAAGGAGGGCGAGGGCCAGCGCGGCGGCGACGGCTGCGGCAGCCGTGCGGGCGATGCGCCGGGCGCCCGGCGCGGGAGAGGGCGCGGTCTCCGGGTTGCGTGCCATGGTCCACCTCCATGTGACTGATGTGACAATTGTGACTAAAGGGATGATTGTGACCATAACCCGGCGGCGGCCGAGGCGGCAACCCCCATGACGCGCGATCGGATGCGGTGCGGCGGTCTATACGCTGAGCGCATGAGCGAGTGGCTGTCCGTCCCCGAGTTCGCCGAGCGCCTGGGGGTGAAGGACTCCCATGTGCGCGAGCTGCTGCGCGAGCGGCAGATCGTCGCGACCCGCACCGGCCCGAACAACGCGCTGAGCCTTCCCTCCGACTTCATCGTGGAGATCGAGGGCAAGCCGGGGATCCTTCCGACTCTGCGCGGCACCATCACGCTCCTCGCGGATGCCGGGCTCGACGACGACGCGATCATCCAGTGGCTGCTCGACACCGAGGAGGAGCTCGGCACGAGCCCGCTCGCGGCGCTGCGCGACGGCAAGCGCGCGCATGTGCGTCGCATCGCCCAGACCCTCGTCTAGGACGCCGACGCCTCGGGGCGACGCGAAGACGCGCGGAGCTCAGGCGGCGCGCTGGGTCGTCACCGCGAGCAACGCGTGCAGCTCGCTGAGCGCGCCCTCGTCTCTCAGGCGCTCGCCCACGGCCTCGAGCGCGGCTCGCGCCTGGTCTGCATACGCGGCGATCCGCCGCTCGACCTCATCGACCGCACCCGTGTCCCGGATCGCCTCGACGGCCGCGGCGACCTCGGCATCGGATGCCTCGGGGCGCGCGAACGCGGCGCCGATGGCCCTCCGGGCTGCGTCGTCGCCGGCGCGCCACGCGTGGACCATGAGCAGGGTGCGCTTGCCCTCGCGGACGTCGTCGCCGGCGGGCTTGCCCGTGATGTCGGGCGAGCCGACGAGCCCCAGGATGTCGTCGCGCAGCTGGAACGCGATGCCGAGCGGGACCCCGGCGTCGCGCAGCCCCGCCACGACATCGTCGTCCGCGCCTGCGCACGCGGCGCCGAGCGCGAGCGGGAACTCCGCGGTGTACGAGGCGGTCTTGGAGCGCATCATCGCGAGGATGTGCTCCTCCTGGTCTGCCAGGGCGTCGATCGGCTGGGCGGCGAGGCGCATGTCCGCGTACTGCCCCGCGGTGCACAGCTGGGACATCGTGGCGAAGAGCTCGCTGACGGCGAGCCCGCGCTCCGGTGCGAGGGCGCTTGCGGCGCGGGCGAGGGCCAGATGCGAGGCCATGAGCGCGATGTCGCCGGCGAGGATCGCCGCAGAGACGCCGAAGTGCTCGGCAGCGCCGCTCCAGCCCGCCTCCTCGTGCTGCGCGGCGAGGCTGCGGTGGATGGTCGAGCCGCCGCGTCGCGTGTCCGCCTGGTCGAGGACGTCGTCGTGCACCAGGGCGGCCGTCTGGAACAGTTCCGTCGCGGCGGCGGCGCCGATGGCGGCCTCGCGCGCGCCTCCGCCGCACGCGTCGTGAGCAGCGACGAGCAGGCGGGCGCGCAGGCGCTTGCCTCCCGTGGCGATCGTCGCGAGCGGCTCGAGGATCTCCGCGGCCGCCCCTGAGACAGGGGAGACGGCCGCACGGGCGGCGTCCAGGGCCGAGCTGATGGCGGACTCGACGGCGGCGATCGGCATGGGACCAGCCTAGGGCGAGCGTCGTCCACAGGCCCCGATGCGGGGGCGTCGTCCCCGGACGAGGGAGCCCGCGGGTGCCGCGTCAGACCTGGCGCGCGAGCGTCGTCGCATGGTCAACGTCCGTTCCGGCCCCGCCGCGCTGCTCATCCGCCCTCTGCCCGCCATGCTCGGCTTCGAGCCGCGCGACGCGATCGTCGTCGTGGGGCTCACGGCGAGCCACCGCACCGGCATCGTCATGCGCCTGGACCGCGAGGACTGCCTCCTGCCGGAGGTCGCGCGGGCCCTCGCCCGGTCCGTCGCCGTCCACCTCACGCGTGCGGGATATCCGCAGGCGTGCATCGTGAGCTTTCGGGACGGCCCCCTCGACGAGCCCGACCCTGCGGTGGACGCGGTGGCACAGACCCTCGACGAGGCGGTCGCGGTGCGCGACGCCTGGCTCGTGTCCGACGGGCGCTTCCGCTCGCAGTGGTGCACGGACTTCGCGTGCTGCCCGCGTCGCGGCCTGCCCGTGGCGGGGCCGCTCGACGAGGCGGGGCGCGACCTGGGGGTCGACGTCGTGGCGAGAAGGCGTCCCGCGACCTCGGCCGATGCGGCGGCGCGCCGCCGGGCGATGCGCGCACGGGAGCGGGCGCTGCTCGCGCGAGCCCGCACGGGCGGCGCGTGGGACGCTCAGGCGCTCGACCTGTGGCGTCGCGCGGTCGACGAGGCGATGGACGGACGCATGCCCGCCGATGCGGCGAGCGGGCGTCTGCTCGCCGCGCTCGACGTGATCGCGGTCAGGGACGCGATCGTGGTGGACCTCGACGAGCTGGAGGCCGCGGAGTGCGCGGAGGTCCTCGCCGGTCGCGCGGACGAGCGGATCCGGGAGAGTCTGTGGGGACTCGTCGACGGCAGGCCCGCGCGGGACAGGGCGCGTGTGGAAGCGGCCGTGGACCTCGCGCTGCACCTGGCCGGCCTGGCCGCCGGCTCGCGCGGCGCGGCCAACGCGGCGCCGATGACGATCGCCGCGATCGGCCACTGGTGGCTGGGGGACAGGGCCGCGGCGGAGCACCTCGCCGATGCCGCCCTGGCCGCCGAACCCGGCTACCGGCTCGCCCAGCTCGTGGCCGCGACCCTCATCGCGGGAGTGAACGGACGCTGAGAAGTGTTCAGAGAGTGAGGCCGCGGCGTGGGCCGAACCGCAGGGGCCGCGCGGGACAAGTGGGGCAAACCGGAGCGAAACGGGTCGGGCAGAGCCGCAAAACGCGCGTTCCCAGGAACGTCCGGCTTGCGTGCGGCGTTACACTTTAATGGATTTGCAGGCGGCGGGAGGCCGCGGCTATCCCCACACTCACCGAGAGGACGTCCGTGTCGCCCGAGACAGGGAAGAAGAGCACCGCTCGCACCGCTCGCGGCTCCGCTGGCACCGACTCCGCATCGGCCCCTGCGCGCAAGCGCTCCGCACCGAAGGAGTCCGCCACGACCACCGAAGCCGCCGTCGACGAGCTCGAGGCCGCCCCCAAGACCAAGCGCGCCTCGAAGGCCAGCGCACCCAGGGCCGACGCCAAGCCCGCCAAGCGCGGCAAGGCGGCCAAGCGCGGCAAGGCGGCCAAGGCCGACCCTGATCTGCCCGTGGACGAGGCCGACGAGGACCTTGATCTCGTGGAGGACGTCGAGGAGCTCGACGATCCCGACCTGGCCGAGGCGGACCTCGCCGAGGACGTGGGCGTCGTGGACCCGGACTCCGACGCCGAGGCGGACGAGGACGAGTCCGAGGAAGACGAGGACGACGACCAGGAGGGCTTCGTCATCGGCCTGGCCGACGACGACGCTCCCGCTCAGCAGGTCGTCACCGCCGGCGCCACCGCGGACCCGGTCAAGGACTACCTCAAGCAGATCGGCAAGGTCGCGCTCCTGAACGCCGAGCAGGAGGTCGACCTCGCCAAGCGCATCGAGGCCGGCCTGTTCGCGGAGGAGAAGCTCGCCTCCGGCGAGAAGATCCCGCCCAAGCTGCGTCGCGAGCTCGAGTGGATTGCGAACGACGGCCGTCACGCCAAGAACCACCTGCTCGAGGCGAACCTGCGCCTCGTGGTCTCGCTCGCCAAGCGCTACACCGGCCGCGGCATGCTGTTCCTGGACCTCATCCAGGAGGGCAACCTCGGTCTGATCCGCGCGGTGGAGAAGTTCGACTACACCAAGGGCTACAAGTTCTCCACGTACGCGACGTGGTGGATCCGTCAGGCCATCACGCGCGCCATGGCCGACCAGGCGCGCACCATCCGCATCCCGGTGCACATGGTCGAGGTCATCAACAAGCTCGCGCGCGTCCAGCGCCAGATGCTGCAGGACCTGGGCCGCGAGCCCACCCCCGAGGAGCTGTCGAAGGAACTCGACATGACCCCGGAGAAGGTCATCGAGGTGCAGAAGTACGGTCGCGAGCCGATCTCGCTGCACACCCCGCTCGGCGAGGACGGCGACAGCGAGTTCGGCGACCTCATCGAGGACACCGAGGCGGTCGTGCCGGCCGACGCCGTGGGCTTCACGATGCTGCAGAAGCAGCTCGAGTCGCTCCTCGACTCGCTCTCGGAGCGCGAGGCGGGCGTCATCCGCATGCGCTTCGGCCTCGGCGACGGGATGCCGAAGACCCTCGACCAGATCGGCGACACCTTCGGCGTGACGCGTGAGCGCATCCGCCAGATCGAGTCGAAGACGATGGCCAAGCTGCGTCACCCGAGCCGCTCGCAGTCGCTGCGGGACTACCTCGAGTAAGGGCCACGGCGTGCGCGTGCTGCTGGCCGTCTGGGCGGCCAAGCTGACCGGCGCGCTGCTGCGGGCTCTCGGGCGTCAGGGGACGCACGTCCCCGGCATCGTCGCCCGCCGCATCCATCCCGGCATCATCGGGGCGGTGCAGCATCCGCCGCGCGTCGTCGCGGTGACGGGCACGAACGGCAAGACGACCGTGTCGAACCTGCTCGCCGAGGCGCTCCTCGGCGAGGGGATGCGCGTGGCGAGCAACCGCACGGGCTCGAACCTCGCCGCGGGTATCGCCGCCGCGCTCATCGCCGCCGTCGACTGGCGAGGACGCTCGCGGGCCGACATCGGCGTGTTCGAGCTCGACGAGCGCTCCGGTCGCCTCGTGCTGCCGGGGTTGCACCCGGACGTGCTCGTGTGCACGAACCTCACGCGCGACTCGATCAAGCGCAACGCGCACCCCGAGTACATCGCCTGGATCCTGAGCTCGGAGCTCGCACCCGACACGACGCTCGTGCTCAACGCCGACGACCTCATCGCGTCGTCGCTCGGCGGCGAGCAGAACCCCCGTGTGCACTTCGCGGTCGAGCGGCTCGCGACCGACCCGACGACGCCCGTCGGCGCCGCGCTCGACGCCATGACGTGCCCCGACTGCGACGCGCTGCTCGAGTGGGACCACTGGCGGTTCAACCACATCGGGCGCGCCCACTGCCCGTCGTGCGACTTCCGCTCGCCCGAGGCCGCCTACCGCGCCCGTGAGATCGACGCCGACGGCGAGTACGTCGTGCTCGACCTCGACGGCGACGCGCGCCAGGCGCGGCTCGTCAACGACAACATCGTCAACGTCTACAACCAGATCGCGGTCGCCGCGGTGCTCGACGTGCTCGGCGTCGACCGGGACCGCATCGTGCGCGCCTTCGACACGCTCGCACCGCCGACGACGCGGTTCGCCTCGGAGCGCATCGGCGACGCGCAGCTCGTGCGGCTGCTCACGAAGGGACTCGTGGGTGTCGCGTGCTCGCGCGCCTTCGAGTACCTGCGCTCGTTCCCGGGCCGCAAGGCGGTCGTCATGTCGATCGACGAGTGGAGCGAGCGCGAGAACGAGGTCGAGAACACGGCGTGGATCTACGACGCCGACTACGAGTACCTCGTCGACGACAGCATCGAGCAGATCGCCGTGGGCGGCAACCGCCGTTACGACCAGGCCCTGCGGCTCGCGATCGCGGGCGTGCATCCGTCGCGCATCACGACCTTCGAGTCGGAGACGGCGCCCGCCGATCACATCGACGTGGCCGACGCCGACGTCGTCTTCAATCTGCACAGCGTGCACAACGCCCTCACGACGGGCGACCGCGTGCAGGAGCGGCTGCGCGAGCGCCTCGCCGCCCGGACGGGGGAACGCGGATGAGCGGGCTCACGATCGAGATGCTGTTCCCGGAGGTCGCGAACCTCCACGGCGACAACGCCAACATCGCCTACCTCGCGCAGTGCCGCCCGGATGCCGAGGTCGTGCGCACGGGGCTCAACGATCGCCCCGCGTTCCTCGACCGGCAGGTCGACCTGCTCTACCTCGGTCCGCTCACCGAGCGCGGCCAGCTGAAGGCCATCGACCGCCTGCAGCCGTACCGCCGCGAGCTCGAGGCGCGCTTCGACTCCGGCGGCCTCACGCTCTTCACCCACAACGCCCTCGAGGTGCTCGGCACGCGCATCCGCAACCCCGAGATGGGTTACGAGGCGGAGGGGCTCGGGATCTTCGAACTGGAGACGACGCTCGCGATGATGGGCCGCTACAGCGGCAAGGTCATGGGCCCGGTCGCCGAGTTGCCCGACGAGCAGCCGATCGTCGGCTACAAGTCGCAGTTCTCCATGGTCGAGGCGGCTCCCGGTGTCGAGGGCTTCCTCACCGCCGCCCGCGGCATTGGACGCAACACGTCGACAGCCGTCGAGGGCGTGCGCCGCGGCGGCTTCATCGGCACCTCGCTCATCGGCCCGCTGCTCGTCGTCAACCCGCACTTCACGCGCGCGCTGCTCGCGACGCTCGACCCCGACACGGAACCCGCGCTCGCGCACGATGAGTACGCCGTCAAGGCGTACGTCGAGCGCCTACGGGAGTTCCGCGACGACCGGCGCTGGCACCCCGGCGAGCGGGTTCAGAAGCCGATCGCCTCGCGGTAGCGAGGGAGCAGACCCTCGCGGATGCCCGACACCGAGGGCTTCGACTGGTACACGCCGGAGTTCGGGT
>Ga0182793_1001760_pt1 | contig 13033 bp, 17 predicted proteins | sample Passage237A_FD_130498 | JGI IMG/M metagenome (GOLD analysis project Ga0182793, IMG submission 130498) | Cellulose adapted compost microbial communities from Newby Island Compost Facility, Milpitas, CA, USA - Passage2 37A (version 2) (version 2) ... | reverse complement strand
GCGGCGGCGCTCAGCGCCGATCCGGTCGACGCGCTGGGCGTGGCCGGCGTCGCCATGGCCGACGCGCAGGCGGTGACGGCGCGAATCACCCGGCACCTGGCGGAGACCGGGGTCGATCCGACGCTGTGGCTGCACGCGCTCGAGACCCCGCCTACCCAGCTCTACTACTTCACCATAGAGGAGATGCAGCGTCTCAGGCTTGTCACCCGTATCGAGGAGAATTGAATGACCGCCCGGAACCGGGGGAGGACCGGTTCCGTTGCGCGGCAGGACGCATGATCGTCAAGGGAGGCCACCATGACACAGAACCATCTGCTCACCCGACACCGGGACATCCAGAACTGGGTGACCGACCGCCAGGGCACGCCCGCCATCGCCCGGGTGCGCAACCGTTTCGGGGAGGAGCGCGCCCAGCTCAAGCTGCGTTTCACCCGCCCCACCGAGGGGCGGCTGGACGGCAGCATGAGCCCCTGCTCGTGGACGGCGTGGCTCGCCGAGCTCGACCGCCAGCAACTGGCGCTCAAGGTCGATCCGGCCGGCGGCTACGCGCTGGTGTCGCGCAGCGAGATGCATTGAGGGGTCAATCGCGCCAGCCGCGCCGCTGCGGGCCGACGCTGCGCAGCGGTGGCGGTGCATCGCCGCCGGCTACGCAGACGCGGTCGCGGCCGCCGGTCTTGGCCTCGTAGAGCGCCGCGTCGGCCCGGCGCAGCAGGTCCGATTGCGTGTCGCCGGCGCGCAGGGGCGCGACCCCGAACGAGGCCGAGATCGGCCGCGTGATCCCCAGCTCCGCCATGGAGAGCCCGCCGAGGGCGCTGCGCACGGTCTCGGCATAGAGCCGGCCGGCGCCCGGGTTGGCGCCGGGGATGAAGACGGCGAATTCCTCCCCGCCCAGCCGGCCGAGCACCATGCGTTCGTCGGCGCACTCGCCCAGCACCCGGGCGAAGGCGGTGATGACGCCGTCGCCGGCGGCGTGGCCGAAGCTGTCGTTGATCTGCTTGAAATGGTCGAGATCGGCCACCACCATGACGGCCGGCAGGCCCGAGCGTCTCGCCGTCTCCATGGCGCTTTCGGTGCGCCGCTCGAAGCCGCGGCGGTTGTGGAGGCCGGAAAGCGTATCGGTCTCCGAGCGCGCGGTCATGTCGGCCATGACGTCGCGCACGATGATCAGCAGCATCAGCAGGCCGTTGGCGATCAGCAGCACCGCGCCGGCCGATTGCGAGAAGGCGGCATAGGTCGAGGTGAGATAGGCCTGGGGCGCGGCGCCGGAGCCGATCTGCATGGCCAGGAACGGCTTGGCCAGGAATTGCAGGGCGCTCAGCACGAAGAGCACGAGCAGGGCGATGTCGAGCGCCCGGCGGCGCGGATAGGCGAGGATGATGCCGACGCCCACAGCCTGGGCCAGGGCGTAGGGCGCCTGGTAGAGCAGGCCCCGCACCAGGCTGGCGCGCGGCATGTCGAGGATCAGCAGGTTGACGAGGAGCGAGCCGAGGGCCAGGGCCGCAAGCCGCCGCCAGGGCGGGGCGAGGCGATAGTGCCGGGCCAGCCCGACCATGCACAGCATCAGCGCGAAGAGGAAGGTGGCGAAGATGCCGAAGCCCACCGGGCGGGGATCGGCCTGATAGGGCAAGATGAATTCGAGCCCGGCATTGACGATGCCGAGGCCATAGGCGGCGGCGAGCCAGCGGGCGCCGATGGCGGAGCGCTGATAGGCCGCGACGATGCCGAATGCCGTGGCGAAGATGCCCGCCACGAACAGGTTGATGGCCAGCACGAAAGCGGCGGCGCTCATCTCGGCAGTCTCCCGCGGTTCCGCTGAGCCTACCGGTAACAGACCAAGGAGCCGTTAACGTGGCGGAATGCCCAGCGCCTCGGCGAGTAGGGCATAGGAGCGGCGGCGCAGCGCATAGGAATGCATGGTGGTGGTGACCATCACCTCGTCGGCGCCGGCGGCGCGGGCCTTGTCGGCAATGATTCCGGCCAGCTGCCCGGGGTCGCCCACCAGCCACAGGCTCGACTGGTGGTCGATGACCTGCTGCTGCTGCGGGGTCAGCTGCCGGGCCAGGGCCTCCTCGGGCGGCATGAGCTGGCGCTGCTCGCCGGTGACGAACAGGGCCCAGCTCACCGCCTGGGAGCTGGCGAGGTAGCGCGCCTCTTCCTCGGTGGGCGCGCAGATCGCCGAGAGGCACAGAATGGTGCGCGGCTCGGGGAAATCCGCGCTGGGGCGGAAGGCGCCGCGATAGGCGGCGAAGGCCGGCGCGGCGGGCGTGTGCGAGAAATGGGCGGCGAAGGCATAGCCGAAGCCGAGCTGGCCGGCCGCCTCGGCGCTGGCGCCCGAGGAGCCCAAGAGCCATTTGGGCGGCAGGGCGATGCCGCCGGGAGAGACCGGCACGCGGGAGAAGGGGTGCTCGGGCGGAAAGCCTTCCTCGTCGAAGGCGATGAGCTCGGCGAGATAGGCGGAGAATTCCTCGCCGCCGCCGCTGCGCAGGGCGCGCATGGCATAGCCGTCGCCGCCCGGGGCTCGGCCCAGCCCCAGATCGATGCGGCCGGGATGGAGCGCCTCGAGCGTGCGATAGGCCTCGGCGATGCGCAGCGGGGCATGGTTCAACAGCATCACCCCGCCGGCGCCGACGCGGATGTGACGCGTGGCCGCGGCGGCGCTGCCGATGAGGATTTCCGGCACCGAGGAGGCGATGGACGGCATGCCGTGATGCTCGGCATACCAGAGCCTGGCATAGCCCAGCCGGTCGGCCGCCTCGGCCAGCCGGACGGTCTCGGCCATGGCCTCGGGCGTCGAGGTGCCCTCGGTGATGGGGGCGAGATCCTGCAGCGACAGGGCGAAGGCAGCGGCCATGAGGGGACCTTTCGGGTTGATTTCATCGGTAGATCACGATGAAGGGGGGCGAGGTCAAGGCCCTACCCCGCATTTTCCGCGCCGAGGGTCGGTGGCGGACCCGCGATGCGGCGTTAAGCCCCGGTTAGGGACGATTTTAGCCAAATCTTGCCGATCCCGTGCGGCGGGCGGCCAAATGGCGGCCCGGTTTCCCTTCGCGAGCTTCCGCCCATGTTCCTGCGCGCCGGTCCGGCTGCCTTTCTCGCAATGGCGCTGAGCCTCTTGGCCGCACCGGCGGGGTGGGCGCAGCTGGCCTTCCTGCCCGAGATCCGCGGCGGCATCGCCGCGCATGACGTGGCACGGCCCGGCTCCGGGCTGCTCGATCCGGCGCGGGTGCGCGACGTCAATGTCGAATTGCTGTTCTCGGCGCCCGGCCTCGACGGCTGGGCGCTGCTGGGCGAATTGCGGCCGCATCTCGGGGTCACGCTGAGCCTCGCGGGGCAGGAGAGCCTGGTCTATGCCGGGCTGAGCTGGACCGTGCGGGCGCCGGTCATCCCCGTCTTCGCCGAGATCGGCCTCGGCGGGGCGCTGCACGACGGCGGCCTCAAGGGCGGGCCGCCGCGCTTCGGCTGCGCCGCCCTGTTCCACGGCCAGGCCAGCCTCGGGGTGGAAGTGCTGCCGCGCACGGCGCTGATGGCCACGGTGCAGCACGCCACCGATGCCGGTCTGTGCGGCGTGGCCGACGATCCCCTGACCATCGCCGGCCTGCGTCTCGGCATCCGCTTCTAGCGCGGTGCCGGGCCGGCGGGCGCCGAGTGTGGCCCTTTGGTCATTGACCGCGGAGATGGTCTCGTCTTCATAATGGCGCCCGGCGAGGGAGTTGCAGGGCATGAGTTTCCGCAGGGTCGGAATTGTCTGTATAGCGGCGCTGCTGCTGACCGGTCCGGCCCAGGGGCAGGATTTCGGGCTGTCGGAGGTGCGCGGCGGCGTCTTCGCGCATAGCGTCGACGAGCCGGGCGCCCTGTTCGGCGTGGTCAACGTCTCCCGGGTGCAGGACGTCAATGTCGAGCTATTGTTCGAGGTGCCGGGCTTCAGCGACTGGCTGGCCTGGGGCGAGCTGCGGCCGCATATCGGCGCCACGGTCAATCTCGGCGGGCTCGAAAGCATGGTCTATGGCGGGCTGAGCTGGACCGTGCCGCTCGGCGACACGCCGATCTTCCTCGAGGCCAGCTTCGGGGCGGCGCTGCACAATGGCGGCACCGGCCCCTATGGCACCGCCGTGGCGCCGGCGCGCGATCTCGGCTGCGGCCTCGCCTTCCGGGAGGCGGCCAGCCTCGGGGTCATGCTCACCGAGAACGCCTCGCTGATGGCCACGCTCGAGCATGCCTCCAACGCCAATCTCTGCCAGTCCAATCGCGGGCTGACCAATCTGGGCGTCCGCCTCGGCTGGCGGTTCTAGGCCACCTGCCCGGCGGCCCAGCCGGAGGCCCAGGCCCATTGGAAATTATAGCCGCCCAGCCAGCCGGTGACGTCCACCGCCTCGCCGACGAAGAACAGGCCGGGCACGCGCCGCGCCATCATGGTCCTCGCGTCCAGATCGGCGGTGTCGACGCCGCCCAGCGTGACCTCGGCGGTGCGGTAGCCCTCCGAGCCCACGGGCTTGAGGCTCCAGCGGTCCAGCTGCGCCGCCGCCGCCCGGAGCTTGGCGTCGGACAGGTCACCCACCATGCCGGGCTGGTCGATCATCTCGGCCAGGAGCTGGGCCAGGCGTTTGGGCAAATGTTCGGCCAGCACGGTCTGCAGGTGCAGCCGGGGCGTGGCCCGGCGCGCCGCCTGGAACAGCGCCAGCGCGTCCCGGCCGGGCAAAAGGTCGATGGTGATGGCGTCGCCCTCGCGCCAATAGGAGGAGATCTGCAGGATCGCCGGGCCGGACAGGCCGCGATGGGTGAAAAGCAGCGCTTCCTCGAACCGGGTCTTGCCATGACCGACCACGGCATTGGTGGAGACGCCGGCCAGGGGCTTGAGCCGCTCCAGCGCGCCGGGCTCGAAGGTCAGCGGCACCAGGGCCGGGCGGGTCTCGGTGACGCCGAGGCCGAACCGGCGCGCCAGCTCGTAGGCGAAGCCCGTCGCGCCCATCTTGGGAATGGACTTGCCGCCGGTGGCGACGACGAGGCTGGCTGCCGTCACCCGTCCGTCGCCGATCATCACGTCGAAGCCGTCGGGGCTCCGTTCGACGCTGCCGATGCTGCGGCCGGTCCAGATGGCGGCGCCGGCGGCGCGCAGCTCGCCGGTCAGCATGGCGACGATCTGGGTGGCCGGCCCGTCGCAGAACAACTGGCCCAGGGTCTTCTCGTGGAAGGCGATGGCGTGCCGCTTCACCCGCTCGACGAACATGTCGGGGGTGAAGCGGGACAGCGCCGACAGGGCGAAGCGGGGATTGCGGCCCAGGAAGCGCTCGCGCCCCAGCGCGGCGGTGGCGTTGAGATTGGTGAAGTTGCACCGCCCGCCGCCGGAGATGCGGATCTTCTCGCCGGGATCGCGGGCATGGTCCACCACCAGCACGCGCCGCCCGCGCCGGCCGGCCTCGATGCCGGCCATCATGCCCGCCGCGCCGGCGCCGAGGATGATCACGTCGTAGTCGGGCATGGGTCCTGGCTCTCTGGGTCTCGCGTGGTCCGGCAGGCGCGCCGCGGAACCGATCCGGGGCAGGTCTGCACGCGGTATGCGCCGCAAGCCGCCCCCGGATCAAGCCCCGGGGACGGCCCGATGCGTGGCGGCACCCGGCAAAAGCAAATTCATTGACTCTTTCCTATATGGTAGTATGAGAAGTCCTGCTCTGTCATAGGAAGCATCGTTCGTCATGGCCAGCACCGGCTCCATCGCCGCCTTCGCCGCCGCCCGGCTCGCCGCCGGGGGCATGCCCATGACTAAAACCACCAAAACCGCCTGACGCTTGTCCCCGGGCTGTCTCCCGCCGGGGAGAGGCGCCAGCGAGCATCGGCCGCGTCGGACGAGCGACGCGCGGGGGGCGGAAAATGGTAAGGGACCGGAGTTCCAGAGAAATGGGTTATCGTGTCGCTGTCGTCGGGGCCACGGGCAATGTGGGCCGCGAAGTTCTCAACATTCTGGCCGAGCGCAACTTCCCGGCCGACGAGGTGGTGGCGCTGGCCTCCTCCAAGTCGATCGGCAAGGAAATCTCCTATGGCGACAGGATCCTCAAGGCGAAGGACCTCATGCATTTCGACTTCTCGGGGGTGGATTTCGCCATCATGTCGGCGGGCGGTTCGGTGTCCAAGGAATGGGCGCCGCGGATCGCGGCAGCGGGGGCCATCGTCATCGACAATTCCTCCTACTGGCGCTACCACGCCGACGTGCCGCTGATCGTGCCGGAGGTGAACGGGCACGTGCTCGACGCCTGGCTGGCCAATCCGAGGCGCAACAACATCATCGCCAATCCCAATTGCTCGACCGCGCAGCTGGTGGTGGCGCTCAAGCCGCTGCACGACGCGGCCACCATCAAGCGGGTGGTGGTGTCGACCTATCAGTCAGTCTCGGGCGCCGGCAAGGAGGGGGTGGACGAGCTGTGGAACCAGACCAAGGGCATCTTCGTCAACGACAGCCCCACCCCGGCCAAGTTCACCAAGCAGATCGCCTTCAACGTCATCCCCCATATCGACGTGTTCATGGAGGACGGCTACACCAAGGAGGAATGGAAGGTGCTGGCCGAGACCAAGAAGATCCTCGATCCCAAGATCAAGGTCACCTGCACGGCGGTGCGCGTGCCGGTCTTCGTCGGCCATTCCGAGGCGGTCAACCTCGAATTCGCCAACCCGATCACCGCCGACGAGGCGCGCGACATCCTGCGCGAGGCCCCCGGCGTGTCGGTCATCGACAAGCGCGAGCCGGGCGGCTATGCCACCCCGGTGGAGAGCGTGGGCGAATATGACACCTTCGTCTCCCGCATCCGCGAGGACGTGACGGTGGAGAACGGGCTGGCCCTGTGGGTGGTCTCGGACAATCTGCGCAAGGGCGCCGCGCTCAACACCATCCAGATCGCCGAGGCGCTGATCGAGCGCGGCCTCGCCGCCCGCAAGGCGGCCTGATCCCGATGCCGGCGCGCCGCGCCGGCATCCTCATCCCGACCCAACCCAGCATCCCCGAGGGGATGGCCTTCAGCATGGATTCCGGCCCCGCGCCGGGGTGAGCCTGTGGTGGGGGTAGCTCCGCAGCCAGCCAATGCCCCTCCGCCATATCCTGCTCGCCCTGCTGGTCGTGTCGATCTGGGGCTTCAATTTCGTGGTCATCAAGCTGAGCGTCGAGGCGATGCCGCCGATCCTGGCGGCGGCGCTGCGTTTCGCGGCGGCGGCATTTCCCGCGGTCCTGTTCGTCCGGCCGCCCCGGGCGCCGTGGTGGCTGGTCGTCGGGTTCGGACTCGCCTTCGGCTTCGCGCTCTATGCCTTCCTCAACCTCTCCATCGCCTGGGGCATGTCGGCGGGCCTGTCCTCGCTGGTGCTGCAGACCCAGGCTTTCTTCACCATGGCCATGGCCTTCGCGCTCTTGGGCGAGCGGCCCGGCCGCTTCCAGGTCCTCGGCGCCGGCATCGCCTTTGCCGGGATCGCGGTGATCGCCGGCGAACGGCTGGAAGGGGCGGGGCTGGTGCCGCTGCTGCTGACGCTGCTGGCGGCGTTGAGCTGGGGGCTGGCCAATGTGCTGACCAAGAAGGCGGGCCGGGTCAATGCGGTGGCCTTCACCGTCTGGGGGTCGCTGGCCGCGCCCCTGCCGCTGCTGGCGCTGTCGCTGCTGGTCGAGGGCTGGCCGGCCGTCGCCGCGGCGATCGCCGGCTTCTCCTGGCGCGATGCGGCGCTGATCGGCTTCCTCGCCTATCCGGCGACGCTGCTGGGCGGGGGCATATGGAGCTGGCTGCTCGGCCGTCACCCGGCCTCGGTGGTGGCGCCGTTCACCCTGCTGGTGCCCATCACCGGGCTCACCTCGGGCTTTCTGGTACTGGGCGAAACCGTCAGCCCCGTCGAGATCGCCGGGGCGGTGCTGGTCATCGCCGGGCTGGTGGTGACGCTGCGGAAGACCGGCCGCGGCGAGCCGCCCATCCGCCTCGACTGAAAAAGAAAGGGGCCGCCCGGAGGCGGCCCCTGGGGAGATCGATCCCCCGTTTCGGGAGATTAATCCCCCGTTTCGACGTCGCCCAGCGGCTCGACCGGGGTTTCGAGCGTGGTGTCGGGAACCGGGGCGGCGGGATCGGCGGCCGGCTGCAGGTTGCTCAGCTCCTCGGCATTGAGCCCGCCGCTGAAGTCGGCATCGGCCGCGGCGAATTCATCCTGCGTCAGGTCGGGCCAGACAGCCTGCAGCTCGGTGAAGCTCAGCTCGCCGTTCCCATCCAGATCGATGTCGGTGAAGTTCAGCGTGGTCTGCGCCATGGCGACGGAAGCGGTCAGGGTGAGGGCAACGAGGCCCAGGGCAATCTTGCGCATCGGAAAATCTCCAAACTGGGGCGGGCTTCGCCCCGACAAAACCGCAGCCACCCCGGGGAGGGTCGGGGTGGCTGGCTGTATCTGCCGAAAGGCGGCAGGCTTAGTTGGCCGGAGCTGGCAGGGTCGCCACCAGGGCGTCGTATTCCTCGGCCGAAAGCTCGCCATTGCCGTCGGTATCGGCGGCGGTGAAGGCCTCTTCGGTCAGGTCGGGCCAAGCGACCTGCGCCTCGGTGAGCGAGACGCCGCCGCTCGCATCGGTGTCGACCGAAGCGAAGTCGGTGGCGGCCTGGGCCAGGGCGGCCGTGGACAGGCCGAGAGCGAAGAGGGAGGACAGAACGATCTTCTTCATGGGTATTCTCCATGTTCGAAAGGGATGGCGACACCGGTCGCACCGGCATCGACGGGCCACTCTGCGGCGACCCGTGAGCCAGACAGTGGTGGCCCAATATGGCTCCGGCTGGCCGGCTCCTTGGCCGCTCCGGTCAAATCTTGGGGCAATTTTCGGGCAGCGCGAGGCCCGGAAAACCGGGCTTTGCAAATTTTGCGGCCATGGGCAGGCGATCATGGTCGGCGCTAGACTTCGGCCTTCGTTCACGATTGCGGCAGGCCGCGTACAGTTTTCGGGCCAAAGCGTGGCAACCCGATCACGCACAAGTGACCAGGCCGGCGGGCCGGTCCGGAATCACTTGGCCGGGGGCGGGAAAAACAGTCGAAGCGCTCAGAGGACGGGGCGGAAGAAGTCGCCGCTGGCATCGTCCATGATCCACAGCTCGCCGGTGGAAATGTCGAACCAGGCGCCGTGCACGGCCAGCTTGCCCTCGGCCTCGAGCGCGGCGACATAGGGGAAGGTGCGCAGATTGCGGATGGAGTTGCGGATGGAGATGCGCTCCATGGCCGTCTGCCGCTCGGCGGCGGTCAACAGGCTGTTCTGGCCGAGCTGGCTGGGCAGGGTGCCGAGCATGGTCAGCCACTTGCCGATGAAGTCGCCCGCGTCGAGCGGCTTGAGCTCGGGGTCGAGCGCCGCCTTGATGCCGCCGCAGCGGCCATGGCCCATGACCACGATATTGGCGATGCCCAGCGCCTTGACGGCGAATTCGATGCCGGCCGAGGTGCCGTGCTGGCCGCCGTCGGGCTCGTAGGGCGGCACCAGGTTGGCGACGTTGCGCAGCACGAACAGTTCGCCCGGCCCGGCGTCGAAGATCATCTCGGGGGCGGCGCGGCTGTCGCAGCAGGCGATGATCATGGTGGTGGGTTTCTGGCCGGCCTCGGCCAGGTCGCGGATGCGCTCCTTCTCCCGGGCATAGCGCCCGGCCATGAAATTGGCGTGGCCGTCGAGCAGATGCTTGGGAAACCGGTGCATGTTCTTCCGATTAGCGGTAAGAGGCGAGAAGATCAATCGCGCCGCTGCGGCGCCCATGCAACGGGATCATGCATGCTCATCTACCGTTTCCTGACCGGCGAAGACGATTCGGCATTCTGCCACAAGGTCACCAAGGCGCTCTCCGAAGGCTGGGAGTTGCATGGCGGGCCGACCTATGCCTATGACGCCTTCGCCAAGAAGATGCGCTGCGGCCAGGCGGTGACCCGCATCGTCAAGGACCAGCCCTACGATCCGGACAAGAAGCTCGTCGACTACTGAGCGGCGCGCCGGCGCCTCTCCGGACCGGCTGGCGTAGTCAGTCGCACGATCCGTCGGGGAGGGAACCGGGGTGAGGGACTTTCCTAGCGCAGGGTCAGCGCCAGGTGCTGGAGCAGGATGACGGTCTTGCCGTCGACGATCCGGCCCTCGGCGATCATGGCCATGGCCTCGGCGCGGGGCAGTTCCACCAGCTCGATCTCCTCGCCTTCCTCCTCGAGACCGCCGCCGGGGCCGTGGCCGGTGTCGGGCCCGTATTCGCCGAGGAACAGGCTGACGCGCTCCTGCAGCGAGCCGGGGCTCATGTAGACATCGGCCACATGGCGGGCATTGAGCGGGCGGTGGCCGGTCTCCTCAAGCGCCTCGCGGGCGATGGCGGCCTCGGGGCTGTCGCCGTCGAGCATGCCGGCGCAGCATTCGAGCAGGAAGGCCGGATCGCCATTGGCCAAGGCAGGATAGCGGAACTGGCGCACCAGCAGCACGGTGTCGCGCCGCGGGTCGTGCAGCAGGATCGCGGCGGCGTTGCCGTGGTCGTAATTCTCCCGCACCAGCCGCTGCCAGCGCCCGTCGGCGCGGCGATAGTCGAAGGTGACGCGGCTGAGCCGCCCCCAGTCTTCCGAAAGCGTCTCGGTGCCGACCAGCCTGATCCTATCGTTCATGCGCATCCCTCTTTGCTGCTGCCCAGCCGATAGCCCGGAAACGACCGCGGCGGGAAGGGGGGCGGGTGAATGGCAGATAAACGCCTGGTTCACGCCGGGGTGAAGCAGGGGCGGCTAGAGGGGCGACATCGCAACCGCAACCAAGGACACATTCATGCACAAAACGCTCATCCTCGCCGCCGTCGCCACCCTTGCCGGGCTCGCCGCCACCGCACCCGGCCAGGCCGCCACCCGCCAGGTCGATCTCGGTCCCGGCACCTTCGCCCAGCGCTGCCTCGCGCAGGGCGGCCTGTTCGGCCATGCCGATCCGGTCTTTTCCTGCCAGACCGGGCCGGTGCTGGTGGAATGCGGCTTCGTCGGCCCCAACAGCGCCGAATGCCGCTGGCCCGGCGTCGACAACCAGGTGGCCGTCAACCGGCTGATCGGGACGCCGGACGCCGATTCGATCACCACCCTCAACGGTCCCGCCGCCAAGAAGGGCGGGGTGAAACTGCCCGACCTGCCCATCAAGTGGTGGTGACGGCAGGGCGGGGCCGTCCACGCCGGCGGCCCCGCCCTCGTTTCGCCAAGCTCGGGGCGCAGAGGCGCGGCATCGGTTCCCTGCGAGAGACGATCATGCGCCTGCGCCCTGCCTTCCTGCTGCTCTGCGGCCTCCTCGCCGCACCTCCGGCCGTCGCGCAGGACGCGGCCTGGGTGGCGCAGAAATGCGCGCTCTACGCCGAGGCCTGGAACCGGGCGCTGGACGGGGTCGGTACCGCGGATGTCAATCTCGCCTTCCTTGCCGGCAACGAGAATTTCATTGCCGGCGGCTGCACCGACGTCGCGTCGATCTGCCCGCAATCGGGGGCCGAGCTCGAGATCGCCAATAGCCTCACCGTCGTGATGATGAATGCGGGCACCGCCAGCACCTTCCTGCCCTTCGCCTGCCCCCGCCCCGAATCGGCCGCCGAGGGCTGGGAGGGGCCAGGCCTCTAGCGGATTCAGGGGCCTTCCGCTGAGCTGGGCTATTGCCTCGCCGTCAGCGCCTGCCAAACCGCACCGACCTTGGCCGCCGGTCCACGCTCCAGCCCCTTCCCATCGCATTGCCCGGCTCGTCCCGGGAGGACGCCCGCCCGGCCCCATCACGCCATCCGAACACCCTGTGCGCTATACGAACAAAGTGCGGAATGCGCCGAAAGTTGCAGTTTGTGGCGGGATCGGGGCTTTGATTTCGTAACGATTGGCCGCTAGTAATCTCGAACCATTCCAAACTGCGGCCGGCCCATGGCTGCTGCAGCCAGGTCCCAGCAAGGTCCCGAGAAGCCCCATGTCGGTCAGAGCCCGCCCCACATCCCCGCACCTGCAAATCTATCGCTGGACCATCACCATGGCCATGTCGATCCTGCATCGCGCCACCGGCATCGCCAACTATGCGGGCATGACGCTGCTGGTGCTGTGGCTGGTCGCGGCCGCGGCCGGCCAGGAGGCGCTGATGGCGGTCAACCACCTCTTCGCCAGCTGGTTCGGCCAGCTCGTGCTGTTCGGCTTCACCTGGAGCCTCGCCCATCACATGCTGGGCGGCATCCGCCATTTCGTCTGGGACACGGCGGCGATGATGGGGCCGGGCCAGCGCGAAGCCATGGCCTGGGCGACCTTGGCCGGCTCGGTGCTGCTGACCCTGATCGTGTGGACCGCTTTCGTGTGGATGGCCTGAGATGCGCGAGCAAGTGATCACCCGCGACGTCATCGCCGATCCCAGGACCCACTACGGCAATGCCCGCGCCTCGACCCGGCATTTCATCACCCAGCGGGTGACCGGGGCGATCAACATCGTCTTCATCGGCTTCCTGCTCTACATCGTGGTGTCCCTGGCCGGGCAGGACCGCACCGACATGGCCGGCGTGCTCGGCAATCCGCTGGTGGGCGTGCCGCTGGCCCTGCTCATCGCGGTCGTGGCCGTGCATATGCGCAACGGCATGCGCGACACGCTCGAGGACTATTTCGCCGGGCGGATGTATCGCCTGCTGATGTCGCTCAACACCTTCTTCTGCCTGCTCGTCGCGGTGGCCGGGGCCGGCGCCGTGCTCAAGCTCGTCTTCTGGGGCTAAGTTCCATGGCTACTTACGAACTGATCGACCACGAATTCGACGTGGTGGTGGTCGGCGCCGGCGGCGCGGGCCTGCGCGCCACGCTGGGCATGGCCGAGCAGGGCTTCGACACCGCCTGCATCACCAAGGTCTTTCCCACCCGCAGCCATACGGTGGCGGCGCAGGGCGGCATCGCCGCCTCGCTGCAGAACATGGGCCCCGATTCCTGGCAGTGGCACATGTACGACACCGTCAAGGGGTCGGACTGGCTGGGCGACAACGACGCCATGGAATATCTCGCCCGCGAGGCGCCGGCCGCCATCTACGAGCTCGAGCACTACGGCGTGCCCTTCTCG
>Ga0182793_1001755_pt1 | contig 13052 bp, 11 predicted proteins | sample Passage237A_FD_130498 | JGI IMG/M metagenome (GOLD analysis project Ga0182793, IMG submission 130498) | Cellulose adapted compost microbial communities from Newby Island Compost Facility, Milpitas, CA, USA - Passage2 37A (version 2) (version 2) ... | reverse complement strand
CCGAGCAGGTCATCCGCCCCACCGGCCTCATCGACCCTCCGGTGGAGGTCCGCCCCGCCACCCACCAGGTGGACGACGTCATCGACGAGATCCGCCAGACCATCGCCAAGGGCTACCGCACCCTGGTCACCGTCCTCACCAAAAAGATGGCCGAGGACCTGACCGAGTACCTGCACGAGCAGGGCATCCGCGTGCGCTACATGCATTCGGACGTCGACACCATCGAGCGCATCGAGATCATCCGCGATTTGCGCCTCGGCGCCTTCGACGTGCTGGTCGGCATCAACCTGTTGCGCGAGGGCCTCGACATCCCCGAATGCGGCCTCGTCGCCATCCTCGATGCCGACAAGGAAGGCTTCCTGCGCTCGGAGACCTCCCTCATCCAGACCATCGGCCGCGCCGCCCGCAACGTCGACGGCCGCGTCATCCTCTATGCCGACACCGTCACCGGCTCCATGGAACGCGCCCTGGCCGAAACCAGCCGCCGCCGTGAAAAGCAGATCGCCTACAACCAGGCCAACAACATCACCCCGCAATCGGTGAAGGCCCGCATCAACGACATCGTCGATTCCGTCTACGAGCGCGACCACGTCACCGTCAGCATCGGCAAGGGCAAGGACGGCAAGGAAAAGATCGTCGCCGGCGACAACCTCGCCGCCGTCATCAAGGACCTCGAACGCGAGATGCGCGAAGCGGCCACCAACCTCGAATTCGAGAAAGCCGCAAGGCTCCGCGACGAAATCAAGCGGCTACGCGAGATGGAGCTGGATACGCTGGAGGGTGAGGTCAGCTAGCTCCTCTTTTTTGGGGAAGGCTATACATCCCGATTGCTGATACCAGCCCCTTGCCTCACTCTCCCGTCGAGACAAGGATGAGTCATGGACTATCAAACCCCGCTCAAGCGCAGGTCCGAAATTTTGCGCGCTTCCGTATCGGGTGAACGGGATATGCCGCTTGATCGGATTGTCAATGGCGACTGCCTGACCGAACTGCGAAAACTGCCGGACAACTCGGTTCATCTGATCCTGAGCGACATCCCATACGGAATTGGCCTGGAAGGCTGGGACGTTCTGCACGCCAACACCAATTCGGCGTTTCTCGGCTCAAGCCCGGCGCAGGCAAAAGCTGGCGCTATCTTCAGGAAGCGCGGCAAACCCATAAATGGTTGGTCGGACGCCGACCGCGCTATCCCCCGCCAATACTACCAATGGTGCTCCACTTGGGCACCGGAATGGACTCGCATATTGAAGCCTGGCGGTTCCGTGCTGGTGTTTGCCGGAAGACGACTCATGCACAGAGCCATTGCGGCGCTCGAGGATGCAGGCCTCAACTACCGCGACTTGCTCGCGTGGATGCGCACCAAAGCCCCTCACCGGGCTCAGCGCCTAAGCGTCGTCTATGACAGGAGAGGAGACGAGGCCAACGCGACCAAATGGCAGAACTGGCGCGTCGGCAATCTACGGCCCACCTTTGAGCCCGTGGTCTGGTGCTTCAAACCCTATCGGGTCACCATAGCGGACAACGTGCTGGAAAACGGGGTAGGCGCCTACAACGAGGAGGCGTTCACTCGAATGTTTGGCAAGCCGGACAATGTGCTGGCTTCCGGATTTGCGCCTGGCGAAGCTGGCCTGCACCCTGCGCAGAAGCCGCTGTCCCTCATGTCTGCCCTGATCGAGCTGACTACCCAACCCGGTCAGATAGTCGTTGATCCCTTTGCGGGGAGTGGCACCACTCTGCTAGCGGCAAAGAACCTGAACCGCCGATACATTGGATTCGAGATTGATTCAGGATATTATGAAATAGCGAAGAAACGTCTTGAAACGCTAATTTAATCAATTCTGAAGAGAGCGTTATCCCCCACATTACTTATGATTTTCATGCGGTTGTCAAAATTATGATTGAAGATCAGCTGTTGAATTGCTTCTTCGTGAGATAGCTGCATGATTTTCTTTCTCTCGGCAGACAGATAATTGAGGCCCTCCTCCTTTGCTATTGCGATCGCTTCAAGAAGCGCCTCTCGCTCGCTCCGGTAAACTTTTTCAATCGCACCCCCAAAACGGTGGAATTCACGATTGATGGCAATCCAGTAGGCAACTGCATCCTTGCTTGGAGGTATGTCGCTTACTATTCTGAATACTGAATACAATAGCTCAATCGCACGAGCACTATCCCCTTCTGCTGCTGCGCGAATTAACACCGCAAGATGCGAATATGAAAGTATCAGCACGTCGCGAGCCGTTGACTGCAGGTATATCTGGCTTGACCTGGAAGGCAGCTGATACAAGGGACATACAACGACGGCATAGCGATGCGCGCGCTTCCAGGAATGCATCGCCTCTATTTTGAAGTCTTTCTGATTCTTCGCTGTTCGACTCAATCTGAAGGCCTTCGCATCGGCAACAAACGAGAAATCCGTGGCGACCACCTCGACATCCGCAGCGTCGGCTCGCTCCTTCATGACCACGGCTTTCAACCCGATATGCCTGAATGCCTCGGCTATCACGCTGTCGGTATATTTCGAATAGAGCTTTTCTTCCGAGGAATCGTGACGATAGCTTTCCGGCAATGCCCCACAGGTTCGGACGTGATCGAGCAATGCGGGCGTGCCGGCCGCCTTGATCTCTTGTCCCAGTTCCGCCTCCAGGCGAGCGGAGTCATCGCCGAAATTCCCGCTTAACTTCCGGATTTCTTCAATCCAGTAGGTCCGCCGGCGCAAGGATTTCTCATCCAGATATTTCAAGTCTTTAGCCCCGTCAGAATCGTTGGCGCGAGCGTTGCATGTCGGGAAACCGACATCCAGTTTTGAATCAGCAGGGCCGAAGACAGGGCGTCTATTGGGTGCTGTCCGTGCAGGACTCGAAAATTTGTCCTCGCCCCTCTTGTCCTCGTGCCATCAGCCCCGCCTCCTTCAATGGCGCGGCTCCCAAGCAGAGCCGGGCGGAAAGGGTGCTGCAAGTTCTGGAGATAGTTATAGCCGCACCCTATCGCCCCAATAAAAATCTTTCGTTGGACGCCGCCCGATCCGCGCGCAACACTCCCCGCATGCCCACCGCGCCCCACGCCTCCAACCACAACAACGGCCCGCCGCTAGACGACGACCCCACCCACGTTCCGCCCTGGGGCCGCAACGGCATCGGCCGTTATTTCGAATGGGCCGCCGCCAGCAGGCGCGCCTTCGAGGCGCCGTTCGACATCGCCCGCCTCCGCGCCCGCCGTGCCGCCATGATCGGCCTTACTTATGACGAATACGTCCTCGAAATCCTCGAACGCGGCCGCTATCTCTCCGCCGCCGACGCCACCCGCATTGCCGAGATCGTCGCCCGACGCCCCGTGCGCTATTAGCGCTTTCCCGTCGTCCCGATCCGTGCTCTCGTTCGCCTCTGTCGGGAGGAGCACGGCATGAAATGGGTCGGCGCGATCCTCGGGGTCCTGGCACTGATGCTGGGCGGCCTGTGGTTGCTGCAGGGCACCGGCCTCGTCGTCGTCGAGCCCATCGCCTGCCTCGGCGAGTGCGCCGTCCTCGCCGGTCCCTCCCTGCCATGGGCCCTGGCCGGCGCAGCCCTCGCCCTGACCGGCGCGGGCCTGATCTGGTTCAGCTTCCTGCGCCGCCGCTGATCCGGTCCGTCCGCATCCATGCCGCGACACCCTCCGGCCTTGCAACCGCCGCCTTGCCCGTGCATTCCTCAACAGGACTGTCCGGAGTGCCCCAAAATGCGTCCCTTGCTGATCGCCGCCCTCGCCACCCTGCTTGCCGCCGGCCCCGCCCTGGCCGAGCCCACTGCCCGCGTCACCGGCGGCAATGCCGGCATTCGCGACTGGCCCGGCGGCCCCATCGTCGGCCGCATCCCCGAGGGCACCGAGGTGACCCTGGACTATTGCACCCGCAACGACCGCTGGTGCCTGGTCACCGGGCTGGGCTGGGTCAATGCCAGCTATCTCGTCGGCTGGTCGGCCAAGATCCGCGCCACACCGCCGCATTTCCTCGTCAATCCCGAGTGGGAACGCTTCCCCTGAGGGCAACGCCGCGCCGGCGCTGACGGCCGCGCCCCCGGTCAGATCGGCAGCACCCGCGAGAACTTCACCGCCCCCAGCGAAAAGCTGCTCTCGATCGAGGCCACGCCCTCCACCTGGGTCAGCTTCTCGCGCAGGAACTGCTCATAGGCCCCAAGGTCGGCGCAGACCACGCGCAGCAGGAAGTCGAACTGCCCGGTCATCAGGTAGCATTCCATCACCTCCGGCCACCGGCCGATGGCCGCCGTGAAGGCGTCGAGCTCATGCGCCCGCTGCCGCTCCAGCTTGATGGAGATGAACACCGACACCGGCAGCCCCACCGCCTTCTGCTCCACATTGGCGCTGTAGCCCGAGATGATCCCCGCCGCCTCGAGCTGGCGGATGCGGCGCAGCGCCGGCGAGGGCGAGAGCCCCACCTTTTCCGCCAGCGCCTGGATGGTCATGCGTCCGTCCGCCTGCAGCGCCCGCAGGATCTTGCGGTCCATCGCACCGAGCTCGAACTTGGCAGTTTCTGCCATTTCTTGCGCCTTTTCTTCGTGAAACCTGCGTTCATGCCGCCATAGCCGGCCAAGATAGACGGAACCTGTTCCCCCGCAAGGCGTAATGTCGGACATATTCCAGGCGGAGGGGAGCATGGCGGGAGGCAGCATCGGGCGCGTCGAGGCCATCGAGGCGCTGGCCAGCAAGACCCTCTGGCTGTCGAGCTGGATGATCCACCACGCCAACCACATCCGTCCCGATGTCGACGGGGTCAAGGTGGGCGGCCACCAGGCCAGCTCCGCCTCCATGGCCACCCTGCTGGCCACCCTCTATTTCGGCGTCCTGCGGCCCGAGGATCGCGTGGCGGTCAAGCCCCACGCCGCCCCCGCCTTCCACGCCATCCACTATCTCATGGGCCGCCAGACCCGCCGGAAGCTCGTCGATTTCCGCGCCTTCGGCGGCGCCCAGTCCTATCCCAGCCGCACCAAGGACATTCCCGATGTCGATATCTCCACCGGCTCGGTGGGCCTCGGCGTCGCCTTCACCGCCTTCGCCTCCCTGGTGCAGGACTATGTGCGGGCCAAGCCCTGGGCCCGCAAGGACGTCCCCGAAGGCCGCATGATCGCGCTGGCCGGCGATGCCGAGCTCGACGAGGGCAATATCTACGAATGCCTGCTCGAAGGCTGGAAGCACGGCCTCCGGAATTGCTGGTGGATCATCGACTACAACCGCCAGAGCCTCGACGGCGTGGTCCGCGAGGGCCTGTACGAGCGCATCGAGGCCATCTTCCGCGCCTTCGGCTGGCAGGTGGTCACCCTCAAATACGGCGCCCTCCAGCGGGCCGCCTTCGCCGAGCCGGGCGGGGACAGGCTCAGGGCCTGGATCGATGCCTGTCCCAACGATCTCTATTCCGCCCTGATGTTCCGCGGCGGCGCGGCCTGGCGCGAGCGCCTCGCCGACGAGATCGGCGATCAGGGCCCGGTCTCCGCCCTCCTCGCCCGCCGCAGCGACGCGGAGCTGGCGGCGCTGATGGCCAATCTCGGCGGTCATTGCGTCGAAAGCCTGCTGGAGCAGTTCGAGGCCGCCGGCAGCGACGAGCCCACCGTCTTCATCGCCTATACCGTCAAGGGCTGGGGCACCCCGCTGGCCGGCCACAAGGACAATCATGCCGGCCAGATGACCGCCGCCCAGATCGACCAGCTCCGCGCCGCCCACCGCATCCGCCGGGGCCGCGAATGGGAGCCCTTCGAGGGGCTGGACGATGCCGCCTCCCTCGAGGCCTTCCTCGCCTCCGTCCCCTTCAACGTCGGCGCCGCCCGCCGCCTCCCCCCCCCCGCCGTGCCCACCATCGGCCCGCAATTCGTCGGCACCGGCCCCACCTCGACGCAAGCCGCCTTCGGCCGCATCCTCGACGCCATCGCCAGGACCGACAGCGAGCTGGCGCGCCGCATCGTCACCACCTCGCCGGACGTCACCGTCTCCACCAATCTCGGCGCCTGGGTCAACCGGCGCGATCTCTTCGCCCGCCGCGAGCAGGCCGACACCTTCCAGAAGCAGGCCATCCCTTCCACCCAGAAATGGCGCTTCACCCCCGAGGGCCAGCATATCGAATTGGGCATCGCCGAGATGAACCTGTTCCTGGTGCTGGGCGCGGCCGGCCTCTCCCATTCCCTGTTCGGCGAGCGCCTGCTGCCCATCGGCACGCTCTACGATCCCTTCATCGCCCGCGGCCTCGATGCCCTGAACTACGCCTGCTATCAGGATGCCCGCTTCCTGCTCGTCGCCACGCCCTCCGGCGTGTCGCTGGCCGGCGAGGGCGGCGCCCACCAATCCATCGCCTCCCCGCTCATCGGCATGGCGCAGGACGGACTCGCCAGCTTCGAGCCGGCCTTCGCCGACGAACTGGCCGTCATCGTCGATTGGGCCTTCGACTACATGCAGCGCTCCGGCGATGCCCGCCCCGATCTTGCCGACTGGCCGCGCGACGTCACCGGCGGCTCGGTCTATCTCCGGCTCTCCACCCGCGCGCTGGAACAGCCGCCCCGCCGCATCGACAAGGCCCTGGCCGACGACGTCATCCGCGGCGCCTACTGGCTCAAGCCGCCGACGCCGCAATGCGAGGTGGTGGTCGCCTATCAGGGCGTGCTGGCCGCCGAAGCCGTCGCGGCCGCGGCGCGCATCGGCGGCGACCGGCGCAACGTCGCCGTCCTCGCCGTCACCTCGGCCGATCGGCTCAATGCCGGCTGGCAGGCCGCCCAGCGCGGCCGCCTGCACGGCGAGCCCGCCACCAGCCATGTCGAAACCCTGCTGGCCGCCGTTCCGCATCGCGCCGGCATCGTCACCGCCATCGATGCCCACCCCGCCACCCTGGGCTGGCTCGGCAGCGTGCTCGGCCACCGCACCGTCGCGCTCGGGGTCGAGCATTTCGGCCAGACCGGCACCGTGCCCGACCTCTACCGCCATTTCGGCATCGACGCCGATGCCGTCGTCGCCGCCGCCGCGCAGTTCCTGCCCGGCCGCTGACTTCGATCCGGCGCGGCGACCACGGCCGCCGCGCTCGTCGCGAATCTGGACGCGGCGGACGCGCAACCGTCTTGCCACCTCCGTCCATATTTGTCAGACATATGTCATATGGCAGATTTGCGGGAAGAAGATCTGCCCCTTCCTCCGGGAAGGAAACAAGATGCCGGGCCGGCGACGCCAAGGCCCGGTGCGTTAGGGAACGTCCATCTGCTCTGCACAAGGAGGGAGCTCATGCACATCATGCCGAAACTGCTCGGCGCGCTGGCCGTGGCCACCGCGCTGACCCTGCCCGTTCTGGCCCAGACCACCATCGTGGCGCCGACCGGCACCACCACCGGCACCTACATGGACTACATGAAGACCGTCTACGACCGGGGAACCGGCTCCGAGCTGCTTCAGGTGCCGCTGGCCACCTTCGACAAGGAGTTCGAGCTCACTCCCATGGCGGCCGAAAGCTGGAGCCAGTCCGAGGACGGCCTGACCTGGACCTTCAAGCTGCGCGAGGGCCTGGTCTGGTCCGATGGCGAGCCGCTGACCGCCGAGGACTACGTCTTCGCCCTGCAGCGCGCCGCCACCTCCGGCTACGACTTCGCCTGGTACTGGGATTTCGCCGGCGGCATCAAGGGCTGGAAGGAAGTCACCGAAGGCACCGCCGACGTCTCCGGGCTCGGTCTCACCGCCGTGGACGATCTGACCATCGAGGTCGTCACCAACGCGCCCAAGCCCTATCTCCCCTCGGTCACCAGCCTCTGGTATCCGGTGCCCAAGCACGTGGTGGACGAATTGGGCGACGACTGGGCGCTCGACGTCGATTCCATCGTCTCCTCCGGCCCCTTCTCCATCGAGAGCTGGGAGAAGTCCAACAATTCGGTGGTCTTCACCAGGTCGGAAACCTATGCCGGCCCCTGGCCGGCGCAGGTGGACCGCCTTGAGCTCGATCCCACCCTGGCGGCCCCCGAGGTCGGCCTGCCCGCCTTCCTCGCCGGCGACGCCGACTATTCCTTCCTCAACACCGGGCAGGTTCCGGTCGCCACCGCCCGCTTCCCCGACGGCATCCGCCAGAATGCGGTCTTCGCCACCTCCTACATCTCCTACGATCTGGAGGCCGAGCCCTTCAACGACGTCAATGTGCGGCGCGCCTTCTACTATGCCGTCGACCGCGAGGAGCTGACCTCAACCGTCCTCAAGGACATCGCCATCCCGGCCGGCTCCATCCTGCCGCCCGGCTATCCCGGGTACAATCCGGACGTGGTGGCCCAGGCCGTATTCGATCCCGACAGGGCCAAGCAGTTCCTGGCCGATGCCGGCTACCCGAACGGCGAGGGCTTCCCCGAGATCGAGATCTGGATTCGCGAGGAAGGCGGCTACAACGGCGCCATCATCCCGGCCATGGCCCAGTATCTCCAGGCCGAGTTCAAGGAAGTGCTCGGCGTCACCATGAACATCCGCTCCCTGCCCGGCGCGGACTGGATGGACGGGTTGCGCAACAGGGGCAACAACATCTTCATCGCGCCCTATGAGTACGACTATCTCGATCCGTCGAACTTCTACGGCATCTTCTACAATGGCGGCCGCCACAACTACTTCATTCCCGAATACGACGCCCTGGTGGCCGAGGCGGATTCGGAAAGCGACTGGGACACCCGCTACGGGCTCTATGCCCAGGCCGAGCAGATCATGATCGATCAGGGCCTCATCGTGCCGCTGGTGCATCCGATCACCACCGCGGTCATCTCCGACCAGCTCGGCGGCGAGGCCTCGACGCCGAACAGCCTCGGCTTCACGCCGCTCGACCGTCTGGGCCACTACTTCTTCACCCATCTGACGAAGTAGGTCCACGCTCCGATCGCGCCGCCCGGCCTGTCCGCGCCGGGCGGCGCCCTCCCCGCCGGAGGCTGCGCAGCCATGCCCCTTGTCGACATAAAGGACCTCCGGGTCAGCTTCCGCCAGTATGGCGGCGCGATCGACGCCGTGCGCGGCGTCAGCTTCTCGCTCGATGAGGGCGAGAGCCTCGGCATCGTCGGGGAAAGCGGCTCGGGCAAGTCGGTCTCCTGCTCCGCCCTGCTGCGCCTGCTGCCCGCGACGGCCGAGATCGCCGCCGCCCGGCTCGTCCTCCACGGCGTCGAGGTGCAGCAGGCGAGCCGGGAGGACTTGGCCCGCCTGCGTGGCCGCGCCGCCGCCATGATCTTCCAGGATCCGATGACCGCCTTCGATCCGGTCTTCACCATCGGCCACCAGATCGCCGAGACTATCCGCGCCCACCGCGCCGCCGGCCGCCGCGAGGCCCTGGCCGAGGCCGAGCAGCTGCTGCTGCGCGTCGAGATCAAGAATGCCCGCGACGTGCTGGACTACTATCCCCACCAGCTTTCCGGCGGCATGCTGCAGCGCGCCATGATCGCCATGGCCCTCTCCTGCCGGCCCAGGCTGCTGATCGCCGACGAGCCGACCACCGCGCTCGACGTCACCATCCAAGCGCAGATTCTCCAGCTCATCAAGAAGGTGCAGGCCGAGTTCGGCATGGCCCTCATCATGATCACCCACGATCTCGGCGTCATCGCCGAAACCGTGGACCGCGTGCTGGTCATGTATCGCGGCGAGGTCATGGAGGAAGGCCCGGTGCAGCAGATCTTCGATGCGCCCCGCCACGACTACACCCGCCAGCTCCTCGCCAGCCTGCACGCCGGCTTCGAGCCCTCCCGCGGCAGCGACGCGGCCACCCCGGCGCTGGAATTGCGCGGCCTCGCCAAGTCCTACCGCATCCGCCGCCGCCGCGGCCTGTTCAACGACTATGGCGAGTTCCACGCCGTGCGCGGCGTCGACATCGCCCTGCCCCGCAACCGCATCGTCGCCATCGTCGGGGAAAGCGGCTCGGGCAAGACCACCACCGGCATGATGGCCCTGCGCCTCACCGACGCCACCCGCGGCGAGATTCGCCTCGAGGGCACGGACATCTCCGCCCTGCCGCCCGAGGCGCTCAAGCCCTGGCGCCGGCGGATGCAGGTCGTCTTCCAGGACAGCTATTCGGCCCTCGACCCGATGATGACGCTGACCCAAATCATCGCCGAGCCGCTGCACGTCCACGGCCTGGGCACGCCCCGCGAGCAGCAGGAGCGGGCGCTGGACTGGCTGGAGCGCGTCGGCCTCGACCGCTCCTATGCCAACCGTTATCCGCACGAGCTCTCCGGCGGCCAGCGCCAGCGCGTCGCCATCGCCCGCGCCCTCGTCCTGCAGCCCAGCGTGCTGGTGGCCGACGAGCCCACCTCGGCGCTCGACGTCACCGTCAAGGCGCAGATCATCGCTCTGCTCAAGCGCCTCCAGGCCGAGATGGACCTGTCCATCCTCTTCATCAGCCACGACCTGTCCACGGTCAGGTCGCTCACCGACAGCGTCGTCGTCATGTATCGCGGCCGCATCGTCGAGCAGGCCCCCACCGAGCGCATCTTCGCCGAGCCGCAGCACCCCTATACCCGCGCCCTGCTCGACGCCATCCCGGCCACCAATCCGCGCGACCGGCGCCAGCGCACCTTCCTCTCCGCCGAGGAGATCGCCGCCCGCACCCCGCGCTACACCGTCATCCAGACCGGCGCCGCCCCGCGCGCCGAGCCGCAGCTGGTCACCATCGCCCCCGGCCACCGCGTCGAAGCCATCGTGACGAATTGAGGGAGGCCATCATGATGCACCCTGCCCGCCACACCCCCCTCCCAGCCTCCCCCGCGGCAGGTTGGGAGGAGGTGCCGGCGCACGCGGAAGCCCGTGGAGAAACCCCGAGGCCCCCATGCTAGGCTATGTCCTCCGCCGCCTCGTCTCGGTGGCCGTCACCTTCTTCGTGGTCTCGCTCATCATCTTCCTGATGATGCATTCCATCCCCGGCGGCCCGTTCGACGCCAACGACATGCCGGTCTCCGCCGCGGTGCGCGCGCGGCTGATGGCCCAGCTCGGGCTCGACCAGCCCCTGCACGTCCAGTATCTGCGCTATATGTGGGGGGTGCTGCATTTCGATTTCGGCGTGCCCTATCAGAGCCCGGGCGAGACCGTCATCCAGCTGCTCTCCCGCGCCTGGGTCCCGAGCCTGGTGCTCGGCGGCCTCGGCGTGCTCATCGGCGCCCCCCTCGGCATCCTGCTCGGCATGGCCGCGGCGCTGAACCGCAACAGCTGGATCGACTATCTCGCCTCCGCCGTGGCCACTCTGGGCCTCACCATCCCGGTCTTCGTCACCTCCATGCTGCTGATCCTGGTCTTCGCGGTCTGGCTCAACTGGCTGCCGGCCAGCGGTTGGCCCCATCCCAACCGCTGGATCCTGCCCATCGCCGCCTATGCCGCCATCCCGCTGGCCACCTATGCCCGCTATACCCGCTCGGCCATGCTCGACACGCTGAGCCGGCCCTTCGTCACCGTGCTGCGCGCCAAGGGGCTGTCCGAGCGCCGCATCGTCTTCCAGCACGTGCTGCGCAACTCGGCCATTCCGCTGGTCACCGTGTTCCTGCCCATGTTCATCGGCACCGCCACCGGCTCCATCTTCGTCGAGGCCATGTTCCGCGTGCCGGGGCTCGGTGCCTATTTCGTCTCCTCCATCGAGACGCGCGACTATCCCCTCGAAATGGCGCTGATGCTGATGATCACCTTCATGTATTGCATCGCCTACCTGCTCTCCGACATCGTCTACGCGCTCGTCAATCCGCGCATCCGGGTGGGAGGCGCCGAATGACCGACCTCCCCGCCGCCGCCCCCGCCATCCGCCAGCGCAGCCCGCTCTGGTTCGCCTGGCGGCGCTTCCTCTCCAACAGGGCGGCCGTCGCCGGCGGCATCGTGCTGGCCATCCTCATCCTCATGGCGCTGTTCGCCCCGCTCATCACTCCCGTCGCCCCCGACGCCCAGCTCTTCCTCACCCGGGCCCTGGCCTTCCCCTCGGCCGAGCACTGGTTCGGCGTCGACAATCTCGGGCGCGATTTCTACACCCGCATCGTCTACGGCGCCCGCGTCTCGCTCTCCATCGGCTTCATCGCCGCCGGCTTCTCCGTGCTCATCGGCATCCCGCTCGGCGCCCTCGCCGGCTATTTCGGCGGCCGCACCGACTGGATCGTCATGCGCGTCATCGAGCTGTTCTCGGTGGTCCCGCCCCTGCTGGCCGCCATGCTGCTCGGCGCGCTGACCCGCGGCGGCTATTTCACCATCGTGTTCATCGCCGCCCTGTTCGGCTGGGTGCAGGTCTGCCTGCTGGTCCGCGCCCAGGTGAAGGCTTTTCGCGAGAAGGAGTTCGTGCGCGCCGCCCAGGCCCTCGGCGCCTCGCCCTGGTACATCATCCGGCGCCACCTCATCCCCAATTCCATCAGCCCCATCATCGTCGGCTTCGTGCTGGCCATTCCGCTCGCCATGATGCTGGAGGCCTCCCTCAGCTTCCTGGGCATCGGCGTGCCGCCGCCCACGCCCACCTGGGGGCAGATGATCAACGAGGGCATCGACTACATGTTCTTCTACTGGCACCTGGCCGTCTTCCCCACGGCGGCCCTGGCCATCACCGTGCTCGCCACCTCGCTGTTCGGCGACGGGCTGCGCGACGCCCTCGACCCGACCCTGAAAGGCCGCTGAAAGTGTCCGACAATCTCGCCCGTCATTTCCTTCTGCGTGAGGATGTGACCTTCCTCAACCACGGCTCCTTCGGCGCCTGCCCCCGGCCGGTCTTCGAGGCCTATCAGGCCTTCCAGCGCGAGCTGGAGGGCGAGCCGGTCGAATTTCTCGGCCGCCGCCTCAACGAGCTCATGCGCCCCCCGCGCGAGGCCCTGGCCGCCGAGCTGGGCACCGCGCAGGAGAACATCGCCGCCGTGCTCAACGCCACCAGCGGGCTCAACGTCGTCGCCCGCTCCCTGCCGCTGCGGCCCGGCGACCAGATCCTCACCACCGACCACGAATATTCCGCACTCGAGAAGACCTGGGCCTATGTCTGCCGCAAGACCGGCGCCGAGGTGGTGGTGGTCAAGGTGCCCATGCCGCTGGTCTCCGAGGAGGCCTTCACCGATGCCGTCCTCGCCGGCATCACGGAT
>Ga0182793_1001753_pt1 | contig 13058 bp, 9 predicted proteins | sample Passage237A_FD_130498 | JGI IMG/M metagenome (GOLD analysis project Ga0182793, IMG submission 130498) | Cellulose adapted compost microbial communities from Newby Island Compost Facility, Milpitas, CA, USA - Passage2 37A (version 2) (version 2) ... | reverse complement strand
CGTAGAGGAGCACCACCATGTCTCACCTGACCGGCAAGAAGGTCGCCTTCCTGGCCACCGACGGCTTCGAGGACAGCGAGCTCACCTCGCCCTGGGAGGCCGTCACCGAGCACGGCGCGAGTGCGAGCCTCGTGTCGACCGAGGCCGGCACGATCACGGGCAAGAAGGGCCACGAAGCCACCGTGGACCTCACGACGGCGCAGGCCTCGGCCGCGGACTTCGACGGGCTCGTGCTGCCCGGCGGCGTCGTCAACAGCGACTCGATCCGCCTCGACGAGAAGGCCGTGGCGCTCGCCCGCGACTTCTTCGCCCAGCACAAGCCCGTGGGCGTGATCTGCCACGGCGCCTGGATCCTCGCCGACGCGGAGGTTCTCGAGGGCCGCACCATCACCTCCTTCCCCTCGCTGCGCACCGACCTGCGCAACGCGGGGGCCACGTGGGTCGACGAGGAGGTCGTCGTGGACGCGGGGCTCGTCTCGAGCCGCACCCCGAAGGACCTGCCCGCCTTCCACGCCAAGTTCGTCGAGGAGCTCGCCGAGGGCGAGCACGCGGAGCAGACGGCCTGAGTCGCAGACCTCATCCCGCCCGGCGGCGCGTGCCCGGGAGCGAGGCTCCCAGGTACCGCCCCGGGCGGTGGTTCATGACGAGCACGAGGTTGAGGATCCCCGCTCCGAAAGCCGAGACGAGCACGACGAGGGGCGGCACCACGGCGAGCGCCGCCGCGATGATGACGACGTCGCACGCGAGCTGCACGTACCCCGCCGACCACCCGAAGCGGTCCTGCGCGAGCAGCGCGAGCGTGTTGAGCCCCCCCATGCTCGCGTTGTGCCGGAAGAGGATGAGCATCGAGATGCCCACGAGGAGGTTGCCGGTGATCGCCGCGTAGAGGCTCGGCAGCTCCGTGGGCCCGGCGAGCATCGCGTGCAGCTCGGTGAACCCTCCCACGAGGCCGATCGCGATCAAGGTCCGCACCCCGAAGCCGATCCCTCGCTGCCACACGCCGAGCGCGAGGAAGGGCAGGTTGACGAGCAGGAAGACGAGACCGAAGGACCAGCCGGAGGCGTAGCCGAGGAGCAGTGCGAGGCCAGCCGTCCCGCCCGTGACGTCTCCCCCGGAGTGCAGCAGGAAGACACCGAGGGAAGCCACGTACGTGCCGATGAGGGTCGCGACGGCGTCCTCGAGCCGCGAGTGGACCGCCACAGGCGGCAGGCCGGACGGACCGTGCTGACCGCCGTCGTCGGCCCCCTCCCTCTCCGGCTCGAGGTGCTCGTGCGAGCCGTGCTCGTCGCCCTCCGCGTGCGTCACCCGGCCGATGTTACGTGCCGGTAGCCTCTCGCGCCGCGCGTGCGCCGGGCCCCGTCACTTGACCTTGCCGGACACCTTCACGGTCACGGTCTTCTTCGTCGCACCCGGCGCGGAGACGGTGATCTTCACCTTGAGGCGCTTGCCCTTCCACGCCTTCTTGACCTTGAGCGTGGCCTTCGTGGCCTTCGTGATCTTCTTGCTCCCGAGGTACCACTGGTACCTCACCTTCGTCGCCTTGGGCTTCCAGGACCCGGGGTACGCCTTGAGCTTGGTGCCCACGCGCGGCTTGCCCTTGACCGAGGGCTTCTTCTTGGCCTTCATCGTCACGGGCTTGGGCTTGACCGTGGGCGAGGGGGTGGGCGCCGGCGGCGTCGGCTTGGGCGGTGTCGGGGCGGGGGCCGACGGCGAGGGGCTCGGGCTCCCGAAGTCGCCAACGGCGAGATAGCGGACCGGGGCGCCTGCGGCGCTCGCGTCGAGGAAGAGCAGGCGGCCGTCACGGAGCTGCACCACGTCCCGCAGGAAGGAGCTGGCGACGGTCACCCCGGGCAGACAGCCCTGCGTCGGTTCCGCGAAGGCACCCGCGCGGTAGAGCAGGAGCCCGCACCCGGGCACCGAGGTGCTCGTTCCCGCGTTGTAGAAGATCGCGAGCTGGCCGTCGTGCTGGAACACCGCGGCGGCGCTGATGCTCGAGCTGCTGCCCGGGATCGAGAAGGTGTCGACTTGGCCGCCCGGGCGCTGGACGCGCAAGACGTTGACCGGGTCGAGGCTCTTGACGAGGAAGGTGCCCGCAGGGGTCGGGACCGCCACCGAGGCCTCCGCGCTGGGTCGCCCTTCGTGGATCGCCCCGTACCCCGGGGTGCCGTCACCGGGCTGGAGTTGGATGTGCGCGTCGGACCAGTCGATCACCCAGTCGACGGGGCCCCAGCGGTCGAAGCAGAAGCGGTCGGAGAGCCCGATCGATGCGTCGCAGGCCCCGACACCCATCGAGCTCAGCGTGTGCCTCGCCGTCGGGTCGCTGCGGTACTCGAGGTGGATGCGCAGCCTGCCGTCTCCCGAGTACGAGGCCGACTTGACCTTGTCGAAGCTTCCGCGGCAGCCGCCCTCGATCCCCGGGTTCTGCGCCCAGGTGCGCCACTGGGTCCAGTACTCGGCGAGCGGGGGGACCGGAGGCAGGTTCGGCGAGGCGCAGTTGGCGGGGATCGGGTTGGGAGCTGCGAGGCGGCGCGGCGGGGACCAGTACTCCCCCTGCGGGTCGAGGTGCATGACCCAGCCGCTCGTCGAGTCGGCCGTCCACGGGTACTCGGGGATGCCGTCCCACACTCCCGGCTCGTTGTCGTCCTTCGGGAAACCATCGCTCAAGGGGTGGACGACCACCTGGACCGGACGGGTCTTGCGGAGCGAGAAGGCGACGCTGATGCGGCCCTCGGGGCTCGAGACAAACATCGGGTTGGCGTAGATGTAGGCGCTCTGGTGCGGGCTCGGCTGGACCTCGATGGACGCCTGGCCGTAGCCGTCGCTGTTCATGTCGGGGCCCCACGCGCCACCTTGCCAGCGGCGCGCGTGGAAGTGGTCCTCCTCGACGTCGATCATGCCCGTGGTCCAGCCCATCCGGTCCGCCCAGGCGACGGTCGCCACGTCCCCCGTGGCAACGATCTGCGGGCGCGAGGCGAGGATCGGCGAGATGCCGGAGGAAGCCGGGTCGGTCTGCACCGCGTAGAGCTCCTCGGGATCCGACCAGGAGCCGTCGGTGTCCCGCCAGGCCCAGAAGACCTTGAACAGACCCGCCGGTGCCGGAGCGGCTGCGGGCTGGGTCCACATGACGAGCAGACGCCCGGCAGAGTCGGTGAAGGTGTCGAAGGACTCGCGCTGGGCGTTCACAGCACCGAGCGGGAGCACCTCGACAGGGCCCCAGGTGCCGCTCGTGGCACGGATGCGCGTCGCGATCACGTCCGTCCCCGCGTGGCCGAGGTTCTGGCCGTTGGCGAGGACGACCGCCATGACGCGACCGTCGGAGAGCTCCTCGAGCTTGGCCGCCTTGCGCCCCACGTTGTTCGGGAGCACGTACTCCGTCCCGCCCCAGCCGCCTGGGTCGAAAGAGGCCGCGGGCATGGACGCTCCCGCGGTCGCAGAGACCGAGGCAGGAACGAGGAGGCCGACGACGGCGAGAGCGGCGACCAGGCCACGCCGGACCGAGGACTCGCGGGAACCCGAGGAGCTCATAGGGGCGATGCTCGGGGCACAGCGCGAAGATGGGACAGGGCCTTGGTGAGTTCTGAGACCAGGGTGAGACGAGTTCTCACCCGCGCGCTGTCCTGCTGCTTCATCAAAAAACGGGACAGGGTGTCGACCTGGCCTGAGACTTCCGTGGGACTAGATTTCCCTGTCGTCAGGGAGGTCTATGGAGATCGAGGCAGAGCCGCGGGGCACGCTCGCGGAGCACGCGCGCGCACTGAGCGAGCGCCGCTACGTGCGCCCTCGCGCCCTCGCTGCCGCGACCGAGGCCCTCCTCGACGCGGGCCCCCGCGTGCTCCTGCTCACCGGCCGCGCGGGGATCGGCAAGACGGCCGCGTTGCACGACCTCGCACGCCAGGCCTCGCGCCGCGGTCTCACCGTCGCCCGCGACGAGCTCACCGAGGCTGACCTGGTCCTCCTCGACGACGTCCGCGACGTGCTCGCCCTCGGCCCCTCGATCGCCGCACTGCCCGCCCGGACCCGCGTCGTCCTCGCGGGGCGAGCGCTGCGCGAGCTCCCCGAGAGTCTCGAGCCGATCGCGGCCCGGCTCGCCCTCGCTCCGCTCTCCCCGCCCGAGGCCGATGCGCTCCTCGAGCGCCACGACCTCGCCGACGAGACCGCGCGAGCGACCGTCCGCGCCTGGGCTGGCGGCCTCCCGCTCGCGCTCGTGGTCGGCGCGCGGCTCGGGGGCGCCCCCGACCTCGAGGCCGCCCTCGAGCGCGAGGGGCGCGCCGAGCTGGTCGAGAAGCTGGGCGGCGGGAGCCTCGACTCGCTCCCCGAGGACCTCCTCGACGTCCTTGCGCTCGCCCCGAGCATCGACGTCGACCTCGCCGAGGAGCTCTTCGGTGCGCGCGCCGAGTCGCTCCTCGAGCGGCTCCGGACGCACGAGGTCGTCGAGCGTCAGGACCGCCGCCTTGCCCTGCACCCGACTCTCGCCCATCTCCTGGCAAGCGAGCTGCGGTCCCGACGTCCCGTGCGCGCGGCCACCTGGACGCTCCGGCTCGCGGCGCACGAGCATCGCCGCGCCACCACGGGCGACCCCGCTGCCCTCGCTCGCCTCGCGACCCTCGTGGGCGACCCCACGCTCCGCACCGGTCTGGGCGCTCCCGCCCGCACGGGCCACTTCGCCGACCGCTGGCGAGCGAGCGACGCCGCCGCGGTGCGAAGCGGCCTCGAGGCGCTCGCACCCGGGGCATGGCCGCTCGTGGCTCCCTGGTGCGACGAGCGCGCCCAGGTGGTCCGACGCGCCGACGGCCAGCCCGTCGCACTCGTCGTGAGCCTCCCCGCCACCGCCGTCGACCCCGCCCGGCTGCCCCTCCTCTCCCCCGTGCTGCGCCACCTCGAGGCGAGCTCGACGCCCCTCGAGAGCACCGTCCTCACGCCCGTCCAGGTCACGATCGCCGACCGCGAGGTCGAGGAGGTCGCCGCCATCCGCAACGCGGCCGCCCTCGCGAGCTGCGGCGTCGCGAACCCAAGCCGCGACGTCGCGAACCTCCTCGGCGAGGACCCCGCCGAGGAGGCAACGCTGCGCGCCTACGGCTACCAGGAAGCCACGGCGCTTCGGCGCGAGGTCGAGGGAGTGCGCGTGGCCACCTGGGTCGCGGACGTGGGCCCCGCAGGACTCGCCGGGATGCTCTTCAGCACGATCGCCAACGAGCACGCTGAGCACGGCCCGCGCCCTCGCCCCGGGGACCTCGCCCGCGCCATGGACGTGTTCTCCGACGACTTCGCTCTCGCCGGCCTTCCTGTCGCTCCACCGGGCCTCGCCGTCGCGGACGCCGCCGAGCACGTGCGCGCCTGGATGCGCTCGGCCCTGCTCGAGACCTTCGCCGACGACGCCACCCTGCTCGAGCTCGTCCTCGCGCGCTTCCTCACCCCGGGCGCGACCCATGACTCGGCGATGCGCCGGCTGTACCTGAGCCGCGCGACCTACTTCCGGCGGCTCGCTCGCGTCCGGGCACGCGTCGCTGCACTCTGAGCTCCGCCGCTCGTCCAGACCACCGTCCCGACCGCTGGCCAGTCTGTCAGGGAACGACGAAGGCCCGGACCTCATGGTCCGGGCCTTCGTGCGTGGTAGCGGGGGCAGGATTTGAACCTGCGACCTCCGGGTTATGAGCCCGGCGAGCTACCGAACTGCTCCACCCCGCGTCGGCCCCGTCATCCTACGTGACTGACGGGGCGTGTCCAAATCGAGTCAGTCGCCCAGGGCTGCCTCCGCCGCGAGCGCCCGCTCGAGCGCTGCCGAGAGACGCTCCTGCGCCGCGCCGTAGGCCGCGAAGTCGCCGGCCTTGAGCGCCGCGTCCGCGTCGCGCATGGCCTGCGCGGCGTCGGCGAGAGCTGCCTCGAGGGCGGCTCGCGGGTCGTCGATCGACGGCGGGTCGGTCGGCTCGGGCGTCGTCGGGTCCGTCGGCTCGGGCGTCGGGGACGGCGAGGGCGCCGGCGTGCCCGGGTCGCTCGGCTCGGGGCTCGGCGTCGGCGTCGTGCCCGGGGACTCGTTGCCCGCGTCGCCCGCGTCCGCGCCCGAGTCTCCCCCGAAGACCTGGTCGAGCGCCTGGTCGAGGGTGTCCGCGAAGCCGATCTTGTCGCCGAAGGCCACGAGGACCTTCTGCAGCAGCGGGAAGCGCGTGCCCTGCGAGGCCTGGACATACACCGGCTGGACGTAGAGCAGCCCTCCACCCACGGGGAGCGTGAGCAGGTTGCCGCTCAGCACGTTCGACTGACCCTGACGCAGCAGGTTGAGCGACTCGGAGACCCCCGGGTCGGAGTTGAAGATGTTCTGCACCTGCCCGGGACCGGGGACGGTCGAGTTGCGGGGCAGCTCGAGCAGCCGCAGCTTGCCGTAGCCCTCGCGCACCTTTCCAGGCTCGTTGCCCGTCTCCGCGTCGACCGCGAGGAAGCCCGTGAGGATGTTGCGGCCCGAGGCGCCCGCGGGGATGTAGCTCGAGGTGAGCGAGAAGGTCGCCTCGTCCTGACTGGGCATCTTGAGCGTGAGGTAGTACGGCGGCTGGGGCTGGCGCGGCGTCCCCGAGACCGGGTCGTCCGGCGTCTGCCAGAAGTCCTGGCCGCCGAAGAACTCGCGCGCGTCTCCCACGTGGTAGCGGCCGAGCAGCTCGCGCTGCACCTTGAAGAGGTCCTCGGGGTAGCGGAAGTGGCCCATGAGCTCGCCCGAGATCTCGGACATGGGCCGCAGCGAGGTGTCGAAGACCTTCGCCCAGGCCTTGAGGATCGGGTCCTCGGCGTCCCACGCGTAGAGCGTGACCGAGCCGTCGTAGGCGTCGACCGTGGCCTTCACCGAGTTGCGGATGTAGTTGACCATCTCCGGCAGCAGGGCCGCGATCGACTCGGTGCCCTCGGTGAGGGAGTCGCTCGTGGCCTCGTCGAGGGAGCGCGCCGAGGCGTAGGGGTAGGCGTCCGTCGTCGTGTAGCCGTCGATGATCCACTTGATCCGGCCGTCCGCGACCGCCGGGTACACGCGCTGGTCGAGCGTGAGGTACGGGGCAACCTTCTGCACGCGGGTGCGCGGGTCACGGTCGTAGAGGATCTGCGACTCGCTCGTGACGCGCTCGGAGAAGAGGATCTCCTCGTCGCCGAACTTCAGCGCGTAGAGCAGCTTCGTCCACGGGTCGCCCACCGCGGGGCCCGCCGAGACCTCGTCCGTGGGGAAGGTCGTGTTGACCTGGCCGCCCGCGGCGTCGTCGGGGTAGTCGAGCTCCCAGTTCCCCTTGCCCTCGGGAGCCCCGACGATCGAGTAGAGCGGCGAGTTCTGCCCGAAGTAGATGCGCTCCTCGTACTCGCCGAGGCCGCCGCGCGCGGGGATGTCGCGCTCGTAGAAGGCCGGCTGGCCGTCCACCGTCGCGGTGTTGCCGTAGGCGGCGACGACGCCGAAGCCGTGGGTGTAGACCGTGTGGTCGTTGACCCAGTTGCGCCGGTCGAGGCCCTCGAGGTTGAGCTCGCGCGCCGCGATCACGGTGTCGCGGGACTCGCCGTCGATGACGTACCGGTCGACCGAGAGGGAGTCGGCGAAGTTGTAGTACTGCTTGCCCTGCTGGAGCTGGCGGAAGGAGTTCGAGACGATCGTCGGGTCGAGCAGGCGGATCGAGGCCGTGGGCTCGGCGTCGTCGGCCAGGGCACCCGCGACGGCCTCCGTCGTGGCGTTGTACGGGATCGTCTCGACCTCGTCGAGGCCGTAGGCCTTCTTCGTCGCGTCGATGTTGCGCTGGTAGAACTCGCTCTCGAGCTCCTGGGCGTTCGGCGTGACCTGGAAGCGCTGGACGATCGCGGGGTAGATCCCGCCGATGACGACCGCCGAGACGATCATCAGGCCGATGCCGATCACCGGCAGGCGCCAGGTCCCCCGCAGCGCCGCGACCGCGAACATCACCGCGACGAGCACCGCGACGCCCGTGAGGATCGCCTTCGAGGGCATGACGGCGTTGACGTCCGCGTAGGTCGCGCCGTCGATCGCGTTGCCCGACTTCGTCAGGAGCGAGAAGCGGTCGAGCCACTGGTTCGCCCCGATGAGGAGCATGAGCACCGCGCCGATGACCGCGAGGTGGATGCGCGCGGGGCGCGAGGTGCGCTCGCCCTCGGTGCCCGTCGCGCGCAGCCCGCCGTACAGGTAGTGGGTCGCGACCGCGACGATGCCCGAGAGCACGACGACGGCCATGAGGAAGGAGACGATGAAACGCAGCCCCGGGAGCGTGAAGACGAAGAAGGAGATGTCCATGCCGAACTGCGGGTCGACCTCGCCGAAGGGCACGGCGTTGAGCCACAGCTGGATGGTCTCCCACTGCTGGGAGGCCGCGACGCCCGCGAAGAAGCCGAGCACCGCGGGGGCTGCGAAGGTCACGAGGCGGCGCAAGGGCTCGACGGCCTCGCGGTACTGGTCGAGGTTGACCTGCTCGGGGCTCGTCGGCGCATAGACAGGGCGCGCGCGGTAGCCGATCGCGAGGCTCGACCACACGGCGGCGGACATGAGGGCACCGCCCACGAGGAAGAGCGCCCCGCGCGTGAACCATTCCGTGCGGAGCACCTCGAGGAAGCCCAGCTGGTCGTACCAGAGGACCTCGGTCCAGACCTGGGCGAGCACGAGCACCGCGACGACGATCGCGGCGAGCACGCCCACGGTGACCCCGAAGGGGCTGCGGCGGCGGGCCTGCGAGGGGACGCGGGGGGAAGGCTGGGACACGGCGGGATGACCTCGTCGTCTCGGTGAAGGGGGACTGGTGCGCCAGGTCCAACGAGCGCACGCCCTCCTAGGTTCCCACGACTAGCAGCGCGGGAGCCCCTGCGTCTCGCCCCGACCGATCGCCTCGAGCGCCGCACGCGCCTCGGAGAGGGTGCCGACGGCGAACACCTCGAGCCCCGGCGGCACGTTGCCGAGCACCGCCTCGCAGTTGCCCGCAGGCGCGAGGAAGGCCTCGGCGCCGTCGCGCACCGCGCCGATCATCTTCTGACGGATGCCGCTGATCGCGCCGACGTTCCCGTCGAGGTCGATGGTCCCGGTACCCGCGACGACCTTGCCGTTCGCCTCGTCCTCGGGAGTGAGCTTGTCGAGGAGCCCGAGGGCGAACATCGTCCCCGCGCTGGGACCGCCGACGTCGTCCACCTGGATCTGCACCTCGAAGGGCATCGAGAACTCGGGGTCGACCCACACGCCCAGCAGGGCGCCCCCGCCGGGGCGCTCCCCCGCGAGGACCTCGAGCTCGAGCTCCGCGCCCTTGCGCTCGACCTCGACCCGCAGGGTCGCGCCGGGCTCCGCGGCGCGCAGCACCTCGGTCATGTCCTGGTAGGTGACGATCTCGACGCCGTCGATGCTCAGCAGGCGGTCCTCGGGCTCGAGGACGCCGACGGCGCCCGAGCCCTCGATCGGCTCGACCACGGTGATGGTCGCAGGCACCTCGATGCCGAGCTCGGTGAGCGCCGCGACCGTCGCGTTCTCCTGGGAGGTGGTCATCTCCTGGCGGGACTGCGCCTGCCTGTCGGTGTCGTCCGAGGGGTCGGGGAAGAAGCGCTCGACGGGGTCGATCGTGATCTCGGGCGAGAACCAGCCCCGCAGCACGGTCGCGAGGTCGAGCTTGCGCTCGCGCGAGCCCGCGAAGGAGACCGTCGTGAGGCGCAGCTCGCCCGTCGACTCGAAGGTCGGGGCGCCGCTGACCTCGATGAGCGGACCGTTGCGCGTCTCCCCGAGGGTGTCGAAGGTCGGGCCGGGGGCCGAGGAGGTGTACGGCGCGGGGAGCACCGCAAGGAGAGCGAGACCGAGGACCGTCACGAAGCCCGAGATCGAGCCGACGAGCGCGCGACGCGAGGGAGGCGCCGGCGAGAAGGACTCGTCCTCGGGCGAGGCGGGCGGCGGCGCGAAGGGGTCGGTGACCGGGGCCCCGGGATCGCCCTCCGGGACCGGCGTCGCTGCCTCGTCGGTCGCAGGGCGCGCGGGCTCGGGCTCGGGGCTGGCTTCCTCGTGCACCCGCACATCATCCCCCACCGCCCTGGACGCGGCCGCTCGTGCCGCGGCGAGTGCGCCGAGAGCGAACCTGCCCCCTCGACCCTGGGGCACGGCGCCCTGTCGTGGTTACCGTGGGCATCGACCCGGAAGGAGGCCCTCATGGGCGAGAACGCAGGATGGGAGCTGCCCGAGGAGGGCTCTCCCGAGGAGGAGCGCCTCGCCGCGATGTTCGGCCAGCTCCTGGGCACCGACGGGCACGAGGTCCTGCGCGAGCTGCGCGCCCACGGCACGGACCTCTCCGCCCTCGCGGCCTCCGCCGGGATGCCGGCCGACGCCGCGACCCTGCAGGCGATGGTCGAGCAGGTCCAGCGCATGCTCGCGAGCTCGGGCGACGACCCGGTGAACTGGGACCTCGCGCACGACGTCGCACGCCAGGCCGCGGCCGAGGGCGGGGACCCCTCGATCGGCGAGGGGCGGGCGCGCTCGGCGACGCAGGCGCTCGCCGTCGCCGAGCTGTGGCTCGACGCCGTGACCGACATCCCGCCCACCGGCGGACCGAGCCGCGCGTGGAGCCGCTCGGAGTGGGTCGAGGCGACGCTGCCCACGTGGCGACTGCTCACCGAGCCCGTCGCCACCTCGATGTCGAACGCCTTCGCCGAGGCCCTGCGCGGACAGCTGCCCGAGGGCCTCGACGAGGCGAGCGCAGGGCTCCTCGGGGGCGGGCCCGACGTCCTGCTGCGCCAGCTCGGCTCGGCCGTCTTCGGCCTCCAGGTGGGCCAGGGCGCCGGGACGCTCGCTCGCGAGGTCTTCGGCGGCACCGACATCGGCTTCCCCCTCCTGCCCGAGCCCGGGACCGTGCTGCTTCCCGCGAACGTCGACGAGTTCGCCGAGGGGCAGTCCGTGCCCCTCGAGGAGGTGCGTCTCTTCCTCGCGCTGCGCGAGGCCGCGCACGCGCGCCTCTACGCCCACGTCACCTGGCTGCGCTCGCACGTGCTCGCCCTCGTGCACGACTACGCGCGCGGCGTGCGGATCGACCTGTCCTCGCTCGAGGAGTCCATCCAGTCGGTCGACCTGTCCGACCCGCGCTCGCTCCAGCAGGCGCTGACCTCGGACGTCTTCGCCCCGCAGGTCACCCCCGCCCAGCAGTCCGCGCTCGTGCGCCTCGAGACCGTGCTCGCTCTCGTCGAGGGCTGGGTCGACGAGGTCGTCGCGGCCGCCGCGATCGCCCACCTGCCGCAGACGGTTGCCCTGCGCGAGATGATCCGCCGACGCCGCGCTGCAGGCGGACCCGGCGAGACAGCCTTCGCGAACCTCGTGGGCCTCGAGCTGCGCCCGCGCCGGTCCCGCGAGGCGGCGGCGCTCTTCCAGCACGTCTTCACGGCGGGCGGCGCCGCGGGCCGCGAGGGCGTGTGGGACCACCCCGACCTGCTGCCGACGGCGGCCGACCTCGACGACCCGGCGGGCTTCCTCGCCCGACGTGAGGCCGAGCGCGACGCCGACGCGGAGATCGACGAGGCCCTCGAGGCCCTGCTCGAGCTTGGCGCCCAGGAGATGGACGCGGACGGTCAGGAGGACAGCGAGGAGGGCTGAGCCCGGTTCACCAGAGGGCCTCGGCCTCGGGCTCCTCGCCCCCAGCGGACCCGGCCCGCCCCGAGCGCTCGGCCCAGTCGACCCCCTCGAGAAAGGCCTTCGCGCGCTCGAGGTGCGGGAAGCGCGAGACCTCGGCCCAGAAGGCGGCGTCGTGGTTCGCGTGCAGCAGGTGCACGAGCTCGTGCACGAGCACGTAGTCCACGACCCACTCCGGCATGCCCTGGAGCCGCGCGGACAGACGGATCGAGCGGTCCGCGGGCGAGCACGAGCCCCAGCGACGGTTCTGGCGCGTCGACCACTGGACGCTCGAGGGCTTCGCCCGCCCGCCGAGGTAGCGCGCGGAGAGCTCGCGGGCGCGGTCCTCGAGCTGAGCGTCCGAGGGCTTGCGACGCGCCTCCTTCTTCTCGAGCTGGGCGACCATCCGGCTCACCCACTCGCGCTCCTGGGCGCGCGACATGCGCGCAGGGATCGCGACGACGATCTTGCCGCCCTCCCGGAAGGCGGAGACGGTGCGGGTGCGACGTCTCGAGCGTCGGACCTCGACCTCGGGCTGGCTGGGACTCACCCCCTGACGCTATCGCGCCCCACCGCGTGGGAAGCGGCTCCACCGAGTTCTCCACAAGGGGTGCTACCTCCTGTGGACAAACAGCTTCGACGGCGCGCCGAGCGCGGAATCACGCGGCTGAAGGCCTCTCGAGCCCTACGCTGGGAGCGGCACGGCCCGACGGCGACCGCCGCCTGGGACCGGCGACGCACGGCAAGCTGCCGGTGCGGCCCTGAGGCGAACGGAGATCGGCATGGCTGAGACGTACAAGGGCGAGTTCTACTGCGTGAAGTGCAAGGAGAAGCGTGAGGCGGAGGGCCGCGTCGAGGTGACCTCGACGGGTCGTCGCATGGCGAAGGGCGAGTGCCCGGTCTGCGGCACCAAGCTGAACCGCATCCTCGGCAAGGCCTGAGGGCACCCGAGCACCGCGACGCCGCCCTGGCGTCGCTCGACGAGGCGGCTGCGCAGCGACGCGCGGCCGCCTCGACGTCTTCCTGTGGATAACTCCGCGCCCTGGTGAGTGCCGTGCGAGCCTGCCGCCATGCGATGGCGACGGGGGCTCCAGGTCCTGACGAGACGACGCGGCGAGGTGCAGATCGGCACCGACCCGCGCTGGGCGGTACGCGTAGCGGGCCTCGACCGGCACGAGGTACGCATGCTCGCCTCGGTCACCGATCTCGAGGAGGTCCCGCTCGAGCCGCTCGCCGCGCGGCACGGCGTCGCTGCCGAGCGCGCCCGAGAGCTGCTCGCCCTGCTCGACGACGCGCGCCTGCTCGCTCCCCCGCCCGCCAACCGGCGCGGGCCGGATCGCGAGCCGGTCCCCGCCCGACTGGGCGACGAGCTCCAGGTGCACGCGCTGCTGAGCGAGGACGCCGACGGTGCGGCGCTGCTGCACGCGCGAGCCAGCCGCTCGGTCGCCGTGGTGGGGCTCGGCCGCACGGG